>Ga0209490_10002103_pt1 | contig 18946 bp, 18 predicted proteins | sample MAT06_FD_187209 | JGI IMG/M metagenome (GOLD analysis project Ga0209490, IMG submission 187209) | Freshwater microbial communities from Lake Fryxell liftoff mats and glacier meltwater in Antarctica - MAT-06 (SPAdes) (version 2) | ecosystem: Environmental > Aquatic > Freshwater > Ice > Liftoff... | reverse complement strand
TTTTCAAATCTCGTCCGATGCATACCAGATTTACAATGCTGACAATGTGGAGCAATCTCAGCAGCTTCTACAACGGTTTATTACCAAGTGGGAACCACTCGAGCCAAAAGCTGTTCAAGTCTTTCAACGTGATTTAGACTTGACATTTACTTTCTATCAATTCCACCCCAGTTTGCATCGACATATTCGCACAACTAATCATCTAGAGCGCTTATTTCGCGAGTTTCGCACTAAATCTGATGAAATTGGTGCTTTCCCTTATGAGACTAGTTGCTTAACTGTCTTTTTCCTTGTCGTTGAGCGGGATCATGCTAAACATAACCGTAAATCTGTGGCGAAAAATTAAAGACACTAACATTATTTCCCTTATATTGGCACGTCTTTCTTCATTGTGTTGCAATGTTGGCTACTTTCCATCTGTAGAGTGTGACTAAAAACTATGCACTCAATATAATCTGCTATTCCTAGCCAAGTTATTCAGGTGGATGCCAGTCTTTCGCGATCCAAAGCCCTCTTGCTTCGACAACATACTCATTATTGAGTTTCAAGGCAATAACTGTGACTCTTCCATTTGCAGTTAATCCTACGATATGACTTCCTCCATTTGCCCAAGCAAAATGTTTTTCCCAGACTTGCGTATATGGATTAAAAAATAATGCTAATTCGCCTGTCTTTGAGTCAAGTCCTTGAAACCTAGCACCTTTAAATTCATTGCATCTGTAACAAGAAGCAGCTAAATTTTTACGGTCATCAGTTCCACCTAGAGATTGTGGCATGATATGGTCAAGAATTAATGGCATCCCAATTAGGCGACTGGATGTTCGGCAATATTGACAGCGATGGTCTGCATCGGTCAAAACTTGTTGGCGAGTTGATTTTGGGATAGAGGACATTACTCTTCAGGCGGAAGTTGATCTAGAGATGGAATTGGGTAGCCGCGCCACCGCAAAATCGACCAAGCGTTAGCCTTTTTTAACATCATTCGATCGACTACAAGCCTGAGACTTCTGAGTTCTTGTTGCTCTTCTATTGATGTCTGACCAGACTGATTTTTTTCTAAGAGAAGTTGATGATGCGCCGCTTCAGTCGCAGAAACTCGACTATGAGCGATTTCCAATAGATGATCATTACTGAGGGACTGCATTTGTGACAGCTCGGCTTGGATTTCTAGTGGGGCATTCTCAACTGTTGGGGGAAGATTGCCTGTAATACTCTGAAGTGCCAATGCCTCAATGGGTTGAGCAGTTAGCTCGGCGATTCGAGTCAACTGCTGGAAAAGCGATTCTGGAAGTTCTAGTGTAAGTCTTTGCATAGTTGAGAAGTTCGATCGAAAGTAAAGTACATAACCTAAGCACTGAAGTATCGGGCTTCGGGGTGATAGGCAATTAACGCTGTAGTGGACTGTTCGGGATGCAGTTGTTCGCTCTCATCCATTACTAGACCAACTCGTTTGGCATCAAGCAAATCTAATAACTTGTACTGATCTTGCATATTAGGACAAGCAGGATAGCCGAAGCTGTAGCGCGAACCGCGATATCGTTGCGCCAAAATATCACGAATAGATGCTGGCTCTTCATCCCCAAAGCCAAGTTCGCGCCGAATCCGAGCGTGTGTCCACTCTGCCAATGCTTCAGCCATCTGCACTGCCATACCATTGAAATAGAGATAATCGGTATATTGATTCGCTTTGTAGAGAGATTGAGCAAAATCTGTGGCTTTAGCCCCCACCGTCACTGCTTGCAGAGGCATCACATCTATAATTCCCAACTCTTTCGGCGCATAGAAGTCAGCAATACATAAACGGCGGAGCGATCGCTGGCGAGGGAATTTAAAAGAACTCACAACTTGAGCATGGTCTTTAGGATTGCAGATCGAGACATCATTGCCATCAGCTTGCACGGGCAGATAGCCATAAACTACGGTTAGTTCGAGCAATGACTCCGCTAAAATTCGTTGTTTCCAATACTCCAATACAGGGTAAGCTTTCTCCGCCAAAAAAGCATCGTACTCTGGACGCGATTGTTCTTTGGGCTTACGGAACTGCCACTGTGTGCCAAACAGAGCATTAACATCGAGATATGCCAACACTTCTTGGATGGGAATCTCACTTGCAGTCAGAATTTGGCTACCCCAAAATGGAGGTGTTACTCTTGGGATGTCAGTCGCTACGGTTTCAGAACGGTTGCGATCTTCTTCGAGTGGAATAGATACTTCAGTAGAGCCAGTTTCCACTTCGTTTTGTACTGCTTTCTTTGGCATTGAGAACATATCATTGATGCCTGATTTGCCATTCAAGAAACCTTTAGCATTATCCCATTCTCCCGCGATTTTAGCAGGCATATAGGCATCCATAAAGTTCAGATCGGAAAAGGCATCTCTGCCATAAACCACCTTACCTTTGTAGGCATTTTGACAATCTTCATGCACAAATTTAGGTGTGAGTGCTGCACCGCCCAGAATTACGGGCACAGTGATGCCACGCTGATTAAATTCGGCGAGATTATCTTTCATGAATGCTGTAGATTTGACCAGCAATCCGCTCATGGCGATACAGTCGGCTTTGTGCTCCTCGTATGCCTGAATGATATTTTCCACAGACTGTTTGATGCCGATGTTGACTACCTTATAGCCATTATTGGAAAGAATGATATCCACCAGATTTTTGCCGATATCATGGACATCGCCTTTAACCGTGGCAATTAGGAAAACGCCCTTATTAGAGCCTTCCGCTTTCTCCATAAATTGCTCAAGATAAGCGACCGCTGACTTCATTGTTTCGGCGGATTGCAACACAAATGGCAGTTGCATCTGTCCTGAACCAAATAATTCACCAACGACTTTCATGCCATCGAGCAGGAAATTATTGATGATATCTAATGGCGCATATTGCTGTAAGGCCTCTGCTAATCTGCCTTCCAACCCAACTCGATCGCCATCAATAATGTGTCGTTTTAATCTTTCGTCGATCGACAGGTCTAAATCTTCGGTCCGATCGCGCTCGATCGTTGCGCCTGCAAACAGCGTCGTGAATTCGCCGAGCGGATCGTAGGTGCAGATATCACCATCAAATTTACGCTCGTCAAATACAAGTTGACGTGCTACTTCGAGTTCTTTAGGATCGATCCGATTGAGCGGCAGAATTTTACTGGGATTGACGATTGCCGCATCCATTCCCGCTTTTTGAGCTTCGTGGAGAAAAACCGAGTTCAGCACGATCCGCGACGCAGGATTTAAGCCAAACGAGACATTAGAAACGCCCAGAATGATGTGACAATCGGGCATTGCTTCTTTAATCAAGCGATTGGCGATAATTGTCTCGGCGGCATTGCGGCGATCCTCGGCGATCCCTGTAGAGATCGGTAAAACCAGCGTATCAAAAAAGATTTCGTGGGCGGGAATGCCATATTCTTCAGTTGCTTGCTTGTAGGCTCGTTGCGCGATCGATAGTTTGCGCTCGGCGGTTCTTGCCATGCCATCCTCGTCGATCGTGCCAATTACTACGCCTGCACCGTAGGTCTTTGCCAGTTCCAAGACTTTACAAAATCTTGGCTCACCATCTTCGTAGTTGGTGGAGTTGAGCAAACATTTACCGCCAGATAGTTTCAGCCCTGCTTCCATCTTCTCCCATTCGGTGGAGTCCAGCATTAATGGCAGCGTCACATTCGTAATCAGGCGTGACACCAGTTCGTGCATATCTCGCACGCCATCACGTCCGACATAATCGACGTTGACATCAAGGATATGTGAGCCTTCTTTAACTTGCGATCGAGCCAATGCCACAAGTCCATCCCAATCTTCGGCATTGAGCAAATCACGGCATTTTTTGGAGCCACTAGCATTCAATCGCTCACCCACAATCAGGAAGGAATTATCCTGATCGTAGGGTTGGGAACTGTAAATCGAAGCGGCGGCGGGGGCGAGATGAGGCGTGCGTTTTTTGGGCTTGAGTTCTTGAGCGATCGATGCCAATGCCGCAATATGGGATGGGAGTGTACCGCAACAGCCGCCAATTACCTGCACGCCTAGATCTTGGACAAAATGCGAGAGATGAGTTTTTAATTCTGGTGGTGTGAGTTTGTAGTGCGCCACGCCACCGACGTTTTCGGGCAATCCCGCATTGGGAATACAGGACACCGCGAACGGAGAATGCTCTGCCAGATATTTGATATGCTCGGTCATTTTATCGGGACCAGTAGCACAGTTGAGACCGAGGACATCAATTTTGTATGGTTCCAAGATCGTCAGCACCGCACTAATTTCCGATCCCACCAGCATCGTTCCTTGGGCTTCCATCGTCACAGAAACGACTAATGGCAAGCGATCGCCTTTGCGCTTAAATACCTCTTCGATCGCATTTAGGGCCACCTTGATTTGCAAAATATCTTGACAGGTTTCGACAATCAGTAGATCTGCCCCGCCATCATATAGACCTTCTACTTGCTCGATAAAGGACTGCTTCATGTCCTCAAAATTAATGTGCAGCAGGGTCGGTAGCTTTGTAGTCGGCCCGATCGAACCCGCGACAAATCGAGGTCTTTCAGGCGTGGAAAACTCGGCTGTGACGGACTTGGCTAGCTCTACGGCTTTTTTACTCAGTTCATAGGCTCGATCGCCCAGATCGTATTCTGCTAGGACGATCGACGTACCACCAAATGTATCTGTTTCGATCACATCCGCCCCTGCCGCCAGAAAATCTCGATGCACCTTTGCCACCGCTTCGGGCTTTGTGATCACCAAATATTCATTACAGCCCTCATACTCAGCCCCGCCAAAGTCTTCTGCCGTGAGGTTCTGCAATTGCAAATTTGTCCCCATCGCACCGTCAAATACGATTACTGGGCGATCTTCACTGTGCAGTCGATCGAGAAACAGACTTTTTGTCATAGCAAAATGTGAGAACGGGGCTACTGTGTATTCATTGTAGCGATTTTACCCAATTAGTCGAGCGTAACTGGCTGTTTCATCTGAGATTCTAAAATTGAGCCGTAGAGAGGACTGTGACACATCAACTCTTCATGTGTGCCCTGAGCGACCAAACGACCTTTATCCATCAAAAAGATTCGATCGGCGTTGCGAACCGTACTGATACGCTGTGCGATCACAAAAGCCGTACATTTCTTCTGGTGCATTAAATCATCAAGCGCGGCATGGATTTGGCTGGCGGTTTGGGCATCCACCGCCGAGGTACTGTCATCGAGGATCAGAATGCGGTAGTCAGTCAGTAAAGTGCGGGCGATCGCAATTCTCTGCCTTTGACCACCCGATAACCCCACGCCACGCTCGGCTACGAGAGTATCGTAACCATCTGGAAGCGAGGCAATAAAGTCATGGATTTGAGCCGCTTTCGCCGCCGCGATCATCTCAGCTTCAGCCGCTTGGGGCATAGCGTAGGTAATGTTAGCCCGCATCGTGCCTGAAAACAGGCGGGTTTCTTGGAACACAATACCAATTTTCGATCGAACACTCGCTAACTCTAAATGCCGCACATCACAGCCATCGATCCGCACCGCTCCAGACGTGACATCATAAAAACGCGGAATCAAGTTCATGATCGTGCTTTTACCAGAGCCAGTCATGCCCAGCACCGCTACGAGTTCGTTGGGTTTAGTCTCGAATGAAATGCCCTGTAATGCGAACTGCTCCGAACCAGGATAGCGAAAATGCACATTTTCAAACGTGATCCGCCCGATGCAACTTTTCAGAGGTACAGCATTAGGTCGATCGCGGATTTCGATCGGGGCATCGATCACTTCATAAACCCGTTCGGCAGACGCAGCGGCTTGTGCGATCGCAGGGGCAGCAAACCCAACCAGCAAAATTGGCTGCAAGATAAACAACAGATAAGAGTTAAACGCCACAAGCTCGCCAATTGTGAACTTGTTTTGGATCACCTCAGAGCCGCTATAGCCCACAACCGCCAGCGTGATCAAGTTGCTAAGCAAAAATATCAACGGAAAAGTATTGCGAATCGCGCCGATCGTTTTCATGTTCACGGCAATCAAATCGCGGTTAATTGCGGTATAGCGCGACCTTTCGGCTGATTCGCGCACAAAGGCTTTGACAATCCGCACGCCGACGATATTTTCTTGCAAAACCGAGTTGAGATCGCCCAGTCGTTCCTGCGCCAGCCCAAAGATTGATTGATTGCGGATCAGAAATTGCGCTAACACAAACCCAGCTAACGGCACTAATGCTAGGGTAATCATTGCCAGCCGCCAATTCATCAGTAGCAAAATGATCGCCGTCGTTACCAGTGTCACAACCGAACTAACGACTTGAATCAAACTCGTGCCCAAAAAACTGCGTACCTGCTCGACATCGCTGGTAATGCGGGTTAGCAGTTGCGATGTCTGCGCTCGATCGTGGTAGCTAAAGCTGAGATTCTCGACCTTGTGAAAGATTTTATTCCGCAGATCGTAGGCGACTCCTTGAGATGCTTGTTCTGCCCAAAAGCTCTGACCAAAGTTGAATAAGCCTCGTCCCAGAGCCACTAACACCATAATGCCGCCACTTAGAAACACGACGTGGAGATCTTTCTGAGCAATGCCTCGATCGATCCCCCAGCGAAATAACTGTGGTGTTATAGCATTGGCAGCCGTCAGTAGCAACAAGCTCAAGAACGCACCACCCACGATCGCCCAATAGACCCGTAAACTTTTGAGCACACGATAGAGAGGTGACATCAGCTTTTCCTAAGATTTTGACTAATTCTTCGATCATGGTAAGTGATCTAAGACGGATGCCGAAATGATGCCGAAGTCCAATCCCTAGATGATTCGACCAGTGCTATAGGATATATACAACAGTTTAAATTTTTATGAAGACAAAGCTCACTCGCAGCCAAGAACGTGTCCTGAGTTTATTGCAAACCCTCGATCGAGCGATTTCCGCTCAGAGTATTTATGCTGAACTCCAAAATGCCGACCAAGGCGTGGGGTTAGCAACTGTATATCGATCGTTGGAAACCTTGAAAATCCAAGGACTTGTGAAATCACTAGTGCTGCCAAATGGCGAAGCGGTTTACAGCATGATGCCGACCGACAAACACCATCTCAATTGTCTCAACTGTGGCATTTCGTTACCAATCGATGTCTGTCCTGTGCATGGTCTAAATACGCAGCTCGATCGAACTCACGACTTTAAGATTTTTTATCACACCCTAGAATTTTTCGGTCTATGCGATCGATGTCAATCTCAAACTGTGGCTTAGTCTTGACCCTATTTACTCCGTCATAAAACGCAGCATCCAACTGGTAAAATCGGACGTACTATATCTTGAGCTGAGAATTTAGTACTAGCGAGACACTTGATGGACACTACAGACATTCTGACCGTATTGCATCCCATGCTTGCCGTTGCCATTGTTTTCCCACTGATTGGCATCGCAGTTAACCTAGCGTGGCAACCTCGCCAACGTCGTTTACAAACAGCCTCAGAAGGAAAAAGCAAAATCCCAGGTGTGGTGGGCATAGAACATGTCAAGATGGGGCGTTATCTGACTGGAGCGGTTGTGGGTAGTGCATTCCTTGCCTTGACTTACAGCATTGGTTCGCAGTGGTATGAAACGATTAGCAAACAGGCTGGCAAAAGCCATATGTTTATGGATGTAACTTTGAGGCTAAAACTTGTCCGACCCCAAAATCATCGATCGATCGACCCTTCACCACTGGTCTAGCCAGTTATCCCACTTTAAACCAATGACAAAATTCTTATCTCAGGTAGGTCGATCGATCTGGCATTTATTTACTTGGCTGATCGCGATCACCGTCTGCTTAGGACTGATTAGCTGTGCCTCACCCGATCAAGCTGCAAAAGGCGAGATCTCAGATGCAGCCTTAGAGGCAAAGGTATTGGATGTGATTCGCAAGCACCCTGAGGTGATTTTGGAGTCAGTCCAAGCCTATCAGCAAAACCAAAAGTCACGCCAAGGTGAGTTGCGTCAGAAAGTCCTCGATCAGATTAAGGCTGAACCGAAGCTGGTGATCCGCGATTCTCCTGTGACGGGAGCCACCAGCCAGAAGATTGTGCTGGCTGAATTTTCTGACTTTCAATGTCCATACTGCTCTAGGGCGCACATCACAATTAAACAATTCATGGCAGCGCACGGGGATAAAGTAACGCTGACTTACAAGCAATTCCCGCTCACCGAACTGCATCCCGAAGCTCAAGCAGCAGCGCAAGCATCATGGGCAGCACAACAGCAGGGGAAGTTTTGGGAATATCACGATCGACTATTCGATCAGCAAAAACAGCTAGGCGAAGACCTCTATGTCTCAATTGCCAAGGATTTGAACCTGAACCTCACCAAGTTCAACACAGATCGGAATAGTGTCGCCGCTAAAAATTCGATCGCTAAAGATGTCGAACTCGGCAAGTCGCTTGGGATCAATGGCACGCCAGCTTTTGTGATGAATGGTCTAACTTTCTCAGGCGCATTGGAATTAGCAGAAATGGAAGCCAAACTTGCAGAAGTGCAAAAGTAATAAGACCCTCACCCCTAGCCCCTCTCCGTGAAGGAGAGGGAGAATAGAGCCTCGATCCGATCGGGCTGTTGTTCAAGTTGAACAGGATGTCTTTAAATCCCCCCAATGGCTTATGGTAATCGGCTCTGGTGTCGAGCTAAGCTATGATGGGACTCAAATATTTGAAATTTTAAGGGTAAAACTTATGTCTAAGTCAAAAAACTCATCTCCAACTGCAATCAATCTTGGGATTGATGAAAAAGATCGAAAAGCAATCGCCGAAGGATTATCACGATTACTTGCCGATACTTACACTCTGTATCTCAAAACTCATTATTTTCATTGGAATGTCACTGGCCCAATGTTCCAAACTTTACATCTGATGTTTGAAACTCAATATACAGAGCTAGCTCTGGCTGTAGATCTAATCGCCGAGCGGATCAGAGCCTTAGGCTTCCCTGCTCCTGGTTCCTACTCAGCCTATAGCAAACTCAGCAGTATTCCCGAAACGACCGAAGTTCCTAAAGCTGAAGAAATGATCTCGCTGCTAATTGAAGGGCAGGAAGCTGTAGTTCGTACCGCTCGATCGATCTTTCCCCAATCAGATAAGGTTAGTGATGAACCCACATCAGACTTGCTGACCCAGAGAATGCAAGTCCACGAAAAAACTGCTTGGATGTTGCGTAGCTTGCTAGAATAGTCCCCCTTGGCCCTCTTCCAATTCTGAGAGAGGGCATTTACAGATCGAAGCTACTTGACATCCTCACCGAGCTAAAGCAACGGTGATTCCTAAGACTCACGACTTAGGTTTCTGTTTCTTCCCAGTAATGGGGTTTCGCAACAGCCTCTACCCTCAATGAGTTTTATGGTCTTACGTTCGCTCCACAGACTAACCCCCGCAAGCCCTGCGGTTTTTAAAAGTTATTTTGCTTGCTAAAAGCTTGGTTATCGCTCTTAGCTTCACCATTCTAATACAAAGCCGTCGTTCTACGACGGGGTTTCTACCCATTTTCCCGATGACCTATCCAGTTGTAATTATTCCTGAGCCAATCCTAGCTCTCCAGAATGTTATTCCCGCCACACCACAATTTATGCTCGATCGACCAGTAAAGCCTGAGCCTGAACCCCAGCCTTTCAACCAGAGATTGTTGATCGTGGAGTCGTTGGGAGCTTTGCTGCTCGGTCTAGCTACAGCAATATCGATCCCAGCACTGGGGATCGTAATTTTTCTAATTGGGGCGGGATCGATCGCGGCTCATGCTTGGTTAATGCAATCAGCTTATCGGCAACGCAAGCGCATTTACGACAAAGGCTTAGCAGATTATGTCAGGCAAATCGATCTCTACGAACAGAAAGAAAAAGCGCACGAAGCTGAGTTAGCAAATATCCTCAGTCCAGAGAACATCAAAGAGTTTAGGCAGATGCAACTGCTGCTCCAACTCAAAAATACTCAGCCCCAAGATGACGATCGAAATTCGGTCAGCCTAGCCTTTAATCAAACCGCCAATCAGTCAGGGTTTGCAATTCATCTCAATCGCTACTTTACGGGTAGAATTTATCGTGACTTAACCCTGTTTGCTGCCGACTTAGCAGAACCATACATCGCCGAATTTGCCTATATCGATCGATCGTTAAGCCTGTACATTGACATCGAAATTGATATCGAAATCGATGAGCCGTATGATGATCGACGCGATCGATTCTTGAATAGTAAAGGATGGTTAGTGATCAGACTTAGCGAAGACCAACTATTATCTCATCCTCAAAGTTGCTGTAAAGTCATTGCCCAAACGATTGCAGAAGTGATCGGCGATCGCTTGGAATTAAGTCAGTTCGCGTTAGTTCCAGATCTCTAGCCAGTCGATCGGATTAAGAATTGGTTTCAAAGTGGCTATAGTTTGCGAGATGCGTTGGAGTATATCGATGAGTTGAGGTTTCGATGATTGGCGATCGACCAGGCGTGGTAATCGTGGGTTCTCATGTCAAAAAAACTACTGAACAACTCGAAAAACTCTTGCAAATAGCAGGTGTGGTTCCTGTCGAGATCGATGTGGCGCGACTGATCGGAGATGATGGCAAGCAAGCTGCGCTGATTTTGGCTGAAATTTGTAAGTCGATCGAGCAAATCCACGCTTCCGACAAAACTGCTGTCGTTTTTACCAGTCGAGATAACCAATTGTAAAAGAGGGAGCCAGCTTATATTCGCAATGGGCAAGACCAGATTTGATGTTTCACGTTTGCTTTGGTGTAGCAACAAAATCAACGGTTTACTTATACCAAGCCTTATACCATTGACGCATCTGTTCAATCTCTGTGCTTTGAGCTTGCACGATCTCACGGGAGAGTGTTCGCATTTCGGGTCGATCGCTATCAACGATCATACTGGACATCATGAGAGCCATTTTATGATGGGGAATCATCTCTTTGATAAAGGCTTGGTCAAAATTAGGAGCAGTTTCGAGAGCTTTAAGATCGACAGCCATCATGTTCTGCATTCCCATTGGCATTCCTATAGGCTTTGTCATTGGCATTCCCACTGGTTTTGTCATTGGCGTTCCCATTGGTTTTGCCATGTCCATCATGTCGCCTTGATTCATCATCGTCATAGTAGAGGGAACTTCCGCACCATACCACTGCTTATACCAAGATTTCATTTGCGCACTTTCGCGAGTTTGATCGCTCTTGATTGATTCTGCAAGCTTTCTAATCTCAGGACGTTTGGAAAGTTTGAGGGCGAGATTTGCCATTTGTACAGCCCCTTCATGGTGGGGCATCATCATTTCGATGAAATGGCGATCGGTTTTCTCACCTGCAATCATGTTTTGCATCATCATGCCTTGTTGGGGCATCATCTGACTCTGCAAAGTTGTGGAATTTGGTTTCGCTAGTACATCATGTATTCCTGTTGTCGCAAATAGAATACTGGCTATACCAAAGAGAAATACATTCCGTTTTTGGGAACTAATTTTGTTATCTTTCGTAGAGTTGGTGAAATCTTTAATGTTCATGGGATTTTCTCTTTTATTCTTACCCTTTAACCATAGTCCAAGAAAATGAAATTGAGTTAGAAATGCGAATATTTTAAGTTTTGTAATTAAGTTAATCATTTCAATCAATTTATACAATGAATTAACTGCAAACCCTTGGCAATCCAGACTTTTTAATATCCCACTCTATCTTACTTCTTAAGACATACAATTATGAAATTAGGATGAAATTGACATGAATCAATAGGTAGAAATAAGGTTACGTCTTTAGGGTGATGTTAGGGCATTCTCCAACGCAATAGGGTAAGAAACGGAGCGATAAATTTCTGCTTTACTTTACAGATTATTCTAGGAGATAACTCATGACAGCTACTATGACATCTCATCAATCAATGCTAGATACCTGTATTCAAGACTGTTTGAAATGTTTGCGAGACTGTGAGTTTTGTGCTGATGCTTGCCTTAACAGTGACATGGTACAAATGATGGCTAAATGTATTGAACTATGCCGTGATTGTGCTGACCTGTGCTCTATTTGCGCTCGTTTCATGTCCCGTAATTCCGATCTTCACGCCCAACTTTGCGCTGTTTGTGCTGAAGCTTGCGATCGATGTGCCTCTGAATGTGAAAAACATGACCACGATCACTGTAAGCATTGTGCTGAATCTTGTCGTGCCTGTGCCGATTCCTGCCGCCAGATCGTATCAAAGATGAAATAAGAATAGCGAAAAATCGGAGAGTTAGGAGAAAGATTTATCCCTTAACTCTCGATCTCATTTTAAAAAATCACATTAGGTAAAAATCATGACTAAAATCGGCTTGTTCTTCGGTACGCAAACTGGTTACACCCAAACCGATGCGGAAACAATTCAACAAGAATTTGGGGGTGATTCGATCGTCGAGTTAATTGATGTTTCAAAAGCTGAAGCGAGTGATTTCGATCGATTTGAAAATATCATTATTGGCTGTCCTACTTGGAACATTGGCGAACTGCAAGACGACTGGGATAGCTTTTTTGATGAACTCGACAACATTGATTTTTCCAATAAAAAGGTTGCCTATTTTGGCTCTGGAGATCAGGTTGGCTATGCCGATAGTTTTCAGGATGCGCTCGGGATTTTAGAGACAAAAATTTCTGAGCGGGGTGGTACAACCGTTGGCTTCTGGTCTACTGATGGCTATGAATTTAATCAGTCTAAAGGAGTCAAAGATGGTAAATTTGTCGGTTTGGCGTTGGATGAGGATAATCAATCTGATTTGACAGATGAACGGATTAAAACTTGGGTAGCCCAATTGAAGCAAGAGTTTGGTGTGTAAACGAGTGAAGAGAACTAATTTCTTTTCTGTAACTAAATCACTTAAAAGTAACTATATTAATTAAAACTATGAAACTTGATCTAAAAGTCCCCGACATCTCCTGTGGTGGTTGTGTGAACTCGATCGCCAATGCAGTTAAGACACTCGATGCCAATGCTATCGTCCAAGGCAATCCAACCACTAAAATTGTGTCGGTAGAAACCCAAGCTTCTGAAACCGCAATCAGAGAAGCGATCGCTAAGATTGGCTTTCCTGCTGATTAACCAACTGCGTGATTGGCTTTACAACTTCAGAAATAAAAAAAGTATTAATGCGGAGAACTTAGAAAATGAAATCAGATCAAATCGAATAACAATAAAATTAATTTTTAAATATCTCTTGACACTCTAGTTGACTGGAGAGTTTATAGTGAATTTAGTTGCAAATATATTGTTATGTTATTAGCTCAAGAGCAGAAACTACTTCTGATTGGACAATTAGCGAGAGAAAGTGGCATTCCGATCAAAACGATTCGCTACTACGAAGACCTAGGACTAATTGCTTCGTCTGGGCGCACGGAAGGGCAATATCGATTATTTAAACCTGATGCGATCGACCGTCTAGCTTTTATCAAAACTATCCAAAAGTTAGGATTGAGTCTTCAGGAGGTTGCGGGAGTTCTGCAAATCTACGACAGTGGAAAAATCCCTTGCGATGAAATTAAACAACAACTGGAGCATCAGATTTGTGAGATCGATCGACGCATTGCCGAATTGGTGTCCTTGCGAGCTGAGATCGATAATATGCTGAATGACTGGACTCCATCTGAGAAAGCCACCACAATAGAAATTTGTCCGATTTTAAAGAAACACAAAACCAAATAGTGAATTCCCACGCCAACTATATAAATCGATAGAAAAGCAAAAATATGGATAAGATTACTCTAAAATTACGCGGAATGCACTGTGCCTCCTGTGCAAGTACCATTGAATCTACAACACGAGCCATAAATGGGGTTGCTAGTAGTAATGTCAACTTTGCCACTGAGGAAGTGGCGATTGAGTATGACAAACAAAAAACTAATCCTGATGCAATTCAAAAGGCGATCTCTGCCATCGGCTATGAAGCAGTTGTACCCGATCAATCTGAAGAAGGTAAAGATGCAGAGAAAAAGGCAAGACTAACTGAATCCCAAGATTTAACTCGTAAGGTCTGGACAGGTGGAGTAATTGGGGCGATTTTAGTTTTTGGCTCTATCCCGATGATGACAGGATTGGATATTCCTCTCATTCCTAGCTGGCTGCATAATCCTTTCCTTCAACTTGCCTTAGCCTTACCCGTGCAGATTTGGTGTGGCAGTTCTTTTTACATCGGAGCTTGGAAGGCTTTTAAAAATCATACGGCGACGATGGATACCCTGATTGCTGTGGGTACACTTGCGGCGTTCTCTTACTCCCTAACTGTAACGCTCAATCCTGAGTTCTTTATTTCACAGGGCTTAAAACCTGAAGTTTACTATGAAGTTTCCGTAGTTGTGATTACTTTAATTCTTTTAGGCAAGCTATTCGAGAATCGGGCAAAAGGAGAAACTTCTGAAGCCATTCGTAAACTTATGGGATTGCAAGCGAAAACAGCAAGGGTTCTAAGGGATGGGAAAGAATCTGATATTCCCATTGAGGATGTCGTAGTTGGAGATGTGGTTTTAGTCCGTCCAGGGGAAAAGATTCCTGTAGATGGAGAAGCGATCGCGGGTAATTCCACTGTAGATGAGTCAATGGTTACAGGTGAGAGTATCCCGATCGAAAAGAAAATCGGCGATCGAGTAATTGGCGCAACTATGAATAAAACTGGTAGCTTACAGATCAAGGCTAACCATATTGGTAAAGATACAGTTCTTTCACAGATTGTTAACCTCGTCCAGCAAGCTCAAGGCTCAAAAGCCCCCATTCAAAGACTAGCGGATCGAGTGACGGGCTGGTTTGTGCCTGTGGTGATTTCGATCGCGATCGCCACATTCGTAATTTGGTTCATTGTTATGGGTAATGTCACTCTGGCAACGATTTCTGCTGTGGGCGTGTTGATTATTGCCTGTCCTTGCGCTTTAGGTTTAGCTGCCCCCACTTCGATTATGGTTGGCACTGGAAAGGGTGCAGAGAATGGAATTTTAATTAAAGATGCTGGCAGTTTAGAACTTGCTCATAAAATCCAAACGATTGTGCTGGATAAAACGGGAACATTGACCGAAGGTAAGCCCACTGTTACCGATCTTTTTGCGGTAAATAAAGATGATGATGAACTATTAAAACTTGTGGCATCGATCGAACGTAATTCCGAACATCCTTTAGCTGAGGCAGTTGTTGAGTATTCCAAACAAAAGAAAATTGAGCTTCCTGAAGTTGTCGATTTTGGCGCGATCGCTGGGAGTGGTGTGCAAGGGAAAGCAAATGATTTACTAATTCAAATCGGCACAAGACGATGGATGGATGAGTTAAAGATTGATACTAGTGAACTCCATCAATATCAAGACTCTTGGGAAACAGGCGGTAAGACTGTGGTATTGATTGCTATTGACAATGTGGCACGGGGTTTAATTGGGATTGCCGATAAGGTTAAACCTTCTTCTCAAACTGCTGTTGCTGCTTTACAAAGGATGAAAATCGAAGTAGTAATGTTGACAGGGGATAATCAGGCTACAGCCGAAGCGATCGCCCGTGAAGTTGGCATTAATCGAGTATTTGCCCAAGTGCGCCCCGATCAGAAGGTGGCAAAAATCAAGGAATTACAAGCTGAAAACAAGATCGTAGCGATGGTAGGTGATGGCATTAATGATGCTCCTGCTCTAGCTCAGTCGGATGTGGGTTTAGCGATTGGGACGGGAACTGATGTGGCGATCGCTGCTAGTGATATTACGCTGATATCGGGCGATTTACAGGGAATTGTCACGGCGATTCAACTTAGTCGAGCCACAATTAGTAATATCCAACAAAATCTCTTCTTTGCCTTTATCTACAATGTCGCGGGTATTCCCATTGCGGCAGGGATACTCTATCCCTTCTTTGGTTGGTTACTCAGTCCAATTATTGCGGGTGGTGCGATGGCATTTAGTTCTGTCTCAGTGGTGACAAATGCTTTGCGCTTAAGAGGTTTCCAACCTTCTACTGAAATTAAACAAAGTAAATAAAGAGAAAGAACTATGAAGAATTATCAAATTATCGGAGTCTTAGCAAGCTTAGGGATGTCTTTTACTGTGGCATCGGTTGCTATGGAAATGCCTGAAACTAACCCTAAAAGCAACTTCCAATCAAGTCAGATTCAACGTATTGAACAACCTATCCCTTTGAAAATTGGCGTGGCGGTTGGGGGATTGGTACTAATCGGCGCGCAACTCTGGTGGTTTCTCATGAGCAAGCCTAAATCTGGGCAAGCAGAGACAAATAATGGGGTTCAAGAGGTTAGCATTACTGTTGATGGTGGTTATATTCCTTCGCAGGTAACAGTTAAACGAGGTCAGCCAGTACGATTGAAGTTCCTCCGCCGCGATCCTAATAGCTGTTTAGATAAAGTTCTGTTTCCAGAGTTTCATATTGCTCAGGATTTAGTTCTGAATGAGACTACGCATGTGGAATTTACACCTCAGACTGTAGGGGATTATGAGTTTTCTTGTGGCATGGGGATGTTTCACGGTTCGATCGCGGTGGAAGAGTGAGCAGTAAAAAGTCAGAGGTATCTAAAAATCGTGAGGAATACTGCGACACCTCTGGTTTTGGTAACTTTTGGGATTAACTATGACGTTTTTGTTAATCCCAAAAGTCAATACACTCTATTTTTAGCTTGGTTCAGCTTTAAGGGAAGAACGTGTATCAACTGATAGAGATTTAGATTTTGGAATTAACCACCTGCCAAACTTCGCATAAAGGGCAGGAATTACCAGTAAGGTCAATGCCGTAGAAGTAAAAAGTCCGCCTAAAACCACGATCGCTAATGGTTAGAGAATTTCATTTCCTGCACCACTAGAAAGCACCAGAGGTAATGTTCCCAATGCAGAGGTAAGTGCGGTCATGAGAATAGAATCAATTCGTTCCAAGGAGCCTTTTACGATCGCTTCTTTTGGAGGTATACTCTGAGCGAATTTACTGTTATAGTTGTCAACCAATAACAAGCCATTACGAATGGCGACACCAAACAGGGTAATAAAACCAACTAGGGAAGCGATAGAAATCACGCCACCTGTAAGCACAATTGAAATAATACCTCCGACCAATGCTAGGGGAAGGTTGAGCATGATCGCAATCATAGCGGGAAATGATTTAACCGAGAAAAACATTAAAACCGTAATCACAATTGCCGCCAGAATACTATACACAAGCAAGTTATTAGTAGCCCGTTGTTCTGACTCAAATTGTCCGCCGTATTGAATGAAATAACCTGTAGGAAGTTTAATTTTCTGTTGAATCTGCGTCTGAATATCGCCGACTACGCTGCCTAAGTCTCGATTAGCCACATTGGCGGAAACCACGATCAGTCGTGACACATCTTCTCGATTTACGACATTGGCTCCCATGCCATATTCAACTTTAGCAACAGTACCTAGCGTGATAGTTTGCCCTGTGGGAGTGGAGATGGGAATGGCATCTAAACTATTCCGTGCTTTGTTAATTAAGGAGATGGAAATATCGATAAGTTGTTGGTTTTCTGGCACTTGGGATACTACTTGTCCATTTAATGCAGTTGATACCACTTCGGAAATTGCCTTCATGCTTAGACCATAATTTGCGGCGTTGGCGCGATCGTACTGAATTTGGACTTGACGAATGGGCAGTTGTGGCTCTAGTTGTAGGTCTACAATCCCATTGATCGGCTGAATTAAATCTCGTACTTGTTCGCCAATCTGCCGCAATTGGATTAGGTTGGCACCAAAGATTTTGATCGCGATCGCACTTCTTACGCCTAAGAGTACCTCATCCATGCGATGGGATATAAACCCGCCAATATTGGAAGCCACTCCCGTAAGTTTATTAAATTCTTGACGCAGTTTATTGATGCTGCCTGCACGATCTCGAATACCGCGTCATCTTTGAGGACATCTTGCAGAGCTATGCCTAGGCTGTTGACTTTGTGCTTTTTTCCAAAATAAAAGTTCATGCAGTTTTTGTGTCGCCATACTCGCTCGAAAATAAAGATTTCCGTTTTGAAAGTGTTGAGCGACCAAAAACTTCAGTCAGCCAGTCCTCAACATCTACAAAACTAGTAGTTTCAAGTGCATCTGCTTGGTGCAGTTGCTTGGACGGGTTCCCCGCCCGCACGAACTCCGCAATACTCATCAATCCGAAGCTTTAGTTCGGTTGGTTGCCAAGTTGGAGTCAGACTCACTTGATTTGGGTGAGAAGGGTAAGTCCGGTATTTTGAAATCGATGTCTAGCCGCTCTGAATTCTTGGCAGATCCTAACCATCGCTTGGTCATCCATTTCACTCCAAAACATTGTTCTTGGCTCAATCAAATTGAGATCTGGTTTAGTATTTTGGTGCGTAAACTGTTGCGGCGGGGCAACTTTATTAGTAAAGATGATCTTAAACGCCGTCCAGTACTAGTTGCTTGGTGGTCTGGAAATTTGGCGGAGGTTCCCATTCATCCCCCACCCTTAATTTTACCCCAAGGGGTAAAACCGCACTCCCTAAACGTCTGGTCATTTACTGACACAAACTACTTCATAAACTCAATGGCATGGAAGATTATGAACGCCTCAGGCACTGCAACAGCCAGTAGCAGTAACTTCTCGTCAGCAGTGTATAAAATATCGACAAACACTGCACCAGCCAGTAGCAGTAACTTCTCGTCAGCAGTTAATTTAGCATCGGTAAAGCGCACTCTAAAGCTATCAGCATCAGTGAATAGCTCTTTAGCAGCGGACAGTTTTTTGCTGAAACCCTTATTCTTTCGTTGGCTTTTAAAAACTCTCCGAAGTATTGCTTTAGAAAAACCTGACCATTTCTTCTCAATTATGGATACTTCCCTTTCTCCCTTTTTAATGGGAAATATCCAGAGTTTCCAAAGTGGTGAAGTCATAGTCATTATCACTCGTCCCCTAGTATCAAGAAATTCAAATTTCTTGTTAAACCACGCAAATCTTTGTTGCAAATGTCCCACAGGGCGATCGTCTGCCCCAAAAACATCAAGGTGCTGAAAGAACCAACGAAAAGGGT
>Ga0209490_10002099_pt1 | contig 18966 bp, 19 predicted proteins | sample MAT06_FD_187209 | JGI IMG/M metagenome (GOLD analysis project Ga0209490, IMG submission 187209) | Freshwater microbial communities from Lake Fryxell liftoff mats and glacier meltwater in Antarctica - MAT-06 (SPAdes) (version 2) | ecosystem: Environmental > Aquatic > Freshwater > Ice > Liftoff... | reverse complement strand
ACATCGGGGAAGCGTTCGCGCAGGCGCTGGTAGCGCACGATCGACGCGGTGAAGCCGAAGGGAATGGGGTCGAGGATGGCGTCGGCCAGGAACGGCCGGCCCCTTGCCTGCATGTGCTCGATGGCCCCCGCGAGCGAGGCCTCGTCGGCCGGCGTGCGCGGAATCAGCACCGGCGTCGACGCCACTTCGTCGGCCACCCAGAGGGTGTCGGGAGTCAGGCTCAGCAGGTAGTCGGCGCCGGCACGGCCGCCGCGCAGCAGCTCCTGCGCGTCCATCGAGTCGACGCTGACCTGCAAGCCTGCGGCCTTCAAGGCCTGCACGGCATCTTCGAGATGGTCGAAGGCGGTTTCGGGCAGGCAACCCAGATCGATGACGTCCGCGCCGTCGGCCGCGTGCGCGCGGGCTCGCTCGACGATCTGCGTCACCGTCAGGCGCGGCGCGTCGACGATTTCGGCAAAGATCGCAACCTCGTAGTCGTCCAGCGTCACCGCTTGCGCCGCGCGGTTGAAAAAGCGCGGCAGGTCCTTAAGTTCGTCGGGACCGCGCTGCACCGGCACGCCGAAGTGCTGCGACAGGGCCTCGACGTCGCCGCGGCAGCGCCCGGGCACGATGATGCGGCTGGCCTGCACTGGCAGCGGCATCAGCAGCGGCATCAGCAGCGGTAGACGGCGGCGGATCATCTCGCTGGTCATCAGCGCGGCCACCTGCAGGCCCAGGTCCAACACCTCCCAGGTGAAGGGCGTGTCGTTCAGGCCGTGCAGGACTTTTTCCAGGCTGGGTCGGGCCAGGTGTCCGGTCAAGAAGACGATATGTTCCATGCAAGCGCAAGTTGCCTCAAGCGGGCATTCAGGACGGATTCGAGTTCGGCGGCGGAACACACGACCTGACAGTGGTCGATGCCGCGCAGCCGTTCGACATTGTCCAGCTCGATGCGCCGCGGCCGCAGCGTCACCCAGTCGTGGGGCGACTTCGTCACCACCACCGGTTCGGTGTCACAAGCAAACACGATGCCCGGGATGCCCAGCTTGCCCGCCTGAGCGAACATGTTGGAGGGCAGGCTGTCGCTGATGCCGAAGGCGCATTTGGCCACCGTGTTGCTGGTCGCAGGGGCGACGATGACGGTGTGATAGACCTCGTCGTAGAGCATGCCCACCGGCACGCCGCTGGCGGTCTTGTCGCGGAACACGCGAAAGCCCGCCTTCAACTCGTCCAGCGGCAGCTTGTAGATCTCCAGCACCTCTTCGCCGGCGGCCGACAGCAGCAGGTCGCAGTCGGGCAGACGCGCGGCCAGGGCCAGGCATTCCTGAAGGCCGTGGCCAGACCCGGTGATGCACCAGGCGAAACGCTGTCCCGGCTCACTCAGGATGCGAGACCTCGATGTGCAGCTTGTGCAGCTTGCGGTACAGCGTGTTGCGGCTGACGTCCAGGGCTTTGGCGACGTTGCTGACGTTCCACCGATGCTGTTCCAACATCTGCACCAGCACGGCGCGCTCATTGGCCTGGATCGGGTTCAGCTTCAGCGGCAGGGGCTGCGGTTCGGCCGAGGCCGGCGGGGCCACGGGCACCAGTGGGCCGCTCGGCAAGGCCGCGGCCGCCATCGCGGCAGGGACGCCCAGCGAGGCAGCACCGCGTGCGCCGGAGGCGATCAGGCCAGGCAGGTGTTCGCGTGTGATGGGCCTGCCGTCGGCCAGCGCGGCCGCGCTGCGCAGCGCATGGCGCAACTGGCGCAGGTTGCCGGGCCATGGGTGGTCCATCAAGAGCTTTTCAGCGTCGGGGGTCAGTGAGGCATCGCCCCGGCTTTCGCCGGCCAGCATGCTGCGGATGAGTTCGCGCTTGTCGCTGCGTTCACGCAGCGACGGGAGCACCAGTTCAATGCCGGCCAGGCGGTAGTACAAGTCTTCGCGGAAGCGGCCCTGCATCACCAGTTCGGGCAGGTTCTGATGGCTGGCGCTGATCAGCTGGAAGTCGACCGGGTACGTTTCCTCGGTGCCCAGCGGCGTGACCTGGCGTTCATCAAGCACTCGCAGCAGCCGGGCCTGAAGTTCCAGCGGCATGTCGGCAATTTCGTCCAGGAACAGCGTGCCGCCATCGGCCTGCAGCACCTTGCCGCGGCGGCCGTTGCGCTGCGCACCGGTGAAGGCGCCCGCCCGGTAGCCGAAGAGTTCGGACTCGATCAGCGTTTCGGGCAAGCTGGCACAGTTGACGGCCACGAAGGCGCCCCCGGCATGCGGGCTGGCGGCGTGCACGGCACGGGCGAAGACTTCTTTGCCGCAGCCGGTTTCGCCGCACAGCAGCACCGGAGTTTCCCGGCCAATGACGCGTCGCGCGGTTTCCAGGTGCGAGATCAGCCGCGCGTCCTTGAAGGTGCTGCCGGCCGCTGCGGCGCGCGGGCCGTGCAGCGCTGCCTGCGCCGGCCGGGTGGTGGCCGTCGCGCCGGCGACCAGCGACAGCCGTCCGCCCGAATTGGCGCCAGTGCCGGCTGTTGCGTCCGAAGCCGGGCGCCGTGCCACTGCAAAGAACCGCAGCGCAGCATTGGCGCGGAAGGTCACGACCGGGTGGTAACTGGCCGACAGGCTGCGCTGCAATATGTCTTCGAGCGAGGTCTGGAACAGGTCTTCGATGTGACGCGAACACACGTCGGCCATCGACTGCAGCCCCAGTTGGAACAGGGCGCTGCGGTTCGCGGCGAGGATGCGACCGTCGGCCCCCACGGCCAGTCTGCCTTCATGCAGGGTGTAGACGAACTCGGGCCGGCTGTGGAAATGCAGCGGGTGGGCGCTGCTGAACTGCTTGTCGATCAAACGGTTCTCGACCATGCGTGCGGTCATGCCGAGCAACACCAGCAGGTGCTGCTGCGTCATGCTTGAACGGCTGGTGACGTCCAGCGCGCCGGCCAGTTCGCCGGCCGGGTTGTAAACCGGCACGGCCGAGCAGGTGAGCTGGGTGAACTGGCTGAAGAAGTGGTCCTCGCGGCGGATGGACACCGGCCCGCCCGCGGCCAGGCAGGTGCCCATGCCATTGGTGCCGGCCTCGTTTTCGCCCCAGACGCCGCCGCAGCGAAGGCCCAGCGGCCCCATTTCCGCGGCGAACTCGGCCGAGGACACCATGTGCACGATCACGCCTTCGGTGTCGGTCAGCACCACGGCCGACTCGGCGTCGGCCAGCTGCTGATACAGCGTGGTCATTTCGTAGCGCGCGCACTCGATGATGTCGGCGTGGCGCTCAAGACGTTCTTCGAGTTCGACGTGGTCCAGGAAGGCGGGCTGCAAAGGGCGGTCGGGGTGCAACTTGTATTGCTCCAGACAGCGGCTCCAGGAACGAGAAACTACGTCGTCGCAGCCTGCGTTCGAGCCGTTGCGCACTGCTTCCAGTATCCGGTCGGCATGCCGCTCAAGTCCGTACGGCAACAAGGCCATCCAGCCCTCCTTCTTGTCTCTTCAGTTCAGGCGCTTCAAGAATGACGGCGCCGCGCCGCAAAACAGATCCTGACGCGACAGTAGCGGCGTTACAGGCACTTGCTCCACGGGTCAACCCTAGGAACGAGGAGGTTCAGCTCGGTTGGCCCGCGATTTGCTCCCCGGCGAGCGTCCTCTTGCCGCCCGGAGATTTCCTTGTCCCTGCCCGCCTCCCTGCCCCAGCGCCATGCTCGCCTGTTCACCCAAACCGCGACGGAAACCTCGATGGACCTGGTCCTGATCGAAGGCTTTCGCGCCGAGACCGTCATCGGCATCCACCATGGCGAAGACGTGCCGCAGCCTCTGGTAATCGATGTGCATGCCGGCGTGCCGCACGCCCGCGCTTGCGACACCGACGACATTCGCGACACGATTGACTATTCAGTTGTTCGCACCCGGCTCTTGCGCCTGATGGCCGAACACCGACTGCACATGCTGGAAGCCTTCGCCGAAGCCATTGCCGACATCCTGCTCGACGAGTTCGGCGCTGCCTGGGTACGTGTGCGCGTAGTCAAGCCCCACAAGTTCGACGATGTGCAGAGCCTGGGCGTGCAGATCGAGCGGCTGGCGCGGCCGCAACAGACGGTTCTGCCGGTGCAGCCGGCGGGGGGCCGCAGCGCGGCGGTGCTGCAGCTTCTGGGCAGCGGCATGGTGCCGGGCGGCCGCTGACATCCGACAGGTCCACGGTAAAAGGACTACAAAACGGCCCACAAGAAAGGCCAAAAAAAAGGCCCGCGAGTGCGGGCCTCTGTCTTCGCGGCGGAAACTTCAGTTCGGGGCAAACGGGTGTGAGGCCGTGCCCTTCTTGGCAACGACTTCGGCCGCTGTCGGCGTGCCGGCGACCGCGCGCTTGATCGACTCCTTGGTGGCCTGGTAGTTGTAGTCCTGGATCTTCTGGTCGCTTTCGGCCAGCCAGTGGATGAACACGCCCACGCAGATGAACACGTTGTCGGCTTCGTCGGCCGGGATGGTGCCGTCCTCGACGCAGTCGGTCACCGCCATGGCCACGCCACGCTGGGCCGGGCCGAACATCTGCACGGCCTGCTTGGCGCCCTTGATCGTGACCTTGTTGAACAGCACGGTCGCCGGCTTGGTCAGCAGGTTGGGGGCCACAACGGCCAGCAGGGACGTGAAGCCGTCCTTGTTGTTCACCAGCGCGTTGGCGAAGGCAGTTTCTACGGGGCTGCCACGCGGCCCGATGAGGAGGTCGATGTGGGCGACTTCGTTGCCGTCGCCGACCAACGATTCGCCGACGAGCATGCGATCGATTTTTGCCATGATTGAAGTCTCTCCTTGGGACGTTTCACGAGCTATTCCGGCGCCAGCCGGACGGCCAGCGCGAAGTAGAGGTATCACGTTCCATGCCACCGGAGCTGGCGCGCGTCCCCGTGAAAACCCAGGTCAACCTGGCAACAGGCCGGCGGCCATCAAGGTGGCCACGGTGAGGTCGGCACTCGTACCCGGGTTCACACCCGCTTCCTTCAAGGCCTGGTCCCAGGCGGCAAAGGCCGGGTCGGTGTCCAACGGGACGGCTGAAGCGCTGCGGTACTGCCAGCCCTGCGCTGCGCTCATGACATTCTGTGCCACGGTCTTGCCTTGTTTCCGAACAATGTGTGAATCGAACCCAGTGCCCAGCCAATGCAAGTACAGCACCTGCACCGCAGCCGTGGTGGTGGCATCGGCCAGCACGTTTTCGCCTGCCGTTGCCGGCAGGCGGAAGCCTGCGGGCAGGGCCTGGAGGGAGGCGAAGACTTCGGCAAAGCCATCGCGGTATTGCGCAGCGATGCGGTCGCGTTCGGCGGCCAGGGCCATCGCCTGCAGCAGCGTGACGCTGGGGGCCCGCCGCACGTCCTGTTCTGGGGCTTCGCCCAGCCCGCCCGGGTTGGCGTGCGCAATGGCGCGAAAGGCGGCGGCAGCGTCGTCGATGGTCAGGCCCGCCAGCAACTGCTGCAATGCCTGCTGCAGCGGCAAATGCGTATTTTCCGCGGCACATGCCAGCGGCGCGCACAGCAGCAGGATGCCGAGGTTGGTGTTGCAGCCCACCGCCGCCTGCGTGGCGACCACGGCGGCCTCGATGCGCTGCCCCACCGTGGCCCCGCGCTGGCAGATGGCGTCGGCCGCGACGCTGGCGCTGACCAGGAACTGCGCGGCTTGCATGCCGTGACCGGCGGCGTGCAAGCTGACGTTGCCCGGCTTGCGCACCGCCACGTCCAGCGTGCAGGCGCGCAGGAAGGCTTCGCGCGGTGTCAAAGCCGTCATGCGGGGCGCATCTGCATGCGCGGCACACCGCTTCCGCAGCATTTGCGGTCGAAGAGGTCGTCAACGATGGCGCGGGCGATGTTCGGCTGCGTCACGCTCTGCAGGCCTTGCCAGGCGGCCACACCATTGACTTCGAGCACCAGGATCTCGCCGCCGGGGCCGGGCATCAAGTCGACACCGGCGTAGTCCATTTCCAGCGCGCTGGCTGCGGCCTCGGCGGTGGCGGCCAGGGCCGGGCTCAGCGGCGCCGGAAAAGCGCGGGCCCCCTGGGCGATGTTGTGGATCCAGTGGCTGCCCTGGCGGCGCATGGCTGCCAGCGCGCGGCCACCCACGACCAGAACACGCCAGTCGAAGCCCGGTTGCACGACCGGCGGCACGAAACGCTGCAGGTAGGCCAGGCTGCCGTAAGCGCCATGAGCGTCATGAGCGTCATGAGCGCCAACAGTCCCATCCGCGTCGGCCGGCCGGTTCAGCGCCGGTAGCGCCACATGCTCACCGTCGACCCAGCCCACGCGCTGCAGGCCCTTGCCCTGCGAGCCGAACAGCGGCTTGAGCACCAGCGCATGGCCGGCAGCGCTTTCGCGCATGACGATGCGCTGGGCCTGCGCTGCCGACTCGGTGGCCCAGGTCGGCGGCGTGGGCACCCCGGCCGCGCACAGGCGCAGGCTGGTCATGCTCTTGTCGACGCTGCGCTCGATGGCGCGCGCGTCGTTGTAGACCGGCACCCCCAGGTCGCGCAGCGCGTGCAGCACACCCAGGCGCTTGGTCACCTGCTCGAAGCTGCCGCCAGCGATGCCGCGCACCAGAGCCGCGGCCGGCAGTTCACGGCCGAAGCCGGGAATGACCAGGCCGTGCCAACTGGCGCCGGTGTCGACGTGGCAGTCGGCCAGGTCGACACAGCGGCCCACCGCGCCCCGGGCACGCAGCGCGCCCTGCAGCTGGCGGGTGTGCCAGCCGGTCTCGTCGGCGAAGATAGCGACCTTCATCGGCGGCGTGGGATGGCAGGGGATGAGGAAGCGCTCAGGCCTGCTGCAACCACAGCTTGTGCAGCAACGCCATGTCGACAGCGCCGGCATGCCAGGTGCTGCCGCTGTCGAGGTTGCTGACCCAGACCTCGGCCGGCGCAAACAGGGCCGGGTCGATCTTGTAGAAGTCGCAGCCAGCGGCAACGAACAGCTCGGCAAAGGACTGCCCGAATTCCTTGGCGTTGCGCGACGGCAGGCGCCGGGCGAGGTCGCGCGCTGCAGCGTCGTCGCCGCGCACGACCAGCTGCACCTGACCGCCGTAGAGGATGGCGTCGTTGGTGCGGCCCATGGCCTGCACGCCGTCGGGGCTGGGCGCAGGCAGGGGTGCACTGGCGGCGCCGCTGACGATGTCTTTCAACGGAAATCCGAGCTCATGGGCTTTGTGCAGCGCCACTTCCAGCACCCGCGCCACGACCTGCGTGGTGCCGGCCAGGCTGGTGGTGGGGGTGACGACCAAAGTGAGCTGTGGGCCCTGCAAACCACAGTCGCGCAGCAGCTTGTCGATGATCACGCGCGGCGGTTCGCGGTCGACCTCGAGCACCAGCACGCCGCTGTCGGCGCTGTCGCGGTAGGCCAGCTCCTCGTACAGCGTTTCTTTCGCGGCCAGGGCGCGTGCCGGGCCCGAGCCCAGCGAGAAGAACTTGCGACCACCGGTTTCTTCCTTGCTGGCGGCCAGGCTCCAGCCCGCGTACTGGCTGCCCAGGCAGGCCAGCACCGGCTGGTCGCTGACCACGTCCAGCCAGGTCGGCCAGCCGCTGGCCGCCGCGCCGGCACGCAGGCTCACCCGGCCCAAGCCGCCCAGGCAGATCTCGCCGACCAGCAGCCCGGCCTGCACGCTGCCGGGCGCGGCCAGACCAGCGTCGACGATGCACACGCCGTCGGCCTCGTGGCGCACGGCCACGCCCAGGGCCTCGGCGTCGCGCAAGAGGCGTTCGACCAGCGGCCGGACGAGGATGTTGACGCTGAGGGTCATAAGGCTGTCTCCACGAGGTTCAGCAAGGCGTCGCGGCGCGCGCCCAGTCGCGCCAGCACTTCGGGCGCGCTCGGGCCCGCGAGTGTGACGCTGCACAGCGGGTCGCCGGCGTCGAACTTCTGGCCGCCGGCGGGCAGGTCGTGGGTGTTCGGTGCAGCGGCCAGCGCCGCCGCCTGCGCGTCACCCAGCGTGAAGGCCGTGCGCGCGAATAAGATTTCGTAACCGCGCACGGCTTGCTCGGGCGGCGGCTCTGCTGGGGGTTCCGGCAGCCGGCCTTCGAGGCATGCGCGCACATGGGCGGCCATCGGCCGCCAGTGCGGGTAGAGCGCAACGCTGGCTGGCGGGCGCGGGTTGACCTCGAGCAACTGCCAGGTCTCAGCATGCAGCAGAAAGTCCAGACTGCCGAGCCCGCGCAGCCCGAAGGCCGGCACCAGCAGGCCCAGCGCCGCCTGCAGCCCGGCCAGCACAGCGGGCGGCACCGGCACCGGACCGACGACGCCGCAGAAGACATACGGCACCTCGAGCCGCACCGGGTGGGCCCGCACACTCTGGCGATTGATGCCGACCAGGCGCGCCCGGCGGCCGTCGGCCACGAAGGTGGCCGACATCGCCTGCCCCGGCGCCCACCGCTGCAGGATCTGCCCGGGCCCGAGTTCGGGCGCAGGCGCGCTGGCCGAGAGCAGCCGGATGTGGCTGGCGCCGCAGGCATGCAGGTCTTTCAGCAGCCAGGCCTGGCCATCAGCCGGGCGCACGCGGGCGACCGGCGGATGCGGAATGGCGTGCGCGGCCAGGAAAGCGAAGAAGACTGCGGGGTCTCGCAGCCGCGCCACGTCGGCTGGTCTGCAGCCCAGCAGCGGCAGGCAGCCAGCGGACCGTTCCAGCAGCCCAGTGCGGCCTTCCAGCCCACTGCCCGCCACCCAGCCCAGCGGCGGGGCCCCGTTGCCGTTGTCAAGGCCGGCGTCAAGGCCAGCGGCGGCCAGCGCCGCCAGCAGCAAGTCGGCGTCGATCTGGAAGCTGCCGGGCGCGCCCACCGGCCACCAACGGCGCGACAGCGCGCGGGTGTCGGCGTCGCCGAAGAGGTCGAGCGCCAGCACGTCGAAGCCATCGTCCACAGCGGCCTGCGCCAGCAGGCGTGCCGACAGCCCGGCTACGGCCAGCGTGGGGCTCACGGAAGCGATGTCAGGCGGCCGGTTTGTTGGCCGGGGTCTCGGCCAGGGTCTCGGCCAAGAACGCGCGGGCCTCGGCAAAGGCCTCGGCGAAACCCAGCACCTGCGCCTTCTCGGCCTCGCGCATGCGCACCAGCAGACGGTGCTGCGTTTGGTACTTGACATTACCGACAGCCAGCGCGCCGATGCCGATTGCCGCGGTGTGCGCCAGTGGCACACCATCGTCCATGACACCGACGCCGGCGATGCCCTCAGGCGGCACGGCATTGACATCGGCCGCGACCTTGAGCTTGCGTGCATGGGCCAACTGCGATGCGCCAAGCACCTGAACTCCCGCCGCAGCGCAGGCCAGCACCACGTCGGCGTCAGCGATAGAGGCCTGCACGGCTTCGGCATCGGCCGCCGAAACGCCTTTCAGCGTGACGCCGAAACGCTGCCCAGTCTGGTCGGCTGCGGCCTGGGCCACGCTTTGGCCGCCGCGGCCGGACAGCGCCACCGAAGCCCCGGCCTGCGCCGCAATAACCCCGGCAATGCGACCCACCGGCCCCAGGCCGCCCAGCACCACCACACGCCGCCCCGCCAGGCCCGCGCCATGGTGCTTGAGCAACTGTGCATCGACGCAGGCCACCATGGCCGCGGCGGTGGTGTAGGCGCCGCTCGGGTCGGCCATCACCGAAACGATGAACGGCTTGACCATCGCGGCCCTGGCCTTGTCCAGCATGTCGGCGGCCAGCAGCGCGTCGCGGCCGCCAATGAAGATGCCGGTGCGGGCCACGCCCTTGGGGCCGCGCGAAAAGATCGTGTCCTGGGTCATCGCGGCAATCGCGTCGATGCCGACATCGCCATAGGGCACGATGATCTGCCATCCGGCGTCTGCAGCCATGTTGACGTCGAAGGGGCTCATCTGCCGGCCCGGAGTAAACATGTGGAGGACGTAGGGACGGGTCATGGTGTCTTCGCAGGAAACAGTGGAACGAAGAGAAACAGCCGCTGCAGGCGATCAGGAGCAGCTGATGCTGGCGCCCTGGTTGCGCGGACGCACGATCTGCAGCTGCAAGCCTTCGCGAACCAGGCCGGCGGCGCGCGCGCTGTGCACCGCCGCTTCGGCTGCGGCCAGACTGGGGAAGATGGCGAAGCCGGTGGGGCCCCAGGAACTCTGGCCTACGGCCGCGCCTGGGGCGGCTGCAGCGCCTTCAGCGCCTTCGGCCACCCATTGCACCAGCTGGCCCACGGCAGCGCTGGTGAAGGCCGAACCGCTCTGCGCCGGCGCGAAATGCGCGCCGAGCAGGTTCTGCATGCGCGTGAGGCCGGCAGCGAAGGCGGCGAAGTCGCCGCAGGCGGCGCCGGGTAGCACGCGCATCAGCATCTGGTGGCAGATGTCGGCGGCGGCTTCACGCGGCAGCGGTGTCAACTGGGCCATGGCCTGGCGTTCCTGCGTGCCCGAAAGACCCTGGGCAGACAGGTCTTGCACCACCAGCACGCGCCAGGCCAATGGCAGGGCCAGCCGTGCCAACACCGGCGCGGGGCTGGCGTCGGCAGCGGGCCCGCCGTCGAGCAGCAAACCGCCCTGATCGAAGCCGGCGATGCCGATGCCCGAGCGCAGGCCGCGGCCCATCCAGCGCGCGAGCACCGTGCTGTCGACAGTCAAGGCATGGCACTGCGCAAATGCGCGGCCAATGGCCAGCGCCAGCTGCGTTCCCGAGCCGAAACCGGCATGCGCCGGCAGCACCTGAACCAGGCGCAACCGCAGCGGCTGGTTGAGGCCGGTGTGCGCGCGCAACTGGGCCAGGTGGGCGCGTGCACGGTCGATCTCGTCGGCCGCGCTGCGCGTGAGCGCCGTGACTTCGTCGGCAACCGTGCCGGCGGGTGCAGGGGCCAGTTCGATCACGGTTTCGAATCCGTCGATCACCAGGCCCAGGCTGCCGAAGCGCCGCCCGAGGCTACCTCCCGGGTCCAGGAAACCCAGGTGCAAGCGGCCCGGCGCGCGCACCAGCACGTTCCTGGGGCGCGGGGCGGTCAGGGCAGGAAGAGGCATGTCGCAAGCCAGCATGGGGCGGGAAAAGCAAGCATCGTTCCGACGAGGGTTTTCCACGCCACATCCCGTGCAGCGGAGGCCGGAACCGCGGGTCGATGTGACGCACGCAGGACAGTCTGTCCTGCGCCGGGTACGCTGAAGCCCCGCCTTCAGTCGTACTTCAGGTACTTGAAGCGCGGGTCGTCAGGGGTGCCTTCCAAGCCGCTGTCGGCCTGCGCGCCGGGCTGCCACATCACCACCTCCTCGATCTTCGCGGCCAGCGCAAAGTCCTTGTCGGTGATGCCCTTGGCCGCGTGGTTCTGCAGCTTCACGGTGACGAAGGCGTAGCTCACGCTCAGGTCGGGGTGGTGCCAGGCCGCTTCGGCCAGGTGGCCGACGGTGTTGACGACCATCAGAGTGGCCTTCCAGCCGCTCGTCTTGTACTTGCGCCGGATCCAGCCTTCCTCGAAGGTCCATTTCGGTAGCTCGGCGGCCAGCCGGGCCTGGATCTCGCCTGGGCTGTACACGGTGTCGGGACTGGACTTGCGCCACTGGGTCATAGGTGCTCCTTGGAAAATGCCCCGGACGCTGCCGGGCCCTTCAGCATGGCACGCCCGGCACGAACGCCACACGGCCTCGCCGATCGACGCCACTTGTCCGCACATGGCGCGCCAAATTGCCGCGCAGGTGCTGCTACCCAATCAGGGCGGCTGTGCAGGGCACGAATCCAAGCTTCAGTTTCGCGCGTTGAGCGCCGCAAGCAGCTGGCCGCCCCCGTAGCTGGCCTGCTGAGGTGGCGCGCCGCCGAGGCTGACATGCACGGCGCAGTACTTGAACTCCGGGATCTTCGCCACGGGGTCGAGCGCCGAATTGGGGAGCTTGTTGATCGCAGCTTCGTAGAAGCAGAAGGGTACAAACACCGCGCCGGGCGGCGAGCTGTCGTCGGCTTGGGCATACAGGCGGACACTGCCACGGCGCGAGCTGATGGTGACGATGTCACCAGGCTCTGCGCCAAGCGCGGCGAGGTCGAGCGGGCGCAGCATCGCCACCCGGTCGGGCACGAGGGCAGCCAGCACAGTGGCGCGGCGCGTCATGCTGCCGGTGTGCCAGTGCTCGAGCTGTCGTCCGGTAATCAGGACGTGCGGATAGTCGGCATCGGGCCGCTTGTCGGCGGGGATGATGTCGGCAGGAACAAAGCGCACCTTGCCCGTCGCGGTCGGAAAGTCTTCGACGAACACCACCGGCGTGCCGGCATCGCCTTCGCGCAGGCAGAGGTAGGTGACGCTGTGCTCGCTCTGCAGCCGGTCCCAGGCGATGCCGGCGATGCTCAGCATGGTGCGCCGCATCTCGTCGAAAACGGCGGCCACGGCCTCAGCGTTCTCACCGTATCCAGACCCGTAGACACCACCGTGCCGCCAGCGCGCCAGCGTGCGCCGCTCGACGCCCAAGGCCGCCGCGAGCCCTAGATAGACACCACGCCGCAGGAGGCGCACCGACATCGACGTCGCACGCCGGCGGCACACCGAACAACAAAAGCTCAGGCGCGAAAACTGGTCGTGCCGAACTTCAACGGGCAGCCCCGCGGCTTGCGCGGGTAGTCGGCGCGGTGCAGCGCGCCCCCGCACGAGCCGCCATCTGCGCGCCTGCGCGCAGCCAAGTCATGGTCGATGCGCAGCAGCAGCGCGAGGAACTTTGGGTCGTGCAGGAGGGCATGGCGCACTGTGACCGCCTCTGATCTTGGTCGAAAAGAGACTCTTCCACAGCGGTCGTTCGTTCAACGTCGCTGAGACCTTCTACCGTCCCTCGCCCAGCTTGATCAGATCGCGCGCCGGGGACATCAACTTCTGTGCTCGTGCTCACTCAGTCTCAGTCTTGACGTCCAAGCCGATTGCTGCGAACTTCCATGCAATCATGGATTATCGAAGTCTTGCCAACCGCTCGGCGGCCGCTGAAGTGCCTGAAGTGCCTGAAGTGCCTGACGAGGTGGCGCCCGCCGCCGCCGCTGCAATGTTCCGTTCGCTGGCAGACCCGGAGAGGCTGCGTCTCCTGATTCGGCTTGCATCGGGTGAAGCCTGCGTCACCGACCTCGCGGACGAAAACAAACTCACCATGGTGTCCGCCCGCCTGCAGACGCTGCACGCGGTGCGCCTGGTCAGCCGCCGCCGCGACGCGCGGCACATCTACTACGCTCTCGCCGATCAACACGTGCTCGACCTGGTAGAGAACGCGATGGAGCACGCGGGCGAACACAGGGCTCCGGTCCCACGTGCCCGCCCGATTCCCGCAACGAAGAAGAAAGGAACCCTTCGATGAACTGCACACAAGCGCACCACGACCATCACGATCATGTTCACGGGGCCGGCTGCGGCCATGTCGCTGTCCGTCATGGTGATCACGTTGATTTCCTGCACGACGGCCACATGCATCATCCACACGGCGACCACGTCGACGAACATCGCGTGGAGGTATCGGACGCGAATCCGGATCGCTGCACGCCCGCGCACCGCTGCTCGGGGCACGATGCGGCCCACGTACACGGGCCTGGCTGCGGCCATCCCGCGGTGCCGCACGGCAACCATGTGGACTACTTGGTGGATGGCCACCTGCACCATCCGCACAGCGGGCACTGCGACGATCACGGACCCCTGCAGGTCGTCGTCGCGTAGGCCGAGGGAAACCGGCGTCTGCGACTCACCGTTCTTCGCGGAGCGCCCTTGTGGCGGCGGCGAGGCCGCGCCTGCTCGCCCGCCTGCTCGCCCTTCAGCCGGGCCTCATCCCGCGCATCGCGCAGGCAGCTGGTACATCAACACGTATGTTTCGGAACGTAATGCCGACTGAGCTTTCGGTCAGCATCCTGCCGCGTGAACTTCCACTCGATGGTTCGATGCTGCGCGTTGCGGTCGGCCTGTGAAGCGGCGACCTCGCTTTGCAGTCCACGCGGGGTGGGAATGCGGCGGTCCAGGCACTGGCGGCTGAGGATGCCGATCGCGATCTCTGCCATGTTCAGCCAACTCGCATGTTTGGGTGTGTGGTGGAAGCTCACGCGACGCAGCAGTCTGCCAGCAGCTCGCCGACCCGACACATCATCGAAGGATTTCCTGAAGTGGGTGTTCAAGTTGCCCAGCACGAGGTGAATGCGGCGGGCCGTCGAGCAGGTGTCCGTCAGCAGCGCCTGGACGAATGCCGCGAAGTCAGTCCTGCCGCGGCGCTCGGTGACGGAGACAACGCGCTCCCCGCTTTGCGCTCGACCGCAACGAACGGGTTGGTCGTGCCTTTGCGAACGTGCTCACAGTCCTGCTTGGCCGGCGTGCTCGACTTCATGGGCAACGCAGCACGGCTGTGTCCAATGAGTTGCTGGCTCTTCTCGTCGATACAAATCACCGGCTCGTCGAATCGAAACGGCTTGGCGTAGCGCGTCAGCAGGCTGTACATACGAGACCTGTACTCTTCGGTCAGCGCACCGATGCACCACATCAGCCGACGCCAGCGTTTGAGATCGTTTTTTTAGCATGCGCCGGACGGTCTCCCGACTCACGGTGCCAAGACCAGACTCTTGGCGCGCGGCGCGTTCGAGTTCGAGTTCGAGTTCGAGCAGCGTCCAACGCTGGCGCCCCTGCGGTGGTGCCGAGTATGTCAATGCCGTCACCCGCACCTCGGCATCGGTGTCGTACTCCTGAATCCGTGATCCCACCTCGGTAAACGAGCAACCTGTAGGTGAAGCCGCCGGTTGAACGAAGTCGACCGTGCCCGGACAATTCGGGCATGCGCACAATTGAAGTCAAGCAACTCAATTACGACCTCACGGCCGTAGCCGGTCTGGCCTTAGTGGGGGACTACCTCAAGACAATTAAGCCGGTGCTCAAGCGCGTGGACAAGGTACTGCCGGTGCGAGCCGGGAAGGCCGACAGCGACATCGTGCGCAGCTACGTGGGGCTGCTGGTGCAGGGCAAGAGCGACTTCGACGCCACCCGGAACTATCGGCTCGACAAGTTCTACGAGCAGTCGCTGGACATCGAGTTGCTGGCGTCAAGCCCGACGCTGGGCCAACGCATGGACGCGCAGGCCCCGGCCTTGCCTTCGGGCAAGTTCGAGACCAACGCGCTGGTGTGCCACCTGGCGGCGTTGGCGATGAACATCCTGCGCCGGATGGGCCAGCGGGGCTTGTTGGGACCGGACGCGCCGGTGCGCCACAGCGCCAATCGCCGGCGCATCAAGACCGTGATGCAGGAGTTGATATACCGAGCGGGCAGGTTGGTCGACAGCGGTAGCAAGCTGATCCTGGGCTTGGTCGCCAACGACAGAGCGGCCAAAGTCTTCATGCAGATGCATCTCGAGCTTGCCGACGCGACGTAGCGCCAGAGTAGCCCCCAAAACCAACTCACGGATCCCGATAATCGCACTTTGCGACGGTCGCGGCGTGGTCGCGTGCCTGCCAAACCGATGGGGCAACGGCACTGCCAACGTCAAAACGGCGGGCGACGCAATTGGCGGCGGGCATTTGTGAAATGGCCGCACTGCTGCGTCCTACATTACGCCAGAAATGGCGTTCAACGGGTAGTTGCGCCCAGCGAGGTCACGGATCCAGGATATTGACAACCCTTGCTCCAGTCGGGCAGCAGGAGCTTGGTCCCTTGCTCGCTCACCGTTGAACCGCTGCGCAAGCCAGATGCGCGTCACCGTGCTGTCACAGACGCGCCCTACCGTCTGAGTCCTTCATCCACGCGTACTTGCCATGACTCCTAACTTCCTTCGCCGTGGGCTCAACATCCTGTTGCTGTCGACCTGCCTGGCCAGCCCCCTGGGGGCCTTCGCGGCGGGCAGCGTGTCCTTTGCGCTCATCGGCGACGTACCTTACGGCTTGACGGAAGAGCCGCAGTTCGACCGCGTCATCCAGGAAATCAACTCCCGTCGCAGCGTGCAATTCATTCTGCATAGCGGCGACGTCAAGCAGGGCAGTGAACGCTGCGACGACGCAGTGCTGCAGCGCCGCTTCGACCAGTTCCAGAAGTTTCAGCGGCCTTTCATCGTGACGCCGGGAGACAACGACTGGACTGACTGTCACCGGGCCAACAACGGCAGCTACCTGCCCACCGAGCGCTTGGCACGCTTCCGCCAGATGTTCTATCCCGTCACCGGCCAGTCGACCGGCGTGCAGCCCTGGCAACTTGTCAGCCAGGCCAGCACGCCGGGCTTCGAGACCTTCGTCGAGAACCTGCGCTGGTCCTTCGGCGGGGTGAGCATGGCCACGGTGCACGTCGTCGGCAGCAACAACAACCTGGACCCGTGGTCTGGCATCGACCCGGCCGACAGCTTTGCCAATCCGCGCCCCGACCGGCTGGCCGAATTTCAATCCCGCGAAGCCGCGGCCCTGGCCTGGATCGACACCGTGTTCGACCAGGCGGTGGCTGCCGACAGTGCCGGCGTGTTGATTGCCATCCAGGCCAACCCCTTGTTCGAAACCTCTGCCAGTGCGCAGTCGCGCCAGGGCTTCAATAGATTCATCGACAAGGTGCGCGCCCGCACGCTGGCCTTCCGCAAGCCGGTACTCCTGACCCATGGCGACAGCCATTACTTCCGTTTGGACAAGCCGCTCACGGCCCCGGTGGTACCGGCCGGCGCGGCCATGTTGGAGAACTTTTCTCGGCTGGAAAACTTCGGCTCGCCCAGCGTGCACTGGCTGGAGGTGACTGTCGACGCACGCGACCCGAACGTCTTCAGCGTCACACCGCGCATCGTCAGGGGCAACCTCTACCCGCGCTGAGCAGGCTGGCTTGGCCACCGCCCTGCTCGCGCCGCAAGCTCCCACAGTAATCCGACGGTGAAACGTCCGGGCTATGGCGCCTGACGTGATCAGCTCAGTTCTTCAGGAGCCATAGATCGGGCTGCGATCCCGCCCTTCGGCCGTTCCCAGTGACGGGCGCCGAGATGTCTGCGATGAACTTGTTGGTAAGTGCCGCCGAATCAGCACCCAGCGAGACGCCGGGCGGTGGAAGCGAACGGCAGCTACTCGCGGGTCCGGGCGTCGGCGCACTACTACGGAGCCTGCAGCAGCGCCAGCGCCTGTTCGCGTGCGTTGTCCAGGTCCAGTACCTCGCCTTCTGACCAGGCGGCGTCAAAAGCGGCATTGCCGAGTGCCGCGCGTGCCGCGGCCAGATGGCGCTCTTTGTAGCGTTCGAGTTGGTCCTGGTGGGCGACCTGCAGGCTCTGCTCATGCACGGCGCCAGCAGCGTATAGGCGTACGACTTCCGTCACTGTTGCATGGCTCGGCAGCAGCGGCAACACGCACATCAGCCAGAGCAGCTTCAGGAACCGAGATCCCGTGCCGGGCACCAGCGGCGCGGCCTCGAGCAGGTGCTCGCGTGAACGCGCCGGCTGGCCGGCTTCCAGCGCGGCGATGGCCACGTTGAGCAGGTTGGTGCACAGGTTGTAGCCCTGCCCCGCGGCCCGCGACAGCGCCAGCGTCTGCTGGCCGATTTCATGGGCCAGCGCATGATTACCCCGAACGGTGGCGATCACGATCAGGCCGTTGAGGGCCGCCGACTCAAGACGCCGGTGATCCAGACTCCGGGCGAGCGCAAGCCCCTGCTGCATCCAGTCGTCGGCCTCCGCGAGGCGGTCTGCGTCGGCGGCTTGGTGACCCAGCATCACCATGGCGCGTGATTCATGCTCGACCGATCCCATGTCGCGGGCGGCGGCCAGCAGTTCCAGCGCCAGCCTGGCGGCCTCGGCGGGCTGGCCCAGCCAGCCATGCAACTGGGCAGCCGATCCCAGGGCTTGCAGTCGTGCACGGCTGACCGGCAGCGGCGTTGCTGCGTTCAGGCTTCGCAGCGCCTGCGCGGCGCCCACTGCCAGCAGGCCGCGCGACGACCAGTAGTAGCGCAGCGCGGCGAGTAACTGCAAGCCGACCTCGGCAGCTTCGCCGCCACGGCCGGCGCCGCGTTCGCACCAGCGCAGCGCGTGCAACAGGTTGTCGCGCTCGGGGTCGAGCCGAGCCAGCGCCGCAGCCCCCTGGCCTTGGGCGTGTATCTCGGCGTCACAGCGCTCGGCCAGCGCCGTGAAGCACCGGGCATGCCGAAGCAAGGTGGCCTCAGTCTCGCCGGCCTCGGCCAGCCGCTCCAGCGCGAACATCCGCGTTGTCTCGAGCAGCCGGTAGCGCGGCAAAGGGTCACCTTCAGCGCCTTCAGCTACGACCAGCGACTTGTCGACCAGCCCGCCCAGCCGCTCCAGCACATCCCAGCCGTCGAGGGCCTCGGCCTGGTCCTCGCCCTCGGCCTCGTCTTTGGCCACTTCCTGCGCGGCATCGAGCGTGAAGCCGCCGGCCAGCACGCCCAGGCGCCGGAGCACGCGCTGCTCACTGGGCGTCAGCAGGCCGTGGCTCCACTCCAGCGCCGCGCGCAGCGTCTGGTGGCGCCGCATCGCGGCCCGCGCGCCGGCAGTGAGGAGTTCGAAACGCTCATCGAGCCGATCGCGCACACCCTCGACGCCCAGCAACGCGACGCGCGCCGCCGCGAGTTCGATGGCCAGCGGAATGCCATCGAGCCGGCGGCACACCTCCGCCACTGCGGCGCGGTTGTGCTCACCCAGCTCGAAACAGCGGTCGACCTGCCGGGCCCGCGCCACGAAGAGCGCGACAGCGGCGCTGGCCCGCACCGACAGCAGGTCGTCAGCCATCGGCAGCGCCAGCGGGCCAGGGCGGAACACCTGTTCATCGGCCAGTCGGAGCACCTCCTGGCTCGTCACCAGGACGCGCAGGGTGCTGGCCTGGTCGCGCAGCGTACCGACGAAGGCCGCCACGGCGTCGAGCAGGTGCTCGGCGTTGTCCAGCACCAGCAGCGCCGTGCGTCCGCTCAGCGCCGCCGCCAGCGGCTCTATGCCGTTTCGTGTGGAACTTGACTTCACAACCTATGGGTGCTGACGCCTGCCAATTTCGGCAGCGCAGCAACAAACGGTGAGGCTGGCAGATGCGTCAACTTGCCCAATCGCAGGTAGGCAATGGCGATGAAGTTGGCCGCGGTTCTAAATCCGCGTGCAGCCCGTTTTGCCTGCTGCATCATCCCGTTCATGGCCTCGACGA
>Ga0209490_10002096_pt1 | contig 18975 bp, 16 predicted proteins | sample MAT06_FD_187209 | JGI IMG/M metagenome (GOLD analysis project Ga0209490, IMG submission 187209) | Freshwater microbial communities from Lake Fryxell liftoff mats and glacier meltwater in Antarctica - MAT-06 (SPAdes) (version 2) | ecosystem: Environmental > Aquatic > Freshwater > Ice > Liftoff... | reverse complement strand
TGGATGGGCGTTGGCTCGCACTGTGGCCAGCTACCGTTCCGCAATCGTTAGCAACTCGTCCCTGCGCAGGTGGTTCAGGGCTGTTTTCACCCCCGCGAATGCAGGGGGCGCCATTGGTCTGCGGGGGGTCGCGCATCAGCCGCCCAGCCTATGAAGTGAGTGCCGCCTAACCCGGCGCGGTCACCGACCTTGGCGGTTCAAGCCGCAGCAGCTTTTCTCGCAGGCTCGCCAGGGTCCGGCGGCAGCGGCAACAGCGCCGCAAGTTCCAGGTACATCGGCGGCGCCACCAGCCGCGAAATGCCACTCGCCAGCAGCGCACAGGCCATCAGGCTGAGCACCATCGAATGGCCCGAGACCATCTCCATCACGATGATGAAGGCTGTGATCGGACCCTGCGTCGTCGCGGCCAGGAAGCCGACCATGCCCAGTGCGATGAGCGGGATGGCCGCCTCGGGGCCGACGCCCGTGAACATGGCGATGTCGCGCCCGATGCTTGCACCGATGGTCAGCGATGGCGCGAACATGCCGCCCGGCACGCCGGTCCAGGCCGAGAGCCAGGTCGCGCAAAGCTTCAGCAGCGTGTAGACGCCCGGCAGGTCGGCCTGACCTTCCAGCATGGCGCGCGTGGGCGCGTAGCCTGCGCCAGCCGTGGCCCCGCCCGTGACGAGGCCGATGAGCGCCACCGCGCTGGCACAGGCCGCGGCGAAGCGCAGCGGGTAGGCAGCCCTGTAGCGGCAGATGCGACCCGGCGTGCCGCGCGCGGACAAGACCACCAGCCGGGAAAACAGACCGCCGCCCAGACCGGAGGCAATGGCCACCAGCAAGCCCGGCCCGATCAGGCCCCAGGACAAATCCTGCGCGCGCAGGGTGCCGAAATAGGTGACGTTGCCGAACACCGCGACCGACACCAGGCCCGCCAGCACGATGCTGGATATGACCAGCGCGCTGTGCGAAATGCTGCGCCTGCGCGACAGCTGTTCGAGCGCAAAGACGATGCCTCCCAGCGGCGTGTTGAACGCAGCGGCGATGCCGGCAGCGGCGCCTGCGACCATCAGGTCGTGCGCGTCGATGTTCGATTGCGGTGACAGCCAGCGCTTGGCATGCACCATCACGCCGGCACCGACCTGCACCGTCGGCCCTTCGCGGCCGATCGACAAACCGGCCAGCAAGCCGGCCGAGACCAGGCCCACCTTGTGCACGGACACCTTCAGCGACACGAGCCAGGACTGCTGAGCCGGGCTGACCACGTCGTCCAGCGCGCGCACCACCTGCGGAATGCCCGACCCCAGCGCGCCGGGCACGAAGCGCCGCGTCCACCAGAGCACAGCCACCGTGAGTGCCGGCGTCCAGACGAGCGCGAGGTAGGGCCCATAGCCGCCCACTCCGCCCACTCCGCCGACCCCGCGCAGCAGTTCAAAGCCGTTGCTGGCGGCTTCGGCCAGCAACGTGAAGCCCACCACCAGAAGGCCTGTCAGCGCTGCATACACGAGCACCGTGGCCCGGTCGAGCCACAGGCGGCCAGCCGCCAATTCGCGGCGCAGGTTGCGCCAGAACTCGGGCTCGATGTTTCTCAGTGCGGTGAAGCCGCCGACGAGCGCGATGCGGATGGCGCGCGCCACCTCTGATGCGATGTAAGGCAGCCGCGGGCCAGACGCAGGCGGCTGATCGGCGGGGGCGCCCTCCGCCTTTGCGTCCGCGCCAGGTTCGGGTTCAGGCGCCGCCACTGCGATGACTCCACGGGCCGTGCTTCACATCTGTGCCAACGGGATGCCGGCGGCACGGTCGTCGGCATGCAGGGCTCCGATCAACAGGGCCAGATCGTGATCGAGCCGCTCAAGCGTGGCGGCGTCCAGCGTGGCCAGGGCTTCAGGCAACACACCGGCAAAAGGGCCGGGCGCGCTGCGCAGCACGCGGCTTCCAGCGGGCAGCACGCGCAATTGAACCGCACGCCGGTCTGTCCCGTTTCTCTCAGCCACCACCATGTCGGCGTTGACCAAGGCCTTGACCAGGTTGCTGGCCGTGGTCTGGTGAACGTCCATGGTGGACGCGAGCTTGCTCACCCCGATGCCGGGATGGGTACGAATCACACTCAAGGCCCAAAGTTGTGCTCCGCCCACCCCGGCTTTCTTTTCGACCTGCTGGAAATGGGTCTTCACCGCATTGAAGACCACGCGAAAGCGTCTCAGCACACGCGCCTCGGGTTGGCTGGGCTCGATTTCCAGTGCACGACCGCGCTCTGCGCGGGTGACGGTTTTCTTTGCGCTCGGCATACCTGAGTGCTGGCCGCTCCGCCTTCGGCGCCTGACTACCTGCTCGGGTACTGCAGATCTGCGCGCCGGTTCTGTGCCCACGCTGCCTCGTCATGGCCTGGCGCCTTGGGCTTGGTGTCGCCCCAGCTGACAGCTTCCATCTGCGAGTCTTCAGCGCCGTAGATCCGGAGTGCCCTCAGCACCGCCTCGGCACGCTTTTGACCCAACGCCAGGTTGTATTCGGCGCCGCCGCGTTCGTCTGCATTGCCTTCGATCTTGATGGCAACCTTCGGGCGCGAGGCCAGGAACTTGCCTTGACGTTCCACCAGCGCATTGAATTCGCTGCTGACCGAATAGTCGTCGAATGCAAAGTAGACGCTGCGCTCAGTCGAAATGCTGCTCTTCGGGTCGAGGTACGGCGGCAACGTGACGGTGGTGACCGCAGACGCTGGTGCAGTCGCACGCGGCGTGGCGGCAGGTGCCGGTGGGGTTGTCTCAGGCGCCATGGCGGCTTTGGCAGGCGCCGATAGTGGCGGTGGCGCGATGGGTGTGCTGCTGCACGCGCCCAAGAGCACGGCAAAACTGGCGGCAAGGACTGCGGACTTGTTGTTGATCACCGGAATCTCCTTCGAACAGTGTTCGTTGTGGCTGTCGACGCTTCAGACAACGCATACCCGAAAAGTACATTGTCACAAATATATCTGCGCGGCACAAGCGTTGGAGCCGCCATGCCTGAAATTACTGCGCCGATTCTCCATTCGCCGTTTCATCGGCCTGCTCATTGGCTTGATGAGGCCGGGTACAGGCACAGGATGCGATCCAGAAAGAACGCCATTTCCTGCTGCCCTTCAATGCAGAAGCGCGCGCGCGAGTTCGGGTCGTCGCGGCCGACGCGCAAAGTCAGCCAATGCGCCGGTGCCGAAGCGAACACAGGCTCGTCGTTCACGTCGTCACCGGCGAAGAAGGCCGCTGACGCGGCACACCGCGCAACCAGCGAACGCACGGCATGCGCCTTGTCAGGCGCGTGCGCGGGCATCACGTTTTCCACCATCTTTCCAGAGAACATGCGCAGCTTGGAACCAACGCCCGACAGCAGCTCCGTGATCAGGGCGCTGGCCTGCGCGCGGTCGCGCGCGAGCCGGTAATGCAGCGCGATCGACAGCCCCTTGTCCTCGACCTGCACACCGGCCCGCTTCAACTCTTCAGAACGTCTGGCAAGGCAGCCGCGAAGGCCATCCATTGCGGCGGCCAGCGCCACTGCGTCGTGGCCTTCGTGGGCGTCTTCCGAGCCGTGATTGCCGACCAGAAAGCGCGGCTCGAAGCCCAGCCGTTCGCGCGCATCGGCCACCGAGCGCCCGGTCACGATGGCCACGGGCAGCCGCGCCGCCAGGGCCCGCATGCGCATGGCCACCGCTTGCGAAATGCGCGCGTCGTCGGGGCGCGAGACGATGGGCGCCAGCGTGCCGTCGAAATCGAAGGCCATCAGCGGGTGCAGCGCCAGCACCGCGGCGAGTGCGGCCTCCCCTTCGGATGTAAACACGGATGGCAGTGACAAGATCTTCTCCTGTGCGCGGCGCTCAGCCGTTCTGGTGACGGCGGACACGCGCCTCGATGCGCGAGCGAAGCCGCCAGCGCCCGGCATCGGACAGCATGCGGCCTGCCCAGCGAAAGACATTGAACTCGCGCACCGTGCTACGCAGGCTGGCCATGCGCTCGCGTTGCTCGGCTGCGGGCATCGTGGCTGCCCGGTTCAAGGCGTCTGCCGTTTCTTCGACGTGGTAGGGGTTGACCACCAGCGCTTCCGGCAATTCGCGCGCAGCGCCTGCGAAGCGGCTGAGAACCAACACGCCCTGCAAGTCATCACGGGCCGCGACGAACTCCTTGCATACGAGGTTCATGCCGTCGTGCAGGCTGGTGACGACACAGACGTCGGCGGCGCGAAACAACTCCGTCACCGCGTCATGCTCATGATGCTGCGCCAGCAGGTGCACCGGCTGGTAGCCCGGGCGCCCGAAACGCAGGTTGATGCGTTGCGCCATGCGCTGCACACGTTCCTGAAAGCTGCGGTACTCGTCCAGCGCCGAGCGCGTGGGCGCCGCCACCTGAACGAAGACGAAGCGGCCCACCCAGGAAGGCCACTTTTCGAGCAGGCGTTCCACCGCGTTCAGTCGCTCGAGGATGCCCTTGGTGTAATCGAAGCGGTCGACTCCGACGGCAATGCAGGCGTCTTGTGGCAGGCCCAGACGTTCGACGACCCGCCTTCGACATTCGGCCACCGGTGCCCATGCAGAGACTTCGGCTTCGCCAGGCCATTCGATCGAGATCGGATAGCTCTCGACCAGCGTTTCCTTCTCATGGAACGCGATGGTGGAATGCTCGTGCTCGATGCGCGCTTCCAGGTAGCGGTCAACCGTTTCGATGAAGTTCTTGCAGTGAAAGCGCGTGTGGAAACCCAGGATCGTGCTGCCGAGCATGCCCTGCAGAATCTCGCGCCGCCACGGGCAGATGCCGAACGACTCGGGGTTGGGCCACGGGATGTGCCAGAAGGTCAGGATCGTGGCCTGCGGCAACTTCTCGCGCACCATCGCCGGCAGCAAAGCGAAGTGGTAGTCCTGCACCAGAACTACCGGGTCTTCGCCGCGCGCTTCTGCAACCACGGCATCCGCGAAGCGCTGGTTGACGGCACGGTAGGTCTCCCAGTCTGATTCACGGAACACCGGGCGAACGTGAGCCACATGGCACAGCGGCCACATGCCTTCATTGGCGAAGCCGTAGTAGTAGCCCTGTTCTTCTTCGGGCGTGAGCCAGACGCGGCGCAGCCAGTAGTCCTGCTCGCCCGGGGGCACCAGCACGCGGTCAGCGGCGTCGACGACGTCGCGGTCGGCGCTGCCGCTGCCATGTGCCACCCAGGTGCCCGAGCAGGCGCGCATCACCGGCTCCACCGCTGTCACCAGCCCGCTCGCAGGGCGCTTCACGACGATGCCTTCAGGGGTCCGCTCGTGGATGTAAGGCTCGCGGTTGGATACGACGATGACCTGCGCGCCACTGAGCTGCGTCTGCAGCAGGGTTCGCAAACGCTCGGCTGACCATCCGGTCTCAGGGCCCTGCGAGCGCCGGAATTCATCTTCCATGTCACGCAGGCGTGCCCGCAGTTCTGCCGCAAACGGCGCGAGTTCCGGCGCCGGAATCAGCGGCGAGAGCAGGCCTTCGCCGCGCATGATGGCGCGCACGCCCTTGACCCAGCCGCGCCAACTGAGTTGCGCCACCACGACGGTGATGAGCGCGATCACCAGACCCAGCCCGGCGATCAGCCCGATGAGGTAGCGGCGGGTGTCCTGGCTGCGGCGCTCGATGAAGCTCATGTCATGCAACAGCACGAGGCGGGCCATGAGCACGGGTGGAGCGTCGGCTTGCGCATCAAGCGGGGGAGCGTTGCCTGCCGCCACCGCGGCATCTCCCACCGCTTCCGGCGCCGGGTTCACCGTCAGAGGTGAAGCTGCCGCAACGGCCGCCTGCCCCATCACATCGTGCACGCCGACATGCACCGTGCCGCTGTCCAGCGGCAGGCGCGGCTCTGCCTCGCGCGAAATGTCTTCCGCCTCTGGACACGTCAATGTGCGCGGGTAGCCCTGGGTGCGCTCAAGCAGCTGGCCGTCGACGCTGCACAGACCGATGGCAAAGAGCCGTTCGTCCTGCTCGGCCCTTTCGAACAGGGGCCGCAAGCGTGCGGTGCGGCCGGCCGCCATGGCCTCGCTGACGGAGTCCGACAGTGCGTTGGCCACCACCAGGCCCCGGCTGTTCAGATCTCGACTGAACCAACGCAGCGTGACCTGATCCATCACCGGCACCGCCACGTACGCGGCCGCCACGAGCGTCACCGTCAGCGGCACGAGAAAGCGCAGTTGCAGCCGTACGGTTTTCAGAAGCATGGGTAGTAGCAGGTACGAATGGGGCCGCACCAATGCCGACGCCAGTTCGGTGAACGTTGGAGGAACAAGGCAACCAAGGTATATTGCGACAAATGTACTTTGAACTCAAATCTACTTTGAGTTTAACAACCGGCATCGATGAATCAACGCGAAGGCTTGTCCGTGATGGAACCTGCACGCACGAATGCAACCCGCCCTGCAGCGTCGCTCGACCTGGCGTTGATCGGCAATTGCACGATCAGCGCCTTGGTCGAGCGCAGCGGCAGCATCGTCTGGTGCTGCATGCCGCGCTTCGACAGCACGCCTGTCTTCGACGCCTTGCTGCGCAGCGAGAACGGCCTGCCGCTGGACGGCGCCATGACCGTGGAACTGGAGAACCTGGCCCGGGTTGAACAGAACTACGACGCGGGCACGGCCATCGTGCGCACGCAGCTGTGGGATGACCTGGGGCAGGGCATCGAGATCGCCGACTTTGCGCCCCGCTTCGTGACACGCGACCGCGTCTTCCGCCCGGCGCAGTTGGTGCGCCGCGTGCGGCCGCTCTCTGGTCATCCGCGCGTGCGCTTTACCGTGCGCCCGCACGGCGACTGGGGCGCCGCGCCGCCGACGCTGACGCGCGGCGGCCATCACCTGCGCTTCGTGATGCCCGAGTTGACGCTGCGGCTGAACACCAGCGTGCCGCTGACCTACCTGGTGGAAGGCACATGGTTCTCGCTGCATGGGCCGGTCAGCCTGCTGCTGGGGCCGGACGAGACGCTGGCCGCTGGCATCGACGACACGGCTCGCGAGTTCGAGGAACAAACTGCCCTGTACTGGCGCCACTGGTCGCGGCGCCTGGCCGTGCCGCTGGAATGGCAGGACGCGGTCATCCGTGCGGCCATCACGCTCAAGCTCTGTCAGTTCGAGGAAACCGGCGCCATCGTCGCAGCCATGACGACGAGCATTCCCGAAGCGCCGAACAGCGGCCGCAATTGGGACTACCGCTTCTGTTGGCTGCGCGACGCATTCTTCGTGGTGCGCGCACTCAACAGCCTGGCCGAGGTGGGCACGATGGAGGGCTACCTGAACTGGCTCTACAACGTGGTGCGCGGGGCGCAAGGCGGGCATGTGCAACCGTTGTACGGCATCGGCCTTGAGCGGTCCTTGCCCGAGTCCGTCATCGCGCATGTGTCCGGCTACCGCGGCATGGGGCCGGTGCGGGTGGGCAACCAGGCCCAAGAACACTTCCAGCACGATGTGTACGGCAGCATCGTGCTCGGAGCAGCGCAGGCTTTTCATGATCACCGACTGCTGCGGCGTGGCGATGCGGCCGACTTTGCCGCCCTTGAAGTGATGGGCGAACAGGCCTGGGCGCTGCACGACCAGCCGGATGCGGGGATCTGGGAATTGCGCACCCGCGCCCGCGTGCACACCTCGTCGGCACTGATGTGCTGGGCAGCGTGCGACCGGCTCGGTCGCATCGCAACCGTGCTGAACCTGCCCGAGCGCACGCGCCTGTGGTACGGGCGTGCTGGCGTCATTCGCGCGGCCATCGAGCTGCACGCGTGGAATGAAGAACGTCAGGCTTACGCCGAAAGCCTGGGCGGGCGCGACCTGGACGCCAGCGTGCTGTTGATGGGCGAGGTCGGGTTTCTGCCGCCGCAAGACCCTCGCTTCATCAGCACCGTGCAGGCGATGGAGGCGTCTCTGTGCGACGGCCCCTACATGCGGCGCTACGAGGCTGCCGACGACTTCGGCCGCCCGGAGACGGCCTTCAACGTGTGCTCGTTCTGGCGTGTCGATGCGCTGGCGCGCATCGGACGAAAAGACGAAGCCCGGGCCATGTTCGAGGAACTTCTGTCGCGACGCAACCATGTCGGCCTGCTCAGCGAAGACCTGGCGCCGGCCACGGGTGAGTTGTGGGGCAACTTTCCGCAAACCTACTCGATGGTCGGCATCATCAATGGCGCAGTGCGGTTGTCGGCACCGTGGGAGAGCGCCGTATGAATGCGCAGTGGCAAGGCTTCGTGGGCTGGTTGCCGGTCCACTTGCAGGGCTTGGAGATCGTGGCCATTGCAAGCCTGCGGATCACGATGATCTTTCTGGCGGCATGGCTGGCCATCGCGGCAGCGCATCGCGGCATCAGAGCGCTGCGCATACGCATTGCCAGCCGTCTGGGCGACAAGGGGGCCGTTCAACGCGCCGAGACCTTGGGCCGTGTCTTCCGCTACCTGGCCACGGTGGTCATTTCTCTGTTGGCGGGCACGCTGGTGCTCAGCGAAATCGGCATCAGCGTCGCCCCCATCCTCGGGGCGGCGGGCGTCGCGGGGCTGGCTGTGGGTTTCGGCGCGCAGAGCCTGGTGAAAGACTATTTCACGGGGCTGTTTCTGCTCGTCGAAGACCAGATCCGCCAAGGCGATGTCGTGAAACTGGGCGAGCACGCCGGCGCTGTGGAAGAAGTGACCTTGCGCTATGTGCGGCTGCGCGACTACGACGGCAACGTGCACTTCGTTCCCAACGGCTCCATCAGCAGCGTCGTCAACATGGGCCGCGACTATGCGCAGGCCGTTGTCGATGTCGGCGTGGCTTATGCCACCAGCATCGATGCCGCAATGAAACTGATGACCGACGTGACAGCCGGCATGCGGGCCGACCCCATTTATGCGGCGCGCATTTTCGACGATCTGGAAATGGCGGGCGTCGACCGTTGGGCCGACTCCGCCGTCATCATCCGGGCGCGCGTCAAGGTGGCGCCCCTCGCGCAATGGACCATTCGGCGCGAGTTTCTTCGCCGGCTGAAACTGGCCTTCGACGAGGCCGGCATCGAGATCCCCTTTCCGCAATTGACATTGCGCCGGCCGCCACGACAGCCCAGACTTCAGCCTGAATTGCGCACCGAAAGCGCACTGCCCTGATGGTCGGCAGCGCGGCAAGCTGCGCCATGCTGGTGCTGGAACGCCCCGACAAACCCACCCCGCCGATGCAACTCTTCGACTTCACCGTTGACCCGAGCGCCGCAGAATCCTGGCGCGCCATCGACGACCGCGTGATGGGCGGCCGGTCGCGCAGCCGGCTGCGGACTGACCCGGCGGGCTACGCCGTCTTCGAAGGCGAGGTCTCGCTGGAAAGCAACGGCGGGTTCGCTTCGGTGCGGTCGAGCCCCGGAAACCGAGGTCAGCCCGGTGCGACGGCCTGCTTGATCGAGGTGCGCGGTGACGCCAAACAGTTCAAGCTCAGCCTGCTGACCGATGACGGCTTTGACAGCCTGAACTACCAGGCGGCTTTCACGACGAAGGGCAGCGACTGGCAAACCCTGAGGCTCCCGCTCGCAGCATTCCGCGCCAGCTTCCGCGGGCGTGAGGTCGCCGGGGCGCCCGAACTCGACCCCGCGCGCATTCGCCAGGTCGGGTTGATGATTTCCGCTGGGCAGGCCGGCCCTTTTGTTCTCGCCGTTCGCCGTATCGAATGGGAGCGCTCAGAAAATCAGCACTGAGCGACTCACCTCTGGCGGAATTGATGCAAGTGGTTGCGGCTGACCCGCAACACTTCTGGGCGTCTCTTGAGATGGGTTCGAGGTGGCTGATAGCGCCCGACTTGACGCCGCTGAAGAATTCAGCTTGTAAGTCGCAGATACAAACGTGCTACTCGCCAAACCGGGCGGCCAGCTTGGCTGTCCGCGGATCCACCGATCCGCCTATCCGCCTGACGACATCCCGGACGCAGCCCTGATGTCGACGGCGATTTCGTCGAGCGCTCGCGACAGGCATTGCCACTGCGCAGCGAAGTGCAGATCAGCAACCGTGAAACAAGAGGCCGATCTGATGGCCGCGAAAGTCGGCGTCAATTCGGCAAGTGCAGCGCTCAGGTCAGCCGAACGCTGCGCGGGTGTATCTCTCTGAGTTTGCGTTTGCGTTTGCGTTTGCGTTGGCGTTGGCGTTTTCGGGGCCGGAGCGGCAACGCCCGACGTTCGCACAGCCTCCGTGCCTGACGAAGTGGTGACGTAACTGCTGGCCGCAAATATCAACGTGACGGGTCGCGGTTTGTTTTGCCTGCGCTTGGCTCGCCGCACAGGCGTGAATGGCGCAGTTCCGCCGCTGCGAACATCTCCCGCTTCTGCGGGCTGCGCATCGCGCAGCGGCGAAAGATCAGACGCTGTCGAACTGAACTCGACGGCTGCAGGCTTCAACAGGAAGACGCGGGGAACCTTCGGCGCCGGCGGTTGAGGCGCTGTCGAAGTGTTGGCGTTAATGAGCAATGCGGGGCCCGAAGCTGTGCCGTCCGGCGGTACTGCCACCCGCTTCGCACGCAAGACGGTAATTTCAGGCAAATCCGTGTCGAACAGCGGCTGCGTGGTCGGCATCGCTGGTGCGAACGCTGCTTCGGCGGCCAGCCGTGCGGCGCTTTTCATCTCAGTGGTCGGGTGGTGTGCTCGTTGCATCAGGCCATGCGCGCCGTAACTCGCGCTGAAAAAAAGACTGGGTTTTGGAGAGGACTGATTCAATCTGGATGACTGCAAACCCCGGTGGGGTGCCCGCGGCACATAACGATGCAGAACCTGGACTTTAGCCCGCTGGGCCGTGCTGCTGGTACCTTCCTCGTGAACGAGACGCTTACCGGCGAACGGATCGGCTGGAAGAACGCCATCCACCTGACTTTCATGCTCTCGGGATGGCTGTTCGCCGCCTAGGACTGGATCAGCGACAGCCGCAAGAACAGCTGAACCAGCCTGCGCACAGGCTTCGGCACAGGCATCCGTATTCGCATCCGCATTCGTATCCGCATTCGCATCGGCACAGGAAACACCGCCGCCCTGCCGCTCAGGTGCGGCGGCAGCAGCCTATCTCGCTGCCATCGCTTCTTTCAGGCCCGGCGCGAATTCTGCGCCGTGGCGCACCTGCGCCGTGCTCGGCTTCAGCACATCGCCCATGCCCTCGGCGCGGCCGCCCAGGCAGCGTGCGAGGAAGTTCTCGGTGACGGCGTTGAAGGCGATGTTGTTCACCGGCCGCGCAAAACCGTGGCCTTCATCGGGGAAAACGATGTAGGTCACGGGAATGTTGCGCGCCTTCATGGCCTCGACGATCTGGTCGCTTTCGGCCACGTTCACGCGCGGGTCGTTGGCGCCCTGGCCGATGAGCAGCGGGCGCACGATGTTGCCGGCGAAGTTCAGCGGCGAACGTTCCTTCAGCAGTGCCTGGCCCTCGGGCGTGCCGGGGTCGCCCATGCGGCGGTAGAGCTGCTTCTTGAAGGCTTCCCAGTACGGCGGAATGGTGCCCAGCAGCGTGAACAGGTTGCTCGGGCCCACGATGTCGACACCGCAGGCAAATTCCTTGGGCGTGAAGGCCAGGCCGGCCAGCGTGGCATAGCCGCCGTAGCTGCCGCCCATGATGGCCACCTTGTCTTTTTGCGCCACGCCGCGCTGCACCGCCCACTGCACTGCGTCGAGCAGGTCGTCGTGCATCTTGCGGCCCCACTGCAGGTCGCCGGCGTTGGTGAAGCTCTTGCCGAAGCCGGTACTGCCGCGGAAGTTGACGCTCAGCACCGCATAGCCGCGGTTGGCCAGCCACTGGTGGTAGCTGTTGTAGCCGTAGTCGTCACGCGCCCAGGGGCCGCCGTGCACCAGCAGCACCATGGGCACGGGCTGGCGCGGCTTGCTCTGGGCGTCGGGCTGGGCGTCTTTCATCGCGCCTGCCGGTACGGTGAGGTAGCTCACCATCGTCAGGCCGTCGCGTGTCTTGATCTCATGCGCCTGCATGGGCACCAGCGACGCGCCCAGCAGTTCGGGCCGTGTGTCGTAGAGCTTGCTCAGGCGGCGCGCCTTGCGCTCGTACAGGTGCACGGCCGGCGGGGCGGTCACGCTGTCTACCGCCACCAGCCACTTGTCGTCGGCCTCGGTGCGTGAGGTGATGTTGAACTGGCCGCCGGTTTCGCGCGCCAGGAAGTCGATGTCGGGCTTCACGGCCGGGTCGATGGCCACGGGCTCGCTCTTCAGATAATTGACCGCATAACCCTGCACGCGCCCGGTCTGGGGGTCGAAGAGGCCGTCGGTGATGTCGGCGCGGCGGTCTTGCGCGACCACGGTGGTCTGGCCGCTGGCCACGTCCTGCGCCAGCAAAGCGGCGGTGTCGCGGCCGCGCGCGTCTGCCCAGTACAAGGTCTTGCCGTCGGCGGTGTAACCGAGCGGCGCCGTGGTCTGGCTGTCTTCCAGGCCCACGCTGATCATGGGCGTGGCTTCGACCTTGTTGTCGCTGATGCGGAAGTAGTCGCTGCCGCCAGCGGCATTCGGGCGGCTGGCCAGGCGCAGGTTCAGGTCGCGGTCGGCGCTGAAGCTGCCGTAGCCTTCGTTCTGCAGCACCAGCGTGAGCTTGCCGCTGGCCAGGTCGAGGCTGTGCACGTCGTGAAAGCGCGGGTCGCGGTTGTTCAGGCCGATGAGCACCCGGTCTTTCACCTTCGGGCTGATGCCGATGACCCGCACCACTGTTTTCTCGAAGGGGGTAAAGCTCTTCAGCGCGCCGCTGGCCACGTCGACGCCGTAGAGGCGGAAGTTTTCGTCACCGCCCTGGTCGTTGACATAGAGCAGGGTCTTGGAATCGGGCGACCAGAACGAGTTGCGGATGGGCCGCACACGCTCGTTCGTCAGCGCGCGCGCCTGCTCGGGCTTGTCCAGCGGCGCCACCCAGAGGTTGAGCACGCCGTCGCGCGGTGCCACCCAGCTCAGCCAGCGGCCGTCGGGGCTCAAGCGGCCACCGGCCTTGCTGGGGTTGCCGAAGAACTTGGCGCGTTCGATCAGCGGCACGGTGCCGCTGGCCGGCGTGGTGGTCTGGGCGTGCAGCGGCAGGTTGGCGGCGCACAACAATGCGGGAAAAAGGAAAGGAAGAAGCGCGGGCAGAAAGCGGTGGGTCATCGAGCAGCTCCGGGGCGGCAAAGGCGCCAATTGTCACGCCCACGCCCGGCCGGCGGCCGGCCCTTGCGATGAACTGCAGGCTCAGCCTCTCAGTGGTATCGGCCGCCGCGGCCGCTGCGCGGCTTGGGCTCGGCAGCGGGCGCTGTGCTTGCGGGCGCTGTCTTTGCCGGCTTCGTGCCTGCCGGCGGAGCCGTTCCAAGCGCGGCCTGCGCGCGCGCGCTAGCCTGCACCGCCAGCGCCGGGCCGCTGACGCCAGCAAACAGCGCTGCGGCACGCACCTTGATTTCGAGCAGCTCGCTCGCGCTCACCGAATACTGGCCGGTGACGGTATTCACCTCGATGCGGAACTCCACGTCCTTGCCATTGTTGGACAACGTGCCGCAGGTGAATTCGTAGTCTTCGCTCTCGAAGGGCAGGCCCTGGGTGTCGATGTCGTAATCCTCGTACTCGATGCGGCCGATCTCGCCACTGGCGAGGTTCAGCAGGCCGTTGGAGGTAATGACCTCTTCGGTCAGTTCATCGGCGATCGAGATCGGCACTTTCAGATCCACGGGAAGTCCTCGCAATGTCAGGCCGCCCATTCTGAGGCCTGCCAGCGGCGGGTGCTCGCGCAGCGCTTACAGTGCCCCGATGCCCCTGGACTACGCGCGCTTTCTGGTCGGCCGCCAGCGCACGGTGGCGGCCAACCGCCAACTGGGCTGGGTACTTGCTTTCACGGCAGGAGCCATCAACGCCGGTGGCTTTCTGGCGGTGCAGCAGTACACCTCGCACGTCACCGGCATGGTTTCGGCGCTGGCCGACAACCTGGTGCTGGGGCAACTGGGTCTGGTGGTGGATGCGCTGGTGGCCGTGCTGGCCTTTCTGCTGGGTGCGGTGTGCTGCGCGGTGATGGTGAACTATGCGCGCCGCCATGCCATGGCCAGCGAGTACGCGCTGCCGCTGCTGCTGGAAGCGGTGCTTATCCTCTGCTTCGGGCTGCTGGGGCCACAGCTGGCGCTTTACGAGGGCTTGCTGCTGCCCTTCACCGTGGTGCTGCTGTGTTTCATCATGGGGCTGCAGAACGCGGTGGTCACCAAGCTCAGCAACGCCGTCATCCGCACCACGCACATGACCGGCATCGTCACCGACCTGGGCATCGAAATCGGCAAGCTCGTCTACTGGAACCGCGACGGCGGCGCCACGCCGCATGTGCGCGCCGACCGCAAGCGCCTCGTCTTGCTGGGCGGCCTGCTCGGCAGCTTCCTGGCCGGAGGGCTGACCGGCGCCTATGGCTTCAAGGTGCTGGGCTATGGCTTCACGGTGCCGCTGGCGGTGTTGTTGACGGTGCTGGCGCTGGTGCCCGCCTGGGACGATCTGCGCCGTCGCCGCCAATGAGCCGCCCATTGGCACCGAGCGACACCGCCCCGCGCTGCCCCCCACGCCTGCGCCCACGCCTGCGCCTGCGCACGCTGACGCGCGGCGACGGGCTGCTGGGTTCACGCGCCACCACCGGTTTCGGGCCGCGCGGTGCGCAGTTCACCGTGGCGCAAGTGCACTTCACATATGAACGCGCCGGTGCTGGTGCTGGTGCTGGTGCCGAGGCCTGGGCCGTGCCGGCGCCGCGCAGCGTGCTCAACACCCGCCCCTGGCCCGTACCGCCAGGCCGCGACCTGGCCGCCGAAGCCACCGCGGCTGATCAACTGTGGGCCACGGCCCTGCGGCCGCTGCCCGGGCACGCGCCGCAATGGCGCACGCCCCAAGCCGCGCAGGGCCTGGACGACCTGTGGAGCCTGCCCGAAGAAGGCCAGTGGCCCGACTTCTGGGCCGAACAGGTGCCGCGCCTGCAGGCCCTGGGCTGGCAGGTGCTGGTGCTGCCGGGCTTCGCGCACTTCAGCGTGCCGGTGCAGCGCTGGAAACTGCTGCTGGATGCCGAAGACCCCGGCCGCGAGCCGGCCGAACCCATCGACCGGCAGGCCGCGAACGGCCAGGCTTTGGCGCCCTTGCGCGGCCCGGCCGGCCCCGGTGCGCAGGGCTCGTGGCGCATGAGCCTGGGTGTGGAGGTGGACGGAGAAACACTCGACCTCGCGCCGCTGCTGGCCGACCTGATACGCCGCGACCGCCGCTGGCTGCAGGCGGCCGAGCTGGCACGCATCGACGATGAAGCGTTGATCACGCTGCGCGCGCCGGGCGGCAAGCGCATTGATGCGCGCGCCGCGCCGCTGAAGGCCATCGTCAGCGCGATGCTGGACCTGCTGACCGACCCGCGGCGCACGGACGGCCCCATCAAGCTCTCGGCCTGGGAAGCGGCCAACGTGCAGGCGCTGCAGCAGTCGCTGATGGAGACCATGGCCGCGCGCGCCGAAAGTGCTGGCGTTGAAGCTGCATGGCAACTGCAGGGCGACGCCGGCCTGGCAGCGTTGGCGCAACGCCTGCGCGGCGCCGGCAGCCCGCCTGCGGTGGAAGCACCCGCGGGGCTCGGCTTGACCCTGCGCCCTTACCAGCTGCACGGCGTGGCCTGGCTGCAATATCTGCGCGCGCAGGGCCTGGCGGGCATCCTGGCCGACGACATGGGCCTGGGCAAGACCGCGCAGGTGCTGGCGCACCTGCTGCTGGAAAAGCAGGCTGGCCGGCTGGACGTTCCGGCGCTGGTGGTGCTGCCCACCTCGCTGCTGGCCAACTGGCAGGCCGAGGCCGCGCGCCACGCGCCTGGCCTGCGGGTGCTGGTGCTGCAGGGCGACAGGCGCAAGGCCGCTTTTGCAGACATCGGCGCACACGACGTGGTCTTCACCACCTACGCCCTGGTCTGGCGCGACATTGAGGTGCTGGCCGCGCAGGCCTGGCACCTGCTGGTGCTGGACGAAGCGCAGTTCGCCAAGAACGCCGGCAGCCGTGCCGCCGGCGCGTTGCGCCAGTTGCGCGCCCGCCACCGCCTGTGTGTGACGGGCACGCCGCTGGAAAACCATCTCGGCGAGCTGTGGACCCACTTCGACCTGCTGATGCCCGGCTTCCTGGGCGACGCGCGCACTTTCGCGCGCACATGGCGCAAGCCCATCGAGACCCACGGCGAGACGCAACGTGCCGAATTGCTGGCGCGCCGTGTTCGGCCCTTCATCCTGCGCCGGCGCAAGGCCGAGGTGGCGCCCGAGCTGCCGCCCTTGACCGAGGTGATACGCCGTGTGCCGCTGCTCGGCCAGCAGCGTGCGCTGTACGAGAGCGTGCGCGTGGTGGTGGACGAGCAGGTGCGCAAAGTGCTGGCCAAGCAGGGTTTCGCGGGCGCGCAGATTGCGGTGCTGGATGCGCTGCTGAAGTTGCGCCAGGTGTGTTGCGACCCGCGCTTGGTGAAAGGACGCAACAAGACGCCCGCCACGATGGAGCGCGCCAAGATGGCGCTGCTGATGACGATGCTGCCCGAGTTGCTGGCCGAAGGCCGACAAGTGCTGGTGTTTTCGCAGTTCACCGAGATGCTGGGCCTGGTGATCGAAGAGCTGCAAGCGCTGCATTTGCCCTTTCTGCTGCTGACTGGCGACGTGTTGCCCGGCCAGCGCGGCGAGGTGGTGCGCCGCTTCCAGGCTGGCGAAGTGCCGCTGCTGCTGGCCAGCCTGAAGGCCGGCGGCGTCGGCCTGAACCTCACCGCGGCCGAGGTGGTGATCCACCTCGACCCGTGGTGGAACCCGGCGGTGGAAAACCAGGCCACGGCGCGCGCCCACCGCATCGGCCAGCACAAGCCGGTCTTCGTCTACAAGTTCGTCGCCGAGGGCAGCATTGAAGAGCGCCTGCTGGCCCTGCAGGCGCGCAAGGCAGCACTGGCCGAGGGCGTGCTGGGGCAGGACGCAGCATTGGCGCCGAAGTTCGGCGAAGACGACCTGCGCGGGTTGTTGCTGCCGCTGGCTGGCAGCCCGAACGGTGCGGTTGGTGCGGGCTGAGGTAGAACCGCGGCATGCGCAACCACAGCAGCGGACAAGGAGAAAGCGGCCTCGTCTATTCCACCGACACCGGCCGCATGTGTCCGGCTTGCCGCCAGCCACTGGCAAGCTGCGTTTGCAAAGCCCTGGCGAAGACAGTGCCAGCAGGCGACGGCGTGGCGCGTGTCACGCGCGAAAAGCAGGGCCGCGGCGGCAAGACGGTGACCGTGGTGCGAGGCCTGGCGCTGGACGCCGAAAGCCTGGCGGCCCTGGGCAAACGCCTGCGTGCAGCCTGCGGCGCGGGCGGCACGGCCAGGGACGGTGTACTGGAAGTGCAGGGCGACCACGCCGACAAGGTGCTGGTGCTGCTGCTGGCCGAGGGGCACAAGGCGAAACGCGCGGGCGGTTGAGCGCGCCTGCCGAGCCCCGTCTCCTGACCCGCAACGGGGCTGCAACACGTTCGCACCGCTCGCGGCATCATGCAGCCCGCAACCCCGGGAGTGCCGTCTTGACCCTGAAGTCCAAATTCCTCGCCGGCACCGCCGGCATCGCCTTGCTGCTGAGTGGCGCCGCCCGCGCTCAGAATGTGGACACGCCCGCGGCCTCGCTGCCCTTGTGGGAACTGGGGGCGTTTGCGTTCGGCGTTTCGCAGCAGGCCTACCCGGGCTCCGACAACCAGCTCACACGCGGGCTGGTGCTGCCCTACGGCCAGTACCGCGGCCGCTTTCTGCGTGCCGACCGCGAAACCGCCGGCCTGCGCGCGGTGAAGACACCGTTTTATGAAGTGGACGTGGGCATTGCCGCTTCTTTCGGCGGCAGCTCGTCGGAGATCGGTGCGCGCCGCGGCATGCCTGAACTGGGCACGCTGGTGGAGTTCGGCCCGCGTCTGAAGATCAAGCTCGGCAGTTGGGGTGAGGGCCGCAATGCGGGCCGCTGGCAACTGGAGCTGCCGCTGCGCGGCGTCTTCGACCTCACCGATGGTGCTGCCTATCGAGGCACGAGCTTCGAGCCCGAGATCAACTTCCAGCGCCGCAGCCTGGCCGGCTGGGGCTATGGGGTCAGCCTGGGCGCCATCGTCGGTGACCGGCGGCTGAACAGCACCTTCTACGGCGTGGCGCCGGTCTATGCATTGGCAGACCGGCCGGCGTACGCGGCGCAGAGCGGGCTCATCGCCTGGCGGCTGAGCGTTTCGGTTTCACGCGCACTCACGCCCGACTGGCGCGTGGTGGGCTTTGCGCGTGTGGCCAGCGTGGCTGGCGCCGCCAACGAGGCCAGCCCGCTGGTGCGCCGCACCACCGGCACCACCGCGGGCCTGGGCTTCAGCTACACCTGGCTGCGCTCGGAAGCGCGCGCCAACGAGTAGAGCCATGGGGCGTTTGCGCGCCCGCTGATGCTTCTATGATTCCGTGATGACTGTTGAACAAGACGACGCCAACGCCCCCATCCACCAGCCACGCCTGTGGCGCGACAACGGCTGGACGGCCCGCGTGGTGAAGAACAACGACGACGAAGGCTGGGCGGTGGAGATGTACCGCGAAGGCCAGGCCGAGCCGGCGCTCATCGGCCCCTGGACGATGGGCCGCGACAAGAAGAACCCCAAGCCGCTGGACGTGAACGCCTTCAACACGCTCGTGAAAACCGCGCACGAGGTGGTGCGCCGCCATGAACAGGCGCAGCACGCGCTGCTGCACAAGGAAGTCGTGCTGAGGCTGGAAGCCGGCGAGGTGACCGTGACGCTGGACATCGTGCCCGACGAAGACGAGCCGCACGCGCTGCTGGCCGCTCGCGACGCCGAAGGCCACGAGCTGGGCGCGCATCGCGTGGCAGCGAACTTTCGGCTGAACGCCACGAGTGCGGCGGCCTGGGTAGAGGGCGGCTGCGCGCGGCCGCGCTGAAGGCTCGTGCGGCTGACTCCCCGCCAGTTGGTGTGTCGCAGCAGACCAACGTTGTGCACCTGCAGACGGCTGTGCTTGGGGCAATCCCGCCCCCAGGCGCGGCACGAGCGATTTATATTGAAAGCTTGAGGGGTTGCTGAG
>Ga0209490_10002093_pt1 | contig 18980 bp, 20 predicted proteins | sample MAT06_FD_187209 | JGI IMG/M metagenome (GOLD analysis project Ga0209490, IMG submission 187209) | Freshwater microbial communities from Lake Fryxell liftoff mats and glacier meltwater in Antarctica - MAT-06 (SPAdes) (version 2) | ecosystem: Environmental > Aquatic > Freshwater > Ice > Liftoff... | reverse complement strand
GCATAGGGTAACTGCGCTTTGACCAGCGCCAACACCGCCGCGCCTTGATCGGCGCCGATTTCCAGATAGATAACACCGTTACGATTTAGCCACTGCGGCGCCTGGCGCAACAGGCGTGCAATCGCATCCAGACCTTCTGGCCCGGCTTCCAATGCCAATTGGGGCTCGTAGTCGCGCACGTCTGCATCCAGCGTACAATAGTCGCGCTGGCTGATGTAGGGCAAGTTGGCCACGATAATGTCGACACATTCCGGCAAGGGCTGGAGTAGATCGCCATGCAGCAATGTCACCTGACTCCGTTCGTCGAGCCGGGCAATATTTTGGTGGGCGACTTCCAGCGCATCTTTGCTCAAATCGACGGCATAGACAATGGCATGGGGGCAATTCGTCGCCACGGCCAGTGCGATCGCGCCGCTGCCCGTGCCAATATCGGCAATACGTACGGGGACGTCATCGTACGCCTCGGCCTGGTCAAGCACCGCATCGACGAGCAATTCGGTTTCCGGACGGGGGATCAGTGTGCGGCGATCAACAATAAACTCCAGCCCGTAGAATTCTTTGCGCCCCACCAGATAGGCAACCGGTTCGTGCGCCATGCGCCGAGCAATCAAAGCGGTATAGGCGTTGGCCTGTTCGGCGGTTAGTTGGTAATCGTAATGGGCAAAGAGCCAGGTCCGTTCCACGCCCAGCACGTAGGCCAATATAACCTGGGCATCCAAATGCGAAGTGGCACATCCCGTGCCATCAATGCGCTGCTTGGCAAAATTCAACGCGCTGCCCACGGTCGTCCCCGGCACCATCTTCCAGACGTTTTTTCGATCACTCATTTTCGTCGGCCAGCGCTTGCAGGCGAGCAGCCTGATCACTGTGGGCCAATTCCTCGATAAATTCGTCGAGATCGCCGTGCATCACAGTTTCTAGCTGATAAACGGTTTTGTTAATCCGATGGTCGGTGACGCGGTTTTGTGGGAAATTATAGGTGCGGATCTTTTCGCTGCGATCGCCTGAGCCAACCATACTCTTGCGCGTGGCGCCCATCTCGTCGACCTGGCGCTGTTGCTCCATGTCGTAGAGTTTGGTGCGCAAGATGCGGATCGCCTTGGCGCGGTTCTGCAATTGGCTGCGTTCATCCTGACACTCGACCACAATGCCGGTCGGGATGTGGGTCATGCGCACCGCCGAGTCGGTGGTATTGACGCTCTGCCCACCCGGACCGCTCGAGCGAAAGACATCGATGCGTACGTCGTTCATGTTGAGCTGCACGTCGATCTCCTCGGCTTCGGGCAAGACGGCGACGGTAGCGGCGCTGGTGTGAATCCGGCCCTGAGTTTCGGTCATCGGGACGCGTTGCACGCGGTGGACACCGGATTCGTACTTCAAGCGGCTAAAGGCGCCTTTGCCCTTGACGCCAAAAACAGCCTCTTTGATGCCGCCAATGCCCGTCTCGCTCATGCTCAAAATTTCAACCTTGAAGCGATGGTTTTCGGCCCAGCGCGTGTACATACGCAAGAGTTCGGAGGCAAAAAGGCCAGCTTCTTCGCCACCGGTGCCGGCGCGAATTTCGACGATGACATTTTTGTCGTCTTTCGGATCCTTGGGTAGCAGCAGTTGTTTGAGCGCAGCTTCCAACGTGAGCTTCTCTTCGCTGAGTTGCTCAATTTCCATTTCGGCCAGTTCGCGCATCTCGGCATCACCATCGGTCAGCAGCGCCTGGTTATCCTGGATCTGCTTTTCGACCGCCTGATAACGCCGGTAGGTGGTGATCAGTTCCTCAATCTCGCTGCGTTCCTGGGCTAGCTCGTTAAAGCGGCCAAAATCCGACAGCACGTCCGGCGCCACCATCATCACTTCGAGTTCGTTAAAACGTGATTCAATTCGATCTAATTGTTCGTATATGGTAGCCATAGGTGTAAGAGGTGAAGTAAATTAGTAACAAAGTATAGGATGACAGGATGAGAAGATGACAGGATGAGGGATGAAGGATGAAGGGATGACAGGATGATATTGTGCATCCCTATGTCATCCTGTCATCTTCTCATCCTGTCCAGGTATACAAAATAAATCGCTATAAACTGTAATTCTCTATGCCATCAGTTTAATCGGTAAAAATTGGTAATTGGCCCAGCGCGATCACATGCGGCCAGTCGTTGGAACTGCCCTCGGTAAAGACGGCCATTTCGCCCACAATGGGGGCCTGGGCAGCATCCATCAACAAATGTAAACCCTTCAGCGTGCTGCCGGTGCTGATCACATCATCCACCAATACCGCATTTTTGCCCTGTACCAGCGGTAAATCCTTGCCATCCAGATAAAGTGTTTGCGGTGCACCCGTCGTAATACTAACGACTTCGGCTTCTAAACAATTGACCATATAGGGCTTGCGCACTTTGCGGATCACGATGTAGGGTAAGCCGCTGTGGACCGACAACGCATGGGCCAGTGGCACGGCCTTTACTTCTGGTACAACCAACACTTCGGCCATCGTAGGCATCCGCTGGGCTAAGGTCTTTGCCGCCATCTCCACAACTTCGGTGTCGCCCAACATATTAAAGATGGCGATCTTTACCCCTGGCGCCACCTGAAAGATGGGCAGTTCACGCGTCAAGCCGCCGATCTTGACGTTGTAGATGCGGCCGTCGTAACTCATGGATTTACACTCCTTCTCCTTGTACAGCAGAAGCATCCGGCCGCCGCAAGTCATGGGCGTTTGCGGATACGTTCAGAAACGCCCCAAAACCAGGTGTGGCACAGCAGTTTTAGGACCAATTTAACCACGCGTCTGGATCCATTTCAATCTTCTATTTTATCATAGATGTAGTAGAGTAACCAACGATTCATCGCTTGAAAACAGATTCAATGTCGGGTACAATAGAACATATGCAATTTCAAGCTTCTATGCTAACCCCAAATCCTACCCGTCGTCGTTCGATTGTGACCGTGCTCGAAGCCGCGCTGTCGGCAGTCGACCCGCGCCAAGCCATTCTGGCGTTGTTACACTGCGAAAACGACACGCTCACCGTTGGCCAACAGCGCTATGATCTGAGCCGCTTCCAACGCATTTTTGTCGTTGGCGCCGGCAAGGCGGGGGCGCCAATGGCGCAGGCCGTCGAAACTGTACTGGGCGAACGGATCAGCGCTGGTTTAGTCGTCGTCAAGACCGATCACCGCGCACCCACCACACGCGTGGAGATTGTGGAGGCCACGCATCCAGTGCCCGATGCCGCCGGGGTTGCCGCGGGACAGCGCATTCTGGCCCTGGCCGAAACAGCCAATGCCGACGACTTGGTGATCGCCTTGCTCTCCGGCGGCGGTTCGGCCTTACTCGTCAGCCCGGCCGAAGGGTTGACGTTGGCGGACAAACAACAGATGACGGGCGCGTTGTTGGCCTGCGGCGCCACGATCCAAGAGATGAACTGTCTGCGCAAACATTGCAGTGCGTTAAAAGGTGGTCAATTGGCGCGGGCAGTTGCGCCAGCCACCTTGATCACCCTGGTCTTGAGTGATGTCGTGGGTAGTCCGCTCGACGTGATCGCCAGTGGCCCCACCGTGCCCGACAAAACCACCTGGGCCGATGCCTGGGCGGTGGTAGAAAAGTATCAGATCACCGATAAATTACCGTCCGCAATTCTGGCACGGCTGCGGGCGGGCCTGGCCGGCGAGATTGCCGATACCCCCAAACCAGGCGATCCCGTTTTCAGCACGGCCCAAACGCAGATTGTGGCCGATAATCTTGTCGCGGCCGAAGCCGCCTGTGCCCAAGCGCGCACGGTTGGCTTTAATCCGCTGCTGCTGACAACCTACTTGGAGGGCGAAGCGGGTGAGGTGGCCAAGGTGGTGGTAGCATTGGCCAAACAAGCGCAGGCCAGCGGACAGCCGGTGGCGTTGCCCGCCTGTTTAGTCTTGGGTGGTGAAACTACTGTCACCCTCGGCGCGAACCCCGGCCAAGGCGGACGCAATCAGGAATTGGCGCTAAGCGCAGCAGTGGCGCTGCAAGGCGCCAGCGGCATTACCATCGTTTCGCTGGCCACTGACGGCAGCGATGGCCCCACCGATAGCGCTGGCGGCATGGCCGATGGTGACACGGTGGCGCGCGGCAGTGCGCTCGGTTTAAGCGCCGCCGAGCATCTGCGCCGCCACGACGCTTATGCGTTTTTACAAGCCACCAATGACCTGCTCATCACCGGCCCGACGCAAACCAATGTCAACGACCTGGTCTTCGCCTTTGTCGAAGCGCCACGAGAAACAATTGCCCCACAGGAGCAACCCATATGAGTCATCTGCCTGATTTTCAAATTGGCGTCGCTGGTACGGGTTTTATCGGCCCCGCCCATGTCGAAGCGCTGCGTAGATTGGGCATCACCGTGGCTGGCATCGTGGGCAGCAGCCGCAAACGACTAGGCCACCCCACCCTAACCCTCACTGCCATTAAGTTAAGGAATTGTAGGTGCGGTTAAAAACCGCACCTACATGCAACGATTTTTTCTTAACTTAATGGCAGTGAGGGTTAGGGTGGGGTTAGCTATTTATCCGCATCCCATTCAAAAAGGAGCTTGAGCATGAAACTTGGCCTTATGAGCGCGGCGTTGCCGAAAATGTCATTGGAAGAATTGGCCGCGTGGGCCAGCCAAAACCGTTTTGGCATGTTGGAAATTGCCTGCTGGCCCAAAGGTCGGTCGGAGCGGCGCTATGCCGGTGTGACGCATATCGATGTGGCCGCGCTAGACAAAGCCAGCGCGCAGGAAATCAATGCCATGATCGAGCGGCACGAATTGCAGATCTCTTCCTTGGGCTATTACCCCAATCCGCTGCACCCTGATCCGGATCATCGCACCGAAGTGATCGCGCACTTAAAGAAAGTGATCGTGGCGGCAGAGTTGTTGAACGTACCCATCGTTGGCACCTTTGTCGGGCGCAACAAGGACGCGACATTCGAAGCCAATCTAGACCAGTTTGCGCAGATTTGGCCGCCGATCGTCAAGTTTGCCGCCGAACACGGCATCAAGATCGCCATTGAAAACTGCCCGATGATCTTCAGCAACGACGAGTGGCCGGGGGGTAATAACCTGGCGATCAACCCGCAGATCTGGCGCAAGATGTGGGAGATTATTCCCGATCAAAACTTCGGGCTTAACCTCGACCCGTCTCACCTGGTCTGGCAATTCATCGATTACACACGTGTAGTCCACGACTTCAAAGATCGTATCTTTCATGTCCACGCCAAAGACATGCGCATTGACCGCGAGCAACTCTACCAGCGTGGCATCATGAGCGCGGGCATGGGTTGGCAAATTCCGCGCTTGCCCGGCTTGGGCGAAGTCAACTGGGCGCAATTTATCAGCGCACTCTACGAAGTTGGCTACGATTATGTGGTTAGCATTGAACACGAAGATCGAGCGTTTGAAGCAACCGAAGCATTGGTCAAGCGTGGTTTCTTGATTTCCAGGGATGTGCTGGCGCCCTATTTACACTAGTCCAGCTTGCAGAGTAGACAGATGCGTACTGCGTAAAACGTACTGCGTAGAGGTACGGTATACGTTTTACGCAGTACGGCTATTTATATAGCTATTGCTACCCAACTAGGCTAGACTGCGCTATAGCATACAGCCATGTCAGCCATTTCCATCCATAATAGAGTTCTCATTATCCATCCCACACCCACAAAGGAGTTTTGTTCATGTCCAAATTGACAGTTGAAGGCTACGGTACATTTGATGTGCCAGAAAATAAACGCCTGGTATTGGCCTTGGTCGATGAAGCCGGCGTTGATCAGCTACATGCCTGTGGCGGCAACTGCAAATGCACCACCTGTCGCGTCGAATTCGTCGCCGGCGAACCGGACCAGATGACCGAAGCCGAAAAGCTTAAACTAGCCGACAAAGGCTTAACTGGCGTGCGCCTCTCTTGCCAAATTCTCTGCGATCACGACATGACCGTGCGCGCCATCAGCCGCCTGGAAGGCAGTGGCCGGGCGGATGCAGGAGGTCGACCCGAGCCGGATATTCATCCCGAACCGGTGTGGGTAGCTAAATAAACGATTAGAAAACACTCTGGCGAAATTGCCAGGGTGTTTCATTTTGTGGCTTGCGCTAATGCCGCGTCCCAGTTCTTGATCGCCCCATTCTGGATTAGAACAACATTAGTAAGGCGGGCTAGTTCATCACCACCGCGTGTGGTATCTTCACCCGCAACTGTGGGCACAGCCAAGTAACCGGCTTGCCGCAGCGCTGCCGCCCGGCGCTGGGCTCGTTCTACATCATGTCGATCTACCGTTTTTGAAACTTCCACGGCCAACCAGACTTCTGGTGCATTGGCATCTGTTTTGGGCCGGCCCCGTACAATTAAATCTAGTAGACGTACATCATCTTGTTCATCTTCAGACAGGTGTTGTTCCAGCGTTTCTTCGAGATCCTGATAGTTGATAACCCGGATGCGACGCAAAATACGGCCAAAATAGGCGGGTGCTCGCTCGCGGTATAAGCTTTCTAATTGTCTGCCGCCAAACTTGCCCAGTTCTGTTTCAAACCGTGTTTGAGAAACCACAAGTTGGTGTACGGTCTCTTCAGTTCGTTTCTGCGCTACGGTCAATTCAGCCACTTGCTGGTTTGTCTGCTTTTGTGCCTCGGTCAATTCAGCCACTTGCTGGTTTGTCTGCTTTTGTGCCTCGGTCAGTTCGGCCACTTGCTGGTTTGTCTGCTTTTGTGCCTCGGTCAATTCAGCCACTTGCTGGCTTGTCTGCTTTTGCGCCTCGGTCAGTTCGGCCACTTGCTGGTTTGTCTGCTTTTGTGCCTCGGTCAGTTCAGCCACTTGCTGGCTTGTCTGCTTTTGTGCCTCGGTCAGTTCGGCCACTTGCTGGTTTGTCTGTCTTTGCCCCTCCACCAAGTCTTGCACAGATGCGCGCAAACTGTCGAAATCCTCACGACGCACCGCATATTGAGCGCGCATATTCTGTTCGACTGTTTCAATCAGTTCAAACATAGTCGGTCGCAGTTCTTGCGGTAAGCGTTGGATGATCGATGCGTAGCTCATGGCTGGTAACCCCCTGCTGTTTATTGTAACCCATTTTCCCCTAGGCAATCAAAAACAAACACCGCGTATCATTCGGCGCGGTGTTTGTTCGTTTCAAATTGATGACCTGACATGCTTTATAATGGCAAGCGCAGGTGAATATCGATCATATTGGCGGGAACGGTGTAAAAGAGATGGTCGAAGCCCATCGCCAGGAAAAGCAGAGCCAGATAGAGCAGACTATACTTGTAGAGACGCCAGATGTGATCAGAGGTGGGTCGTCGCCAGATATCGATTGCCCGCCCGAGAAAGATGCCGTTCAAGATCAGGGCCAAGACCAAATAGATAGGGCCAAGCAAGCCCAGAAAAACGGGCGCAATACAGATCAGCAACAGCAAAATACTGTAGAGCACAATCTGGTAGTGCGTCTCGCGGTCACCAGCGATCACCGGCAACATTGGCACACCGGCAGCTTTGTATTCTTTCTGCCGCATCAATGCCAGCGCCCAGAAGTGGGGTGGCGTCCAGTAAAAGACAATCAGAAAGAGAATGATTGGCAAGAGCGAAATCTCATTCGCCACTGCGGCCCAGCCGACGAGCGGTGGAATCGCACCTGCTGCGCCACCGATCACAATGTTTTGCGTGCTGCGGCGTTTGAGCAGCATCGTATAAATACAGACGTAATAGACAATGCCACTCAGTGCCAGCAGCGCGGTGAGCAAGTTGACCGTCCACCAAAGCTGAATAAAACTGAGCAAGCTAAGGCCAAGTCCAAAAGTCAGCACTTGATATGGCTGCATACGCCCACCTGGCAATGGACGTTTGCGAGTGCGCACCATCACATGGTCGATGTCGCGGTCAATGTATTGATTGACAGCATTAGCTCCCCCAGCCGCCAGAAAGCCACCGAGCATGGTCCAAAAAATTAGAAGGGGACCGGGAGCATGCTCACCCGCCAAAAACATGGGCAACAAAGTGATGACCAACAGCAACGAAATGATCCGCGGCTTGGTTAGCGCTACATAATCGCTAAAGGTCCGATGCGGCTTTGGGTCTCTCTTGCAGCAGCGGTTGTTCGAGCACTCCACTGTTTTTGTTCAGAGCCACTTTGCTCAGGGAACGTTGCAATTGCATTCAGATTCTCCTATATTGATGGGTTAGTCGATCAACCGCGACCAAGGCCTTCAAATATTTTTGCCATTAGTGTGATAATTTTTTCGTATTACACATGATGCGGCGCAGCAGACAGATCCGTCTCTTCGTTGGCTGGCTCAGTTGGCAATGGGGCTTGATGTTGAAGCCGCTGGATTCGACGCTCTTGGTGAACAATGAACTGTAGATAGCCAAAAGCCAAAATTAAGCCAAACAAAAACCATTGCCATGCATAACTGACGTGCATCGTTTCATCCAATGGCACAGGTTCGCTTGCGCGCATTGGCAAGTCATAAACGGAGCGGCCTGGCTCTGACAACTGGGCAATAAAGGCGGGCAACAATTTATAGGGCATTTGTGCCTGAAGCGCCGCAATATCCACACGAAACCATTCTTGTTGGGGCGTGGTTGGATTCTGTGCACCGGCCAGCGTTTGCGATTCTTTGATCAGGCCCACGATCGGCCCAGCCGTGGGCTCGTCAAATTGTGGCCAAAATTCTGGCGCAGATTGCTCATAAGGAATCCAGCCGCGTGCCACCAATACAGCCCTGCCATCTTCTAAGACCAAGGGCGTTAAGAGATTGACGCCTGGCACACCATCGCGAATCGCATTTTTTACGACCACCTGATGGGCATAATCATACTCGCCCGCGGCCTGGATGCGCCGGTATTCGAGCATTTCCAGATCAGCCGGCAAAGGTTCACGGTTGATATTAAATGGTTCCATTTGCCACTGGCGGGCCATCATGATATTGAGCGCCCGCTTCAGATCGCGCCGGTCTAATTGCCACTCTCCCAGACGGATCAAAACAATCACGCCAGCAATGACCAACAGCGTGGTCAGCCACCAGCGGCGATTGAATAATTTTGTAACAACAAGAATATGTTCCATGATTTAGTTTTTTACTCGTCTACGCTGAACCCCATTGGTTGCTGTTACTGGTTCACGTGCTTTACCTTGCAAACGTGACCAGAGGCCCATCAATCCAATGAGCAAGAGTAACCCAACCCCCGCGCTGCCGATCAGCACCCAGTTGAGGGTGCGTGCTGGCAACACTTCGCTGCCAAATTGTGCGTTACCTTCACCAAACCTGCCTTGCACGCTAATCGTAACACGCCACTCCCCTGTCGTCGGTAATTCCAAGTCCGCTTCGTAGTAGGTGTTACCCAAAAATTCTGTCGGCAGTGCCGCTACGCTGATCACTTGGCCTAGTGGCGTTGCAGTCTCAAAGCGCACTTCTACCTGGGCATCAATCACCGGTTCGCCCGCAACACCTTCGGTTGGACCAGGGTTCAGAACCAGCACAGAGATGTGGTTCTGTCCTACCCGCAGTGGCTCTGGTTGTGTCCAGGCATAGAGCCGATAGGGTCCCGCGGCTGCATCCGACAAGCGCAGTGTGCCACCGGTGTGCGCATGGCCAGCGGCGGGTACAAGCAGTAGTGTTAGCACGACAAGCAGGCTAGTACGCCAGAGCCGAGTTGCCGATTGCCACGTTCGAATCTGCTTCACTGGATGGTCGCCGCATGGGCTCTCGCTTCGGCCAATTTTCGCCATTTGTTCTGTCTTGCCCGATGCTCCAGACCTGGAGCCACCATCTTCTCTTCATCATCCCAATTGGGCACCGGGCGTGGTAAACCTTGATCTTCCTTTTTGAAGGCGCCAGCCAAGAGAAAGACCACACCCCAGACGATCATTTCGCTGCTAGGGATCCACATGATGACGCCGCCGATCGCTTGATCTTGCAACGCGGTAAAGCCCCAGATGCGCGGCACCGTTTCGTAATAGGTATAGATTACATTCGGGGCGGTCGCGATAACAATACCAGCAATCATGGTTGGCGGAATCACGCCGATCAACATCGCTAAACGCGCCCACGGTGAAACGTTGCCGTGAATATGGGGTGCGGCGCCAACAATGTGCCACCAGAAGAGCATTGCCGCCGCAAAAAAGCTAATATGTTCTAGATCATGCACAAAGCCGTTGCGCAAGGCCAGGTTATAGGCATTCGGATCATGCCACCCCATATAAATGGTGATAAATGCCAACCAAGCGATCCCGGGGTTGGTAATTTTCTTTAGAAAGCGCCGAAAGCCAGCATCTTGCGTAAACAAAGCGCCGATGCGTTTGCGCAAGCCGATCGGCAATCCCCAGAGTGAAAAAGGGAACGGATTCGCCAACCACAAGAGTGGTGCAGCAATCATAATGACCAGCTTGTGCTGCACCATGTGCATAAATAAAAGCTGGCCGCCTAATGGGTCTACCGGCGACATAAACGCAATTGCCAGCGTCGCTAGACCACTTAGATAGGCTACCAGCTTGCGCTTGGTGGCTAATTTGGGGTTGTTGCTCCGGCTGCGCAGTCTTCTCCAACCAACGGTGTACAGTGTGCCCATTGTTAGCAACAACACTGTCGTTTCGATGCGCCACTCCCAAGCAGAGAGCAACGCTTGTAACAAAGGATGCATAACTTACTCATCCGGCTATAGCAATAAGGGCTAGTAACCAGTGATCAGTTTAATATTCCCACTGATTACTGGTTACTGATCACTTTTAATGATTCCCTACCACTTCGCCAATCAAATAGAGGGCCGGATAGAAGAAAATCCAGACCAAATCCACGTAGTGCCAGTAGATGGCGCATGATTCCACGCCCCAGTGCTGTTCTGGCGAAAAGTGGCCCTTGCGTCCCATATTCCAAACAATGGCAATAAAGACTAAACCGCTAATCACGTGTAAGGCGTGCATGCCCGTCATGGCAAAAACCACCGCGCCAAACGGCAGCGTGAGCCCTTCGGCATTGAGTGGTTGGTTATCTCCCCAGGGTGTCAAATGGCCCTCATACAGAGCAGGGAAGAGACCCCATTCAAAAATTATAACGCCAAACAAAAAGACCAGGCCTAGAATAAAAGTCACGATCAGGCCGATATTGAACATCCTGCGGTCGCCATGCTCCATGCCAGTCTCGGCTAGATTCATGGAGAAGCTGCTGATCAAGAGCACAACCGTTACGATCAAGCCCACCGTCTGGTCTACTTCTGGCCGGTATGGCCCCCACAGATAAAAGCGTGTGGCTAGTAGACCGCCAAACAGAAAAGCCTCGGAGAGGAAGAAGAGCCACAGGCCCATACGGTTATTGCGTAAGGCAACACCGTAATCCTCACCATGATCAGCATGGTGATCGGCGTGATGGGCATCACCGTGCGCGGCATGGGCTGTGTGCGCCGCCGGTGCGGCTGTTGTCACTACACTCATAGTCTAGTGTCCCCCTTCGGAGCGCCAGAGGCGTGAGATGTGCATAAAGTAATTGACCACCGCCACAGCCTTGAAGAGGCCCAGCAGCAATAAGATCACTGTGCTTGGAAACGAAATTGCGACAAAATATTCAATTCCTGTTAACACAGCCAACACCAGTGCGACGGTTGTGCTCGTCCGGTAGGCGGCGGACCGTTTTGAATTCATGCTAACCCCCAGAAAATAGGAAACGGTAAGTGGTAAGTAGTAAGTGGTGGGATCCGAACCCTGACCACTTACTATTTATTTATTACAATTAATCATCGCCAGCTGCAGTTGCCGCGGTGCTCACATAACTGCCCGGCAAACCGTAATCATATGGATCACCCACCACATGAATTGGTTGGGCAAAGCTATGCTCGGGGATAGGCGAAGGAATCTGCCATTCCGGTGAGCGTGAGCGCCATGGGTTATTACCAGCTACCTTACCCATTTCGGCACTGTGGAACAGGTTGTAGATCATCAGTAGAATACCAAAGGCAATCACAAAGGCGGCCAGCGTGATAGCAATATGTACCACTTCCAGACGGCTCAGGTTATCGTTAACCATGCCACCCAACATCGGCTCATAGTCGGCGATGCGCCGGCGCATGCCCATCGTGCCAGCGGTCATTTGGCCCACACTCATCACCCAGAAGGCGGGCGTCATCAACCAGAAATGCAGCTTACCCAATGTCTCATTGTACATACGACCGGTAATTTTGGGATACCAGAAGTAGATTGCCGCAAAGAAGGGGAAGACAAAGCCACCAAAGATCGTCGCATGGAAGTGGCCGATGACAAAGTAAGTATCATGCAAGGGCTGATCCGAAGCGACCGTTGCCAGCACCGGACCACTTAAGCCACCGAGCAGGAAGACCGAAATCGAGCCCAAGACAAAGAGCATTGGCGTCGGGAAAGTCAATTTACCACCCCAAAGCGTACCCAACCAACTGAAGAATTTAACCCCGGTTGGCACTGCCACCAGCAAGGTCGAAATCATAAACCAAACCCGCAGGTAAGGCGCATAGCCCGAGGTAAACATGTGGTGGCCCCAGACGATGAAGCCGACTAACGCAATTGCTACGCTCGAAAGTGCAATCCAGCGATAGCCGAAGAGCGGTTTGCGGGCGAAAACCGGCAAAATCTCGCTGATGATGCCCAAGCCAGGCAACACGAAGACATAGACCGCCGGATGCGAATAGAACCAGAAGAGATGTTGGAAGAGAATCGGATCGCCACCCTTGAGAGGGTCGAAGAAACCCATACCCAACGAACGGCTCACGGATAGCATCAAAAACGCCTGCGCAATAAACTGAGTGGCCGTCAACTGAATGAAACTAGTCGACAAAATGGCCCAGCAGAAGATCGGCATGCGGAAGAGGCTCATCCCGGGGGGACGCATCAGCAGAATGGTCGCAATCAGATTTAGCGAGCCCAGAATTGACGAGAAACCAAGGAAGAAGATGGCCATGAAGGTAAACTGGTAGCCCAGCGGCCCGACAAGACTGAGCGGTGGGTAGACCGTCCAACCGCCATCCCAGCCAAAGTAGGCGCTGGCAAGCAGCAAGGTGATGGCTGGCACGTTGATCCAGTAAGCAAAGGCATTCAGGCGTGGGAACGCCATATCAGCGGCGCCCAACATGAGGGGTACGACATAGTTCGCCATACCACCAATGCCGATCAGAATGCTAAAAAGCGACGCCCAGCCGTGCAAACTCATCACCGTGTTGTAGGTGCCCGGTTCGAGAAATTGCAATCCGGCACGCGCCAGCTCAGTACGGAAAATAACGGCAAAGCCACCACCGATCATTAACATGATTAAACCGGTCACTGCATATTGGATACCGATTACTTTATGGTTATAGTCCATCCCGAAATAGCGCGTCCATTCGGGTTGACCAGGAGGCGCACCATGGCGCATCGGGGTTTTGTGACCCTTCCACCACTGGGACCAATCATCCATCGCACCGACGCCAATTAAAAAGCCAATCCCACCGAAGAGCATGCCCAGCACCCAAGCTGGCTCTTCTTTCCAGGCCGGCATGCCCAGTAGAAGACGGGCAATCACTATTACAGCCATGCCGGTTAAAGTGCCAAGCACCTGGCCAATCAAGCCACGTACAAGCCCTAACGACAATAAAGACATAGAAACCTCCCTATATGACTTGCCCTGATTTACTCAGTGGTTTTACCAGTTTCAGCACTCGTGACAGCCGGGTTGACTTTGGCCACCTCGGTCTGTAACCAAGCTGTGAATTCGCTTTCAGGCACAACTTTGACTGGGGCCAACATATTCCAATGGGTTAAGCCGCATAACTCGGCACATTTTACACTGTAATCGCCTTCCAGGGTGGGGGTAAAGCGCAACGAAGTCTCGCGACCTGGCACCAGATCTTGTTTAACTCGGAATTCGGGCACCCAGAAAGAGTGCAAGACATCTTCCGATTGCAGCACCATATGAACGCGTTGATTGACCGGCAACTTTAATTCCGGGCTCACTACGCCACCTTCGTACTCAAAGGTCCAAGCCCATTGGCGTCCAGTGGCTTTAACGACAAGTTCATTATCTTCGACGCGCGTGATCTCATTTAGCGTATTGACGCCAATGAATGAAAAGAGTACTACGAGCACCAAGGGGATCGCTGTCCAGGCAATTTCTAGCGTTGTATTGCCCTCGAAATGTTCGCCCTCGGTGTCGTCGCCTTCACGCCGGCGGAAAACAACAAAGGTGTAAAACATAAAGACCATCACCAACGCAAACAGAAAAGCGATCAGCAAAACGTGCCAACGAAAAAGCTGGTCAATGGTAAAAGATTCTGTACTTGCCTGTGCTGGGAAGGGCAAAGCGGCATTAAGTCCCCAATCTAACAGCACGGTGACAATCGCAACCAGTACGCCAGCAATAATAAAGTGCCGGCGATCGGACGATGATTTTGGCATGGGATTCATTACTCCTCAAACTCGGTCAATGGCTCTGCCTTTATTATACAACGTCATCAGAAAATCTGTATGCAGGTTGTGTTCCGATTTGAGAGATCGTATCCAACTCGCAAACACCACAAATCATTTGTGCTCATCAGCCGAAAGTAGACAAACCGTAATTTTATGCAAGGCCAAAACATCGGTTTGCACACTTTCAGCTGATAAGCCATTATTTGGAAAATTGTTTTACAGCGACGGCAGGCTCAACCACGTGCGGTAAGCGGCCCATGCCAGTCCCGCCGTCATCACCAGGGGAAGAAGGGTCCAAAACAACTCAAGCGCGAAATTGAGCCTAAAGCTACGATGCGCTTCGCGCTCAACTAAATTGTTTGTCTCCACTTGTTGCTGGCGCTGAAAAATACGCACAAGCGAATGCACCAATAACACCTGCACTAGCAGAAACAAGCCAAGCCCTACCACGGTAAATGTTTGGAACGTGCCACCCCACCCGCGTTCCAGCACAGTCACGACGGGTAGTAACGACGCGGTACCTGGGGTGTAGCTCAGATAAAGCCAGGCCAGAATGGGAAACACGGTGATAAAGGTCAAAATCAGGCGATTCAAGGTTGTTTTTTGCATTTTGATTCCAGTGCATCAACTAGTAGACAGGATTGTACCAAACTTCACAAGGCCTGTCAAAGCCCTGGCTACGCTACAACAATTCCAAATTCGAATTTAGAAGCAATGAGAACCATTTAGAATTAGTCTAAATAGGCTTGACAATTATTCCTTAACCATTTATAATTATATTAGTATTTTAGAATGATTCTAATAAAGAGAACTTATGAACAAATTTGATGTTTTTCTCGATACACTTCGCCAATCTGGCTGTCGGATCACACCGCAACGCCGCGCGGTCTGCGAATATTTGGCGCTTACGGATCGACATCCGACACCCTACCAAGTATACGCCGATATGGTAACCCATCATCCCGATATCAGCCGCGCTACTGTCTATAATACGCTCAATACGCTCCAACGCCTGGGTGCGATTGTGGAAGTCAGCTTTGGTGGGGATCATACCCATTACGATACTAATCCGGCGCCGCATGTAAATTTGATCTGTCTGTGTTGTCATCAAATCCAAGACGCTGACGAATTACCTCAATTCGATTTACAACAAATGCTCACCTTGACGGGTGACTTTCAACCCATAACAGCCCGCGTGGATGTGCTTGGCTACTGCCAAGCCTGTCAACAACAGAGACGCGCCGCGTCTAGCCAGCAAGGGCCTGTTCCATTTGAAATAAAAGAGGAAAAGCACCTATGACCACTCAATCTGTGCCGTCGCTCCTACCGGCGACAGCGCCGTCGCGGCCGGCACCCGGCACTAACTTTGTTTCAATTTTACAATCTAATTTTGAGCTTTTACTTGCATTTATCACTTTGATCGCCTTACTGATTGGCTGGTTGGGCGGCACCGTCACTGGTTCTCTGCCCGAATGGGCCATCCGTACCGCGGCCATTATTGCTTTTATCGCTGGTGGCTATTCGGGCCTCACCGGCGCGATTCAAGAAGCCAAAATAGGCAAGCTCGATATCGACTTTCTGATGATTGCAGCCGCGCTGGGCGCAGCCTTGATTGGGGAATGGGAAGAGGGCGCGCTGCTGCTCTTTCTATTTACGCTGAGCGGCGCGCTGGAACATTTTGCCATAGAGCGCACCCGCAAGGCAATCGAGGCGTTGGCTGTGCTGCGCCCGGAAAATGCACGCGTCTTACAAAATAATACAGAAATTACGTTGCCTGTCGATCAATTGCAGGTGGGTGATATTGTGTTGGTGCGGCCCGGTGAACGACTGCCCGTGGATGGTAAAGTGGTCAAAGGTGACAGCACCGTCGACCAAAGTCCAATTACGGGGGAGAGCATCCCCGTCCACAAACAAGTCGCCGATTCTGTCTTTGCCGGGTCGATCAACGGGGGTGGTGCGCTGGAAATCGAGGTCAGTCGCCCCGCCTCCGAAAGTACACTGAGCAAGATTATCCAGTTGGTCGAAGATGCGCGTCAGGATAGCACGCCTGCCCAACAGTTTATTGATCGCTTCAGCCAACCCTACACGTACACCGTGATCGGCGCCACGCTCCTCGCCGTTTTGCTGCCGGTGCTCTTTGGTAATGAACCCTTTAGCACGACCCTTTACCGGGCGATGACGCTGCTTGTGGTGGCCAGCCCATGTGCGTTGATCATCAGCACACCAGCCAGCGTGCTCAGCGCGATTGCGGCGGCGGCGCGCGGCGGTGTGCTTTTTAAAGGCGGCGTCTATTTGGAAAAAGTAGCTGAGATCCAAACGGTTGCCTTCGACAAGACCGGCACCTTGACGCATGGCAAACCGGTAGTCACCGATATTCACCCCTTAACTGATTACAGTGAAGAAGATGTTTTACGGCTGGCCGCCAGTGCCGAAATTCTCAGCGAACATCATATCGGGAGCGCGATTATAGCTGCCGCAGCAGCACGCCGCATTCTACTTGAGACGCCAACTGGCTTCCAGGCCATTCCTGGCCATGGCATCCAGGCGTGCTTCGACCGTGGCGACCATCAAGAGATCGTTTATATTGGCAACGATAAGCTTTTTATGGACGAGAAGATGGACATCTCGCCAGCTATTCGTTTGATCGGCGCGTCGCTACAAAAACAAGGCAAGACGGTGATGCTTGTGGTACGGCGCGGCACCATAGAAGATACACTGGGCGATACGCGTGACTGGGAAGTGGTTGGCTTTATCGCTGTCGCGGACACGATTCGCCCCGAAGCTGCTGGTTCTATCCAGGCGTTGCGCGATCTGGGTGTAAAACGTATTGTGATGTTGACGGGCGATAACAAAGCTGTCGCCGAAAACATTGCCCGCGCCGCCGGGATCGACGAGGTTTACAGCGATCTGCTGCCCGAAGAAAAGGTGGAGATTTTACAGCGCCTGGTGAAGGAAGGCAAAACTGCGATGCTGGGTGATGGCGTCAACGATGCCCCCGCGCTGGCAACGGCCAATGTTGGTATTGCGATGGGCGCGGGTGGCACCGATGTCGCCCTAGAGACAGCCGACATCGTCTTGATGGCGAGTGATCTTTCCAAGTTGCCTTTTATTCTCAACCTAAGCCGGCGGGCGCAACAGATTATACGCCAGAACATCATCTTATCCGTGGGTGTCATCCTCGTGCTGGTGCTGACGACCATTCTGCTGCCGTTCTTCCGGCCAGACTTTATGCTGCCGCTGCCGCTGGGCGTCGTCGGGCATGAAGGCAGCACTTTAATTGTCGTCGCCAACGGGCTGCGCATGTTGGCCCTGCGGCCGCACAAGATGGGGGTATGATACAGGCTATGCGCCTTAAAAAATGAATCGGGTAAATATAATAGACATTATCGGGAATAAGCTCACACCTCTGGTGGGCAAATTGTCGGCCCTCCTGTAAATTCCTTATTCCCGATAAACTCTAATGTGGAGCGAGCATCCTCAGATGCGGGTACAACCCGATGAGGATGCTCGCTCCACATTACCGATCCACCTGCCGAGCGCTGACAAGCGACGATTAGGAGCGGAACGATATCAAAATAACGGCGGCCAATCCCACTGCTTCTTCAACCCCTGATATTCATCGGCATCAGGGGACAAACCATGCATGACGGCGTCGATAAATGCCGGTGGCGGCAGATAGTGATGGGCAACGATGTAGTGATAAATGAAGTTGGGGGCGGCATAGACAAGCCCATTTCGCCCTGGCACTCGAATCTCCGCCGACCCCAGCAATAACTCTTCATCACCGCGCCGGATGGTGGCACCAAATTCTGGCTCGCTACACAATTCACAGGTGTGCACACCTCTAAACTCCCGTATGAAGTAACGACAGTATGACCACAGGCGTTCGAGGAACGCGTCGTTGACAGTGCCAGTCGAATACGGATGGATACCATCAAGCCAACCGATGCTGACTAGGGCAGGATCGAGTGCTTGCATGTGATACTGATGGGGGGATAGATCTGGATAGTAGGACAATGGGCCTCCACTCACGCGTTTGTTGGTAGTGTGTTTAGGTTTTCTGAATCTGGTGTAGTGTTGGATAAAATTACACTAAGCCTGAACAGTTACGGTTTTCTGTAAACTTGCGCGCATGCCAAGAAAAGGGATAACAAATTTATAGAAAAACCAAGCCTCTATCCACCCTTTAAAGTGATGATTGCATCCATGATAACAATATGATAGCTACCCCAATCACAAACATTATATAGGCAGCAGTGCCTACAATCCGAATGAGATTATACAACTCCGGATACTGTTGTGGCCATTGCTCCGGGTATTCACGCACATATTTGGCAATCTCTTGACTCTTTGTGCGCCGTGTAGATGGATTTTTCAAATCCACATGGTTACTCATCAAACGCACCACAGCCGTCGGATGTGTTGTACAAGCTCATCCAATAAGCAGAAAAAACAAGGGAGCAAGCAGAGCCGGGTTTAGCATAGAATCTAATCCTTCACCATAAGTGTAAACTTAAGGATAGATATTGTCATTCTGAGCGGTAGTATGCGAAGAATCCCCGCTTTGGCAGCACAGATTCTTCGGCAAAAAGCAGCC
>Ga0209490_10002089_pt1 | contig 18991 bp, 10 predicted proteins | sample MAT06_FD_187209 | JGI IMG/M metagenome (GOLD analysis project Ga0209490, IMG submission 187209) | Freshwater microbial communities from Lake Fryxell liftoff mats and glacier meltwater in Antarctica - MAT-06 (SPAdes) (version 2) | ecosystem: Environmental > Aquatic > Freshwater > Ice > Liftoff... | reverse complement strand
GGCATAATTGCGGCATCAATCATGGGAAAACTTGCCTCGAATCCTGGAATGTTCTGGATTCTATGCGCTTCTCACAAGCAGTTCAACCTTTTAGCCTCAATTGTTAAGAAACGTATGCGTAAGCCCTGACCAATATGGTTTCCCTGTTGCCCTGTAGTAGTACCAAATTGAGGTCGCACCCCCAAGCAGGCTCATAACTTTCATGAGTATTTAGAACGGCATCGCCACCGCATCATTAACTATCAGTATTATCAATCTGAAGATATTTGTTCTATCGGTTCTGGAACGATTGAGTCCACCATTAAGCAAATTGATCGCAGAACTAAAATATCGGGAGCGCAGTGGAAAGAAGGAAATGTGCCTCAAGTCCTGGCTCATCGCTGCGCCTATCTGAATCGGCTAATCTCTTCTCAATAAATAAAAAGTGGGATGCTCCTGTAGCCGTTGGCTTAGCAGATAAGTTTTTAGAACTGCTGCGTCAACGACGAGCAGATGGTTGTGACAAGTGGCTGATGAAAAGTTTTGAGCGTTTGTTAAAACCCTTTCAGTCATTTGCAGAAGGACTGCTTGATGATTATACTGCTGTCAAGCTAAGCATGATGACCCATGTCAGTAACGGCCCAGTTGAAGGGTTAAATAATCGATTGAAAATGTTGAAGCGACGGATGTATGGACGAGCAAGATTGGAATTGCTCAGTAAACGCTTCATCCTTGCTCAGTAAGATGCATCTAAGCAGCCTTAGACTTTCAGATTTTCGGATCACTAAAAGGTCGGAGGAACACAAAACGCTTGTCGTCGAATAGCATTGCGACGACTCAAAATCGAAGCAGAGCAGGCGATCGAGCAAGCCCAACCATTCGTTTCGGTCGTGATGGATAATTTTGACTATGGCGAGTAGGAAAAGCCTAAACTCAGTTGAACGTATTCTTCTACGATTTCCTCACCCAGATTGGAGAGAGCTAAGCCCAATAATCTCACGGGCTTATGTTCCACTTCGGTCAGCGAGAGGAGTTCCGTGGCAATGTCCAGGATTTCGTGTAGCTCATCAATCGGCTCAGTGAGCGTTCTACTGCGCGTCACCTGCTGATAATCGGAGTACTTCAGCTTGAGCGTCAGCGTCCGTCCCCGGCTTTGTTTTGTGTCCATTCGCTGTTTCAGGGTTTGGGCGATCGCTTCTAACTCGGTGATGATTCTGGAGCGATCGCTCAAGTCTGGATCGTAGCTATTTTCTGCTCCAATGGATTTGCGAATACGATTGGGCTGCACGGGGCGTTCGTCCTGTGCTCTGGCAATCTTGTAGTAGAAGCGCCCAACTTTGCCAAATTTTTCGAGGAGATCGGTTTCTGCCCACTGCTTCAAGTCGGCTCCAGTGTGGATGCCGAGATTGTGCATTTTCGTGGCAGTCACTTGCCCGACACCATAGAATTTAGCGATCGGCAGTTGCTCAATGAAGGCTTCTGCCTGCTGGGGTAGAATCAGGAACAGTCCGTTCGGCTTATCCATTCCAGAGGCAATCTTGGCAAGGAATTTGTTAATCGACACCCCCGCGGAGGCAGTCAAACAAGTTTCTGCAGCAATGCACTGCTTGATCTCCTGGGCAATCAGGGTGGCAGAAGAGACTCCCAGTTTATTTTTGGTCACATCCAGATAAGCTTCATCCAGCGCCAGTGGTTCAACCAAATCTGTGTAGTGAGAGAAGATCGCACGAATTTGTTCTGAAACCGCCCGATATACCTCGAACCGTGGTTTGACAAAAATTAGGTGTGGGCATTTGTATTGGGCAGTGCGGGAAGGCATAGCGGAATGAATGCCATATTGCCGTGCCTCATAGCTAGCGGCTGCCACTACCCCGCGTTGTGAGGGTGAGCCACCGACCACTAACGGCTTGCCCTGATAGCATGGCTCATCGCGCTGCTCGACCGAGGCATAAAAGGCATCCATATCAATGTGAATAATCTTTCTGACGGCGTTCATCATGAATGCTAATCAGCCTATCAAAATCGTGAGTGGTGGAAATCGCCTAAGCTACGACAAAACAAGGTGTACAATGCCAAATTAAATGACATCAAGACAAGTTCATGTCGTTCAGCAAACTTTGCTGCTGACAGATTGCAGAGAGAGCTTGCTAGACGACCTAGCATCAGGTTATCAGAATTACCAAGCTGACCCTAAGAAGCAAAGCAAAGCAAGCCAAGTCTAGCTTTGCTTCTTTAACGACACTAATGTGTCTCTACGACAGATAAAAAGTCACTGTACAGCAGCTTGGGATCACTCCTATCTCATCAAACTCTTGACCCAATAATTTTTATGCGGTTGCCCTAGAGACTCTCCTACACTCACATCAAAATTAATTGCTAAAGTAAAAAGTTGCTTTCAGGAATCATCACACCCTATTCAACTTTCAGTGAAGTGTGCGGATACCACGCACATGGGGGTGAAGTGGGTATGAGTCGTTGTACGTTGTTAGATGAAGAATATATTGGTGTTGATGTTGGTCTTAACCAGTGCGATCGCTATTGTGCCGTCTGCCCATGCTGGCCGCTGCAATTATCCAGACGATCTTGATGCTGCGGGGCACAGGTGCGGCGGTCGTGCCGCTAGTGAAAGACCAGGGGGGTATGAACCTCCTGCCCAGAACCCTCAGAGTAGCTCTCCTGAGAGGCTACAAAACACTTCTACCGAAGTAAGAGAGTTAAGCACTGCTTTCACTGGATTTTGCAAAGTTGACCAAGGCGCGAACCTGCGATCGAATCACACGTTAACTAACAATGTGATTGAAAATACAGGTGATGTATGGCGCATGGCGCATGTGTACACAGTAGAGAATCACGATAATGCTCTATGGGCATATACTACAGTTGCGTTCGGTAATAGTCATCAAACAAACGCCTGGGTGCATGGCTCACAGCTATACGACTGTCACTTGTGAAAACAGGCTGCATCGTTAGGATTTGACCTTACATCGCACCCAGTTTCCACCGCTTCAATTAAAGATGTTTCTTAGGAAAACAAAGGTTTCAGGGTATTCTTTTTTTCTTTTTCGGATTCGCCAACGGTCTCAAATCGTTGCCATACCCGAAGTAACCAAAACCAGGTAGTGTTCTAGACCTGTGGAAAAAGCTCAGTATCCACAGGTCTAGAACACTACCAAAATATTATGGCTTGCGAACGGCGATCGTGTAAGAAGGTCGTTGTTGATCACGTTGACTCTTGACTAAACGAAAATCACGGTCAATATAAAGATGCTCAAGCTGAGGGGTGGCTAAGAAACTAGTGCCAACCTTTTTAGCTGTACTTCTGTCTAGACTGCTCAAATCGGGTGCCTTTGGTGCATCCATTTTGTCGAGCCTGGCTCTGACTATCTTAGTCATCCAACCCTCTGCCATTTCAGGGGTAAGCGGAATGCCTCTCCACCTAAATGCCTGCTCAATGCCAACATTCTGGATAGACCACTGACCATCCTGCACTACAAATTTCTGCAACAACATAAAGTCGTAAGCTAGCAAAAAGGCAGAAAATGCTTGGAAAAGAGAGTTACGGTGCCCTGGAGCATAGCGGGCGATATTAGCGTAGTAGCCATTGTCTTGAAAGATTTGATAGGACTGCTCTCGAACCCGTCCGGGCAAGATTTCGATGAAGGGAATAGTAGACCAGACAGGTAACCAGACGCCTAGCACGAGCGCCACTTGCTCCTCGGCTCCGGGAAAGGGATTACGCTGACTTAGTGATGCAAACAGAGGTGCCAGAGTACTTTTGTAAAACTTTACTTTTTGACTCAAGGGCGCGCTCACGTTGCCTTCAACCAGTTTTAGAATCTCCTGCTTCAGGTCGTCTGTGCTGTTATGACTTAAATCGGGGGGCACTGTCTCTACTCCCAACGTGAACCTTTGGATCTCAGCGTAACGTAAACAGATTGGTAGTGCCATTTGGCTTTGAGTTTAACCATACGCCCTGCTGTTGCTCATTAAAACTTTGCAAGATTCTTCAACGCCTCATTAGATTGACACTCCTGCGGCTAAAGCCAGTGGGATTCTTGGTTCTACGGCGACTTGCTCTGACAGGATCGCTCCACGAGGGCATCGGTGTAGCAAACGTGCAACCAGCGTTCGACCGGGAGGAAACTGACATTTGAGGGGTTTCGCTGATTATCCATACAGCAAACCAAAAATCCATGATCCAAACTTACTGAAGCACAGATGGATTGGGAACAATTGATTAGAACGTTGTTGTAGGCGATAGGACATGAAAGGCTTCCCAGGACTCATTAAAGCGCTGCCAGTTTTAGCACTAGTGGCGATCGCCCTCTCTGTCGGAGTCAGTCAATGGAGCAAATCTAAGCCCTCTGCGATCGCCTCATCCCCTCAACTCATGGAAAAGAGCCAAAACACCGAATGGGGCACAGTTGAAGCTGTGAGCGATGGCGATACGCTCAAGGTCATCCTCGCTGGCAAAGCAGTCAAGGTGAGGCTCTGTGGCATTGATGCACCCGAGAAGTCGCAGCCGCTAGGGATAGAGGCAAAGGCGTATTTAGAGAAGCTGGTGCAGAATGCTGGCGGTAAGGTCGGCATTGTTGCTACTGATACTGATGTCTATGGACGCACGGTTGCAGAGGTAGTCTTTGTTTCAGGAAAGACGGAGCAATCAGCACAGGAAGAACTGTTGAAAGCGGGGATGGCTTACACGTATCCCAAGTACATTAATAGCTGTCCCAATGCCCAGCCGTTTAAGTTGGCAGAAGCGATCGCTCAGAGTTCTAAGGCGGGCGTATGGGCGCGAAGTGATCAACGCCCTTGGGACTACCGACAAAGTAAGCAATAGAATCTGAGCGATTGTAGCTTTGACGCTATTTTGTCTAGAGGTATCGAAGCTGCATCTAAGTGTTGTGCGATCGCCCCTCTCTTTCCTAAGAGGAACTTAAGAAGAGAGTTTTCTGATGGCACGCACCTAGTTTTATTTTTTCTTGAAGATGAAAGTTGATTAATCAGAATTACTGAGACCCTTACTTTTCTGCTAGTTCAGCTTGATTAGTTGCGTAGCTTAAAAACTAATCCTGTTCTTAAAACACAGTTTTGGCGATACTTTTAGCCTTAACTTTGTTCTTTGCACGTTCGCCAAATGAAGGCATAGTTTGAGTCTAGTTATGTTCCGGATCGCCCAAGATGAGATCTTAAAGTTGTTGGTTGGTTGAGTTCGTTGAGGTGGTATTAGAGGTGTCCGAAGATTATTTTTAGGATGGTTATTGAAAGCGATCAATTTAGAAAGACGTGATTGCCACCGACAGATCAAGATCGGGTTTCTTCATGTTCATCAAGAGTTTGTCATCTTCATGTTCATGAAGAATTTATCAATTGATCACAAATTTCTCTCTCAGCTCAATCCCCGTAAAGGTTCTATCGGTTTAGGGAATAAAACGGTTCATGCCTCTTTAAGGAGTGCTTTACTGGAAGTACTGGTAAATATAGGTTATAAGCCTGTCGCGATACCATTTCGCACGAATTGTGATGCTGTTGGCGAATCAATGAGAGAAAAACCAGTGATCACTGAACCTTAATTGCAGCAGGGGTTGTTCAATTAAACGCCTTGGATACTGAGTTGACTTGAGAATAGGGAGTCCAGAGGAATTTATTTTCCTCCGATGGATTCGCCAACAGTCCTCATGAGCGCGATCGCTCACCAGCACTAGTGAAAATCGAGGCGATTTACAAGTCAGTATCGAATCGTTGCCATACCCCAACTACTTCATCCCTCTTCGTTAGAAGAATTGTTCGTCAGAACTGAATCTGTCTTTCGGCTTTACCAAAATTGCGTAAGAACCCGAATATCGCGGGACTCGACATAAACCCACAAATGGTCGATTTATTACAGAGCAACGCATCTAACCGCTTTAGCCAGACTTATTCAATAAACAGAACACCCGCCGCCAACTGCACAAGATCCAGGCTGACCTCTCGTTTTTGGTCGATCGCCCTCAATTTCAAATCTAGTTCTCGTTTAGCCTTCGCCAATTGTCCTTTGACCGCTGGAATAATTTGTGTTTTTCCCTCTAACTGGAAGCGATCGAGTCGTTCCTGTAGCTCCTGCTGCCTACGTGTAGCATAGTCATCTGCACTCTTTTGCTGTACGTCACAGCGGTTGGAATTTTCGCTCTCGAATTCCGCTGCAAAATCACCAAATTCTTCATCCACTGCGTCGTTGCATTGTTGAAACAGGGTAAGGGTGCGATCGAAGTCAGGGAGCAGATTCAGGGCATTTGGCTTCGGCTGTCCGTAACGTGCCGCATGATTGACTAGTTGCTCAGACAATTCATTTGATAGTAAAGTTCCATCCTTACAGCAAGCAGCTTTGTAGACCAAGCGGTTTTCATTTCTTAATCCACTAAACAACCAACGGTGGACTGTGTAAACATATGTTCCGAGTGATAAGCCAAATGACGGACTAGATAACTGAATTGCAGAAATAGGGTGAAACTTGTGAGATTCGGACTCGTAGCCCTGCCGGATCCATTGGATCAATGGGTGGCTGGGGTCCAGCAGTTCATTGCGTTTGCCACTGTCCCGCCCCATAAGTTCTTTTGCTGTCTTGGGGTTAAAGAAGCAGGTGACAGGTTGGCTCGATATCTTATGGAGCAGGGTGGAAGTACCCAGGCGGTGCTGGTGAATAAACACTTCTAAGTCGGTCTTTGCGGCTTCTGCAAGGGAGATATTAGAGACATAGGGTTTATTAGGGACAGGCTCGATGGTCGTACCCGGATAGTAGCGGGCAAAGTAGTCCTCCACGAAGGAGGCTAATTCCTGGGGATGCAGCCAGCGTCCCTGTTCTCGGCTCTGGGCGATTGCACCCAGAATAAAATCCGAAAACGCAAGCATATTAATTGCTTCATTCTCTAACCGCTGCTGCTCAAACCGCCGTTTGAGAATCGTCGTTGCAGCCTCCTCTGCCTTCTGCTGCCGCTCTTCCTCGGATAGATTTGCTTCAAATAAGGCAGCTACTAACTGGTCAGTGATCTCCCCTAAAATTTCCTCTAAATCACCAATGCTTTCCCTAAAGATATTGATGCGATCGTAGAGGCGTTCAAGAATGCGCTCTTCAATCGTGTTCTGCAAACTGAAGTTGACGATTGAAATTCGTTCAGCCTTTTGCCCAAGGCGATCGAGTCTCCCAATGCGCTGTTCAACTCGCATAGGATTCCAGGGCAAATCGTAGTTAATCAGGAAACGGCAGAATTGCAGATCGATGCCCTCGCTGCCCACTTCTGATGAAAGCAACACCGAACACCTTCCAGTTTGAAACTCCCGAATTACGTTCCATTTCTCGTCGCCCATACCGCCGATGAGTAGACAAGTCGAGATGCCATCCTTTTGTAATCGCCGTTGCAAATAGTGAAGCGTACCCCGGAAGTAAGCGAACAGAACAAATTTTTCTGAGGGTGATTTTTGAAGTTCCTGTTTGAGAAATTGAACCAGATTATGATACTTGGAGTCCTGCTGCTCCAGCGCCTTAAAGTCAATTCTTTGATCAGGGAGGAGCGAGACTTCTGCAAACGGTTCAGTGTCGTTTGGGTCAGCCAGAATGCCCAAATCTTCCCAGAGTTGTTCATCAACCTGCAACAGGTCATTCAAAATACCCTGGTTCGCCCAACTTTGCAGGGCAGCGCTCATGCAGCTTGCCATCTGCCGTTGACGAGCGATCAAACGAAACAGAGGTACGCCCTGTTTTCCGTTTGTCTGCTTGCGAATGCGCTGGGTAACGGTTTGATAAATCTCTCGTTCCAGCGGAGAGAAGGCGACGGTGAGGATCTGGGGCGATCGCTCCACTCGATTGGGTAGCACATCTCGTTTACGGCTGCGGCTAATGTATTGGCTGACGAGGGAAGCGCCTTCCAGCTTATAGCCGAGGCGAACACGTAGTTCCGACGTAATCGCCTCCGGGGTGTCCAGTGTTTGTCGGATTTGTTGAAGGATAGGATTGTGTCTGAAATAGGGCGATCGCACTGCCAGATCCAGTTGCTTTTTAGCAGCGCAGTAATCGGGAGGGCTGTTCCAGATTAATCGGAGGGCATTCACAACAGGCTGGTTGGCTTTCAGCATTTCCTCGAAGATGGGCTGGTCAAAAAAGTCTTCTGGGCTGATGAGGCGCAGGAGTTGGAACAGGTTAGCGTTGTGAACTTGAATGGGAGTTGCGGTGAGCAGAATCAGGTGTCGGGCGGCGTCGCGCAGGAGTTGTCCAATTCTGTGATTGGCAGTTGCAGGATTCCGCAAATAGTGAGCTTCATCGATCACCACCAAATCAAACAAACCGTTCTCATCGGTTGCAGGATTTTTATCCAGTAGTCTGGCGAGTTCGGCTCTTGTGCCTTTCACGCTTTCATCTTCCCAGCCCGAACTGGGGCGTACCCCTTCCAAGCTGGCGATGCAAACGAAGGGGTACTGTTTGTCTGTTTCAAGCACAGCACGCACTTTACTCAGTAAACCCTGAGCATCGGTGATTTCGGCAATGATATTGAACCTTTGGCGCAGGTCATCATGCCACTTCTCACGCAAGATCGCCGGACAGAGGATTAGCAAGCGACGTGCATCTGCCCTGGTCTGGAGTTCTTTCCAGATAAACATTGCCTCGATCGTTTTGCCTAAACCAACCTCATCAGCGATCAGTAACCGTCCCGAAGGAGACTCCAGAAACTTTAGAACAGGCTTGAACTGATGCGAAAAAAACTCTGTGTTGCTGGACTCCATGCTGTAGAACACGTTGGTCAAATGTCCCCTGACCTTTTCAAACGTGAGGATTCGTCTGAGGTCATCTGCTCCCCCAAATCGTTGCTGCTTCAACAGTGAGGGAATGTCTTCTGGCTCCCCGCAAAGCTCCAGCAGGTTATGAGGCTTGTAAGACTTCTCGTTGGGACCAAACTGGATCTGCACCAAAATTTTGTTTCCCATCCGTTGCACCTTGCCCGTTGTGATGCCTCGAAGTCCAGGATTCGCCTTCAGTCGCACCTCCTGCCCGGCAATAGTGGGGTCAAAGGGTTGTGTCGTTCCACTCATGAGTCATTCTGGCAATGCCTTTGCCGTCCCTTAAAGAGGCAATTGCCCTCCTGAATTCTGTAAATAGCTGAGGTGCAAGTTCGATCTAACACAAGTCTTTGGTATCCATATATTTCGACTGAGACTGAGGATAACGAACTTTTCCCCGCACCGTTTGATCGGCAGCAACCTGGCTGGGTAGCCGCACCTGAGCGCCTTCATAGATGGGCAACGATAGCCCGTAAGCAACGGCGAATCGATGGAATTCCCGATTGCTGAAGGGGTGCATCATCAGGTCTTTGGGGAGTGGCAGGGTTTTCACTAGGTAGGACGGAATGCCGGCATCACTTTGTTGGAAGCGGACGTGGGTAGCGGTGATTGTTTGGTGGTAGAACGATGTGGTGCTACCGCCGCCACCCACAAAGACTTCCAGATGATCCTGAAAATCTGGTTTAACAGTTCCGGGTCTTCGATGACCAGGAAACTGCCCCTCATGCTGTTTTTTGCCTTTGACAACAACCGAAGCAACCAGCTTCTGAATCTGTTTGCTGGCTTCAGTGAATGTTACTTCTTTGATTTCAGAGGAGCGATCGCAAATGATTTCCTTCACCTGTTGCGTTGACCACTTCAACTCCTGAGCCAGCAGTCGCGAGAAGACCGTAACACCCAAGGGTTCGACCTGGGCCGCGTAAAAATCAACCTTTGGTTCTCCTTCTTCGCGGCAGTAGTAGAAAGCTGCTCCATCCATGGTGCCGTCGCCAATATCGAAAAAGACGTAAAACCCGTCGTCGGCTTCACGGGAGTTGAAGAAAGACCAGGCTTCTGCCGCAATTTCTGGGACGGCGTAGCAAGGGGTTGGGCAGTCGGGGTCAAGCTCCGATCGCAGACGGTTCATCTGTGTGGTGAGGCTTTCCAGGGTGAACCATTCGGTCTGCGGCTCATTGCTCAGTAACCAAGCCAACGATAGCACTTTTTCAAATCGGGCGATCGCAGGAGAATCACAGTAGGCAACGGGGACACCGACATTGGCAGACCATTCGATGCGCTGGTTGACAATGAGTTCTGGTTTGTTCCGTCGAATCCAGCTTTGGGTACGGTTGATCACGCGGCTGAGGTAGTAGATGCAAAGATTTTCGACCATCTCTGGTTGGTCGAGTTTGGGAAGTTGATCCAAACGCCAAGACTCTTTCTGCTGGGCAAGGTCAAGACCTGCCAGCCGCATTTTGATAAATTCAATCGTTGTTTCGACCTTCGACTGGTAGGCTTTCCACTCGCTTGCCGTTAGCCCAGCAACCAAGGTGCCATCGGGAAGAATGCCGACCTGGGTAGGTAAGAGAGATTCTTCGAGGTCAGCCGCATCCTCAACAAAGGTGACGATCTCGGAGCGATTGCGAGCTACATCTCGAAAACAGACTTTCGTAAAACTCGTTCCAAAGTCAATTCCTAAGTTTAGATGGAGTTCCTCCAAACCCTCATCCTCAGCAGGTGGAGGTGGTGGAGATTGTGAAACCTGAGGTGCAGGTAGTATCAGGGCAGTTGATTCAGCAATCCCACGGGAATATTTCAACTGGAGTGCTTCGATCGCTGACAGCCGCTCAACCAATTGCTGGATTGATTGGTGAATAGCATCCAGAGCATCGGTGTCGGCTCCAGAGGAATGGGATCGTAGCTGTCGAGTTTGCCCCTCAACATCAGAGAGCCTCTCTGCTAGCTGCTCCAGCAACTGGTCAATGGATTTGATGGTCGTGGGACTGACAGATTCAAGTTCTAATGCAAGTTGACGCTGGATCTCCTGAATATCCTGAGTAAATTGTTGGGGCAATTGCGCCAGACTCGCTTCAAATTCACAGATCCGTCCGGTTAGCTTCTCCAGCGACTGCTCAATAAATTTGACGGTTGCAGGACTAACTGGGTTAGGTTGCAATGCAAACTGAAGCTGAATGTCCCGGATATTCTGGTTGAACTGCTGGCTCAGTTGCGCCAGATTTGCTTCAAATTCTGCTGCGGAAGCTGCTAGATCAATCTGATTGTCTAACACTGTGGAGTGTTGCTCGGCAAGCTGAGCCGTCTGCTGATGGAGATCAGTGGGCACTTGCTTCTGAAGCTGGGTCATCCGCCGATTAAGTTGAACCAGCGATTTATCGACCTGGGCAATCGCCGTTGTCATTTGCTGCTGAACCTGTTGCTCAAACCGTTGACGATTTGCAAGGTTAAGTGCCAGAGAAACAGTGAGCGGTGCAGCGGCGTAGGCAATTTGCTGGGTGGTAGCTGAAGCGATCGCTCCAAAAACGGAGGCTGCGAGAGAAGTATATTCTGCGAATTTGAGAACTTTTGATGAGGCGGGAGTGGAGGCTGGAGGGGAACCCTGCGGAGTATTCATCTGACTGACCGTAGCGAGGCATTATTTACTAACATACTCAATGCTTCATGGGAGCAACTGTGAAATGGACAGATTTAACCCGATCCTTAAATGGACGTAGGGTTTGTGAAGGGTTGAAAAAGATTGTAGAGACGGACGAACTTCGTGTTCAATTTTCTTTCTGTCTTGGTCCTTAGTGGTGCAGAAAACTTTTTGAGCCGCTTTTGAGCAAATGTACTATAGTCTAAAACCTCGTATCTTCGTTGATCTTCTAGCTATTTTCAATAAAAATTCTTATTGAGAATAACGAGTTTACTGGGTTTCAGGAGTTTTCTGCACCACTAAGGTCTTGGTCTTAGACAAGGGGCTTTTCAAGGATACAAAGATCAACAGGAGCAACTGAGGAGATCGCCGCGCTTGAAGTTGAGAATGGCAGTTGCCTGTTTTGCATCGTCCAATTTGATTGAAACTATGCTCACTGATTTTACTACCTGCTAGTTTCGTCAATTAAGCACAGCTTCAAAGCGTCACAATTACAGGGGTGGGTAGTGCTTTCAGCTCTTTTATAAGCAAGTGATTGCCGCTTCCTAACAGACGTTTCGCTGCTAGTGAAGCGGGTGCCTTGTTTGGTGGTGGAAACGTGATAAGCTGACCGCCATTTAGTTTGCACAAAGCAGAGTCGGCAACCCTTCCCCTTTGAAAAAAAGGCTATCAATCTAGATTATTGTCAGCTTGCCAGTAAAACATATTTAGTTCGGGCGATCGTAGCGGACAATACAAATCCTGCAATTGTTCTGATGATCTATCGAACCAGTCAAATTGCTCGATATTGGAGGCAAGTATGAAAGTTGTCTATGATGCTGAAACCAATATATTGCGAATTGTGTTGAATGAGGCCTCAGTTGAAGAGAGCAACGAAGACACATCCGGAATCGTTTTGGACTATGACGCGAGGAAAATATGGTAGGTTTAGAAGTTCTCGGTGCCTCTACACGAGTCAAAGATCCGCGATCGCTCGAACATATTGTCACGGGTTGAGTCTCACCGCAAAGATAACAGTGAAGCAGATTAGGACTGTCCAGCAAGTGCCAAGTTGATGATTGGCAGGGATTGGGCTTCAAGGCGGGAGAGATCAACGACCTGTGTCACGTCTCTCACTAAACGGCGGGAATCCCACGATAGATGTCACGACAAAAAAGAGCTAGAAGGCTCGCAGTAAGAGGATTAGCAGTCTTTACCACCAAACTTTAGAAAATCTCACGATACGTGACCGAAATTATTCTGTGAAAATCTCACGCTCTTTGTCGTCTAAACCCACAACGCCCTACTAGAAAAGTGTTTCAGCAACGAGAGGTTCTCAAGCTTAATCACTCAACGACCCTGATCTTGAGATTTCTTTGCAAAATCTCCCTTTTCTAGAGTCCTCATCTACTAAGAATTTCAGATTTTAAACGACAAACAGCGTGAGATCGGTGTCAATGATCGGCTCTTACGCGCTTTTGGTGAAGTTGGGACTGAAAGCGCTTTGAACCCTTGAGCTTACATTTACTTCTTCAGCGATCGCACCCCTTTTCACCAGAACTGCGTAAGAGCCCAATGATCGCGGGACATAACAAGATTTTTTGATAGTGTGATGACTGTTAATAGCAGCATTCTCTGCGAGATTCTTTTTATTTTTACTTTTTCATTCTTTTCCGGGTGCTTGTGAGAAATCCGGGTTTAGTTAGCTATCAATCACCGCCACTGATGAACTGGTTTGAGACCGAGCGAGCTTTTTTACTATTTAACTGATTCTTAAAACATCCTCTAACTCATTTGAAGCACTAACAATGTTTTTTCTATTGTAGAAATTCCGATTCCCTCCGTTGACAATAAACTAGCCAAACTACAGAGTTGCTCTTGTTGCATCGCCTGTTTCACTCGTCCCAAGTAGGGTTGCTTTAGAGACGTGATTTTAGTGATCTCTGGATCGGATAGGGAAAGAAATCGTTCCTTAATTTGGGCGAAAATATCATCTGGAGCAATGGGATCGTACAAGTATATTTCGACTGGTAAACTGCAACTGCTCAAATACTGCTTCATGACTGCCAATGCCTCATCAACAGGGATTCCGCCATTATGGGTTCCCAGCATTGGAAAGGCGATAGATGTAATCCCTTTTTTCTCATAGGTATCCACAAATTTTTGCAGGCCCAACTCCAGAAACTGCAATTGTGAGTTGTGTTTCCAGTGTTTCTTCGTTGGAAAGTTGAGAATCCACCGCTGATCGGTTTTGTATAGCCAGAGCTTGCCAATATCAATTTTTTTCTGTTGACATAGCTGAACATACCGTTCATACATTTCAGGATGCCGCAAACGAAATTCCAGAGCGACCCCAGCCCCCATTACACCCACGCAGTTAACCGTATTGACAAGTGTTTGGCACGTCGAGGTAAATAAATTACCTTTAATGATTTGAAGGTTCATTGGTGTAGATCAACCAGTTGTTATCTTTTTCTTGGAAGTAAATAGTCATCAAGGTGTTTGGTTTGCATTGTAGTTGAATAATACGCGAAGCATTTACATAGATTGAGTTACCCCAAGAAACCCTAAAAACTTTATTAGACTGAGAACTAACTTCATAGTCTAAGGGAGACTTTTGGTTAAGACGAAGAACTATTTCCCCTGTAATATCACCCATAGCATTGTCATAGTTGTCAATTTTGATCTCAATGGGTTGCTTATCAGCGTTCACTACAATTGAAGGATTTTCATGGTAGAAAATACTACCAGTACCGACTATTTCATTTTCAAGAAATACTCTACTACTATACTTTGAGCCTTTACCAATTAGGTGCAGCAACGTTTGTTTATCCTGAGGATTTCGGCAAATAATTTCGATGTCTTCTAAACTCAACTGCTCTAGATTGAGGCCTTGATGAACAATAAACTCTTGCTGAGCTGCCCTCAAAAATATCTGCTTGCCAACCTCTGGTAAGGATGAGTAGACATGATCAAAGTCAAAGCACTGTTCCAGAAATGCAGTGCTATTCCCATAATGGGAGCTTGAAGCTGCCAGATTACCACTACTGGAGCCGCATTTGCTTCCATGGGTTTCCAAGACACTTTTCAAAGTAAAGCGGAAAAAGATAGGGACGGGACAGAGGGCATAAATATTGCCTCGCCGTTTGCCTAACCCTTCGTTATGCCACTGGGTTGGGGTTTGGGGACGGTAATAGAAGCGTGCAAAGTCCTTTACATCAGATCCAGTTTTATGGATTAACTGTGCACCTGCAGAGTCCTTAAAGGTCTGGCAATAATTTCTAGCCTTTATTTGCCCACTTTGAATAATTGAGACTGCATTCTCAATGTGGGTAAAGTGGTAGATCCCCTCTTTCCAGATCGGCTGTTCGTAACTTAATCCTTCCAATAGCATTTGGGCAAAGGCATTCAGTTCGTCACACGATCGAGAGAGCGAAAAATCATTCTGCGTGCAAGAATTATGGAACTCGTAGTTGAGATCATCGTAATCTGAAAACTCATAGTCTGATTGCTGGTCTCTATCAGGGATAGGTAGATGAAGAGTGACAGATTCTCCTCGCCTAGTAGCAATTTGAACCATGAGTTTTAGAATGTCGTAGATATTAGCATCATCAATGATCCAGCTATCCTCACAGGTTTCGTAGAGCCTGACAGCCCATCGATCCCGCATTTCACCAGAGAGTAGATAATTCTTAACAGCCTCTTGTCTTTCTGGCGTATCTGCTTGTAAAGCCCATTCAGTTAGTTCGTCGATCGCAATACTGTCTCGCCACGATCTGCTGGTGTAAAAGAATTCCAGACCAGAATCCTGGTAATCTGGATGCAAAATGCGGTGATCGGGGGCAAAGGCAAACAGGAGAGTTTCTTCCGGGGAACTAGAGCGATCGCATAATAATTGCTGGCAGGGCCAATAAGTCCCTGCTTGAGACATAAACTTAGTGTCCTGCAAGAAATCCTGGAGTAGACTATGTTCTGAGGAAACCTCTAAGGACTTTAAAAAGTCTCTAGTAATCAGGGAACCAACGTGTCTAGCTGTGGCAGAATCCACTTGAGGTGATGTGGCACCAATCTCAGTTCGTAAAACATCTAGTAAGCGTAGCTCCCTGACAGAAGCATTCTGTGAGTCAAAGGAAGAGCCTAATAGAGCTTTAGCATGTTTCCACTGACTTTGGGCAATCAGGTTACCTTGATACGTTTGTTGAAACTGAGTCCAGTTAGACACCTCTGAGAATATATTCGGCTCTGAAAGCTTACCTGTTACCTGGTAGCGAACTTCGCTGAGTAAAAGCAACTGTCGATAATTACCGTGTAAGCCGCTGGGCAAGGCTCGACAGTGGGTAATCAAATACCCCATACCCCTTCCGCCACCCAATATGCAGTTGATAATTTCCTTCCCTTCGCTGGGATTCTTTTGTTGCCAGCGCACGGCCAATTCGTGCCAGAGAAATTTCCAAAACTCGTACTTGCTGACTGCAGTTAAGCCTAACGTCTTAGAGAGAGACTGCCAGTTTTGCTCGCTGGCAAGGACAAGAGAACAGAGAACCTCTCCAAGTGCTTCGCCCATCCGTTTGGCTAAATCCCGGTTGCGGGCTGACGACTTTACTAAACTTTCTCGCCCAGTTGTGATGTCAAAGCTAGCGTTTAGGGCAAATCCTAAGGAGAGGACTTCTCTGGTGGGTGCTGTGACCCAGAAAGTTGGGATATCGTCGGGTAAGGTTTTGGAGAGACGCCCATCCTGTTCAGTCATGCCTAGCAGTAATGTGGCTTCTGTATCTCCTATCGTTTTAATACAGAGTAATAAGGGTTGCCCTGCATGGTTTTTTGAAGAGATAGATTGCTTGCCAACCTCAACGCCAGGGACGTCAGGGATAGGTGTTGGATTCCAGGAAAGGTTAAGAGGATAGGAACTTGCTGAAATGAACTGACATTGTTTGATAGCCCTGGAAAATACTAGCAGAATACTGGCAAATTCCTGGAATGGTTTCATCACGTCTTCAACAGAGTAGCCTTCTTCAAGATTTAACTCGACAGCCGTTGCATCAGATAGATTAAGGTAAGTTTGAAGTTTTTTAGTCAACTCCTTGGCAACAGTGAAATCCAGACGAGATGGAATTAGACCACCCTTTACTGCAAACCTCAAGTTTTTGCTGACAACGTGCGGTTCCTTACAGACGAGATAAACACTCTTAAACCCTAGTCCAAACTTTCCTGTGACCTGTTCTCCTTTATCGGAAATGTTGAAGGTAAGCATCTTCTCCAGGTCCCGATCAAACCCCGCTTCACGATGGTGTTGACCAGAAGAATCAGGATGTTGAAAACAGTTAATTGGTCTACCAGCATGGATGAACAACAGTTGGTTTTCTGAGGTAACTATCAAAAACTGGGTTCTAGCTGCGTCCAACATCTGGTTAGGCGACATTTTCAGCCACTCAACCACGGCATCATCTGCATTTTGAAATAATTCAAATGCAATGCTTTGAGGCCGGTAACCATATAAATCTATTTTTTCTCTAACAGCTTCTAATAAGTGATCACGGAGCTGTTCACTTTCCTCCGATTCACCTTCAATCAAGTTAGATAACTCTAAAATTAGGGCGGCAATGTCATGGTCTAAATCACCTAATTTCCTTTTTTGTTGTTCGAGTACTGCCCGTTGGTGGCGTAAATTATCCCATCTATTTAGAAGGGTTTTGATAGCAGGAATTCGCTCATGTGCCCCCAACATTCTCATAATATAAGGTGCACCATCCAGCAAAAAGTTTTTGGCAACTTGAATGTCAAGCTGGTCAGACTGGCGCAAATGTGCCCAAAATTTGCTAATTGATGAAGTATCAGCCTGATAAACTTCTTCCAACAGTATCTTGGTTGAATGGAATAAGAGTGTGGATAGGGTCAGATCATTAAATTTGTCTGGGTGGAGAGCCAGAAGATCTATGTCCACTGTCTCTAGGCTAAGTTGGCTTACAAACAGGTGATTAGGTTGAGAGGATTGAGCAAGCACTGCATTAAACATACTCCCCAGAATTGCCTGAACTGAAGTAGTGCTATTGCCAACATGACCGACATGGATGCAAAACTCATATCCATCGGGATGAGAATTAGAGGAGTTCTGCCCTTCCAGCAGGCGATCGCGAACTACTAAGGGATCACGTGAACCTAAGTAAAGCTGAGCAAGGTCTCTTACCTTTGCATCATTTCCCATGAGTAGCGTAATGAATGCGCCAATAATGGCAGGAGGGCAGTGATCCCAGGCGCTAAAGTATGCTTTTAAGACCTCGTAGTTATTATTCTCCGGTGATGTTGTCTGGATTGATGAGACCGTCTTATTACTATGGAATAGAGTGCTTAAATAGCTACTCATGATCTGAGTCTGCTGGAAGTTCAGGACATAAGCTTTGTCAATATTGTCTGTGTTTTTTCCCCAGGTGAGCTGACCAGGAGTTTGCCAATGTTCCCCCTTGTTCAGGAGATGAATTTGGGGCAGGATGGTTTGGCCAAAGGTGTCATACTCAACTGCTAAGCGCAGATAGGCATTAAACACCTTTATAGTATTGTCGTCAGCCGGGGAGGTAGAGTTTGACAGCACTTGCAGAAGTTGGCAAATTTTTTCCTTTTGCATTGTGTCCAGTAAATTAGGCAAGAGATATTCCTGAAAAAGCTCCTTTGTAAGCTTCTGAGCAAAGCTCCAGGCAGGTAGAAAACTGACATCAATATGGAAGAAGACTTCTAGGCAGGTATCCAAGGGAAACTCAGTGAAATCGCCCAGATAGTATTCTGGTGCCTTGCTGAGAGATTTCCCCAAGACTTTTAACGCATCTGTTTGAGTGAGAAACAGCTTCTCAACTAACCAGGCCCATCCCTGGCTCGTCTGAATTTTTTGGTCTATTTGAGATGAGGTGATATTAATATGTGGAACGATTAGCAGTAGCGCTTCAATCTCTTTCTCTAGACCAGGGTAATGAATCACGTATTGCGGTGATACCACCGTATTTTCTTTATCGAACAGCCAATCTTTTGTCTTGAGCGCTTCCAGATTAGTCTGGTTGGGTGAATATGAGGCTTTAAGCAACTGACTAAGGGCATCGAGGATAATGGTGCAGTAGTGATGAGGTGCATCTTGCTCTAAGACTAAGCTCAGAATGAAGTTCTCATCCCAATTAGAGAAAAAGTTCTTGAGAGTTTTAAAACTGCTGTGGTTTCTGACCCCTTGAGGCAGCTGTCGCACCTCAAAGTAGTTCTCATTAGTGAGATTAATTAGAGTTGGTAAATGATGATTAAGTAGATCTGGTAAGATCTGAATGACTTGGTTTGGAGCAATGGTTTGCTGATGTAAGGGTATCCAGGAATCTATACTTATTCGCTGTTCTAAATCATCATTTTTAACATTAGGAAGTACATCAAGAATAACAGAATAAAATCGTTGCCAGTGTTGGAAATCAGGATTAGGGTAGCTGAGGATTGCCTCTAGGATTTCATGGATATCCCAGGACGTAAAAAGATTGGAAACCCAATTGTAAGAAGCCGCGCCACGAATCATTCCGGGTAAAATATTTTGAGAGGACTTAGTATTGTCCAGGCTAGCAATAATGTTTT
>Ga0209490_10002088_pt1 | contig 18993 bp, 26 predicted proteins | sample MAT06_FD_187209 | JGI IMG/M metagenome (GOLD analysis project Ga0209490, IMG submission 187209) | Freshwater microbial communities from Lake Fryxell liftoff mats and glacier meltwater in Antarctica - MAT-06 (SPAdes) (version 2) | ecosystem: Environmental > Aquatic > Freshwater > Ice > Liftoff... | reverse complement strand
ACATAGACATATAACCCAGGTGAGTCGAGGCTCCTGGGTTTTTTATTGTTCTGCCTTCCGAGCGCGGGAGTACATTATGTGAAGATGAGTGGTGTTACAAAAAGCACTCATCCATGCGTCTAAATACCCATCAATTCCAAACCCTGAAAACGGCTGAAACCTTTACTGCCGGCGGCTTACAAGGGGTTCAATTGATACCTGCTAGCATAATCTTCGAGTGTACTCAGCGATACACTCTATTTTTTCCGAGCGCGGGAGTACACTATTGCCCGTATGTACGAAGTAAATGCTGTATACATTAGAGATTTGTTTCCAGGACAAATAGCGAAGGAATATTGGCTGAAGTCCTTACCCCAGGCGGCTTAGTTCCGAGAAATTACACAGTGAAGATACCATCTTCCAATGTATCGCTAATTACACTCTATTTCTTCCGAGCGACTTTACAAAGTTGAGTATAAATACTCTTGTCAAGGAAGAGACTCCACTGTTACATTAAAGGAGTCAACAAAAAAGACGACGCCATCGCCGCCTTTGTTACATTCCTAAGTCTTTTAAGACTTTAACACACAAATGACAAACTTAACAGCATACACATCTGAAGCCGGCGTTGAACTTTTCATCGATAACATAACCGGTGAAGCGTTCGCCACTCAAGCGGGCTATGTGAGGATGAGTGGTGTTATAAAAAGCACAATATCCATGCGTATGAAAGGGGTTCAATTCCAAGCTCTAAAAACGGCTGAAGTCCATACCCCAGGCGGTTTACAAGTAGTCCGGTTGATACCTTCTTCCTTAGTCTTCAAGTGGGCTATTAAAGACAACCGAGCATTAGCTTACGCAATGGGTACAGCAGGAGCAACAGTCTACTTACAAAAGCTAGCCGGCTACAAAGTTACCAGCACTGCTGTAGTTGAGGATAAACCATCCGGCACTTACAGAGAGGCACTAATGGCTTTAGTTGAGTCTTTAAATGAAGCAGCAGACGCACTAGAAAGTAAAGAGTTAGCGGAGGCTAGGGTTGCGGAATAAGCATAAATACTCTTGTCAAACGGAAACTCCAGTGTTAGTATAAAGATAGACCACAAAAGAGAGATGTACACACAAATGACAAACTTAACTGCATACACAACTGAAGACGGCATAGAACTACAAATTGATAACTTAACAGGTGAATCGTTTGCCAGCCAACGAGCCATTGCCCGTATGTGCGAAGTAGACGCTGTATACATTAGACGGTTTGTTTCAGGGACAAATGTCGAGGGAAAAACGGCTGAAATCCTTACTGATGCTGGGTTACGTTCAGGGACACTACACAGTGAAGATACTATCTTACTGTGTATCGCTAAATACAACCCTCAGTTAATGATTCTATTATCCAAAGCCGGACTTCGAGTTTACTTACACGGCTTGGCTGGTTTCAAAACTCAAACTCCCAAAGAAACAGTGTTGACTCCAGTGCAAGCAATCATTGCTATGGCACTCCAGCTAGGAGAGCAAGAACGGCAACAAACTCAAATCCTGGCGAGACTAAAATCTGTCGAAGTAGAGCAAGAACGATTTAACACCCCATGTGGGTCTGCGTTCACTATCCTCGGTTTCGCCAAACTACACGAATTAGAAATTGACTTGGGGGTTGCTAGTTCTAAGGGTAAAAAAGCAAGTGCATTGTGTAAACAACGGGGCATAGAAATGGGAAGTATTCGTGACTACCGCTTTGGGAAAGTTAATCTGTACCCAGAGAGTATTTTAAAGGAGGTTTTTAAAGTCGAACTTCCAGACTTAATCTAGTCTAAGTGGATACCCAGTGCTATTTAGTGCTGGGTATTTCATTGTTCATTCTTCCGAGCGACTTTACAAAGTTGAGTATAAATACTCTTGTCAAACGGAAACTCCATTGTTACTATAAAGATAGACCACAAAAGAGAGAGGTACACCAGATGACCATGAACCTAACAGCATACACAGCAGCAGCAGCAGACGGAGTTGAACTTTACTTCGACAACACAACCGGTAGAGCGTTCGCCAGTCAGAAGAATATTGCTCTTCTGTGCGAAACTTCACACACAACAATCTATAGGCATCTAGCCTCAGATTATGAAATAACCAGCGTTAAAGTCCCAGTAGCTGGTGGGTTTGTTGCACTATACGATGAGGATGCAATTTTCCAATGTATCTCTAAGTTCAACAACCGCCTAGTACCTATCTTTGCGAAAGATGGACTTCGAGTTTACTTACAAGGCTTGGCTGGTTTCAAAGTAAATTAGGCATAAATACTCTTGTCAAACGGAAACTCCAGTGTTAGTATTAAAGAGTAGACAAAAGGGAGGCAACAGCGTCTCCCTAGATGTCAAAGCTACATTCAGTGTTGAGTAAACAAAGTAGAAGGTTAACTATGTCTAAGGCATTTCAAGTGATGGAAGAAGTAAGAGTTACTAACGAGGGTGTAAGGCTATTACGAGACTACGAAAAGTTAGTCAAAGGAGCTAGCAGCACAGGGCTACACATCATTGAAGCGCGTTTGTTTAGCTTAATAGAAGGACTGGAGGCGGTAAGGAATGAAGCTTTCGAGAGAGGCTTAGAAAAGAGCAAAGAGCAAATCAGTAAACCAGATTGTGAATTCTCATAGGAGGGAACAATGACACATCGTATAAACGTTAATGCACAAGCAGAGCAAGCTAGGGTCTTATCGGATGGCATCGATCTAGTCACCGACCTTGACCGCGTAATTGATTACGCAAATAGGAGCGAGTTGCAGATTATCAGGATTTATTTGAGGGATTTAGTGGAAACACTACAAGACTTAGAAAATAAAGCACGCAAAAATACCGAGCAAGATTAGGAATAAATTAGCACAAACAAAGGAGAATATAATGCCACAAAAAACAAGGCAGTCGATACGGTTGGGAATACTTGCAGACTACGCAGAATATGTAATACGCGAGTACACAAGTTTGATTGCATCCGCCCGTCCAGAGGACTTTGAAAACCTCGCGCATGGTCTACAGGGAATAATGATAGAGCTATCTCTCCTCGAGAGAACGGCATTCAATATGATTGCTGACGCGGAGAGGGAAGATACACAGTTCTAGGTACAGGGCAACGCACCTATTACTAAGTAGGTGCGACCATCCCCCAGAAAGAGTTTTAAAAGTTGAGTATAAATACTCTTGTCAAACGGAAACTCCAGTGTTAGTATTAAAGAGTAGACAACAGAGAGGGACATCAGATGGGAGCTTTAACGGTACACATATCAATCGCGGGAATAGGGTTCGTAGGAGTTAAGGACGAAAGAAATCAATACTTTATATTAAGCGAAAGCGGAACTGCGATAGCCGTAGATGACTACACAGACTACCTAAAATGGATGGCAGATGTACAAGATAACGTAGTCGCAAAGTTCATGCTACTAGCCTTGTGTAAAGGAAGCATAAAGTCTCTCATAGACAATGTTTTAAGCGACAAAGGGTATAGCCTCATGGTTGAAAAAAGTGGAGCCAATGAAAGAGAAGCCATCAAAACTTGTCTAGAGGATTACTTCGAAAATAAAGAACATTAACTACAGAAAGCGCCTATTACAAAGTAGGCGCTACCACCCAGCTACCGAGCAAGCAAAGGAAATTTATGACACGCATCAACACATTACTAACGGCTATCGCATTGACTACAGCAGTCGCTATATCTTTCCCAGCAACTGCCAAGGCTGAGATAGCAAACCTAGGAGTCACCAATGACTCAAGAATGATTCTTGTAGATTCAAAAGATTTTCTGAATGAAGCACACCCGAATACCTTTGTGTACTATATGCAAAATGCAAACGGGGAATTCACCAAGCACGTGGGACTTTTCATGTGTAACGAGTCTATCGGCAAGTCTACAAAGTATTTGACGACACGTGTAGGAAGTAATCTTGAACCTAAATTAGTAGAGGCTAATTCAGTAGCATCTCTAAGACTTATCAATCTTTTCTGTGGCGTAAGAAGCCTCAAGCGAGCAGGATTTTAATATGACACACGCTAAATGGTTAACGGTCAACGATTTACTAAAGATGTCACCCAAAGACATCAACGATTACAACAAAGCAACCTGGAAACTATTATGTGCCTCTTCAAAAGATGGCAGTGACCCCGAATACAACCAAGCTTGCAGTGATGCTTTCATTCTTGCAGTCAGGATTTACGAAGAAAAAATTAGGATGTGACATATGGCTACACCAATCAAACTAATGACCGACGATGAGATTATCGCTGCCCTGTACTGGCACAAATATGCACTATGGTATGGCGATTACGGTGCAAAGGTAGAAATAGAAAAGTTAGATGCTGAGTTTAAATCACGACACACAAATTAAAAAGTAGGTAAGTATGAACGGATTAAAGCAGATTGTTCGGTACGATGATAACGGTAATGAAATAGTACGTGGTCTCTACATGAGAGACGCGGAAACTATTAAACTAGCGCTTTCGGAAATAAGTGCCAAGTACCCAGACAGAGATTACCGGATAGATGGAAATAGTAAAGTCGAATTCCACACACCTTCCGAGCAAATCAAAAGTAACTTGACGCGGTTAAGCCTTAAGTTAAGAGAAGCAAATGAAGATTACTCAGACTTAAAGCAATAACAAGCATGGCAACACGGTACGAGACTGCTGAAAGACTCAAGAGTTTAGGATTCACTTCGACTCTTGAGTTTTTATTAAGCAAGATAAACGAATTAATAGCAACGCCAGTAGATGAGTGTGTAGAGTGGGACTTTGCTAGGACTAAGGAGGGTTACGGACTAGCCTTTGATAAAGGTAGGGCTATAAGGGCGCACAGACTAGCACTAGAGGTAAAGCTAGGTTATCCCCTAGGAGCTTTAAAGGAAGCGTGCCACACGTGCGACAACCCCAAATGTTTTAACCCAGGGCATCTATTCTCTGGGACTAAAGCTCAAAACATGATAGACATGACTAGAAAGGGGCGAATGGGTAGACTAGAACCCTTGACCCAGGCTAGAAGAAACGCAGTCTTAGACGCTTACCAACTAGGTTTCACTAAGAGTTTAATCTCGGAATGGTTGCGTATTGATAGGGCTACGGTAGCCCGGCTAACATCGGACATAAACATAGACATCTACGCAAAATTAAGTAAAGAGGATGAAGAAGATGCTAATACGGGTGATGTTTCACGGGGTTGATGAGAGTGACTGGTTAAGTCGTTCGTGCTATTTTTTTGCTAAATTAGCCCGCTTGAATATGGGGGAACTGTCCCATTGTTCCGTGCAAGTAGGGGAAAGAATTTACGAACTTACTCTAGATGGAGTTACCGTTGTTAGCTATGTCAACCAAGTAACCCCCAGAGAATGTAGACGAAGTATCGAGTGGTCTATCGATGAGTTAGAAAGTTTACTAATATTTACACGTGTGTTGCAATTAATGATGGTCGACTACAGACTAAATTTGCTAGACCTAATAAGGGTTTGTTTACGACTTAAGCCCAAGGGACTAACTTGCACGGGGTTTGTTGAGTGCATCTTATGTTTGCCCGTTCGTAATGATACGCCACTAAATACATACATTAGGTTGACAGATGACACAGTTCAAGGTACACGAGAATTGTCCTAAGTGTGGTAGTAGAGATAATGTAGCAGTATGGGAAGATGGTAGTAAGTACTGCTTTACTCAAGGGTGTGACTTCGTAGTCATATCAAAGGAATATGCTGAAAAAACCGTGCGTTCTGGCGCAAAATTCTTTCGGCTGCCAGACCTGGAAACTGTACCCGAAAGTGTTCGTGGTATTAGTGTAAAAACCCTAAACGCTTACCGCGTAGGTATGACCGATGCGGCGATTGTATTTCCATACACTGACCATACGGGAGTGGTAGGGGCAAAGTTTAGAGGGTTAGATAATTGGAGTACCAAAAATTTTTGGTACAAAGGTAATTCCTTGGGGTTGTTTGGGATACAGACTGCACGCAAAGGAAAGCCCGTGATTTTGTGCGAGGGTGAGTTTGATGCCCTCGCTGCATATGAAATGATGGGATTTACCCACAATTGTTTATCAGTGGCACACGGGGCTAGCGGGGCTAGTGCAGACATAGGTAAGCATATAGAGTGGTTGGGACAATACGGCACTATATATGTGTGCTTTGATGGTGACACGGCTGGGGATGATGCCGCCACGAAAGCCATGACATTGTTTAGACCCGGTAAAGTTAAGCGTGTGACCTTACCTACGGGCTACAAGGATGCCAATGCCATGTTAGAGGCTGGTAAGGTAGCCGAGTTTAGGCAAGCTCTAGAAGAGGCGCAAGGCTTTATTCCAGAGGGGTTCATAACTACTAAGGAGGTATTTGCCGAATTAAGGGAATTTAGGAACAATCCAGATGCGTATAAGGGGATGAGTACTGGGTACTATCAGCTAGATAAACTAATGGGTGGTATCAAGCCTGGGGAGATAACTATTTTATGTGGCGATACTGGTTCGGGAAAGACGAACTTCTCCGAGCAGGTAGCATACAACGCTATCTCACGGGGAGTTAAGGTGTTATGGATTTCTCTAGAGATGCCTACCGTGCGAGTGGCAGAGCAATTCATAGAGAAACATCTGATGAAACAGTATTACACCACGGAGAATGTTATCAATGTCTCCGACTATGATGTACTTCAAGCAGAAGCATATTTCACCGATAAGCTGCATTTATATCGCAACTTTGGGCAAGTGAATGTAGAGAAAATAGGCAACGCAATTATTCACGCCCAAGCCCAATACGGCGTGGGTATGGTAGTACTAGACCACCTAGCGCTATTGACTACTGGTAAAGATTTCTCAGCCATCGACGCGGTTATGTCTGAGTTAAACAGCATAGCCCTCGCTAACCCGGTATGTATTTGGGCAGTCGCACAACTGAGCAGGAACACCCAAATACGGGGTAGTAACGGAATAAATCAAATAGCCTCATCTATTGTGCGACTTGTGAGAGACAGACGTACGTCCATTGCTACGCTGCACAACCCAGATAAAACCTACAGATACTCACCAGATGGGTACGGTAAATTTTACTTAGAATATGAAAAAAGTACGCGAACTTTCAAAGAAATCTCCGACAGTGATGCCCTCCGGCAAATTGAGAAAGACACGAACGGAGACAGCCAAACTTCAACAGGAAAATACACCTTCCTTAGACCCAAAGAAGCAATTGAACCGGGGAAGGAACCCATACGAGAACACGATAATACGGAACAGTCAGCACATTCCATCAATCCAGTACGAACCGATACGACTGTACTACACGACAACAAGCCGGTATACTCCGGACTTCAGCATTATATCGAGAACAGGAAAGCGGATATTTATAGAGTCCAAGGGATATCTCCGTCCGTCGGACAGACGACTGCTGCTGGCTGTGATAGCACAGAATCCACACATAGACTTGCGGCTTTTATTTCAGAACTCTCAGAAGAGAATATCTTCAGCCAAGGGTGCTTCAACTTACGCTAAATGGGCAGAGAAACACAAGATAACCTACACAGACGGTGAGGAGATACCAAATGAATGGCTACTTGAATGATAAATATTTCGCATTCGATTTAGAAACTATAGGCTTACACAAAAGAGGTAAGTTGCCAGAGATATTGAGTTATTCATTAGCAACCTCGGAAGGCGCTTATAGTTTTCCGTGGGACGCAGACACGGTTAAAGCAACGTTTGAGAGATACCTAAAAGAAGGATACACGCCTATATTCCATAATGCAGCATTTGATGTGCCTATCCTACGGGGAGAGGGCATAGCAATACCTCGCTACCACGATACCATGATAATGTTTTATGTACTTAGTACAGCCGGTAGCAATAGCTTGGAGGCGCTAGGCGAATTAGTTTCCGTGCAGAAACACAAAAAGCCTTGGACTGGTAGCCATCCTACGGAAGTAACGATGGAGTTACTAGCATACGGAATGCGAGACGTAGAGACGACGTTAGCTGGATTTAATTACCTTAAAGATTTGCTAATGGGCGATAGCGCGGCTTGGAATCTGTATAGTTTAATCGAACTGCCCTACTGCGAGGTGATACAGGAAATGGAGGCAGTGGGGTTATGCTACGACGTTAGCGCCGCCCAAGAGCTAGCTACATCCCTTGGCGGTATGATAGACAGTCTCAAGAAACAAATAACTGAGATGTTCCCTACCGCACCGGGGAAAATAATTACCTACAAAACTAAGCACGAAGAGAGTGATGTTTTGAGGTACTTGGGAAGCACTGTAGAAGAAGGTAAGGAGGTATTTAAATACCAAACCATCGTAAAGTTTAACCCAGCATCTGGGAGTCATGTAGCCTACGCTTTGCAGCAACAAGGATGGAAGCCGAATAAAAAAACAGCAAAGGGTAAGGTGTGCGTAGCGGCTGACGTACTAGAAAATCTAGACTATCCTCTGTCCAAGCTCGTAACACAGCACGCCGACATAAGTAAAATGCTTAATACTTTTGTGTCACCCCTAGCTGAGTTTTCGGACGATAACAGGATGATACATGGAAGCTACAATCAATGTCGAACAATTACTGGTAGATTGAGTTCGAGCGCTCCTAATATGCAGAACTTACCGAGGCAAGGTGAGTTGGGTAAGAAAATTAGAGAGATGTTCGTAACACCTAACAAACAAATCCAATTGTTTAATGGAGACCTAGGAAACATCGAGCCTCGTATCGTAGCCTTCTATGCCTATATGCTTTGTGGCGATATGAAGATGGCACAAACGTTTATAGATGGTAAAGATTTCCATGCCGTAAACGCGGAAGATTGGAGGGTAGAGCGTCAGGATGCCAAGGTTATCTTCCTTTCCATAATCTATGGGCAAGGTTTGACTGCCACGGCTCTCAAAATAAAAAGGTCTCTACAAGAAACGAAGAAACTATATGCTTTGGTAGATGAGAGTTGCCCTCAACTAAATAACTTAGTCGAGGCTACCAGGGAACACGCCAGAAAAAATGGAGGCTTAGTTCATACACTACTAGGCAGACGGCTGTGTTATCCAGATATAACCTCTAGTGAAAGTGCCTTGCGGTCAAGAGCAGAGAGGCAAGTATTCAATGCACTAATTCAAGGCAGTAGTTCAGACGTACTAAAGTATCTAACTGTAAAATCTGTACCAACCGTGCGGAAGTATAAAGGGGTAATATCCGGAGCCGTACACGATGAGTTACTAGGGTACGCACCTACAGAATACAGCGAGGCTATAACTGCTGAGTTAACTGCTTTGTGGGAGTCGGACACAATCATTTCCCCCGTGCCAATTATTGCAAAGTTTAAGTTTGGTAACAGTTGGTCAGAAACCCATTAAATATGCTATTCTTAAGGAGTAGCCAGATAGGAGACACACAATGCTTAAAGACGTATCGACCGATTTGTATCTGTACATCGAATTAGAAACAAGAAAAACGATGATGCAGATAGACGTAACTAACCTGATTGAAAAGCGTCAAGGGCTTGATTATCTGCCCTGGTGTGAAGCTCAAATACTGTTAGCCGAACACTTTCCGAATCTTGCAGTGGCTTACGAGATGAATCCTACGTCATTACCCGGAGATTCATATGTAAAGCTTTCCCCGTGGTTTGATTATGGAGATAAGGGGTACGCAGTATATCCCTATTTATTTGACCATCAAAGCGGTAAGCGTACACCACCTATGTTTTATCCGGTCATGGATTTCAAACATAAATCACACCTCAATCCTACTGTGTGCGATTTTAACAACGCCATGCACCGGGCAGCAGTAAAATGTATCGCGATTTACACATTTTTAGGCATTGAAGTTTACAGAAAAACTAAGGAGGATGTTCCGTCTGAAGTTCAAGAAGCCAAACAGGAAACCGTGCAAGCTCTTCGTAAAACCGAGGTAAAGGAACCCACGGGGGAGTCTCGGTCTGGGAGTCTTTTTGCGAAGGCAAGCCCAAGTGTACCTACCCCAACTGTAACTGTGTCCCGTTCTAATTTATTCAACAGAATTAGCTAGGAGAAAACCATGACAAACAACGACGATAGGCAACCAAAATTAAGAGGATATGTAACCGGGTATGCATCAAAGCCAGAGTACACGTCTATTGCATACGGAAAACTTACGATTCCCTTTGACGTTATTCAAGCGGCTGTAGACGCTGGTAATACCAAGGTTATAAAGGATAGAGAGTGTGTAATTTTGGATTTTACACTTTACGATTACGACGGTACATTTGAGAATCCCCGTCCTACTTTCCAAGGTGAAGTTGTAGTACCAAAACCCAAGAGCGACCGTTAACAATAAGCAGGGGGAAATACTCCCCCTAAAAATATGCTGAAAGATTTTGTAGACTGGTTTAACGACGGCACGTACCACTACGCAGAGCAAACGGAGCAAGGGTTAGCACTGGCTTCTATACACGGCGCTGCTACCAGAGCATCTTTCATAGATAAGCTAATACAGCCTAAAAAACGCACACACATAGGTATCAGTGACCTGGGTAAACCGGCTGTACTAGTGGCACTAAATAAATTAGGGTTCCCAGGTGAGGCTCTAAAGGTAAACAACATCTTTAATTTTCATTACGGAGATTGGATAGAGTCCTTTTTTATCTCATTGATGAAATCTTACGGACTCTCGGTTACGGATGAACAAAAGGTTGTAAATTTCGGTGACTGCATAGGGCATATAGATTGTCTGGTAGGCAATCAGCTAGTGGAAATAAAAAGTTTGAGCGATAACAATTTTAGGAGGATGAAAAATGGGGAACTCGACATCTACGGATATAGCACGCAATTAAGCTGCTATTCGCAGTCTCTGGAATTGGTAGGCGGGTGGCTAATTTTCAATAAAGCAACTAGAGAATTAGCTCTGGTAGAGTTAGACGCAGAAACTTACACACGCTGTGTAGACCGCGCTCATGACGTATTAGAGGGGCTAAAAAATGTACTGGAGGTAGAAGATATATTTAAGTACTTTGAAGCGCCCCTACCAGTAAGCGAGGTGTACCAAAAAAAAGCAACATCTAATCTTTTACTACCGGAGAGCATGAGATACAGCGAGTATAGTTCATGTTTTTACGAGATAGAAATACGGCGTAATAGTTATTACAAAGATACTGTCTACGTGAAAGATTTTAGAGATGAAGTCGATATCATATACGCATTAAATCAAAAGAGAAGAGGTAACTAGAATGGCGTACCACGGTAGGGCATCAAGGATTCGGATACCAGAAGCCTTTTTAGAAGATATTCAAGAGATGCGTTCTTATGGCGTACCGATGTCTGTAATAGCTAGGGCGTATGATGTTACGCCTCAAACAATAAGAAAGTATCTGAACACTACCGATTATGTTGACGATAGTTTGGAAAATAAGCTATCCGCGTTTGAGATACTAGAGGATGCTGGGTTCACTAGGGAGACACTAAAATATATCCTTAACATCTCCCAAAAAAACATACAGGATTACTACGGAGAAAAGAACCAACAATATAAAAGATACGAGGCTGTTGATGAGTTCGGTAATAAGTACGCCTTCAATAGTACTGAAGAGGTTCGTTCTTTCTGCAAGTCCAAACATCTATTGTGGTTTGGTGTGCTGAAAGTGATTAAAGGTTTTCGCAATTCGTATTACGGTTGGAAATTCAAATACACGGAGGCTGCATGAATTCTTACGAATATACTTACGACGATGACGATGAAAAATTAATAGTCTACGAATACTTGCCCCGACTGGCGGTTAATTGTAGATGTACCGTAGGGATGAGAGCCACAAATTTACACGAGGCGTTGAAGGAAGAAAGGCTAACAGCAAAGGAGGTATTCTATAAGTTAGAAAAGGTCACACGCTACAGGAATTAATCAACAGCATTCACACACAAAACCCCTAGCGCTGGTAGCCAGGGGTTTACTTTTGTGCAGGTGTGTGTAAATTAATCTGATACCTCAAAAGTTAAGGTTATGTTGAAAGTCCCAGAGGCTATTGGCGTAAATATTGCAGTAGTAGTAAGTACTCCCCAAATCGTTCCGTTTACTAGCTGGAAGGGTCTGGGTATAGCTATAACTGCCTCGGAGAAGGATGCTACCGAAAGTCCAGCGCCGCTTGTTATGTGTGCCGGAAAATCTACAAAGCCTATTACATTCGCACTAAGCCCGAAAGAAGCATTATCCGCTTGCACTACAGGCAACGAGTTAAAGAGAAATAAGCGAGTGGTAGTAGTGTGTAATATGTTATTAGTAGCTAGGGATGCTCTAGTTAGGTAAGCGTATTCCAGCCTTCGTAAAGTTAAGCTAGAAAATATTAAAGCACTTGGCGTAGTCCCTGTAATTACATCCGTCGTAGCGTAGGCGGTAGTATCAGCAGGTCGTGTAATAGTTTGGGCAGTTTGGACGATAACAAAATTATTGGACATTAAATTTCATCTATATCCATAGCAGGGAACTGTAACTTAAGCGCTCTTATAACTTTTCTCAATCTTCTTACTATACGTTTTGGATCTATCCTATCGTCTTCGTCCAATATAGGAGGCACATCAATAGGTTCTAGTGTGCCTCCAGCAAGTAGCCATTCTCTATAAATAATGTACTCTTGATTACTTGAGTCGATTGGAAAGTAAAAAGTACCATCCCTGACTATTGTAAAATTATCTACTCTTTTATATCTACGCATTTAACCTCCTAAAAACTAGCATCGGCGGTGAAATCTGATAGCCAAGCGAACATATTGGTATTCACGTCTTTATTCCATCGAGTTTCGTGGCTGTGAAACCCTAGGCTAAAAGCCCCAGGAGACGCAACCATTCCTACTTGACCTGTAGCTGCGACTACTACTGTTGGTACTACACGTTTAGTAACTTTGTAAATTGAACCTGTTGAAGTCTCCCCATTGCCTAGGCTATATCCTCTAAGGTAAGCAGTACCACTTTCGTAGTATCGCTGACATAATGCTAAATCAGCAGCTACGGGTCTTTGTTCTATTGTTGTAGCTAAACTTCCAAACTCTAGTTGTACATCACATAAAGAGAAGTCCCCGTTTCCTTGCCACGTTATAGGACTACCGCCAACACGTGAGTTAAAGGTCGAGCCGGCTTGCGTCCAGAAAAGAAATATAAGGGACGATGAATTACTATTAGTGCCGAGAGTTTTGGCGTTTAAAGTAGGTGGCGTAAATGTATAAGTATATTTTGCCCAAAGTGTAGTTAACGTAATTCGCTGTATTAATGTGTTGGTGTCAGCCGACGGAGAGCCGCCTGTACCAAAAGTTTGTACCGCCTCTACCGCTATCACTTTTCCAGATAATGTGGATTTAGCCCAAAAACTAATAGTCAGGGGTCTATTAGAGAATTGTGTTACATTCTCTACATGGGTTAGTAAAAAGTTAAACGAGCCTACACCTAGTGATACACCTTGCGTAGAGTTATTTAGATTAAGAAAGAAAGTAGGGAAGTTAGGTACAGAGGTCTGCCCTAGAAAATGAGTTTCACGGGAGAGTACTTGCGCCGCCGTAGTACCTGCGTTAGCGTCAGCGACAATACGCCAGTTATCCATTAAGTAAGTAGACGGGAAAGTAGCAGCGGCTGGCATCGTGAGAGATACGCCGCGCTGAGATACGTTAAACCTACCATTAATCAGTAAGTTCTTAAAGCCTGATGTATAGCTAGCACCTAACGTACTAGTAGAGGCTAGCAGTCCAGTTAACTCCTGTTGCACAAAAGCAGTTGTGGCTAACCGGGTAGAGTTATCGTTTACAGCTTGTGACGTGGCGGTCGGATTTCCCCCAAGCGTAGGGGAGCCACTCAGGGCGTTACTTACTCTAGTGTTCGCATAATTTACTGATGCTAACTGAGTAGTTGCTGTAAGGTCGGAGGCGGTAGGGGCTAACGGAACTCCCGTAAATGTTGGTGATGCTACCGTAGCAAATAATTGGAGTGCGTCAAATATGGCGTTACGAGTAGTAGGCTGAGACGTGTCTCCATTCCATCCACTTGGGTAAACGCCATCGTTAGGTGTAGCTACTGTAATGGTACTACCAGCGCCAACGGAGTTTAAATCGGCTTCTTCTCTCCATCTTAAGATTCTGTCTAGCTCCGAGTTCCATAAAGAACTAGAGAATCTGCTAGCAAATGCTATAGATTGCACAATCTGATTTGGTGTCTTTCGGCGAATCTGTATTGCCGTACCCCCTGTTATAACCAAACCAGAATAAGTTAGCTGAGTAACACTAGTCTTTACCCAGTTAATGCAGCTAGTCCCAGAACAATTGATTGTCCCGTCTACAAATACTTGAAAGTCTTTAATAGCAAGGTCGGTAAGCAGGTCGCACGCCGTTACGTCGATGGTAAACGGCGTACTACCCGGAGAAGTGGTTGATACATTAGCAGTGGGCATAATTAACCGTGTGCTGTAAAAAATCGTTGATTGGCGGTAGCAGCAGTATTCTGTACTGCTTTCTGGGTTAGTAGTCTTGACATTTGCCCAGTGGTGGCGGTGAAATTGTATGCGTCATGGCTGCTGAATAGTGTATCGCCTGTAAATGTAGTGTTAACCCTAACCCCAAGCCTATTAGGTTGTGAGTCTACACCATAGATGGATGTCGATAAACTAGCCGCGTACATATTAGCGATTTGGAGTAGTCTTTGACTAGTAGTTCCTGATGCCATTTTTATTTCTTAAACCTCTTTATTACTTCATTGTACCTAGAATCATCTTTGGCTAGCTGTTTTGTGTAATCTAGCGCTAATCTTTCTGCCTCATCTTGCGCTAGGGGTGGTAAATCATTGAAGCCACCACGGGCTATTTTCTCCCAAACATCTTTGGGCAGCACACCATACTTTACCATCCATAATTTTAGTCTTAAATCTGTTATCTGCATTTTAAATTCCATGTCCCGTGCTTGCTTGACATCGGCGTAGATACGGTCTATTTCCGCCCTATCCTTTACCTTTGCACTATATAGTAGGTAGGACATTTCCTTAATATTTTTAGTTAAATCCCCTTGTATTTTACTAAAGGAACTTTGATTGAATTGTACTTGCCTTGCGGCATCTACTACAGTAAGCGGGATGCCAAGGGAACGTACTGCCAAGGCTATAGCCGTTTGCATTTCTGGCAGATATCGCTCTTTCCCGCGTGCCTCATATCTTTGATTCCCAGTTAGCGGGCTACGTGTTCCTTCAATTATTGGGGTTAGTGGGTTACGTGGGTCAGTAACTTCCGGTACGCCAAACATATTGAAGAAATTAGCATTATTAAAATTGTCTAGCGGCGGGTACATCGTCATCAAACTGCGAATAAATGGGTGGTGATAATATCCCAAAAATGTTTGGTGTGCTGTAATAAATTTCTCAGACGTATCAATGTTTTGTCCCGTTCGTACGTCTATCCCGGTGGCAGCCTCCGTTAGCGCCCTAGTTATTGGGGGCGTATTTTTCAGGGATTCGGCTATGAAATCCTTAAACGAATATTTTTCTTGCGCGAACCTGTATTGCTCTTCCGTAGTTCCTGTGTAAACACCTTGCGTTGCTTTAATCCTCCGTGCAGTCTTCCCAAAAAATATAGTCGCATCTGAGATAGGGTCAAAGCTGTTTGACATTAACCCTACCCAGTTATTCGTTTGAGGGTCTTTCCATAGATTTATAAGACCGCCATCTATTTTCCATTGAGCTATGCCAGCCTCCGGAAGCTCTTCCCCATCTTCCGCCGCCCCCTCATTCATAAATTGTCGAACGCGTATGTAATTCATATATGCTTTCGGATTTTTCATTGCGTGCCTAAATACGGCGGGGGGAGATTTCATTAGCACTTGGGCGAATGGCATTACATTACGTCCCACAAAATCTGGTATTTTTCCTACGTCATCCCACATAAAAAAGAACTTATCAATCTCTCGCATCTCTTCCGCAAAGTCATCTAAGGCAACTCCTTTAGTAGCTTGGAAGAATTGCCCTATACGATTGCCGGCGCTATTATCGGCGCGGGACATTATAGTACTCCATTTGAAAGCACTCTCATTGAGTTGCGCCGCAAATGCCATATAGGAGAATGGCACACTTTGAATATTTTTAAGTTGCTCTAGTGCGTAGGATAGCCCCTCTGCCCAAGAGTCCGTTGGCTTTGCGGGGCGTATTAAGCCGTGTGCTTGAGTGTAGTTTATTAAATAACCCAAGCCACGTTGAAAGTTACCAAAGCCTTTAAGCTCTCCAGCCTTGAGTTCGTTACTCAGGGGAGCAAAGTTATTACCGAGATGTAGAAAACTCTCTTCAAATAGTCTACGCTTCGTGACTAATTCGCCACCCATCTTGTAGGTTGCTGTAACGTCATCTAGCCCTTCTAAACCACTACGCATAGCCTTTACTACATCACTATACCCCTCGTAACTACGGAGTAAGTTATTGCCTACCGCGAAACTACCTATAATGTTTTGTCCCAGGTTGCGTAGTACATACCCAGGTTGTATAAGCATCGATTGAATTAGCAGTCCCCCTAGGCTATGCATGATGTTTGCTACGGTTCCCATTTTCTCTGGGGATGTTACTACATCTTGTAAGGCTTTGTAAGTGCCTAGTACCTCTGGGTGTACATAAATGTCCTTACCGGCGTAAGCGTTGTAGCCTTTCTTGATATCGTCAGCGGTAAGCAACACATAATCTTTGTAGACATCGGGAGCTTCCTTTATACGTTGCGGCGTGACTGACCATCCACTCCTAGCGCCATCCTCTACAATCTGTTTTAACATCAACGAGTTACCAGAAGCCTTTTGTAGTGCATCCCTATAGGCTTGGTATAACTGATTGGGGTTTGTTACTAGAACCTCGCTGATTTCCTTAAACGGTAATTCGCCATACTGGGATATCACATACTTTGCCATTTCATCTGAGAACATCGGCACTTTGGAGAGTAGCCCTGAGTCTACTAGGTTGTCTATCTCCCCAGGAGAAAGCTTATTGTGCATAAACTCAGCAAGCTTACTCTCCTTTATCAGTTCCCGTAACTCTGTAGGACGCACATCAAGGAAGTGGGAGATTAGAAATTCATCCTCTGGGATGTAGTTAAACGTACTGCGAGATTTCTGGAAAGCATAGGATAAAGACTCTGGGTTTGAGTTTAGTTGCAGTTGGTCATATAAGGATGTAGCCAAATCTCGCTCTGCTGCCGTGATACCTTTTTGGGCAGAGGGCGTAAACATTCTTGGCACAAATCCTATACCCTCGGTGTAACCAACATTTACTCCCATACTCTCAGACAGTACGCGTACAGAGTTCATTCGGGAGAAGATGTCATGCGATAGCGACAAAAGTTCATCCACTTCCGGCTGTGTAAATCCCTTGGATATCATGTCCTGGGTAAACAGACTGAATTTATTTTGTAGGTAGGCTCTTCCTGCTTCATGCATAATTCTGTCTGATTGGTGTTTGGCTATGCCACCCATCTCCCTAGCTCTAGTCAGTAGCAAATCAGCCTCTGTCCCGGTGATGCCTTTGGCTTTGGCTATTACTCTGAATCTATCAGTGAGACGATTCACCCCTTTATTAGTTTGAAAATCTACTAGTAGCGAGGTTATGTTACTCCCAAGTCTTCTAGCTTCTAGCAGTCTGCCACGCACCGCGCCTACGTCTGTTAGCTTTGCATTAGCGTTAATCGCTCCGTAGTGAATGCCTATCCAATTACTAAGGAAAGCTTCAACACGTAAACGATTACCTGGGTTGATGTTGTTTGCTTTACCCAGGCGTTCTACAAGTATGTTATCCATTACCGCCCTATTTGAAGCAACCGCCGCCGCCTCGTTGAGTGCTTTCTCTTTAAACTTCACGCTAGCCGCGTCCAATTTGGCTTGTAGTGCTAACGCCCGTCTGGTAGCTTCGTCACGGTCTAAGTCACTTTTGAAGGACTTTTTAATACGTTCTTTTACATAATCATTTAAAGGTTCGCACGCTGGATTATTTATAGCCACAAAAAAGACACCTATATAGATGTCTTTATTATCGACGTTATTTTAATTATTTACCCTTACACCTCAACTTATTTGTGGTGTTGTTTACGGCATCTACAGGGCTATACACACTAGATGTGCCTGGGTGCTTATCTACGTCTACTGCGATAAAAACATACGCTACGGAGCATATGAAGCACACTACAAAAAAGCTCCTCATTTGCACACCTCGCTAGAATCTCGGAACACACTACTCGTATCCGGTGATAGCGAATTTCCCAACCTTAAAAACAAAGCTAGGGAAATAACCACTGCAATCATTACAAAGCTTTTAGCCATGCTTAACCTCTCTCTCTGGACACTCCTATAGTATTACAGGCAAGGGTTAATGTCAAGTACATTGTTGTGTTGAATCATTAAGTCATCTTTCTGTCTAAGTTGGGCTAACCTTTGAACCGATCTATTTTCTGCTTCTTGAGTAGCCGTTTTTAACAACTCGACCTCTTTGGCGTAGGCATCGTCTACCAATCGAACTGCCCTATTTTGTGCATCATCGAATAGTTGCTGGGTTTGTTCGGTAGCACGATAAATTAAATTAGCCGCGCTATCTTCAGAGTTCGCCTTGGCGTAAGAACTAGTTGGGAAATTCTCTAGGGATTTTACATCTGCGTTGTAACGATGTGTAGCACCCTCTAGTAAATCCCCTACGCCTACTGCTGATGACGATTGCACCTCTAAAAGATTACCTTCTTTAGTGCCTAGGTAAGCCACCGTAACTCTACCTTGTGTGCTAGTGCTTTCTACAGCATCGTAACCAGATTCTCGCAGTGCATAATTAATTCTACGTTGAGCGTCAGCTATCAAAGCCTCTGGAATACCGGAGTTATTTTCTGCTGCTAAATTATCTAAGGAGCTATAGACATCCTTTAGTGTGATTGGTTTATTTAGGTTACGCGTAACTCCGGTTAATGTAGCGGGGTCAAGATTCCCAGAATTTAGTGCCTCTAGAATTACCTGCTTTACATCGTTGCCTATGGGAACATCTGCGTTTAGTGGATTATTTATAGTAGGTTTCACCATAAGCACGTTAC
>Ga0209490_10002083_pt1 | contig 19028 bp, 26 predicted proteins | sample MAT06_FD_187209 | JGI IMG/M metagenome (GOLD analysis project Ga0209490, IMG submission 187209) | Freshwater microbial communities from Lake Fryxell liftoff mats and glacier meltwater in Antarctica - MAT-06 (SPAdes) (version 2) | ecosystem: Environmental > Aquatic > Freshwater > Ice > Liftoff... | reverse complement strand
TATTTTGCTGTGCTTTTGCGCAGGGCCAAAACAATATTTCAAAAACGGCGGGGGTTAATTATACTTCAGGTGTTCCTACTGTTGCGCCATCCCGCGTAAGCGGAAGTGAATACGCAATTGACACCATAACCGGATACTTTTATCAGTTTCACAGGACGGGATCGGTGGGCGGAACGTGGCACCTTTTAGGGCAGGGAATAGAGGTTTGGCCGACTTTTGGAGTGCCTACCAATATACCTACTCGCAATATTTCCAGGTTTTCTATCAACACGGGCGATTCGCTTTACAGGCGTGTTGGCGCGGTATGGAATTGCATAAACTGCTTTGCTGGCGGCGGTGGCGGCGTGACCGAGTTAAACGGATTGACCGGAATAGTTGACATTACCGGGGCCGGGATAAATATTGTTACGCTATTTGGGCAAACCATCACCGTAACAGGAACAGAGATAGACGGTTCGATCACGAACGAGCTTCAAACGATTGCAAACACAAGCGACGCTACAAGCCATACCGCCACCCTTTCAAATTCAGGCGGTAGTTTCAAGGCGGTCGAGGGCACGGGCATAGGGCTTGCCACGACAGGGACAGGGTTGGACGGCATTGTAACCGTCACGAACACGGGCGACCTTTCAAACACCAACGAAATTCAGCGGCTGGACACGTTTACGATAGTTTCAAACATCCTTCGCGCCTCGCTCCTAAACGATGCCGTGCCGTTTTCATCGGTAGACCTTTCGCCGTACTTAGGCACGGGAACGGTTGAAAGCGTAGCAGCCACAGCCCCGGCAGCGGGTTTCACAATCACGGGCAGCCCGATCACCACGACGGGAACGTTTGTGTTTGCATTAGCCAACGACCTTGCCGCGCTGGAGGCTATGGCGGGGACTGGAATGGTAGCAAGGACAGCGGCGAACACTTACGCGCAAAGAACTATCACGGCGGGAACTGGTGCCATAACTGTCACGAACGGCGACGGCGTAGCGGGCAATCCAACGGTGAACAACACAGACCCCGACCAAAGCATTTCCAACGAACTCCAAACCTTCGCGAACACGTCGAACGCGACCTCGCACACCGTCACGTTATCGAACGCGGGCGGGTCAACACAATTTGTCGAAGGCACAGGCGTGACCCTGACCACGACAGGAACGGCAGGGGACGGGGTGGTAACAATCGCATCAACAGCGGGAACAAATTACCAGACATGGCGCGATGACGGCACACCCGCAACGGCAAGGCCGAACGCCAATTTCGTGACGACAGCAACGATTGCAATGACATTGACGGACGACGCTGGGAACACAGAAACGGAGGTGACGGCAAACGTGGTTGCAAACTCAATAGGAAACACACAGCTAAGACAGGGCCTTGCCCGTAGCGTCATAGGCGTTACAGGCAATGCAACGGCGAATGTTGCGGACATTCAGGGTACAGCCGATCAAGTATTGAGGGTGACAACGGCGGGAACAGCACTTGCATTCGGCACGGTAGCAACTGGGGGCATAACAGACCAGGCGGTTACCTATGTGAAGCTACAAAACGCCGTCTCCAACAACGTTTTGCTGGGAAACAACAACGGCGCAAACACGTCATACGAAGAAATAAACCCGGCTGCGGCTCAAACAATGCTGGGATATGTTGACGGCGCGGGCGCAAATCAGCACATTGCGTACTGGACAGACGCGAACACAATTTCGGGCGAGGGCGCGTTCCTATATGATGCTGCGAACGACAGGCAGACGATAATTTGCACGACACCCACCTTGGGCGCGGGCTTGGCAATCCTGAACATTTCAAATGTCGGCACCGACGTAAATGGTGAGTTTTTGCAGATGCGCGGAAATATGTCGGGGAATATGATTGCCGGGCAGCAAAATTCTAACTCCTCTGCAAGCGCAAATACTTTCTACCAGATTTCTCAGACTGGAAATTCGTCAGGTGATGCTTTCGTACAGTTCAACATATCGGCGGACGGCGGCACAAGCGCATCAATCGGTATTGACAATTCCGACGTAAATAAAATTAAGATAACGCCTAACGCGACATGGCCCGGCGCAAACGCGAACGCCTCTTTTGTCGGAACGAACGATGCTGTTCCGCTATGGGGGATAAATACGGACGCGCCGGCGCACCCGCTCGACGTGAACGGGGTGGCGCGGGCGATTCAATTAAGGAACACAAATGTATGGCAGAACGCTGACATAGCGTTCGGCACAGGGGCGGGGACAGGCCCGACAATAAATTCTATATCCGGGGGAAACAACGGGTTTCAACTCAACTTCACGACCGGAACCGTTCCCGCAGCAAACGGCATAATATTCACGGCCACATACCCAAATCCTTTCGGTGTGTTGTCGTACCCAGTCCCTTGGGGCCGGGGCGCGCCGGGCGGGGTGAACTTCTTGAACGAGATGGCGAAGTTCAATGTAGATTCGGCCGGGGCTGGATCATTTGTCATTAAGGCAAATGGAACAATCACTGCCTCAACCCAATACGCGATAAATTTCGTAATAATGGGGTATTAAAAGCTCGACAATGAAAAAAATACTTTTCTCGCTCATACTTGCACTATTCGCCTTCACGGCATCGGCACAGCACACATACATTGCCTGTTCTGGCAATGTTATTTTCTACTCAGGAAGCATTGAGCGGTATTCAAGCCCCGACTTATATGTTGATGCGGTCTACCATTCTATCCGGGGCGTGTGGGTGGCAACCGTGCAAATAGCGGCGACGGGCGCGACGACCAACTTTGTAGGGTACTACCAAATCGAGTTCGACAATGCGACTGTTAATGCCCTTACGCCTGCCGGCGCAAATACCACTGAAAAAACAAAAAACTGCCTTTTGCAGGCGGTAAAAGATTATTTAACGCCCCTGAACGGGGGAACAAGCTTTACACTCAATTGAAAAACATACTTTTCTTATCCCTGTTTTTTTGCGCACAGTCGCAAGCGCAGTCCCTTACCTACGAGATCGAGGTGATAAAAGAGGACTCCGTTTACCTCGTTTCGCGAGAGGTTTCATCGGTCACGCCCGAACAGCCCCGCGCACAAGTGACGACGGGATACACCCTGTTCAAAAGCGAAAACGACATTTCAATTTTTGTTGAAAAAGTCAAAAAGAAAGCGAAGGAAGACGAAGACGCGGCGCAAAAGCAGTACGACACAGCGCAGCAAATGAAGGCGATTGCGGCGAAGATCGAGGCCGCAATCATAGCAAAAGTGGCAGCAGTGCCTAAACAATAAAAAACTAACAAAATGGCCTGCCTTATCCAGATTTGCACAGACTTCACCCCGGTCAAATGGCCGTGGAAGGGCATGAAAACAGGGTTTATTTACGTCAAAACAGCAGTGTTTAAGGACCAAGCCGGGGCAGTTCTACCTATCACGGCTGACAGTTTCAGCATTCAGATTAAAAACAGTGCGGGTGTCGTGGTGGAAACACTTGCAACCCCTGCGAGCGGCATGACGATTTCCGGTACAAACAAATTAAACATAAAAGTAGGGGTAGCGACCACCGGAACTGCGGGCAGCTATACCGGGCTTTTGGTTTGGTCTCGCGCAAGCACAGGGGCGGTAATTCCAATTGCCGAACTTACATTCGCTATAATATAAGGGAATCAATCATGGCAACAGAAATAGAAATATTTGGGGAAGATGCTGTCTTCTTGATAGATGACAGCGATGCTTGTCTTTGCCCTGATGGCGACCTTTCCCTTTTTATTCCGATTGGCGTACAGGGTGATCCGGGTTTGGTTACGCTTGCTATGTTCTCCGCATTTATGGTTCAGTACCTAAACGCGCTGCCTAGATTTAGAAGTGTAGAAGTTGCAACAGGGGCTCCAAACAATTTAGTCCCAGGTGCTGCATTTATTTGGGCAAATGATACCGACGTGGGTATTCCCGGTGGATTAACAACAGTACCGATACCATGATAAAAAAACTATTTGCTATATCGGTTTTTATGACGGTTTGCGCATACGCGCAGGCCCAGTACACCTATTTCACGGCGGCGTTACCGCACGACATTGCAAGCCCGTCGGCAACGCCGTCACAAAGTGGAAGTAGGATAAGAATTGACCAGCCCACGCGCCGACTGTGGGTGTGGAACGAAACCTCATTGGCGTGGGTAAAGATTGCGCAGGGAATTGACGAAAGAATAGGGTGCGTGGCCCCGATAGGCGCACCCGTTGTCGGGCAATCTAATTTTGCCGCGAACACCTGCGCAGTGCCTGAATTGTATGCGTGGACGGGCGCGGCTTGGGTGTGCATGACCTGCGCCGCTTCTGGGGCAACAAACCTTACGTTTACGGGCGGCACCTCTCCGTACACACTGAACAGTTCGACAGGCTCTGACGTAACTATTTCGCAGGGCACAAACGTGACCTTGACACGGGCCGGGAACAACCTTGAAATATCTGCAACGGGCGGAGGGGGAACCGTAACGACGGACGCAACGCTTTCGGGCAACGGGTCTGGCGGATCGCCCCTGAAAATTGCGCAACAGGCCGCAACCGCCTCAAAGGTATTAGAGTGGACGGGCGCAACGTGGGAACCGTCTTGGGGCAACCCTTATACGTTCGTGACGACGGGCGCAACAATAACAACGGCGGTAAATGAGATACTGGTTGGAACAGTAGGGGCTGACGTGGTTTTCGGCCTCCCTGCCTGCAACGCAACGACCGATCAAAAACACTTTAAGTTCGTAAGGAACGGTTCCGATAGTTTCAGCCTTACGATTGACCCGTCCGGCGCGCAAACGTTTTACGACGGCTCTGCCCTAAAGGTACAGTACGGAAAAATATCTATTGACTGCACTTGTCGCTTTTCTGGCGTCACTGGGGTCTGGTTTATTGACAACTTTTGAAAATTTGAACATGAAAAAAATACTATTGTTTTCGCTTCTTGCCCTGCTTTCCGGGGCAGCCTCCGCACAAACCATTTGGGGCGGCGGAAAATTCCTTGTGAACCAGGGGGACACAAGCTACACGCCTACTTTAGGCGCATTGAAAACGTGGCTCTCGCTTTCCGGCGGCGGCACGGTCACAAGCGTGGCGGTGGCAACCGCGAACGGCATGGCCGGGACTGTCGCAAACCCGACAACCACGCCCGTTATCACCTTGACCACCTCCGTAACGGGGGTTTTGAAAGGAAACGGCACGGCAATAAGTGCGGCAACCGTTGGGACTGACTATTCGGTAGGAACCTCCGCGCTGGCGACGGGCATACTAAGGTCTACCACGTCAACCGGGGGGCTTAGCATTGCAGTAGCGGGCGATTTCCCTACCCTGAATCAGAGTACAACGGGCTCGGCGGCAACGCTTACAACCTCTCGAAACATCTACGGCAACGCATTTAACGGTTCGGCTGACCTTGCGCAGATAATTGCCGCCGCGTTCGGCGGCACTGGCAACGGGTTTACGGCGTTTACGGGCCCGGCGGCAAGCACAAAGACTTTCACCCTCCCAAATGCGTCCGCTACAATATTGACCGACAACGCAGCAGTCACCGCTGCGCAGGGCGGCACGGGTCAAACAAGCTACGCAATAGGCGACCTTTTGCAAGCATCAGCAAGCACAACGCTATCAAAGCTTGCAGCAGTGGCCACGGGGAATGTCTTGATTTCCGGGGGCGTAACAACCGTTTCGAGTTGGGGAAAGGTCGGTCTGACTACGCACGTTTCAGGAACTTTGCCCGTCGCGAACGGCGGCACAAACCTCACGGCGGTAGGCGCAGACGTTACCCTGCTAGGCAGCAACGGCACAGCAAACATCTACTATGCCCCGGCGATAACAAATATATCAGCGGCAATAGGGTTTTCAAGGGCATCGGCTACACTGAACCTGAATATACCCGACGCGGACGGGTCATTCCGGGGGACGGTATCAACAGGCGCGCAAACCCTTGCGGGGGCAAAAACATTCACGTCGCTGCTTGCGGCAACGGCGGGCATAACAGGAACGGCAACGGCATCGGTAGCGGCAATAAACGCACTAGGTGTCGAGGACGGCGCGTTCAGGACTGTTACTATCACGTCCACGGTTTCAGAAACTGACAATACCGTTTTCATCGGCACATTGTCCGCTGACATTACGATCAACCTCCCTGCCTGCAACGCAACCAGGGACGGCTGGATCTATCATTTTATGAAGAAAGGAACGGACGCGTTTGCATTTGTGCTTGACCCGAACGCGGCTGAAACCTTCTACGACGGAGCCGCAACAAAAACCTTTTTCAGCCAAGGAATAACGGCTCACTGCAAATGTGAAAACGGCCTCGGTTGGAACGTAATACGGTAATAATATGAAGCTAAAACTAACTGTTATATTGTCGCTTTGCGCGGTTGCATCCTTTGCCCAGCCCACAATCTGGGGAGGCGCGCGCGTTTTGGCCGATCAAGGCGACACTTTGTCAAGACCCAGGATGTCAGAGGTAAGAACCTTTGTTTTGGGGACAAATTTCCTGACATTCACCGGGCCGGCAACAACATTCAAGACCTTCACCCTCCCCAACGCATCGGCAACGATACTGACAAGCAATGCAGAGGTGACAGTCGCGCAGGGCGGCACGGGTCGCGCAACGTCAACGACGGCATACGGGCTTATTGCAGCGGGCACAACGGCAACCGGGGCGCACCAGACACTTGCTGCCGGGGCAACAACCGAAATACTTGTAGGGGGAGGTGCATCAGCATTGCCAGTATGGACAGCCGCAACGGGTTCGGGTTCTCCAGTCAGGGCTACATCCCCCACTTTGGTCACGCCGCTGTTAGGAACACCGACTAGCGGTGTGCTAACTAATGCGACGGGCCTGCCAATTTCGACGGGGGTCAGCGGCCTTGGCGCGGGCATTGCAACGTTCCTTGCTACGCCATCAAGTGCAAACCTTGCAGCGGCAGTAACGAACGAAACGGGTAGCGGGCTTTTGGTTTTCGCAACATCGCCTACACTTATCACGCCCTTACTGGGAACGCCTGCGAGCGGGGTTCTCACAAACGCGACTGGGCTACCTCTGACAACGGGCGTTACGGGCGTTTTACCATTCGCAAACGGCGGGGAAGATATTGTTTCGGGCAGGTCAACAGGTCAGACAGCGGCGGTTGCGTCAATAGCGACGCTGACCGTAGGCGGGGCGGATGCGACATATACGATAAGCGGAAATATCTTGATCACCACAACCGGGTCAGAGGCTTTTTCCTTGGTCGTTGACTACACCGACGAAGGCAACACGGCAAGGTCTGCTACTATTCCAATTACAAGATCGAACGGCGGAATGTTAGCCACCACCTTTTCTGGGCTTGGAGCAGTAGCCTATCCAAGCGTTTCATTGCAAATCAGATGCAAAGACTCAACCGCAATAACCGTAAAAACGACGGGAACATTCACGGGCGCAACCTACAACGTGGAGTGCCGCATAAAGAGAATTTAAAATATTACAAAATGAGACTTTTTAGCACATTTATAGCGATGCTTTTCGCCGTTTTGATACACGCCCAAAGCGGTGGGGTCGGTGTGTGGATTGGAACTATAATCCCGGTTGCAAACGGAGGCACGGGGCTGGAAGCCCTTGGAACGGCAAACCAGCAATTGAGGGTGAATGCGGGGGCAACGGCCTTGGAGTACGTTACAGTAAGCGGCGGCGGATCGGTTGCGACCGATGCAATTTGGGACGCGGTTGGAGATTTGGCGGTTGGCTCCGGGGCTGACGCGGCGGTACGGCTTCCACGGGGTACAGCATTGCAACAAATTCGCGTGAATGCGGGCGGCACAAACATAGAATACTTTACGCCGTCGGCGGGTTCGGGCGACATTACAAACGGTGGTAACACGACAGGCGCAACGGTCGTCATAGGGACAAACGACGCTTTTGGGTTAAACTTAGAAACTAACAACGTCGTTAAATTGGGTATATCGTCTACGGGTGTGTTAAGCAGTAATACATTTATTGGTGCAACAAACGCAATCAATACGATTCAAACGTACACGATGGAGCGAGCTGCGTCTGATGCTCAAAACACAGGTTTTGGTGGGGCTGTAAATTGGGTAGGTAAAGATGACTTTAATGCCGTAAGAACTTTAGCCAGTCAAAAAGTTGCATGGCAAACCATGGACGCAAGTGGTGGTGATGGCGATGCTTATGTGTCTTTTGAAATAAGTGGCAATCTTTCTCTAACAGAAGGTGGGAGGTTTTCTATTGTTAGCGGTGCTGTGCCTCAATTGCAAATAGGTGGAACGTCAGGAGCAAGTTATCAGACCAATTCAATTACCCCGGTTGCTGCGGGCTTTGCGCTTGGAGGAAGTAATCCTGTAACCGTTGGTAGCTCTTCGGGGAGTGTCACATTGAGCAACAACAGCACCAACAACATCGCGATACACAACACCGTAAACGCCGCGACATCAACAGCGGGAATTGTGATAGGTAATGCAACATCGTTCACCCAAACGAGCGGAACTAGAAACTACGTCAATTACAATTCAAGTTTCGCCCCGACAAGTGGCACTGCAATACACAACAAAATATCTCTTACGGGAACGTTAAACCAAACAGGCGGGGCAAACGGTATTGTTCGGGGCATAAATTTGGCCCACACAATGACAGCGGTTGCAGATTACAGGGCTATTGAAATAGCGGACAACCACGCAAACGCAAAAGGCTTTTATCAGACTGGCGCACTGACCACCAACAACCTAGTTGGCAGAACAACCTTTGGCGCAACCACAGCCCCCACCGCCCTTATTCAGGTAGCAGCGGGATCTACTACCGTCGCGCCCATAAGACTTACAAGCGGAACAAACCTTACCACGCCGCAATCGGGGTCAATCGAGTTCGATGGCACAGAGTTCTACGCAAACCCCTCGACAACACGAACAACAATGGCGCGTGTTTTAAAGGCCAGCTCAACGCTAGATTTTGGCGCAACAGCGGCGGGCGCAAGTACAGACCTTACGCTAACGGTAACAGGGGCGACGGCAGGCGACCCGGTTATTTTAGGGGTTGACGGCAGTTCAACCGCAAATACAAACGGGTCGTTTTCGGCTTGGGTAAGCGCAACAAACACGGTAACTATCAGGTTTTCTAACAACGACCTGGTTTCAGCGATCAACCCAAGTTCGGCAACATTCAGGGTATCAGTAATAAAATAAATTGATATGAAAAAGTACACGATTCAAATAGTTTTTGCGGCATTATTATTGGCTTGGTCATGCACGGGCGTTGTGCCGGGAACTTGCCCGCCGTGTCCTGTTTGCCCGCCAACTGATACTACGGTTGTGGTCGTGCCTCCCCCCGGAACCACCGGGAAAGCCGCAATCGGGGTCAATACGTTTCCGTGGATACCAATCGAAAAACTTACGCCGTTCGGGTCAGTCAGGGTCTACATAGGATCGCATTGGATTTGGAGGCCGGGCGGGCTGTTTATCCAACCTATGTTTCAGGCCGAAACAGAATACGCTCACGGGATAGATGAATACCTGACAAAATGCAAATCGGCTGGCATTGACCCGCTTTTGTGCATCCACCAAACCCCGGAATGGTACGTCAACACGGGGCGGGATGACGGCGGTAATGACTACCCGCCCGTAAAAGACGGAATGAGCCGCACAGACCCAAATTCGTATAAGGACTACGCTTCAATGCTATTTCAGGTAGCTGCGCGTTACGGGCGACAAACACACCCTCCAGACAAATTAAGGGTTGACGTGTCGCCGAGGTGGAGCGGGGATGTCGTGAACACAAAGAAAACCGCCCTTGACCTTTGCAAATATATTGAGCCGTGGAACGAAAATGACAAATGGTGGAAGAGACAGCAAGGGCAAAATACCGAATACTTTACGCCGGATGAAACGGCAGCAATGATGTCAGCCTGCTACGACGGCCACGAGGGCGCATTAGGAGCGGGCGCAGGCATAAAGGTTGCTGACCCGTCAATGGTCGTGGTCATGCCGGGATTGACGGACTTCGATGTTCAATATATAACAAAGCTAGATCTTTGGTTCAAAGCAAACCGCAAGGACAAGAAATGGCCTTGCGACGTGTTCAACCTGCATCACTACTCGAATACGGGCAACGCCGCAACAATACACCCGCCAACATGGAAAGAAAACGGGGCTTGCGTCCCGGCACTTGACAAGAATTTTGGCGGCGTTAAGTTCCTTGTCGGATTTGCCCGCGCGCTTGGCATGAAAACCTGGATCACAGAGTTCGGGGCGGACAGCAAAAACCCTTCGCCGATGGGCGCGGGAAGCGAGGCAAAGCAGGCCGAAATAATTACGGAAACGTACAAAGCCTATTTTGCGGAGGGCGTAGAAAGATGCTTTGTGTTTATGGCGGCGGATGAACCGGGGGCTGCAAACGCGGGGCTTTGGCAGACGTGCGGGGTGCTGACAAACAGAGTAAGCGGTTACGCGCAAAAAGAGTCTTGGTTTGCCGTCGAAAAATTATCGAAAGAATCAAAATGACACCTAAACACACTGCTATGTTGTTGCTCCTTATCCTTCTATTTCTTGCGATAGGAATGGCACAGGAGAGGGAGCGGATACTAGACTGGTTTGAGGGGCTTGGATGGGTAGCGCAATGGCTTATCGGGGTGTTCCTAATATTGTTTTTCACGACTTCGATTGCATTTCTAATCACGCGGTAAAATAAAACAAGAGAAAAATGATAACTCCCGCAAACGCGCTCACTACCCTCACCTTCCTGCAAAAAATTGTGGAGTGGGCGAAGTCGCTTTGGCCAAACAACCTTTACCGGGGGTTCTTTGATTTGTCGCCGACAATGTTTATCGTCATGAAGAAGGACGGGACTATAAAGAAGGTAAACCGCGCGTTTTCGGACGCGCTTGGGTACAAAATATCGGACATGGAGGGAAAAAAACTAATGTCGTTCGTAGACCCCCCGGATCACCGCGAAACAATCGTATCCATGTGGCTTTTGCGCGAGGGCGCGACCATTATGGTTTTTAGGAACGACCTTGTCTCAAGAGAAAGGCTAGTGGTCAAACTCGATTGGGCGTCTGCGGGAAACGGACTGATTTACAGCAACGTAAGGGTTGTAAAGTCGGCTAAGCGCAAGGCTCAAAAAAAGATGAAGACAGTAAGCGAAATAACAAAATAATCAATCACGCTTCTACCCTCCAAATTATGAAATGCTAGAGTTGAAAGGTTTGATCGGGGAGTTGAAACGCGCCCCGCTCGCAGCAATTTGCGGGCTTTTAATTTTTGCGGTAGCGTTCCTGGGCAGCACCGTGCTGGGACAACATAAGAAGATAGAGGCAAACGAGCGGGAATGCCGGGTAGAAGCATTGAGGTGTACAGAGGCGAGGCTGGAGGCGGTACGAGACTGCGCGGCAAAAATTGACAGCATCCGGCTCCGAGAAATTGACAAAACAGAGCGGCAAATAGCCGAACTGAACAACATAATCAAAAAAATGAAAAAACGATGAGGTTAGTTTTAATTTCCGCTGCGGCCGTTCTTATATTTTTTCTCGGTTGCGAGAAAAATAACGAGGGGCAAGACGCCGACACGCAGTATTTTGTGACACAAGACGGGTCGGCTGCAATCGCTGACAGCCTTGATAGTGTCCGAGACGAGTTTTCTGCAACGCTTGCAAGGTGCAGTGCGGCGATGGGCAAGCCTATAAAAACGCAGCGGCGCATTCACCCGGTTCGGGCAAGTGACCCGGTTCGGGAAAATGGCCCGCCGGAATGAAAAACCGCCGTCCGCACATCATGCGGAAAGCGGCGTTGGCTTTCGCCTATGTTGTATAAGAGGGTGCAAAGATACAAAAAGCCCTCAAGACTTGCGTCTCTAGGGCCAAATCAATTCTACCGATTACATTGCTCTTCTGAAACAACGCGACAAAAATACACAATTTTTCACAAACTAACAATATTATGAGTAACACAAACACATCCGCAAGGGCAAAAGCTGGCAAGTTCAATGCCGCAAGCCCCGGCTTCCTTTATTCCGTCGTGGTTTTCGTCCTTACGGGACTGGCAACAATCGGCGTATCATTCCCGCAAACGCCCGAAGTATTGGGGCAAGACCTTATCACGACGCTGTCCACGGGGGGCATCGTTGCTGTGATCGGCATTATCATTGCCTCGCTCGTTTTCCCGATATGGAACGCGGCAAAAAAAGGGTTCACATGGTCGAATCTTTGGACAAGTTCGCTGACATGGGTGGGCTTAGTCGGTATCCTGTTTTCAGCACTTGCATTGACGGGGTTCTCCTTGCCACCCGGCACAGCGGAGCAGTTAGTTGCAGCGGTAATGGCAAAAGATTGGACAGCATTGAGCGGTCTTTTCGGTACCGTAATCGTGCCTACTTTCATTCGGTGGTTGAAAGATCGAAATAGCGAGCCTAAAAAAAACTAACAAAAGCCGCGCCCCCGGCACAAAGTCATGGGCGCGGCAAAATTGAGCTAAGATGAAAAAGAACATTTTTCTTGCCTCCGCGTTCGCGCTGTTCGCCTTATCGGTATTCATTTACCCGCAATGTACGGGCAAGCCTACGGTAGTGCCGCCCGTGACGGTGGAGGACTGGCATTGTACGCCCATTGCGCCTATTGAAACGACAGAAAGGGCGGTGGGAATGCGCGGAAAGTTTCACCAGATTGGGGCCACGCTAAAAATAGGGTTTATTGGAGGGACTACGGTACAACGCGACGCGGTAAAAGCCGCCTACGCCCGGTGGGCGCAATCAGCAAACCTAAAATTTGAATACCCGGCAAGCGGTAACACAAATATAAGGGTATCATTTTCGCCGGGATCGGCGTGGAGCTACGTCGGAATTGACTGCAATTCTATTCCACAGCAATACGCAACGCTTAATTTCGGGTTTGGCGGAACCGCAACTATTGACCACGAAGCAGGCCACAGCCTTGCTTTGTTGCACGAACAACAGCTGGCTGGGGGTGTTTGCTGGAATGAGGCAAACGTTATTGCTGACCTGTCCGGGCCTCCGAACAATTGGAATTTGGCAACAATAAGATTCAATGTTCTGGATTATCACAACCCTGCGAACGTAATAACAACGGGCTACGATAAAACGAGTATTATGCACTATTCGATACCCGCCCGATGGACGTGCAACAACGTAGCAATACCGGGCGGCACGGCAATAAGCGCAGCGGATAGGGCCTTTGTGGCACTGCAATATCCCGGCGTTATTCCACCGCCACCACCACCGTCTGGCGCTACCCTGACACCCGCGCAGCGCAACGAAATAGTGAGGCTTCTAAACAAATCAAAGGGGGCCACAGACGCGGCAAAGGTTGCCAGCGATTCGGCGAATGTTCTGGTAAAAAAGATAATCGGATTTTAACCTACCAACCCAATCAAATGCCAAATAAACCCCCTATTTTGCAACGAAATTCAAACCATCCAGAAATGACAGACCTACTGTTTTGGCTAAAAATAAAAGGGTTCTTCATTGTAAGGTGGATTAAAAAAACGTTTAAATTAAAAAAAAACATGGAAAATCAATTCGCGGAGAGAATCCGCCAACTCGTGCTCGACAAAGTAGACTTCAAAGATGACGGTGCGGAGGCAATCGTTGAATCAATTTCAACGGCCGCTCTTGAACTTGACGAAGCGACCGACACGTTTGTCGGCCTCGCGGGCGGGAACGCCGACCTGGAAGATATGGCGGGCGCGTTAGTTGACTTAGCCGACATTTTCGACGGCGCAAAACTTGACGCTGACAAGTCGGCAAAACTTGACGTCACGGTGGACAAACTTTTGAAGGGCACCGGGTCGGAAGATCAGCGCGTTGCACTCAAAGATGTGTTTACCAAAACGATGGCATACCAGGTCACGGCAAAGGCAGCAAACGAATTTTTTGACCTGTTGCTTGCCACTGACCCGGATTAGTAGGCAAATCCACCCGCACACAAAAACGAAAGCTGCTTCGCCCAAAATGGAGCGGGGCGGCTTTTTACGTTTTCTTGCAAACGCGATGGCAGACGCTAAGGACAGACAGGCGGGGCTATGGTCTTCATACATTTTGCCCGACGGGAAGACGGCAAGGACGGTCACGCCAGAGACGTGGCGGAGGCGATGGAGTTTTCGCGCTTTCTGGAAAAAATAGATTTTCATTTGAGGCTTTTTATACGGGGCCAGGCCTTCGCAAACGTGCGAGGGCTTTTTTTATGCCTATTCGCAACCCGTGCAAAAATACTTTTAAAACAACAGTGCTGATAATCAGTCAGTTAGAAACTATTTTTGATTTATTTTAAAACAGGTGTACTAAATTCAAAAAGTATTTGTACCTTTACCCTATCAAATAACAACGCCGAAAGGCACAAACAAAAATATCATGAACATTTCCGAACTGCTCAACAAAATCGAATCAAAGGAAATCCTAAAGAAGGATTGCCACACGCACTTTTCCGCCCTTGGCTTTGAATGTATGATCGTAGACATTAACGCAGCCCCGTTTATGATCGACAAATACTCGCTCATAACCCTAGAGATACCCGCAGACAAGCGTGGCAACCTTTCCCGTTTTGCTGGAAAACTTGTTGAGGTAGTACCAACCAGCATCAGCTCCCACGGGCCTAGAATAAACTTCTACATAAGAGAGAAAAAATAGCAGTTTCAATCGCACCACGGCGCAAGCCCCCCGCCTAAACGCGGGGTTGGAATCTTTCACAAACAAAAAATCTCCGCGCAGAAACCAAGACCCGGCGCGGCGGGCAAAAAAAGATGGAAAAAGAGTATTATATTTGTTCGTTTGACAAAGGATGCGGCACAGGTTACCGGCAAAAACTTGCTGACCCAATAACTTTTTTGGCCAGTTCCGAAAAAGACGCAATCGAAAAAGCATATCATATATTATTATCGGACAAAACAGGGGATTTCCCAAACCCAAAATCTAGGCCCGATTGGGCAAGCCACTTCTTTGGAGTAGTGGGGGCCTCAAAGCCAAGGAACTCAAAATTCAATTGTCTATGAAAACACCAAACAAACACGGCGGCAAACGCCTAAACGCGGGGCGCAAGCCCAAAGACCCGTCAGGCCCGGTTGTCCGGGTAACGACCTGGATAACAGCGAAGCAAGCAAAGTACTTCGCAGACAACCCGCGCCTCAACAAGACGGCGCAAATTCAGGCGGCTTTGGATGCTTGGATTTCGGGTTGCCCTTTTTAGCGTTGCCGACAATAGCCTCAAGCTTGCTTTAATTTCTAAAATGAACTGTTCGGAATTGCCGAACGGTTGATGCAAGGCGGTGGGGCTAGTTAGAACCCCACATTTTGGTAGTATAGCGGTTCGGGCTTCTCCGCATTTAGAAGTCCACAAATTAAATAACAAGACAATGAAAAATCTAATTTTAAGAGTAATTGAGCAGGTAATTTATCGTATGTCAGAACATACCCAGCCAGAAATAAAATATTCAGAACGAAATTACAAGGTAGCAAAAGCAGCTTTAGCAGTTAGTGAACTTCGTAAGTCCTTAGCTTGACCTCTAACGCTCGTATGTGCGCAACAAAACACAACGCGCTACACTTCATTGCTTTGAGAGTGCGCAAACGTGGCACACAATTTGAAACAATAAAAAATGAAGAGGATCACTACTAGCAAAGCCCCGACGCAAACGTGCGATGGGGCTTTCGCTTTTTGGTGAAAACCCGTATATTTGTCGCAAAGTTGCCTCATAAAGCATTGAGGGCGGGGCGCGTCCCGATAGCCACAGCTTACGCTGAAACCCTTTTTAACACGCGAACGGCGGACGCGGGCGGGCATCTTTTTAAAACGGCACAACTATGCAACAATTTCCTTTAGACGGATCCGAACATTTTGATATTCGCGAGTTTGTCCACCCGGCTTTCATTAACGCAGTTGGCCCGGCAAAGGCCCGGTGGTTTATTTCTGACTTTCAGCGCGACTTTGCTTTTTTACTACGGCTCAAAACTGGAGTTCCAATTTTCGCAAACGACTATTTTAGGGGCGGTAGGCTGGTTGGTCGCGGCACTAGACCGAGGTCTTACAAGCCAAAGGGCGGGGGCGAATTTTCACAGCACTACCTTTCCAACGCGCTCGATGTTTCGGCGCGTTCGCTAAATCCCCGGCAAATTATGCAAGTGATCATGGACAACGCCGCAGAATTTGAGGAGATTGGGCTGACAACAATAGAAAACATTGAAATGACACCGACGTGGCTGCACGGCGATTGCCGCCCCAAGGTTGAGGGCTGGCACCCAAAGACAGGCTTCTTAATCGTAAATCCTTAGCATAACAAAACCGCGCTGCCATACAAAAAGCCGTCGTTTCGAGAAATCGTTTCGGCGGCTTTTTCGTTGTAAATCAATGAGTTGCGATAGTTGCAAAAAATATTTTAAAAATAAATTTGGCAAACGCTTGTTTATTGTAGTTACCCCCTTATCTTTGACCTTAGAAACAAGCCGCAAGGCATAACAAACAAACTAAAATTCAAGATCATGGCACAGATTAAAACAAATTTCGGCACGGTAGAATTTACGGACACGGTGGGTAAATTTGATCACCCGGTGGTCGCATCCGTCTGGGAAAAGGAAGGAAAGTGCCGCGTCTATTTTAAGGTATCGCACAGTAAGGGGTCAGAGCAGTGCGGATATTACGACGTGATAGGCAAGATAGCTTACACACGGTCTTCACCCGCCGCATGGGGGCACGAAATAAAGGGGAGTATTATACACGAAGCCTCCGCGCAAGTAGCCCCAAAGCAAGTTGCAAAAACGGGAACGTTCAACACCGGGCTTGGATACTACGGCACAAAAAAAGATGCTGACAGAGGGTTTGACGGGATCGAATAGGCTTCAAATAAAGTTTCACAATCAAAAAATAAATATCATGCCACAAATTATTAACAACGGCCCAGCAATGCAGCCTTCAACCCAAATAGCGATAAGAAACGCCGCCGCCAACGTTGGCGTTTCAGAGTCTCACGCTACCCATGTTTCGCAAGATTGCGACAACCACATTTTTGATATTTACGACCACAACAAAAACTACCTGTTTTCGATAGATACGGATGGCGATGTAGTTTTTGATCGGTAAACAATCGCACCACGGCAGCAATGCCCCCCGCTAGAAATGGCGGGGTTGGAATCAAACTTCACAAGCAAACAAAATCTCCGCGCAGAAACCAAGACCCGGCGCGGCGGGCAAAAAAAGATGGAAAACTTCACAATAAAAATATGGAGAAAATCATGCGGCAACTCCCCGAGGGGCACCAACTTCGGAACGCTCCTAAATGAAGGAACGAAATGCTCGCGGGAGCATTTGGGGCATGGAACAATAGTTAACGAGTATTGGTCTTTACAGGCCCACTCGTTCGAGATTTACTATAACGTGTCTCTACAAAACCTACACGCAGCAATACCGAAAGTAAAAAGCATGGTAGTGTATGCGCCGGGGGCGTATGAATCGCGCAAGGACGGTATTTGCGCAGTCGGGTATGAAACGGTTGCTGACGCGTCGGTTTGTGGAACCATGGACAAAATGGTGGACGCAATGACAAGCCTTGCGGCTGTTGGGTATCCTGTTGTTTCGGACGGACTGTACTACATTGATGCAACCGACTGGGGGAGAGTCTCGGCGGCTTCATCATACGCAGCGGCAGAGGCGTTTACCGCCATGATGATAAAGTTACCCGGAAACGAGGCCCGGGTTTTTTCCATAGTAAAAGAAAGCTAAAAACCGAACCACGGCGCAATCCCCCCGCTAGAAATGGCGGTGTTGTAATCAAAGTTCACAAGCAAAAACTCAGCCATGAACGTTTTAAATATTAAATACGAGAATTGCGCAAAGACCTCCGTGGAGGTTGCGTTCAAACAACGGTTCTCTACTGAAGAGGAAACGGACTCCTCTTTTTATTCCACGGAAAAGATGTCGGGCGTACTGGCCAGGACAGAAGACGGCAACCTATGCCTAATCACCCCTTGGGGTTCTCCGGGATGCTCCGGGCTTGACTGCCACAGGTTGGTCGTGGGCGGTCAGATATGGGATAACCTACACAGCATCGAAAGCTTCAGTGTGGTAGGCGGGTATCAAGACCCGCTGCCGACATGGGGCTTGAATTAAAGTTCACAAACTAAAAATCAATAACTAATGTCATTAGTTAAAATAGTTTCAAATTCGTGGATGTCTTCATTTCCAGTCACATCCGGCGAAAACAAATCCATACTAGTAGGCTCCTTAGAGGAGTTTTGCGAAGGTGTTATGGATTCTTGTCTAAGGACTTCAAAAACAGAAATAGGAAACTGGATAAAATCTAGCGGATTTTTTGCTAATTTCCCGGTCGAACACTTGGGGGTTAACAAGGACTTAGATAGGTTCGCCAGAATCCTTAGGGCGTATGAGCCGGGGATTGATAGGTTTCTTGAAGAGAACCCAAATTTTTATCTTTGGTACAATCCTAATCAATAAAATGACACACGCAACCAGAACCGCAGCTCTTCGCGCCTCAATACGCCTTGACTTGATAGTAGCGACTAAGCTAGAGGCCGACGTATTAGACGGCACAGCCCTTGAATATGAGGCCCGCGAAGGGTTTGAGCCGGGTTATGTTGCGGGGCTTGCCGTACAATATCGGCGAAACGCCGAACGCTTGCTTGATAAACTAGACTCCCTAATAAGGGGGTACAAAAAAACAAAATCATGAAACTTTTAGTAAAAATAAAACCCTGTAAAATCGCAAAGCAGGTCACAATTGACCTTACAGAACACGGAATATCAGAGGAAAAGTGGGATCAAATGTCGTATGACGAAAAGGATCAAGCTTTGGAGACGATACTTGATCAGTTTGATCAGCCGTATTGGGTGTTTGACAATTTTCAAAAAACAAAATCATGAAAGCCCCGGTATGGATAAGAAAACTATTCTCCCCAACGCCCCGCGTCGGGGATATAGTTTCTGGATCTATTGACTTTTCGGTTTGGTTTTCCGGTGTTGTTATCGAGAGAAAGGACTACCCTAAGTTTGAAACGATCTACTACAAAGTAGACGCAACCGTAAGGACAAGCACCGACTGGAATGGCGTGGTTGAA
>Ga0209490_10002081_pt1 | contig 19042 bp, 19 predicted proteins | sample MAT06_FD_187209 | JGI IMG/M metagenome (GOLD analysis project Ga0209490, IMG submission 187209) | Freshwater microbial communities from Lake Fryxell liftoff mats and glacier meltwater in Antarctica - MAT-06 (SPAdes) (version 2) | ecosystem: Environmental > Aquatic > Freshwater > Ice > Liftoff... | reverse complement strand
CTTGATTGATGCTGCCGTCAAAGCTGGCGTGCAAAAATTTATTTTAGTCTCATCTATCGGTAGCGGTAACACTGCCGCCGCTTTGCCGCCGCAAGCTTTAGAAACTTTGGGCCCGGTGTTAATTGAGAAAGAAAAAGCCGAAAATCATTTGATAGCAAGCGGGATGATTTATACAGTGATTCGTCCGGGCGGACTCAAGTCGGAACCTGCAACGGGTAATGGTGTTTTAACGGAAGATTGCCGGGTGGCGGGAACGATTCACCGGGCGGATGTCGCGCAGTTAGTTTGTCAGTGTTTAGTTTCTGATGCTGCTAATAATAAAGTTTTGTCGGCGGTTGATCAGCAAATGGTTTATGGCAATCTAGAGTATGAAGTATTAGGCTTGGGATAAAAAGACCGGGCGGTTGAAACCGCGCCGACACAGACCAAACCCGCCTCCGCGGGTTGAAGACGGGGCGGTTATAAAATTACGTGATATTCTTCAGTCCGCGGAGGCGGACATTGTTTGTGTAGACGCGGTTTCAACCGCCGTCCGATCGCACTCAAGAATCGAAAGGCTTAATCCACGATCGCCCGTTAGCGAAGCCCTCGAAGAGGATCGCCCAATCCAACACCAAACCCGCGATCGCAAACAATACCACACTCTCAACGCCAACCACCGCAAACGGCAACAACTCCTGTGGGGCGGGCATCTTGCCGGCCTCAAAAGAAAGTCCCCCCTCAAAAGACAATCCAGCATCCAACTGTCCAAAAGCGCGCACCAGCCCAAAAGCCAACACCACACCAGATTTAAGGTGCGGGTTAGTATCGCGGCGGATAGCGTAGCGGTAAGTCACGCCGAATAAGAAACCGCCCAAAAGTGCCATCACTCCTCTGAAGGCAAAATTTAGGTCAATTGCCCTTACCTGCAAACTCGCCAGAGAATCCCACCTCTGGGCTAGGATTAAGCTGTTAACAAGGGCGATCGCCCCAAAACCAAGAAACACCGAAAAAGCAGCAACACTCCCTGCTTTCAAAGATTCTACCCGTTCAGCGAAACTAAAATTTGACGAATCCTTCACAGCACCTTCATTCCAAAAATGGCTCAAATTAAATTATAAGGAATACCCTGAAAACCCTGTGACTTTAGTCCAGGGATGAAAGGGCGTTGCAGGATTTATCCTGCCTATAAAATAACCAATTGCACGAAGGTCTGGCAAGTGTGCTATTATCAAGGAAGTTGAAAGTTGCGAATTTTGAAAAATTCAGTATCTAGCTTAGCAGCAGTACGGATGCTCAAAATAATTAATCACAACTAATACTAAGATTCTGAGCATATTAAATCGTCAGTAACAGACGTTAAAAACCTACCCCCGGACTGGAGGAAAGTCACGACTGAGGAGCTAGTTGTAAGACTAGGATAGCAGACCGCCATTTTTGGCAAAAGGATTGCGCCCGGAAACCCTAGTAATAGGGATATTAAGGCTAAAAAGTCTTAAGAATCCCCGTCGCTTTAGCGCAGGGAGTGTCAACATAAGGGTTGGAGTCACTTTGTACAGTTCGTTCAATAAATAGCTATGGATATTTTGTCACTCGGTTGGGTTTCGGTGCTAGTTTTGTTCTCCTTCTCAATTTCAATGGTAATTTGGGGCCGCAACGGTTTCTAGATTCCAAATAAGACATACGGTTGAAACCGCCCGTTCTTCAACCCGCCTCCGCGGGTTTTGTTTGTGTAGACGCGGTTGAAACCGCCCGGTTTTCAACCCGCGGAGGCGGGTTTTGTTTGTGTAGACGCGGTTGAAACCGCCGAGTCTTTTAAATCCTATTTAACCAAAACTCAATAACAAAAGTTACAAATAATATGACTGCCAAAAAAATATTAATGTTAGTCGGCGACTTTGTAGAAGACTACGAAGTAATGGTGCCTTTCCAAGCATTGCAAATGGTAGGTCATACCGTCCATGCAGTCTGCCCGGATAAAGCCGCAGGCCAAACAATTCGCACCGCAATTCACGACTTTGAAGGCGACCAAACCTACAGCGAAAAACCAGGTCACAACTTCACTTTAAACGCGACTTTTGACGAAATCAACGCCGCCGATTACGATGCTTTGATTATCCCCGGAGGAAGAGCCCCAGAATACATCCGCCTCAACCAAAAAGTGCTGCAAATTACCCGCTACTTTGCCAATAACAAAAAGCCGATCGCATCTATTTGTCACGGCTTGCAAGTCCTCACCGCCGCCGGCGTGCTCGAAGGCAAACGCTGCACTGCATACCCCGCTTGCAGCCCCGACATACTCCGGGCCGGCGGCAAATATACCGAAGTTCCCGTTACGGAAGCCGTAGTCGATGGCAACTTAGTCACAGCCCCCGCGTGGCCTGCCCATCCTAACTGGTTGGCTGAATTTCTGAAGGTTTTGGGAACGAAGATCGAACATTCAGAGAAAGTCGAAGTATGACTATTTTCACAGTCAAAGTTAAACCGAATTCCAAACAGCAAAGCATCGCAGAACAACCAGACGGCAGCCTCACAATACATCTCAAGTCGCCGCCAGTCGATGGAAAAGCTAATCAAGAATTAATCGTGTTGTTGGCGAAAAAGTTTAAAGTGCCGAAATCTGCGATCGCCATTAAATCCGGTTTGTCCTCCAAAAATAAACTTGTCGAAATTGCGATCGAACCTTTAACTTAGAAATAAAGGTAATAACAAATCTATCTAAAGAGGGATATAGACTCAACTTTAAAATCATATATTAATAGTTGTAGAGTTAGAATATAAAATTATGAGCATTGAAAATAGAGTCGAAGCAACAGCGAAGAATATTGAAGGCAAAATCCAAGAAGCTGCTAGCGAAGTTACAGGCAATCAGAAAGATAAATTAGAAGGTCAAGCCAAGCAGGATGAAGCATCAGCAATTCACCTGAAAGAAGACCTCAAAGATAAAGCAAAAGAGATTGTAGACCGAGCTTAGTAACAGTATTCCCTACAAGTTTCCTGCCTACTAAATCCCGCAAACGATATGTTTGCGGGATTTTTTATAATGAGCATAAATTATTTGTACCAATATCTTGGGGCGGGTTTTACCAACCATAATTGCCAAAAACTAACCATCTCATAAACCCGCCCCCACCCAGCCCAAAATTCCGAATTAATTGAATTTAACGGTTGGGCGACGATGCTTAATCGGGGTTATTCGTTGGGTGGGGGCGGGTTTATCAACATTATTGGTGCGTCCCAAAATTCATCGGCGAACCGCCCCTACAGATTCTAGTAATTCATAATGCAAAAGCATTAATTTTGTGGCTGGAATTGTTTCCATTGCATAAGTTGTGCCATCTTGATGAGAAAATTCTACCTCAAAAGCAATGCCATCAAATTCCATCACGACTGTTCCTACTTGTCCTTTATATAATTTAATGATTTGTTTTGTTTCAAAATGGGTTGCTTCTAAATCTTCAGTTAAAGCAACAATATCAAGGTCTTTAATTGTTTTCATTGTTTTTACCTCACTTTTTGACTTGGCTGGGGGCGGGTTGATCAAGATTAGTCCTGGAGGCAGAAACCGGGTTTTTACCGAAATACTGCATCCCAGCCTTTAACTAGGAGTGAAAAACCCGGTTTCTTTGGTTCTGATGCGTCAGTTCTAAAGATTATTGGGCCGTGGCCAAATTCATCGGTGAACCCGCCCCATGCCTCATTAGATTGGCGATTTTCGATTAAAATTACCAATCAATCTAAAATCTAAAATCTAAAATCTAAAATCTAAAATCTAAAATCTAAAATTGCCCCATGCTCATGCCAATAAAAAAGCCAGGGATGGATATCCCCAGCTCGAAACATAGCACAATTAGTTTTGAGAGTTGGTAGGGCGATGTTTCACAATCGACCCCACCCACTTTTACCCAAATTAAATCAGGGTAATGTCAGCAGCCGTAATGCCCGGTCTGCCATTCAGAATTGCCAGCGTCACGCCTGGGTTAGAACCACCAACACCGTCAGGGTCAAATCCTAGTCGTCCGGTTCCATTTTCATAAAACAGGAACGCATCTGATACGGCAGCCCCGGCGGGACCAAACTGGCTAGTGTAAGCCCCATTTTCAAGCACCAAGAACGACCTCGAAGAAAGTCGATTCGTACCTTCGACTGCTGACAAGCCGGGGAAACTGTTGAACTGCAAGATAAACTTGTCTTGACCCGCCACAAAATCGCCGATTTGGTCTGGGTTAGTACCCACGGCGCCCTCGCCGAAGTTGTTGTAGTAGAAGCTGTCATTGCCAGTGCCACCAATCAGCGTGTCAGCACCAGGCCCGCCGCCGAGAGAGTCGTTGCCGTCGCCCCCGATCAAATAGTCGTTACCAAAGCCGCCCAGCAGCGTGTCATTCCCGCCACCAGCATTTAAGGTATCGTCCCCGAATGTTGTGTTGGATGAGTCGCCGAACAGTATGTCATCTCCGCTACCAGTAGTGATGACATCAGTGCCGTTGCCACCAATAATGAAGTTGCTGCCTAAGGTATCGGTAATCAAGTTGGCGACTGTGCCAGTAAAGGTGACGCCGGTGGCGTAGGAGATGAAGTCGTTACCCGCAAAGTTGCCAATCAGGCGATCGCCCTGGCTGCCAAAGATGATGGTGTCACTTCCCTCGCTACCGTTCATGAGGTTGGTGACGGTGAAGCTGCCAGTAGTAGGATTGGTGTAGCCAAGTAACAGATCGTTGCCCAGCCCGCCTTCGAGAGTAATCAAAGCAGTACCAGTACCAGCAAAACGGGCCTTGGTAGCATCGATAGTATCGTTGCCATCTCCACCGACTGCATTAGTAAAGGTACCGCTCAGGCTGTCGTTGCCTTCAGCGCCGATCATTGTATCCGTCGCAAAAGCTGCAACGATCGTGTCGTTGCCCACTCCGCCGTCGAGCAAGTTGCGACCCGCGAAGCCTGGAAATGAACTGGAGGCGCCTACGCTCGAAATTACATTCGGCACCGACGCCGACACGATGAAGTCGTCGCCTGCACCTCCCAACGCAGTATCAGAAGTGGCAAAAACGTTGATCGTGTCGTTACCGTCGCCACCGTCAAAGAAGTTTCTGCCACCGCCAAACTCGCCGATCGCGCCAACGAGAGAATCGTTGCCGCCACCGCCGAGCAAGGTGGTTCTCTCAATGCCGATCGTGATGACGGCGGAAGCAAATGGGCTGCTTTGGGTACTGTTGGTAATGACTAAGATGTCGTCATCAAGATCGCCCGACAGGTAGCTGTTGCTGGCCACACCGTACAGTGTGTCGTTACCTTTACCGCCGAAGAGACTGTCTCTTACATTGATACCTACAACCAAGTCGTCGCCCAAGTCGCCCCGCAAGTAGTTGCTGCCTTCATTGCCAGCGAAGCCAATACCCAAACCACCCTCTAAAGAGAGGTTGTTGCCACCGCCTGCGATGAAGAAGCCGATCGAGTCATTGTCCTTGCCGCCGTAGAGCGAGTCTCTTCTCTGCGCTCCTCCCAGCATCGTATCCGCGCCCTCATTACCAAACATGAGGTTAGCTTCGACAGTACCTTGGAGGAAGTCTTCTCCCTCACCGCCGTACAGCGTAGCGCGGGCTTCAGCGACTATGGTGTCGTTGCCTCCGTCGCCAAACAGCAAAGCCGGAGTGCGCTGAGATCTGATTGAATCTTCGTCGTCGCCGCCGTACAGTGTATCGTTCGGGCCAACTGAAATCAGAGTATCGTTATCGCCTTGGCCAAATATTAAGCTGCCGCCCAGGGTGGAAGTTCTAATGAAATCCGCCCCGGCTCCGGCGAATACTGTATCCGGGCCTAGTCCCGGAAGGTTTAAATCTAGTTGATTAGGATTGTCATCTAACGTTGTCATAAAGCTTCACTCCTCTACTTGTTGGTCATCGCTGGTGCGACTACAGACACTGCCTAGAACACCGAATGTTTGGATTCCGCTGTAGTTTAACCTGTTTGCCAGCCGCAAGTCTAGCCTACTGGCGTTAACCCTGTCTAGACTTTCTCCCTCGCGGATTTTTTGCTTGTAAGCTTTTATTTTCAAAGTCTTCACCCTTTAATAATCCTGGTGCACTGTCTCAGGTGCTCACGCTCAAGAAGACGCAGCTCATTTTATTAATGTTCCATTCTGGATTGGCGGTCGGGGATCGCCTCCGGGGGAGGAAATTAAAGATTAAAAAAGGCAGATCTGGGTGATCGGGAAGACAAGGGAAATTGGGAGATTTGTTACTTGGTAGGTAACAAGGCTTTGTGGCAATTTCCGGTTTTCCAGGCAGGGCCGTCATTTAATAATTCTGACCCGGATTGAACTCGCCAACGGCTCCGGGCTTTAAAAGTCTACGCCCCGCTTTAGTTCTACGCCCCGATCGCCGTAGTGTTTGTGACAGTATACCTCGGAGTGTACGCTTGCCAAGTCAAAGTAAGCGTGGGGTTTGTGGCAGCGCCCGGTGATAATAATTTCTGTATCCCGCGGCTTGCGTAACAGGGCTTCGACGATCGGCTCTACCGGCAGCAGTTCTAAGTCTACTGTGGGATTGAGTTCGTCGAGAATAATCGTTTTGTACCAGCCGCTGGCGATCGCCATTTTAGCGATTTCCCAGCCGCGTTCTGCCTCGATGCAGTCTAGCTCTTGCTGTTGTCCCCGCCAAACTATAGCATCTCGGCCGCACCGCTGATGGTCTACTAGCTGTGGATAACTTTGCCGCAATGCTGCGATCGCCGCATCTTCTGTATAACCCGTGCCACCTTTGAGCCATTGCACGATTAACACCCGGTGAGATTGGTCTTGACTGATACCCCTACCTATTGCCTGCAAAGCTTTGCCCAAAGCGCTCGTAGACTTGCCTTTCCCCGCTCCAGTGTATATTTCGATACCGGAAATATTATGCTCTGCCGCTGCGGGGTGATAGTGGGGCTTCATTTCTGAGTGTAAGTCGGCAATCTCCAGCAAAGCTTCCGGGGCCGCTCGGCCTGTGGCGATGACTTCTAAATATTCTGGTTTGTTTTTGAGGGTTTGGACTACTTCGTCAACTGGCAGCAAACCCAAGTCCAATACGGGGTTTAGTTCGTCTAGTACCACGACGGAATAGAGCTCGCTGGCGATCGCTCCTTTGGCGATATCCCAGCCTCGCTGAGCTTCGGCGCGATCGAAGCGGGTGATTGCTTCGGCCCCAAAATATTCGGCTCTGCCGGTACGCACTTGGTCGATCAAGTGGGGAAATGCCCGTTGCAAGGCTTCTATTGCCCCGTCTTCGTCGTAGGAGCGGCCGGGGCCTTTGAGAAAGCGCAGCAACAAGACTCGCGTGGGCGAGTCAGAATTAATACCCAGCCCGATCGACCGCAACACTACTCCCAAAGCTGCCTGAGACTTGCCTTTACCAGCGCCGTCGTAGACGTGAATCTGACCCGCGGCGCGTTCCGAGCGGGATGAGGCTGTCCGAATACCAATGCCATTCCTTACCATAATCAGCAGTTGTTTGAGTCTGTAGCGGGGTGGGTATTCGATCGCGCGCCTTGAATGTTTAATTTTTCCATTCTGTTGGCGGATCTCAACAGATTATACGATAAGTCCTAACCCCCAATCTTTTAAGCAGCGATTTAACGAAATCAGGTGCTCAAACCTCCGGTTAAGATTATTCCGTTTGTGCTGTACAATTAAAATTTAACACGGACTGATATACCTAAAGGCTTATGATTGCGAGTGTTTTCCCATTTCGGACTGTTTTGGTGCAAATTTTAATTATGTTTTTGGCGATCGCGATCGAATCGTGGTTTCTGCAAAAACTACTTAAACTCGGCCCCAAAACCAGCATTGAATATACAGCCATCCTCAATCTATCTTGCACTTTCGTAGGCTGGTTAGTTTTCTTCGGCATTGAAAGCGTTCTTCCCAAAGATTTGCGGGAACAGCTTATCGGTTATATTTTATTAGGCAGAGGACAGGATGTTTACGCTCCACTAACTATGATAGCACTCTCAGTATTAGCAGTGACTTTTCTAGCTAAATGGCAGGGATTAGAAATCATAGATAACATGGTTTCCGGCAATAAAAAAGCTTCCAAACCTCAGTTTTTAGGGCCACCCACCCTCACCCGCCGTCCTCCCCAAAAAACTTTTCAAGTAACTACCCAGTTTGGGGGGATTTTAATCGCCCACACTGTTAGCAATGTCGTTATTTTAACCGTGTTGTTTTTGCAAAGCGTCTATTGAAATTTATGATGAAGCAATTTTTGGATGTCACTCAGCAACTCGCTAAGCTGAGGACTAACCTTTGGGAAAGCAATAAAAAAGTTCAAAAGGCGATAATGCCGCCTAGAGTTGTCCACTGGAAAACTCCTTTACTGCTCAGCATCTTTTTAGGTTTGCTATCGGTGGCCGCAGTCACAGACTGGCCGACGAGAACTCTACTTTTTGATATGAGCTGGTTATTTTTTATACTTTCAATGGGTTTGCTGACCAGCCAGCAACCTTTTGTGATTAAAGGAGTAAGTCTGAGTCCGTGGGTGACAAGCATCTTAATTGGCTTGTGGTTACTGATCAGATTGCCGTCGGATAGGAAGGAAATAGCATGGATATCCGGACCAATTATAGCAGTAGTAATTCTTGCTATCATAAGGGTTTGGAAGAGCGATTCAAAACGGGAAAGTATCAGCGAGTTGATGCGCCCTCAGTTTTTGATGATTACTCTAGTTCACCTGCTGTTTTCCTGTTGGTTTGCTTTTCACTTTTTAATTCAAGGTTGGATACAACAGTATCCGAGCGTTTTATCTCAGGATTTGAGGCAAAGCGATTATGTGGTGACATTTCAACAGCCAACTATTAATCGCTCCAGAGGAGTTGTTATCCTCAATGAAATGGAGCGATACCTGCAAAATGAAGCCCGCACAAAACCGTGGGCGCAAGTAGAGCAAATGTTAATAGATATTGACAACGAGCGATTTTTTCTGCGGAATCAAGCCTTAAAAACAACTGGGGTAGTCGCAGAAGATGCGAGGTGGGATGTCAAAACTTCGATCGTCCAAGGAGAGTCCCGCTATCAGTTAGAGATGCAGGCAACTTGGCTGGGGGCGGTTTTTAGACCGGAAATATATTCGTTTACCAAATCTTGCGAGGTGTTCGCGATAGCCAATAGGGCGACTGTAACCTGCGGTGCCATCAAACGCTCTCAACCCGGACAGAAAAAAGATGGAACGCCGGGGGACAGTCAAGTTTGATTCTGTCTCTGTTAACTAATTGCGATCGGTATAGCGGGAGAGTGGGAGAGTCTGAGAGTGGGAGCGTCTGAGAGTCTGAGATGGGAAAAATCCTCTTTCTTCCCTCTTCCCTCTTCCCTCTTCCCTCTTCCTTCTTCCTTCTTCCCTCTTCCTTCTTCCTTCTTCCTTAAACTAAAGTATGGCGAAAGTTTCCAGTGGGTTAATAACTAGATGAATTTGAGAAGAATCTTGACAGTCGCGACCAATGTATTTTGGGAAGTAATTCGCGATCGCATCCTTTACTTAATTATTATTTTTGCTCTGTTGATGGGCGCATCGGTACGGTTGATACCGGAATTGGCGGCGACAACCGAAAAGAAAATCATCTTAGATATCGGTTTGGCTGCTATGAGCCTCCTCGGTCTAATTGCCACAGTCTTTGTGGCTACCGGATTGGTCAACAAAGAAATTGAAAAGCGGACTGTTTATCTGTTAGTTGCTAAGCCGATAAGCCGGGCGGAGTTAATTGTGGGCAAGCACTTAGGGCTGTCGGCGGTGCTGGCGGTGCTTGTAGCAGCAATGACTGTTATCTATCTGGCTATTCTGAGTTTGAGCCGCATTCCTTTCCCTTTGGAAAGCATTTTAATCGCTTCGTTGTTTGTCTGGTTTGAGCTGTGTCTCATGGCCGGTGTCGGGATTTTATTTGGGGTTTTTAGCAGTTCGCTGCTGGCAACTTTACTGACATTTGGCGTTTATTTAATGGGACATTCGACGCGGGATTTAGTGGCTTTGGGCAAGTTAACTAAAAATCCTGGCCTTGAACAATTGATGATGGGACTTTATCTGGTTTTGCCGGATTTAGCCAGATTCAATTTGAGAAACGATGCTGTTTACGGACAAGTTCCTTACTTGGCAGGTTTGATTACAGATGCTGGCTACGGTTTGCTGTATGTGGTGCTGCTGTTGTCAATTGCGATCGCCATATTTTCCCGTAGGGAATTTTAAAGCGCGCATTCGGCACCTTCAGGGTAATTGTTTGTACTGAGGACTTTAGTCCTCACTACAAACCAATTTTATGATCGACTTAGCGCGCTAAGATATAGACAAGGTTATCGATCGCCAATCTCGACTAAAACTCAAACTTTTATTGGTAAAATGAGGTGACTTATGACTACTGTAATTCACAAACCGATATCGCAGCTCAAGATTACTTGGCCGCTGCTACCCGATGATTTCATCCTACCAGACGACCCTGTAGACGATATAGACCATCCCTTGCTAGCTAACGGTTTGCGCCAGTCTGTAGTGGATTCCCCGGAACTAATGCAAGACGCACTAATAGTTTCTAATTTTGCTTTGTGTGCTGCTGTGGACGATCGCACTATTTGCAAAGCCCCAGACTGGATGTACGTGCAGCCGGTTCAAAAGAGGCCTCACAACTATCCCCGCCGCAGTTACACGCCTCATACCGAAGGAACTGTCCCTTTTGTAGTGATGGAATTTCTATCAGCTACTTACGGCGACGAATACTCTGTCGAACACACAGAAGAAATCGGCAAGTGGTTTTTTTACGAACAAGTAATCAAAGTTCCTCGCTATGTCATTTTTCGACCGCATACAGGGAGAATAGAAGTTTATGCGCTAGAATCAGAGCGTTATGACAATCAAAATCCTGATGAAAACGGCCGTTATTTAATACCTGGATTAAATCTATTTTTGGGATTGTGGCAGGGAAGTCGCGAAGGGAGAACAGGATATTGGCTGGGTTGGTGGACGGCGGGCGGAGAACTGCTTTTGTGGCCGGAAGAAAGGGCAGAAAATGAACGCCAGCGAGCCGATCGCCAACAGCAAGACAAAGAGTTAGCCGAGACGCTGCTGGAACAGGAAAGACAGCGAAATCAAGAACTTTTGGCACGATTGGCAGCCCTCGGTATCGATCCAGAATAGCATTAGAAGTTCGATGGAAGTCGGAAGAAAGAAGAGGTTCGAGGGAAGAAGGGAACCCGATCGAGATATGCTTTCTTCATCCTTCTTTCTTTAGTTTGCTTTCTTACTTCTCTGTTTGTACCAAAAAGTTGAAATTATGTTAGTAGAAAAACTCGAACAATTAAAAGATATTTTCGCACAGATGGAACGGGCTTTGATTGCCTACTCCGGCGGAATTGACAGCACTTTGGTGGCAAAAATCGCTTTTGATGTGTTGGGCGATCGCGCTTTGGCAGTTACTGCTGTTTCCCCGTCTTTACTGCCAGAAGATTTAGAAGATGCGCGGATTCAAGCAGCAGAAATTGGCATCGCCCACCAGGAAGTAGAAACTCAGGAAATGGCAAATCCCAATTACACTTCTAACCCAGTTAACCGCTGCTATTTCTGCAAAAGCGAACTGCACGATACTTTGAAACCCTTAGCACTAGCAAAGGGTTATCCTTATGTCGTGGATGGGGTTAATGGTGACGATTTAAAGGATTACCGTCCCGGAATTCAGGCTGCGAAGGAACGCGGCGCGCGATCGCCTTTAGCAGAAGTTGGCATGACTAAATTTGAAGTGCGACAGTTAGCAAAAGAATTGGATTTGCCTTGGTGGGATAAACCGGCTCAACCTTGTTTGAGTTCGCGCTTTCCTTACGGTGAAGAAATCACTGTTGCCAAGTTGCAAAGAGTGGGGCGCGCTGAACGGTATTTGCGGCAGTTGGGACTGAAAAATTTGCGAGTGCGATCGGATGGAGATACGGCGCGGATTGAATTGCCGGCCCAGGAGATTCAGGAGTTCGTGGTAAATGCGGATTTGCCTGCATTAGTCGCGGTGTTTCAAGAGTTTGGTTTTGTGTACGCGACTTTGGATTTGGAGGGGTTTCGTAGTGGCAAATTAAATCAGGTTTTACAACCTGAATTGTTGGGGGCGAAGGGTTGATTAATTATCTTGAAAAAATGTCACTACAACCGTGTGTTCGTCCCGATCGCATTTAACTTGAAAACGGCGCTGAGGATAAAGCGATTTTAGGCGACTTTCCCACATCTGAGCTAATGCTTGTCCCAAATACAATAAATTGTCACTGCTAGCGTTTTGGGCACCGGGGAGAATGTCATCAACGTGCTGGTGGTTCATCACCTGCTCAATTGCAGCGACATCATTCCCTAGCTCGATTTTCCACTGTTCGTAGATTTGACTGTTAAAGGCTTCGGACAAAAAGATACCGCCTTCATGTTCGACAAAATCTGGCCAGAATAGTTTTGTGAAAGCTATGGCAATTTCAATATTAGCAGATCCAAAAAGATAATCCCAGAGTGAAAAATCATCGCCGTTGGCTTTTTTCCATTGCTGGAAATCGATTAGTTTATCTGCATTCAAGGATATTTGTTTGATGAACATAATTTCTAGGGTATTTCATCCAATCTAGCTGGCCTAACTGTTTTCTCAGCTTGCACGTAAATGTCTCCTGCTGAGTTTTGGTTGTGTTTGCATTCAACTGCGTGAGGTGTCGGCACATTTGCATGAGCCTTTCCTGTCAAGTCTACTCGCTTAATTGCCCGTCCGCTGTCATCGTAGACGATATAGCTGGTAATGTTCTTGCCATCCATGCGGTAGAGTAAGTTTTGGGCACTTGCTCCATCTAATCGGTGAGGACATAAATAACCGGAATGAATAGAGCCGATACCCGTACTGCATCAATGATTTGATTCCCGTTATGCAACTGTCAACTGTCACAGGTCAACTGTCCACTGCTATATGTATGGGTGAATAATCTGGGCAACAATATTCGTGACATCGCCCGTGAATTAAAGCAATAGCATAAACTAAAGTAGCAGCAAGAGTAGCAGCCAGAGTAGCAAGTTTTATGACAGTTAAATTTAGGTTAATTTCCGTCGTGTTGGCTTTGTTGTTGTGCGCGTACATCCCCTTTCGGGTGTTAGCTAATCCGCAGCCTGCGGGTGATAACGTGAGCTCTGCGCTGTGGTGGCAAATGGCAGTGTACAATCAGGTACAGCAAATTCAAGACAAGCAGTATCAAGGGTGCGTGTGGGGCGATTCTATTTCCTCGGCTTTGCAAGATTCTTTGGGAGATGGAAACTTTAATTTTGCGATCGGCGGAATGAGTTCTGTTTCGCTGCTAGAACAGCTTAAACTGGTAGTACCACAGGCATTTACCTGTGAAAAATCGATTTTGGCGATCGGCACAAATGATGCTATGTATGGCATTAGCGATGAACAGTTTGTCAATAATTTGAAAGAGGCGATCGCACAATTGCGATCGCTCGGCACTAAACAAATCATTCTCGTTCCTGCTTTTTACTCAACACTTGCCGCTAGCCACAATCCGAAAGCAGCGGGAACAATTGCCAGAGTTGACGAAATAAATGTTTTGATTGAGCAAGTAGCCGCTGCCGAAAAAGTTCCTGTTGAATGTCAAGGAATACAAGCATTATTTAAGGAAAAGGCGCTCAATCAAGACTTAACAATTGACGGCGTTCACCTGAATGCCAAAGGTTTAGATATCTACAGGAAAGTTTTGTTAAATATTTTAAATTCTCCCTCTGTAACGCGCACATCTTTCTGATAAATAATATCAAATCCGGTGGCATCGGAATGAATATTACCCACAGTCAGGACACGGCATTTCCGTGTCCTCATAGCGAGCGCCATCGATTATTTTGGGAGTAGTCCAAGGGCATTGCCGTCTCCTCCCTTGCTTATGATGTCTAAGGAGTAGACTGAATTTGCTGTGGCGACTGCTGCTGAAGCTGAAGTTGTTGATTTTGAATCTGAAGTCGCTGATTTTCAACATCAATTTGTCGCTGTCTGTCTTGAAGTTGTAGTTGTCTGTCCTCTGCTTGCTGTTGTCTGTCCTCTGCTTGTCTTTCTCTTTCTTGACGTTGTAGCTCTCTTTCAAACTGTCTATCTTCACGTTGCTGTTGTCTATCTTCACGTTGTTGACGAAGCTGATCGAGTTGATTTTTTCGCTCGAAATTGCCTCCCAAAAATAAGTTCTCAAAAGCGCTCATAGTTGCTTGAACACCAGTCAAAACTCCGCTAACAGTGTTAATGACACCTGCAACTCCTGTGATCGGCTGCAAGAAACTACCGATATTATCTGCTACCCTAGTATAGCCCGATCGCGCTACGAGGATCACATCATTGTTACGGAGAACTGGATTATTGTCAGGATTCAACCCTTGAGCAAAATCCACATCAATAGTGCGGCGAGTAACAGTACCATTGGGGTTCAAACGCAGCAGTTCCACCTTGTCTTTTTTCGCCCGCAATTGATTGAAACTGCCTGCGGTGAGCAAAGCTTGGTGCAGGGATGTACTGGGTTTAACCAGTAAAGCTCCAGGCCTGATTACTTCCCCCACAACATTGATGCTAATCGCGTTTGGAGAGAAACTCGTACTTCCGAGTTGGGCAACTTCCGTTAAGTCTACAGTAGATGCTGTCGGGATAATCACGCTATCACCTTCTTGCAGCAAAATATCTTGAGTAGAGTCGCCTTTTTGCAGCAAATCCCACAGATTTACCATGATAGTTTGTTCGTTGCCGCCTCTGATTTGGCGGCGGATTTGCACGCGGCGGATATCGGCTTCTGTAGTGATACCGCCGGCAATTTTGAGTGCTCTAGTTATTGTTGGCAAGCCCACAACGGCTCCTTGCTGCTGGTCGATAGATACAAAACTCAACTCTGTTTGTTGGTTGGTCGATCGCACATCCGAAGCAAATACAGTATAAGGCCCCGGCCGATTAACTTCGCCGACAATTACCACGCCAATTGGTTTAGTAATATCAGCGGAAAAATTAGCACTAGCTCTTTGACGTACTTCTTGAGTATTTAGAGAAGTTGCTGTCGGTATAAAAATTGTATCTCCATCTCGGATTGTGACATCTTGTCGCAGGTTTCCTGTGTCTAAAAACTCCTGCAAATTAACAGTAATAATTTGCTCTGCTCCACCTCTGCGGGGACGGCGAATTTGCACTGCTCGCATATCTCCTGCGGAGGTGACTCCTTTTGCAAGTTGTAGCATTTCCATCAAAGTCGGAAATTTGACTCCTCCTCCTTCTCTGGAGGGATTAATCTTGTAGGAACCCGGACGAGTAATTTCACCAGCAATCCCGATATTTAGGGGTCTAGCAACCATCAAAGTTACTGTGACAACGGGCACATTGATGAAGGGTTCATATCGCTTGGTAATGACGTTGGCGGCCTGTTGTAATGTCAGCCCTTGAATTGATACACTGCGAACGATTGGTAGATTGAGAGAACCATCAACTAACACTTGATATTCTTTGCTAAATTCAGGAACACCGAAAATATCTAAAGCAATGCGATCGCCCGAACCTAAGATATAAGGTAATTCTTGTGTGATGGAACCAGAATTGCCGATCGGCAAACTCGAACCCGGAGGTGGCGGTGGCGGTATTCTCGGCAGGTTTGGGTTCCTAGCGGGTGCAGGAGTTCTGATGGCAGGCAACTGAGCTATACTGGGCAGCGAACTGCTTAGCACCAGGAGTGCTGACAAACTCAGACTTGTAGCGGTTTGAATGGTATGTTTCATGTTTTTTTCCTGGTTGCAGCCTGCCAATGAACGATCGCAATTTAGCTAGTTAATTTTAGTTTATTTTCCGTTCTGTCCAGTGTAGCCTCGCTGCGCTGCAAAATCCACAGGTGGAACGATAAAATTTGTGCGGCAATCAAGCACCTTGTTCGTAAAGATAAGACGGCGGTTGAAACCGCGCCTATACAAACGATGTCCGCCTCCGCGGACTAAGAGAGGATAACGTATTTTAACGGCTCGGTCTTCTGAACCATATTGGGCTATAGTTTACCCAAAATTATTTATACATAATTCGGGAGACAAATCAACCCGCCAAATAAAAGGGATAGAAAAAAACGCCCTGATTTGATGTAAAATGTTAAATAATTCTATCTGCGGGACAAAGACAAGTGTCACTAAAATTAGATAAAGTAATTCCCTGGGGACGCTGCTTGGATGAATATATAGGAATGTTTAGCTTGACCTCAAGTGACCTCAAGCTAGCAATTCTTGATTGTGCGGGCGGCCCGGCGAGTTTCAATGCCGAAATGACTCGCCAAGGTAAAAAAGTAACTTCTTGCGATCCAGTTTATCAGTTTACGGCGGTGGAAATTGGCGATCGCATCCAAGAAACATATCAAACCGTGATCGACGCTGTTAAGGCCAATGTTGACGGCTACCTGTGGAACAGTTTTGAATCGCCCTACCAGCTAGGCGAAGTGCGGATGGCGGCGATGCAGGAATTTTTAGCAGATTTTCCCTCTGGCTTGGATCAAGGCCGCTACATAAATGCTGAATTGCCGGTTTTGCCTTTCAATAACGGTCAGTTTGATTTAGCTTTGTGCAGCCATTTCTTATTTGCTTATTCTCACCTGCTTTCCGAAGAATTTCATCTGCAAGCAATTACAGAAATGTGTCGGGTTGCAAAGGAAGTGCGGGTATTTCCGCTGTTGCAGGGTTTTAGCGGGGAGGAATCCGAGCATTTAAATCCGATTATTACTGAATTGAAAAATAGAAGTTTTCGTGTGGAAGTTCAAGAGGCTCCTTATGAGTTTCAGAAAGGTGGAAATAAGATGTTGCGAGTTAGGGGGGAAATGTAAGTTACCGGGCGAATGTAAGTGGCCGGGCGAATGTTAAGTTACCGGGCGAATGTTAAGTTACCGGGCGAATGGAATTCGCGGCTATACAAACGATGTCCGCCTCCGCGGACTGGAAGAAGTTACCGGGCGAATGGAATTCGCGGCTATACAAACGATGTCCGCCTCCGCGGACTGGAAGACAATAGACAATAGTTGCCGGGCGAATGGAATTCGCGGCTATACAAACGATGTCCGCCTCCGCGGACTGGAAATTGGGCTGTACTGGAAAAGTCAATGCGATAGATCATGCTTTCAAAGAAAGTCCGTATTTCTGGTTTTGTCGATCGACAAATTCTTCCATACTCGAAAATTGACCTTGATCGAAGTCATCAAGTCCGCGTTGAATCCCTTCTAATGCCTCGAAGAAATCGCTTTCATCAAAGCTAAGTCCGAACGCGAGAACAGCTAAGGCAATACTGGTTATATCTTGTCCTGTACTTTCAGCCCGTTGGCGCAGCAGTGCTTCGATTTTGGGGGGTAAGGTGAGTGTAATGGTCATAAAGGTTATGATGAATGGTTAACTTTATTTTGTAACTCTATTCTGGCATAGGTAGCCAAAACGATCGCTCCCTAGACTATCTGCCCATTGCTTAACCCGATCGCCCGAAATGCCTGTCTTGCTAGTCTGGTAATCTTCCAAGGCTGCGAGACTCATTGCGATGGTTTGTTCTTCACTGAGGGGTTGAAACTCGTTTGCTGTGTCAATTTCTCCCCATTGATATCCCTCGCTTTCCTCGGCAATCTCTGCGATTAAGCGTTCAAAGTCGCTGAGATTGCCGTTGGACTGATTCAGCCATGAAAGCACGATCGCCTTAACTGCATCGCTAGGCATGACCTGAATTTGGGCGTGGAGTTGCTTTATAGATTGAGCCATTGGATAATAAAGAGTGACTGCTTCAATTCTAGCGCAATCTCAAATAGTTGCGACGCTCGTAACGCATAGTTGCGGTAAAATAAATTAAAGACTTTAATAGAAATCGCCCGCAGCCAACTTAACAAGAACTAATGTCACAAACAGTCTGGATCGCACGACACGGAAACCGCATCGACTTCGTTAACCCTGACTGGTTTCTCACCGCAGAACACCGCTACGATCCCCATCTTTCCGAAGACGGTCATGGTCAAGCCAAACAACTCGCCAATCGCCTCAAAGGTGAAGGAATTTCTCACATTTTTGCTTCCCCTTTTCTGCGTACTGTCCAAACGGCAAATCACGCGGCGGAAGCTCTGGATTTGTCAATTAAACTAGAGTGGGGACTGTGCGAATGGCTGAATCCTGAATGGATGACGGAAATGCCGGAAACTGAATCTGTCGCAGATTTGTGTCGGCGTTTTCCCAGGATTGATGCTTCTTATAAAGGCGGTATTCCTAATTATCCCGAAAGTTCTCAATATTGCCTCGACAGGGCTGGGGAAACTGCAAAACGCCTCGCTAATGAGTTTCCTGAAGATATGTTATTAGTAGGTCACGGTGGGTCGGTTTTGGGAAGTGCGATCGGGCTAGCGGGCCACCCTAAAACGAAAATTAATGCTGCTTTGTGCTGTTTGGTGAAAGTTGTGCGGCAAGATGCAGGATGGTCGATCGCACTTAATGGCGATACTTCTCACCTCACGGACTCTGAAACCGTTATCCGCTTTAATTAAAGTTGAGATTCGTGCAAAAAATCGCATTATATGCTATGTGTACGGGTAAGGTGCGCCCATAAGCACCCTACGTTTATTTGATCTCGATCGCACATTTTAAATTCAAAATCTAAAATCGGTATGGCTGGACACAGTAAATGGGCGAATATTAAACGCCAAAAAGCTAGAGTTGATTCCGCTAAAGGCAAAGTTTTTGCTAGAATATCTCGCGAAATAATTGTCGCGGCCCGCAGCGGAGTTCCCGATCCTGCTGGCAATTTTCAACTGCGAACGGCTATTGAAAAAGCCAAGGCGGCTGATATTCCTAGTGAAAACATCGAAAGGGCGATCGCCAAAGGTGCCGGTTTAGCCGGGGGGAATTCGGAATTAGAAGCTATCCGTTATGAAGGTTACGGTATCGGGGGTGTTGCTATTCTGATTGAAGCACTTACAGATAACCGTAATCGCACGGCGGCGGACTTGCGGGAAGCTTTTAGTAAAAACGGTGGCAATCTGGGCGAAAATGGTTGTGTGGGCTGGATGTTTGACCACAAAGGAGTTTGCACGGTACGCGGCCCG
>Ga0209490_10002080_pt1 | contig 19046 bp, 14 predicted proteins | sample MAT06_FD_187209 | JGI IMG/M metagenome (GOLD analysis project Ga0209490, IMG submission 187209) | Freshwater microbial communities from Lake Fryxell liftoff mats and glacier meltwater in Antarctica - MAT-06 (SPAdes) (version 2) | ecosystem: Environmental > Aquatic > Freshwater > Ice > Liftoff... | reverse complement strand
ACTTCACCTCGGTAGCAGACTTGGAATCCCAGTTGCGCGAATTCATGGATTACTACAACCGAACGATGGCCCACCCGTTCGCATGGACCTACACCGGCAGACCGGTGCAGAAGCAACGCCGCGCGTGCTTCGTCGCTCCGCATCGGCGAATCAAATTGTGCAAAAGCCAAAGACTGGCCAAAACGACGGCCCCATGCACGGGTATTTCCACGATGCGGCACTAGCCGGAGGGATGGACGAATACCCTTCGAAGCCGGTGCAGCGGACCGAACTCCAGCGCATCCTGTCTTGGGCCGCAGATCGCCTCGACGAAATGGCGGGCTCAATGGTGCTAACTCCGACGACTGTGAAGGCGCTGGAACCCGCCTTGGTCGAACACGAAGGCGTTTGGTTCGACCGAGATTCCGCCCTCGAACGCCTCGGCGGCGACGAGGAACTCTTCGCCGAAGTCGCGGGGGTCTTTCGAGACGATTCGCCCAAGATGCTCGACGACTTGAAGCAAGCCATCGCGGCGAACGACGCCGTTGCCGTGCGCCGCACGGCCCACGGGCTCAAGGGCGCTGCCGGCTACGTCGGCGGGACCAAAGTCGCGGAAACCGCCGTCGAAATCGAACGCCTCGGCGCTGCGAACGAACTCGCAGAAACCTCCCGACTCTTCGCCGACCTGGAACGCGAAGTGATCCGCCTCAGCGGGGTCTTAGCCCGCGCGTCCCAACCCGTTGCCCTTTAACCCGAGTTGCCCATGTCCATTGCCCTGCTCGAACCCGAATCGAAAGCCGCCCCGAAAGCGATCGCCTAAAAAACGATCCTCGTCGTGGACGACTCGCCGATCGACCGCCGCGTCGCTGGCCGAGTCCTCGAAAAGCGCGAAGGCTGGCGTGTGATCTACGCCTGCGACAGCGTCGAAGCCCTCGAAGTCGTCGCCCGCACGCCGCCGGACGCGGTGGTGACCGACCTGCAAATGCCCGTAGTCGATGGACTCTCGCTCGTCGAACAGATCCGCGCCGAGTTTCCGCGAGTGCCCGTCATCTTGATGACCGGCGTCGGGAGCGAAGAGATCGCCGTCACGGCCCTCCGCGCTGGGGCGGCCAGCTACGTCCCCAAACGCCGCTTGGCCGCGGACCGCGCGGATGCAGTCGAACAGGTACTCGCGGCCTCGCACATCGACGACCGCCGCAACCAGGTTCCGCAAAGCCTGAGCCGAAGGACGACCCGCTTCGAATTGGACAACGACCCGACAGTCGTTGGGTCGCTGATTTCACTGCTGCAACAAGACCTCACGTCCCTGGGGATTTGCGACGCTACGGCGGTGACCCGCGTCGGAATCGCCCTCGAAGAATCCCTGTTGAACGCCGTCTACCACGGCAACCTGGGCGTGAGTTCGGAATTGAAAAAGGTGAACGAACGCGCTTTCCACCAAAAGGCTGCGGAGCGCCGCTTCGAGGCTCCGTACTGCAATCGCCGCGTTCGCGTGATGGCGCGGCTGACGCCGGACAAAGCAATCTTTACGATCGCGGACGAAGGCCCCGGCTTCGACGTTTCCAAAATCCCCGACCCGACCGACCCCGCGAACCTCGACCGCCCGAGCGGCCGCGGACTGCTTCTGATCCGTGCGTTCATGGACGAAGTGACGTACAACGCCGCGGGCAACCGCGTGACTCTCGTGAAAAAGCGCGATAAGCGGTAGCGAACCGTTCGACGATCAACCGCGCTTGGCTTCGAGTTCCTGCCAGCGGGCGTAGAGCTTTTCGACCGCCCGCTGAGCCGATTCCAACTTCTTGCACGCCTCGCTCAACACGGCGTGCCCCGCATTCGCAGCCCGTTCCACCTCCGCGTGGTGGGCCGTCACCGCTTCCTCGGCGACGAGGATCGCGGCTTCCATCGCATCCCATTCCTTCTGCTCTTTGAAGCTGAGCTTCTTCGCTTTCGCCACCGACGCCGAGGAACCCGCGGTCTTCAAGATCGCCGGTTTCGCCAGTTCCGCGGTTTGCTTCTCCATCGCGGTGAGCCACTGCTTCACGCTTCCGTAAAGCGCCGCCCCGCCAAAACCGTCGAGCCCGACGACCTCCGTGCAGAGTCGGTCCATCAAGTCGCGGTCGTGGCTCACGAGGACCACGGCACCCGGAAAGTCGGCGAGGCTTTCTTCGAGAACTTCCAATGCGGGAATGTCCAGGTCGTTGGTTGGTTCGTCCAGCAACAGCACGTCCGCGGGTCGAAGCATCACTTGTGCGATTCGTACGCGGGCCTGTTCTCCACCGGAGAGTGCGCCGACCTCGATGTCGAGTTGTTCGGTTTTGAAAAGGAACTGCTTGGCCCAACCGCCGACGTGCATCGGCCGGTCGCGGAACATGACCGTATCGCTATTCGGACTCAGGGCTCGCCGCAGCGTCACTTTCGGATCGAGCGACGATCTTCCTTGTTCAAAGATTTCGAGACGCAATCCGTCTGCGCGAACGACTGTCCCCGTATCGGGTTCAATCTGACCGCCGAGCACTCGCAGCAACGTACTTTTGCCGCTGCCGTTCGCCCCGAGCAAGCCCACGACCATCCCCGGGGCGAGGATCGTGTCGAAGTTCGAGAACAGCCGCCGACCCCCGAGCGATTTGGAAACGCCCGTCGCGGTGATCAATTTCTTCGTCTTGCGTCCGGTGCCGACGAAGTCGATCCCCGCGGAGCCGGACTCGGCAGTGCGTGCGTTCAACTCCGCCAGTTCCTCGCGGCGATCCGCTGCGGCGTCGATCCGCGAACTGGCCTTCTGCGTGCGAGCCGCGGCCTTGCGGCCGAGCCACTCGGTCTCGCGGCGGACCTGATTGGCGACCGAATCGCGCATCCGCGATTGAGCGTCCAGGAACAGTCCGCGCTTTTCGTCGAAGCTGTCGTACCCACCGTCCGCGCGGAACACACCGGCCGGATAAACGCGGCTCACTTCGATCACTTCGTCCGCCACGGCGCGGAGGAACGCCCGGTCGTGCGTTGCGACCAAGTAACCGATCGACGAAGACCGCAGCAAGCGTTCGAGCCAGACCACGCCGGGAAGATCCAGGTGGTTCGTCGGTTCGTCCATGAGCAAGAAGTCGGGTTGTCGGACCAATTCCCGGGCGAGGCCGAGCCGCTTGCGCCAACCTCCGGACATCTTCTCCGCCAGTTGGTCCGGGTCTGCGAAGCCGACTTTCGTCAGCACGATCGCCGTTTTCGTTTCGCGTTCGTGGTCTTCGAGCGAAGTCTTGGCGAGAGCTTCCAGCAGCACTTCGCGCGCAGTGAAATCCGGAAAAAAAACGTCTTCTTGAGGCAGGTAGCCGATGACCGCTCCGCGGCGGATGGAAACGTCCCCCTCGTCCGACGGCTCGAGTCCCGCGAGGATTTTCAACAGCGTGGACTTCCCCGCCCCGTTCGGCCCGATGAGCCCGATCCGCTCGCCGACTCTCAAGTCCATCGCCAGTTCTGCGAACAGCGGCCGGTGGCTGAAGCTCTTCGTCAAACCCTGGGCGTTGATCAAAACACTCATGCGCGTCTCGTGGAATCGGTCGTCATTTTTCCCCAATAGTTAATGTATTGGAGGCATCGCAAGCCGCCCTCCTTTACCCCGAAGGGCTTAGATTCAGCAGCCCGAGATCGCGTTTCGCGCACCCTGGGCCGCTAATGCAATTAACCCGGGGTGCGCGAAGCGCGACCCCGGGTTTGGACTGCAACCCCTACGGGGTAAAAAACCAATCTGCATTCTGCTTACCCGACGAACACGCCGTTCAGCAGCACCCCGCCGAACGGGTCGATCTCCTGCGAGGGGTTCGCGTCGCCGGAGAGCACCTTTTGCGAATCGTAGGTGCGGACGCGGGAAAGTTCCCCTTCGCCGCTGCCGGCGACGAGGTCGGCCTTGCCGTCGCCGTTCGCATCCTTGAGCGACAACCGAACCCCGCCGCGGGGGGTATCGCCGCCGGCGAAGAAGTTAGCGAGTTGGGCCTTCCCGGCGATCTCATCAACGTTGCCGAAGGCGCCCGCTTTGAGCAGGGAGCGACCGTCGAAGACCCGCACCCGCGGTGCCCCGCCGGGCCCGCCGCCGAACGCGAGTTCCGCGGCCCCGTCGCCGTTGATGTCGCCGGCGGCGACGAACGCTCCGTTGCGGAGGTCCGCTTCATAAGCGAAAAAGTCGGGAACGAGTTTCTTGGGCGTGGGGCTTCCGGCCGAAACGTCCTTGCCGTTGAAGATCGCCATCCGGGGCCCGCCACCGAAGCCGGCAGCAACTACGAGGTCCGTGGTGCCATCGCCGTTGACGTCGCCGAGGGCGACGCGGGCTCCGCCGCGGAAAGCGGGGTCTTCGATGCCGGAGAATCGCACGAGTTGGGCCGCCTCGCCGCCGATGCCGGCCGCGAGTTGCGAGCCGCGGTAAATTGCAACGATCGGTCCGCCGCCCTGGTCTGGGGTGACGACGACTTCGGCTCGCCCGTCGCCGTCGAGGTCCGCGGCAGCGACGTAGAGCCCGCCGGTGAACGAGGATTCAAACGGCTGGAAGGAAGCGAGCGTGTTGCCGGTCTTGCCGTCGATCACGGTGATTCCACTGACGCCGCCGGGGCCTGTGGCTCCGATGAAGTCGGCCACGCCATCGCCGGTCACGTCTGCGGTGGCGGTGCGGACGGTCAAGGCCGTGCCGGGGAAGAACGTCGGCGTCGAGTCGGGTTGGAACTGCCCGTTCGTCGGATTGAAGACGCGAGCCGAACCGTTCGCAAGGCCGCCGACCAAGACGGACTGCGAGGTAGGAACGGCGGGAGGGACCGACGGAGGAACCGCGGGCGGCACGGCAGGAGGAACCGCGGGCGGCACGGCAGGAGGAACCGCGGGTGGAACGACCGGGACCGAAGTCACGTCGGTAAGAACCACGTCGTTGCCCGTGCCGCCGACGTAGCTGATCTTGAGGGTCCGTCCGTTGCGGACGAGTGTGGTGCCTTCGGGCATTCCGTTGAACGTGCCGACCACGGCATCGGCCAGGTCGTTGTCGATGACCGTGAACTGGTTTCCGGTGGCCGACGCGAAACCCAAAGTCGCATCGAGCGTCGACCCGGTGAGGTTGACCGTACCGGTGACGCTGAGCCGACTGTAAGTGGACGACCCGAGGATGCTCTCGACGAACGTCGCTCCGTTGAGTGCGGTGGCACTCGCGGAAAGGGGAGTGAGGCCGGGCTTCGGAGCGATCTTCCCGCCGATGCTGGAAATCGTACCGACGGTGCCGGAACCGGCGAGCGTGCCGCCGTTGAGGCTCACGGCCGCGCTCGGGTTCGCACCGGTGACAGTCAGGGTGCCGGCATCGATCATCGTCGGCCCGGCGTAGGTGTTATTGCCGGTCAGGACCATGTGCCCAGGCCCCTTCTTGAGGAGCCCGCCGTTGGAGACGACGGCATCGATCTGGAAGTCGGTCGCTGCGGCCCCATCCGCCACGGTGATGAACCGCGTGGCCCCGTTGAGGCCCAATTTCCCCGAAATGACCGCGGTCGTGGGGGAATCCGAAACGATGATGTCTCCGTTGATGAGGAGGGATCCGATGCCCGTTTTTGCGAGCCCGCCGATGAAGTTCATGCCGCCGATCGCGTCGTTTTTTCCATTCAAGTCAAGAGTTCCGTCCGAGAAGATCGTTACGCCGCTGCCGTCCGAGATCTCGGTCGATTGCGCGAGTTGAACGATCGCGGTACCGTTCGCTCCGATGCCGTCGCCGATGGTCAGTTGGCCCGGAATCGCTTCGTTGATGCCGCTATCGTTCAGGAGCAGCGTTCCGTTGAGGACCGCCGCGCCGCCGGCAAAAGTGTTCGGGGTGCCGGCCGTGCCCCGGATTTCCAGGGTGCCGATGCCGCTCTTTTTGAAGCCGCCGAGGCCGGAAATGACGCCGTCGATGACGAAATCGCTGGCAACGCCGGAGTTGTCGAACGTCGTGAAGACGTGGTCGCCGGCGGAAAGGTCGAGGTTCCCGGTGATCGACGCGGAGTTCGTACCGGAGAAGACCAAGCCCATCGTCACGTTGCCTTCGAGGAACAGCGTTCCCGCCCCCGTGACGACGGCCGCGTCGAGGGCCATCGTCAAGTTGCCGAGCGTTTCGTTCTTGCCGTTCAAATCGAGCAAGCCGTCGCCGCGGATGTCGATGGCCGTCGCGTTGGGAATCTCGTGCTGGGCGTTCAAGCGAACGAAGGCGGACCCGGCCGCTCCGACGCCGTCGCCGATTTCGAGCGAACCGAGGAAGGCGCTGTTCGCCGCGATGTCGTCCAGGATCAAGCCGCCGTCTTTGACCTTGGTCGAGCCCGTGTAGGTGTTGGGCAATCCGACGATTTTGTTCGAGTAGAGCAGATTCCCGGTACCCGTCTTGACGACGTTGCCGTTGCCGGCGATGCGGGTCTGAACCGTAAGCGTTTTGCCGCTGGCCACGTTGATCGTGTGGTCGCCGCTGGTCAGGATGACCGTGCCGTCGTTACCCGCCCCGCCCGTTTGGATCGTGGCATCGCCGAAGACCGAGAGGTTTCCGTCGACGGTCAGGGCGCCGCCGCCGGTCGCGATTTGACCGCCCAGCATCGAGATATTACCGACCACTTCGCTGTTTCCGAGCAGGGCGAAAACGCCGTCGGTGCCGACCGAAATGTCGGTGCCCGTCGGTATCTCGCTACCTTGGACGAGTTGGACGAAGGCCTCAGCAACGCCCGTGTCGTTATTGCCGATGAGCAGCGGCGTCGCCGGGATCGCGAGGTTCGAACCGGCGTTATTGAGGCGAAGGATGCCCTGGTTCACGTGCGTTTCGCCGGTGTAGGTGTTCGCCCCCTGGAGTTCGAGCACTCCGCCGCCGCTGTTCAGGATGAGGTTCTTCGGCCCCGTGATGTTGCTCACCACTGTAAGGCTTCCGCCCGCCATGTCGAAGAACGGCGTCGAGGTTCCGCCGAGTTGGAGGTCGAAGGCCCCGGTGATTTTGTTCGCTCCGCTCGAATTGACCACGTTGTTCGTAATGATGTCGCCGCTGATGGTCAGGGCTTTGTTCAGCGTGATGGTGGAGGAACCGGCGTTCGTGAATTGCAACTTGTTGAGGACGAGGCCCGCGATGTCTTGATTGCACGTCGCATCGTTGATGGGGATGACGACGATAGTCCCGCCGACTTCGCCGTTAGTCGGAATGCCCCCGGTCCAGTTCCCCGCGTCGCTCCAGTTGTTCGTGGCCCCGAGGTCGTTCCACAGGTGCGACGCTGGAACGGCGCGGTCTTCCAAGCGTTCGAAGCCATTGAGGCGAGTACTGCGGTTGCGGCGCTTCGACATGTCAAACCCCTTGCATGGTGTGTTCGGACCGAGCGTTCGGTCCTTACCCCACTCAGCGAGGCGGTCGATGGAATTGGCCGCGCGTGCGGAAATGTTTTCGGTATCGGCACGAAAAGCGAGGGCCGCGGTCCTCGCTCGGATGAGCGAAGGCCGCGGCCCAAAAAATCGACAGTCCACCGCAATTTCAGGGCTTCGCTCGCTTCGGATCCCATTCGGTCATCTGGCGGAGGATCTCCACGGCTTCGACCGGCCGGCCCATGAGGAACAGCAAACCCATATAGTCCGCGAGGAACGAAACGACTTCCGCGCGGTTGGCATCGACTCGTTCTGGGAATTCCGCGAAGAGGTGGCGGGCGACTAAATTCGCCTCATCGTAGGCTTTGAGGGCGCCCGGCCGATCGCCCGCGGTCCGTCGAATCGACGATTCGAAGGCCCACGCCGTAATCAGCGCTTCGATGTACCGCGGGTTCTGCGGGTAGTCCCCGTGCAGTTTTTTATAAATCGCGAGCGAAAGTTGAGACTGCTCGGCGGCGGCCGGGCTTCGGTTCGACTGGGATAGTAAGACGCCGTAGTAGTGCCGGTTCCGTGCATAGTACCACCGGCCGTCTTCGGCCGCAGTCGGGCCTTTGCCGATTCGATCGAAGGTCGACAGCGATTCCTCAAACAGCACGATCGCTTCCGGAGAACGATCGCGCGCCCACAGGCACAGTCCGAGCATTTCTTTAATCAGCGCCGCTTCGAGGAGTACGGTCGGATTCTTCGGAGCCAATCGCACGGCCGATTTTTGAATTTCGAGAGCCTTGTGGAGTTGTTCTGCTCGCATCGCATCCGCCTCCGGAAATGTGAGCGCGTTATTGAGCAGCGTGTTCGAAAGGAGCGCTAGGTGGGAACTGTTGTTAGGGTCGTCGGCGAGGAGCTTCCGGACGGCCGATTCCGCGTCCTCGTAGGCTTGGCGGGCGAGTTCGGGCTGATTGTTCCAGCGGAGGTAGTGGCCGAGGGTGCGGCTTCGGGAAGCCCACGCGACTTTGTGCGCGAGGACATCGGGCTGCAATTCGATCAGCCGTTGATAAAGCGCCATCGCTTTTTTACCTCCGGCCACCGCCGCCGTCCGCTCGCCGAGTTCCAAGCGAATGTTGGCGACCGTGTTCCAGGCGAGCGCGGCATCGAGAATCACGGCGGGGTCGTTCGAGTTCTCCGCTACCAGGGCTTGGTGAAAGAGCACCGCTTCTTCGAGAATCTTGCGGCCCGCCTTCTCGTGTCCTTTTTGTTTGTACAACTCGCGGCCCGCGGTCGTCATTTTTTCGACGGCCTGCCGGGCCCGCTTGCTTTCGATTTCGGCCCGCTCTTTCGAAGCCAAAGCGGCGACCCGAGCCGAGCGCGCGTCGTCGCGTTCGATTCGCGTCCGCTCGGCTTCGCCGTCGGCCCGCTTTTGCGATTCCACCGCGGAAGCCCGAGCCGTCCGCGCGTCGTCGCGCTCGAATCTCGCCTGATCGGCTTCGTCCCGCGCCCGCTGCCATTGCAGGAGCACTCCGAGCAGACCGGCGCAGACGACTAAAACGAGCGACGCCGCGAGCCCGGTAATCCACGGGTTCTTTCGGCACAACCGCCAGGCCCGCTCGCCCTTCGAGATCGGCCGGGCCAGAATCGGTTCGTGCGCGACGAACCGCCGCAAGTCGTCGGCGAGCGCGGCGGCCGTGGAGTAGCGTTCCTTCGGGTCCTTGCGGAGGCACTTCAAGCAGATCGTTTCCAGATCGCGGGGGAGCTTCGCGCGGAGCTTCGTCGGAGGTACCGGTTCGGCCGAGCGGACGAGTTGAAGCGTATCGAGCACCGTTTCCGCGACGAACGGCGGGCGGCCGACGAGCACCTCGTAGAGCACGACGCCGAGAGCGTAAATATCGACGGCCGGACCGAGAGCTTTGCGATCGCCCGCCGCTTGCTCGGGGGCCATGTAAGTGGGCGTGCCCACGATCGCGCCCGTGCGGGTCGGCCGCACGATGGGGCCGGCGCCGTTGACGGGCGTGGGAGCAAAGTCGGGGTCGAGCTTGGCCAAGCCGAAGTCCGTGATCTTGGGGACCAGGGGAAGCGACGCCGAATGAGGGTCGTAATTTAAGGTCGAAAGCCGAGCCGTCCGGTCGTCCACGCTCAAACTCTGGTCGTCGATCCCGCTGGTGCCCGTGAGGAGGATATTCGCCGGCTTCAGATCGCGGTGGAGTACGCCGCGGGTGTGAGCGTGGTGGACCGCGTCCGCGAGTGCGGCCAAGATCGTCGCGGCGAGCGCGGCGGGGACCGGTTCTTTTCGCTGGTGCAGCCAACCGTCCAGGGATAGCCCCGGACAGTAAGCGGAAGCGATGTAGCAGGTCGTGCCGAGTTCGCCGGCTTCGTAGACCGACACGATATTCGGGTGGTCGAGCCCCGCAGCGGCGCGGGCTTCGGTTTGAAATCGCTCGCGGAGTGCGGGCGTTAAGACAAGATCTTCGCGGGGAAGCTTAAGAGCGATGTCGCGGCCGAGCTTCGGATCGAAGGCTTGGTACACGACTCCAAACCCGCCTCGTCCGAGTTCGCGGCGGACCTCGAAGCGACCGAGTTTCTGCGGAAGCGACTTCGCAGCGCGACTCGACACTCCGTCCGAATCGCGGGGCCAGAGGCGGCGGAGCATCTGAACGCACGCGAGCTTCTTTCGCAGCTTCCGCTGCTCGTTCCCGTCGGTGGAGCGAAGCGCGTCGAAGGACGACTTCGAATCGCCTTTCGCCAGTGCGTCGTCGCAGGCGGCGAGTAAGTCGGCCAGTTTGTCCTCGCCGTAGTCAGCGCCCATCGATCGATCCCCCGAGTTCCTGTTCCAAGCGTTCGATCGCCCGGAACCAGAGTTTGCGCACGGCGTTTTCGGACCGCCCCATACGTTCAGCGATTTCCGCGAACGAACGTTCCTCTTGGTACCGCCAGACGATCACTTGCCGGTAGTCGTCGGGGAGCGTGTCGAGAGCCCGGCGGACCTTCGCGGCCTGCTCCTCCGCCATCGCATCCACGCTCGGCGTCGGAGTATCTCCCGCGAGGTCGCCGCCCGCGTCGGACGTTCCGCCGGGCAGACCCACTTCGCGGTCGAGCCTGCGCTTGTCCGTGTTCTGAAAGCCGCGGGCGAAATCGGCGGCATTGTTCAACAGGAGGTGTTTGAGCCAAGCTTGCAGCTCTTCCACCGTATCGCCGCGGAACTGTCCGAAGTCTCGCTGGGCTTCCAGGAAGGTTTGCTGAACGATATCGGACGCGCCTCCCTTGGCCTGAAGGGCGGGGTTCAACTGGCGATTGGCCACGGCGAGCAGATATTGGCGGCAGAGTTCCAGGGCCGACCCGAGCGCGTCGCGGGAGCCGGACCGTGCAGCGGCGAACAGGCGGTCGATTTCCGCCGCAGATTCAGGCATGTCGACTCCCGCTATCGCACGAAATGCACAGCCTCTCGGCTGCGGATCAGTCTAGCGAACCCGCGGGTCATTCGCTCGCGAGTTTCGGGATGGGATTTCTACGCGGCAGAGGTTGCCGTTTCGGGGACGTAAACTTCCATCGCTTTTGGGAGAACCCAAAACTTGGCGGGCGTGCGGGTGGTGACTTCCCCGTCGGTGTTCACGTGCCGCGGCCAGCGGGGCGTGATGATGAACTCGGGACCGTTCAAAGTGCGGACCTCGCGCCATTCGGCGAACTTGCCGCTGCGGAGAGCGAAGACGAGTTTGATCAATTGCCACCAGTGGCCGACTTCCAAGCTGTGGAGGGAGAGCGAGCCGTCGTCGATCTGACACGCCTCGCCCACCGTGAGTCCGCCGCCGTAGTGGCGGCCGTTGCCGACGGTAATTTGGAGCGTGCGAACGCGGTGTCTATCGCCGCCGCTGCGGATTTCGGCGCGGAACGGTCGGGCGTACCGCAGCACGCGAACGAGCGCAACGACGTAGGCGAAAACGCCCCACCGCCCCTTCTCTTCCTTGGTCAACTTCTGCGCAATTTCGACGCTCAGTCCGAGGCTCGCGGCGTTGAAAAAGTACTGGCCGTTCACGCAGCCGAGATCGATTCGGCGGGTGTGCCCTCGGGCGACGACTTTGCAAGCCTCGTCGAGATTCGCAGGGATTTCCAAGGTTCTGGCCAAGTCGTTCGCGGTGCCGAGGGGCAAAATCCCGAAAGGCAGTTTCGCTTCCAACAGCCCGCGGGCAGCAGCGTTGAGCGTGCCGTCGCCCCCGCCGACGATCACATCCGTAATGCGCGTACGATGCTGCCGAATGAGGTCGGTCCCGGAAGTGGATTTCGAGAGGTTTCCCTCGACGATTTCCAAACCTTCTGCCCGGAGCTTCGCAGACGCTTGCTCCCCTACATCGATTCCGTGACGTGCGTTCCGGTTGATCAATAGCAGGCTTCGACGGGACATGGACCTTCCTCAAAATCATTCACGGATTGCGAACCCGTTTCGGCGAGTCCGAGTTCATGAGTACGAACTCGCCCAACGAAAAAACCGCTTCGGAAAATCCGAAGCGGTTTCGTTCGATCGTTGCGCTCTAGGGACGACGTTCGATCATCCGGCGTTCGCGCGGCGTCAAACCGAAAATGCGGTACGTCGATACGCGATAAGTCGGCGCGTAGAAACTCGGATAGGTTTGGACCGTATACGTCGGCAAGGCCATGTACTTGTCTTGCGGAATGTTGAGCAATGCCGTGCGCTTTTCAAAGTTGAACTTCGCAGCATCCCAGGGGATCGTGGCCAGTTTGTCGTCCTTGTTCACGATGAGGTATTCGATTTGTCCCGCTTCGTCGAAAACGATGTCGTCCACGGTCCCCACGTCCACGTTGCCTTGTAGCCACACTTTCGTGCCGAGCACTTGCTTCGCCCGATAGGCGGGTTGCGCACCGGTTTCGCCCGGTTTCACCGGTGGGGGATCGGCGGCGAACGCCGTTGCTGCCAGCAGCACGAACGAGGTCAAAGCCGAAGTGGTCAAAACTTTCAAACGTGTCATGGGTAGCTCCTTGCGTAATCTCAACGGGGAACGCTGCGACCGACTCGACGATCGAGTGCGGTCGCTTGAAAGCGTTGCAAACACGATGCCGACATCCACTCCGGCACTAAACCCGCAGTGTCGTACTCGACCGCGGTACGGTCGATAAACTGGTCGTGGGACTAGCTTTCTTTCGATCCACTCGGCACGAAAAAAGATCGTCGAAAGATGATGCTGAATGTCGATGATCGACCTCTTGAGATCGGAAAGTTCGGCATGGAGTTGCGCGATCCCGTCAGTTGCCTTTCGCATTTGTTCGCCGCCGTCTGGGCCGTGTTCGCCTCGGCCATTCTCCTGCGGATAACGATTCCCGATCCGCTGCGCTACCTCACGGTGGGCATTTACGGCGCATCGATGGTCTACCTCTATTCCGCGAGTGCGGCCTTTCACGCATGGCCGCTCGTGCCACGGGATTATCCCGAAACGGCCCGAGTGCTGCAAGTGATCGACCGCACGGGAATCTTCCTGCTGATCGCAGGCACGAATACGCCGATCATGACCATTTTGCTCCGGGGCCGCGTTCGCCAACTGTGCCTGGGTGGGATGTGGGGCTTATCGCTGCTCGGCATCATTTTTGTCTGGGTGGTCCGTGTCCCCCCGTATCCCGTCCTCGTGCTCATCTGCCTGGGGATGGGATTATCGGGCATGCTGCCGCTGCGCAACTACGCGAGAGTTCTCAACCGGACTGCCATCGCTTGGGCGATTCTCGGTGGCGTTTTCTACGCCGCGGGTGCCATCTGCGAACTCATGCTCTGGCCCACGATCTCGACATCGCCGTTCCGACTTTCCTACCACGAAATGTTCCACATACTTACCGTGGGAGGAAGTACGGGATTCTTCGTATTCGTCGCTCGGTACGTGGTGCGAATTCCCGAGTCGCTCGTACTTTCACGTACTCGCCTCGAGCAGTATTGAGTATCTCTGTGGATGGTATTGAGTGCTGGACTGCCCTTGCAAACTCGGATCCAACGCACTTCGTCATCGTCTTTCCGAATCGAGCACTTCAGGGCGAAAAGAAGTCGCCAATCGATTACCCGAGTACGAAGTCCAGCACGCGGTCGACGTTGATTTGATCCGGCGGACAGTCCTTGCGAGCCGGTACGGCCGGGTAAACCTCGGGAAAAACGAACTGTCCGGCGGACCAGTTCAACGGCCAATCGTCGGGCAAGCTCGCCACTGTGAACCGCTGTTCGACGCCGGGAGGGATCTTCCGCCCCGTCGCGTCTCGGTAGGGAATTCCCGCCAGCACCCGCGCGTTCTCCGGGCCGGGGATCAGCTTCGTCGAAACGACGGCCGCCACGTTGAAGTACTCGGCCTTGAGCCCGTCTCGATTCTCGGCGAGCCGCCCGACCATCCGCTTCAACAGGCTCAGCATCCGGTCGCGATCCGCGGGGTGGACGAGGTCGAGCTTGGGGGCGACGAACGCCACGCGGTTGATCCAGCCCGGACGCAAGGCCCGCGGTAAAAACACTTTCGCCAGGTGCCGGCCGATCGTTTGCGAAACGCGCTCTCCGGGGTCGAGTACCTGGAATAAGTCTTGGAGGATCTGTCGATTGTCGTCGTACATCCCCACGCCGGCCGCTAGCAGCGTCGGCACGTCCACCATGACCACGAGCGAGTGGCAGGACTTTAGCGCGATCAAAAAGGGCACGACGACTTGCTCGCGGTACGCCTCGTAGCGCTCCGCGAAGACTTCGGCAATGCGGTGCGAAGAGGCCCTCAACGCGGCCGGGAGCGGCGTGAACTCCCCTCCCGTAAGTCCGGCAACGCGCGAGGAAGCGAGGTTTTCCGGCGTGTCCGACCTCGCCGCTTTCCCCGACACGTCGAGCAAGAACGTCGAAGGCGAAACGAACGGCTTGTACGCGAGGATCAAGTTCGCCAGCGAGAGCTTATACCCTTTGACGATTGCCGCTTCGTTCGGCGAAGGCCCGGCGAGCACTTCCAGGAATGGCTTGCAGCAGGTGCGGTACGGCGTGTCGTTGTCCACGAGTCGCAGGACGTGGTCCGACCATTCTGCGTAAGTCCGTCCGACCATCGCCGAGTCCGCGATGCGTTCGCCGGGGAGGTCGTAGACCTTGAGCATGGCGTCGCTCACCGCCCAGTCCGACCGCTCGAACTTGCAGACGAATTGCGAGCAGTCCCGCGTCTTGTCCGGCCATTTGCCGTGGTAGACGAGGGCATCGCGGAAGCCGACGTAGTTGAACTCCGCCCAATCGCGATCGGGCTTGAGGATCTCGAATCGCCGCACCTTGGCTCCGCCCGGCCCCAGGCGGAACCGGTCCGGGTCGTGGTGCTCCAAATGGTTGATCAACGACGTGAGGAAGACGGTCTTGCCGGCGTTGAACAGCCCCACGACGCCGAGGCGGCATTCGGTCGTTTTTACCCGGAACAGGCTCATGGCGGCGTTCGATGCAGTGTGTAGAAAGAAGGCGATAAGAGTCTACTTTATAAGGCCCGGACCATGAATGCATTTCGCTTCACCCACCTCGACCATTGCACGATTCTGATCACGGACGTTCAGAAATCGCGAAAATTCTACGGCGAGACCCTCGGCCTGAAGGAAGTCGCCCCGCCGAAGGAGTTCGATTTCGCGGCGCTGTGGTACGAACTCGGCGGACAGTTTTTGCACTTACTGCTCAAACCGCAGCCGGATTCGGTGAGTTCCCGCCACTTCTGCCTGCACGTCTCGGACGCGGCCGCGGCGAAGGCGCACTGCCTCGAACGGGGGTTGGCGATCGAAGAGACCGTCAAAATTTCGGCGGCTCGTCGGTTCTTCGTCCGCGATCCGGACGGCAACCGCGTGGAGCTATTGGAGTGGGAACGGCCCTACGCTCCCGAAACGGATGGTCGCTTCTCCGCATGACTGCGAGGTCCAATGGCCTCGCCGTTGCCTAACCGTTCCTAAAATGAGAAACTCTCTCTTACGCTTCGCTCGTCGGTCGGGGATTTGTCGTGGTCGCGTCGATCTTCCTCGATTTTCGCCTGCCCAATTCGGCGAGTTGGTTCTACTTTTCGTTCTTCCTCACGCTCGCACTGTTCTTCCAATTCAATCGGGTTTTCTCGCTGCGGAACTGGGACTTGCTCGCGCTGTTCCTATTCACGCCGGGGTTCTTGCTCGTTCAAGAAGCGAATCAACTTTCCGCGGCAAGCGCGTCTCCGGCGGATCCGGCCGGGTGGGATCTCTCGGACCGGGCGGTGCGAGAGCGGGTGATCGGTTACGTCTGGCTACTTGCGGCGTGCGCATTTTGGTTCACGCGTTGCATCGTGGACTTGGGCGTGGGACGCCGTCCGCCGGTGACGGCGAATCTGAACATGCCGGGGCTCCTTTGGTTCGGCGGGGCACTCTTCTTGTGCCTCGCAGCCGTGGCTTTTAGCCGGCCCGAAGACCCGTGGACGCCCGTTGGCCGACGACCAGCCGTGCTTTCGGGCGTCGAACAAGGAGCCGCTTCGGTTTTTTCCCAAGCTCAAACGGGGACGAACGGACCGCCCACGGCCGAGGCGCTGTTCTACGTGAGCCGGTCGTTTGCGGTGCTGGGGCACGCGGTCGTCGTAGCGGGGTTGATCTTCCTCGGCTGGCGGCACTTCCGCGACTTGCCGACGGGCGTGGCTGCGGGAGGGCTGTATCTGCTCGTGCCGTATGCGGCGTACCACTTCGGGCAGGTCCACCACGTTTGGCCCGCGGCACTCATGTTGTGGGCCGTATTCGCCTTCAATCGCCCGACTCTCGCGGGGGCCTTGCTAGGGCTTGCAGTGGGGATCGCGTTCTTTCCCTTGGCCCTGTTGCCCGTCTGGTGCCAGTTCTTCCGAGGTCGAGGGATCGGACGATTCCTCGGTGGATTCTGCGGAGCGGCGATCCTCGCCGGCGCGGCGACTATCCTCTCGGCGTACCTCACCGGCGGCTACAACGACGCGACGATGGGCGGCCCGTATTGGCCCGACTGGGTTCCTGGAAAAGCCCCCGCGGCCGAGGGCATCTGGGCGGGAGCCCACTGGGCGTATCGTCTGCCGGTGTTCATCGCCTATGCGGGGTTCGTGCTCACGACGTGGCTGTGGCCCCCGGTGCGAAACGTGGGACAACTCGTGGCGGTGTCCGCAGCCGTGCTCATCGGCATCCAGTTCTGGTTCGCGGACCGCGGTGGGCAATACGTTCTGTGGTTCGCGCCGCTGCTCATCATCGTCGTTCTGAGGCCGAATTTGACCGACCTGCAACCGGAATCACCCGGGCCGTGGCCGAAGGTGTTCGGGTACGTTTATGCGAAGATTCGCAGAGTTCCCCTCGAACCGGTCCCGCCGGCGCTCGCGAGTTGAAGAATCGAAGTCCGCTCTTCCAAGGTCATGATGGTTTTACCCACGTCGAACGAATCGACCGTCGATTTCGCTCCCTCGCAGGTCGCAACGCGCGCAATGACGGGCCCTCGATTGCTCGGCATCGCTTCCGACGACGAAGGCGAGATTCGCGATTTGCTGCGCAAGCGGCTGCGGATCGCCGTCACGATAATGCTGTGCCTTATGCCCATTTCGCTGGGCATCCGATTCTGGATGCTCTTCGAGCTCGCATCCCGCGGCGCCGATAACTGGTGGCACTGGTTCCAATGCCTGGCCGTGGTCCTGGTTTGCATCCTGATCCTGGTTGCCGCGTACTTAGTTTACCGCAAGCGGTTCGTGAGCCTGGCCGGTTTTCGCCGCGTCGAAGTCGCCGTGTTCGCAGTGCTTTCGCTATTGATGTCGGCAGTGCAGTTCGGCGAAATTCTTCGCGGGGAACTCCAGCGATTTGCGGTCCTTGGCGACGCGGGCGTCGGCTACCGCGCGACGGCGCAAGTCGTGTCTTCCCTCGTGATGATCGCCTTCTATGGCACGTTCATTCCGAATACGGCCCGCCGGTGCGTGGCGATCACGGGCGCCATGGCCGCCGCAATACTCGTCGCCACGATCCTGGGCCTCGCGTTGAGACCGCTGACCCCATTCCAGAACGGGGTCGCGATTTGGGTCGTTTTTTTCTGGACGGGGATCGGCGTTCTGCTCGCCGCATATGGTTCGCACCGAATTCAGACGATTCGCAACGAGGAGACGAACGCCCGCCGCCTCGGCGCGGATTCGCTCACCCGCTTGCTCGGAACGGGGGGCATGGGCGAAGTCTACTACGCGGAGCACCGCTTGCTCAAGCGGCCATGCGCGATCAAATTGATCCGTCCGGAGTACGCCGCGGTCGCCGCTTCGTTGAAGCGGTTCGAACGCGAAGTCGAAGCGATGACGTGGTTGACCCACCCGGCCGCGGTGCAGGTGTACGACTTCGGCCACGCCGCGGGGGGCAGCTTTTACTACGCGATGGAGTACCTGTCCGGACTGACGCTCGAAGAAGCGGTAAAGCGGTCCGGGCCGATGCCGCCCGAGCGCGTGGCGGCGGTGCTGGTCCAACTCTGCGGGGCCTTGACGGAGGCCCATTCGATCGGATTGATCCACCGCGACATCAAGTCCGCGAACGTAATGCTCCGCCAATTTCCCGGCCGCAGCGACGCGGTCAAGTTGCTCGACTTCGGCCTCGTCGCCGATGCCGGAACATCGGATCAACGCCTCACGCACGCCGGGGCGATTTTGGGAACGCCTTCGTTCATGAGCCCCGAACAAGCCCGCGGCGATGCGGTTTCATCGCAATCGGACCTCTTCTCGCTCGGCGCGACGGCGTATTATTTACTCGCGGGCCGGCCTCCGTTCGAAGGCCGAACGACGATCGACGTTCTCTACGCCCACCAGAATGCGGTCCTCGTGCCCCCTTCGCAGGTCCGGCCGTTCGATTCTCCGGCGCTCGAAAGGATCGTCGTGCGACTGCTGGCCAAGGAACCGGGCGAACGCTTCGCTTCGGCGAGGGACTTGCTCGATGCCGTGAAAGCTGCGGGTCTTCGCGGGCACTGGACGGAGGAGCGAGCGGTCGAGTGGTGGAACCAGCACAGAGGATCGGCGCAATGAATTCCCGCTGGACGGCTCTCTTCGCCATCGTCGTCGGCCTCGGGGTCGCACTCCTCCCCATTGCGCACCGCGTGCGAAACGACTCGCTTTACCGCAACTTTCGCGTCGTCGATCCGGGCAAGCTCTACCGCAGCGGACAGATGCACCCGGACGGTTTCGCCCGCACGGTCCGGGAGCATGGCATCAAAACCGTGGTCTCGCTTCGGGACACGAAAGACAGTGCGGGCGTCCACGAGGATCAGGAGGAAATGGATTACTGCTCGACTCACGGCATTGCGTTCCATCGCCAACCGCCGGCGGGGTGGACCCGCGTGAACGGCGTGGCTGAGGCGGATAAAAACATCGAGGAGTTCATCCGCCTCATGGAGGCTCCCGCCACGCCGAAGCCCGTGCTCGTCCATTGCTTCGCCGGGATCCACCGCACGGGAATGCACGTTGCAATCTACCGCATGGAGTTCAACGGCTGGACGGCTCAAGAAGCCATCGAGGAGATGCGTTCGATGGGCACTCCGAGAACCACATTCGCGGCCAACGTACTCGAGTATTTGGAGACGCACCGCCTCCAGCGCCGATAGAATCACCGCACTGCGAGGGTGGCGGAATTGGCAGACGCACCAGACTTAGGATCTGGCGGGCGAAAGCCCGTGGGGGTTCAAATCCCCCCCTTCGCACTTTCAACTAAGCCCTATGTTTTACGGCACTTTCAACCGTTCGCCCGGCGTTGCTAAGGGCGAACGGGTTTTCTCATAATACCCCGAATTCAGTGCCCTTTTGCCCGAATTC
>Ga0209490_10002079_pt1 | contig 19047 bp, 8 predicted proteins | sample MAT06_FD_187209 | JGI IMG/M metagenome (GOLD analysis project Ga0209490, IMG submission 187209) | Freshwater microbial communities from Lake Fryxell liftoff mats and glacier meltwater in Antarctica - MAT-06 (SPAdes) (version 2) | ecosystem: Environmental > Aquatic > Freshwater > Ice > Liftoff... | reverse complement strand
ACTACCGCAGGTCACGCCAGCTCAAATACTGCTTCAGGCACCGCGACTGGTGCCAATGCCGGTGCCAGTCAGCCTACGCAGACCGGTACACACGGCACCACTGTCTCTCAAACAGCTGCCACTTCTGGTAATGCAGCTGGCAACGTGACTGGCAATGCCGCTGGCAACGGGGCTGGTAACGCCGCAGGCAATGTGTCTGGAAATGCCGCAGGTGCACCTACTCATGCTTCTGGAACAGCCGGTGCCACTACAAGTACGACAGGCAACCTCAGCCAGCAAGCAGCTGGTACTGGCACTGCCGGACACTCGGGAGTCAATGCGGGTGGCACTGTCAATGCCGGGGTAAACGCAGGTAGTGCTGCGACCGGAACTACCGCAGGTCACGCCAGCTCAAATACTGCTTCAGGCACCGCGACTGGTGCCAATGCCGGTGCCAGTCAGCCTACGCAGACCGGTACACACGGCACCACTGTCTCTCAAACAGCTGCCACTTCTGTTAATGCAGCTGGCAATGTGTCTGGAAATGCCGCAGGTGCGCCTACTCATTCTTCTGGAACGGCTGGTGGTACTGCAAATACGACAGGCAATCTCAGCCAGCAAGCTGCTGGTACAGGCAGTGCCGGTCATTCGGGAGTCAATACGGGTGGCGCTGCCAACAGTAGCGGCACTTCCAATACCGGTGGCAGTCAGCTTACGCAAACCGGTACACACGGAACCTCTGGCTCTCAAACAGCTGCCACCTCTGGAAATACCCCAGGTGCCCCTACTCATTCTTCTGGAACGGTTGGTGGTAGTACAAATACGACAGGCAACCTCAGCCAGCAAGCAGCTGGTACAGGCACTGGCGGACATTCGGGAGTCAATACGGGTAGCGCTGCCAACAGTTCTGGCACTGCCAATACCGGTGCAACTGCTGGTAATGCTGCGACCGGAACTAGCGCAGGTCACGCAATTTCAAATACTGCTTCAGGCACCGCAACTGGTGCTAATGCCGGTGTCGGTCAGCCTACGCAGACCGGTACACACGGAACTACCCCTTCTCAGAATGCTGGCACTACACCAGGAAACACAGCAGGAAACACGACTACGACTGCTTCTCCGGCTGGAAGTGCAACAACCGCACATTCAGGCACGACCGGTAGCGTTCCAACAGGCAACCTCAGTCAGCAAGCTGCCGGTACCGGAAGCACAGCACATACTGGCACCAATACTGGTGGCACTGCCAACGTCGGCAATAATTCTGTCGTAACTGGCACAGGAACCGCAGCGGCCTCCGGTCACACAGGTGCAAGCAATACCTCAGGCACTACGAATGCAGCAGCGACCAGTTCCGTTACAAATGCTGGCGTTGGTCAGACTAGTACACATGGAACAAGCGGCCCTCAACCCACGAGCTCAGTAAGCACGGGAACAATAAATTCAACAGGAAATACAGCTGGCACTGCATCGAATACTGGAAACGCGTCAACGGCTCATGTCGGAGCTGCCGGTTCTAGTGCAACTGGCAACCTCAGCCAGCAAGCTGCTACTACTTGTACTGCAGGACATACTAGTGCAAATGCCAGTGGAGCTAATACTGCAGGTAGTGCAATTAACAGCACTACTTCCGGTAATGCTAGCGCCGGATTGAATACTGGGCATGTTGGCACTACAACTAGCTCAGGCACTACAAACACAAACGCTAATGCCGGTGTCAATGCTGGTCCTAATACCTCTGCAGGTACACACGTCACTTCAAGTACTCAACCTGCCGGAAATCCTGTTACCGGAATCGGACACGCAACAGGAAATCTCGCAGGCGCTAGTTCCACTGCGGGCGTTGGTGGTGCAACCACACCTGCTGCTCATGCCGGAACTGCAGGTGCAGCAAGCGGCAATCTCAGCCAACAAGCTACCGGTTCCGCCGGCAATACCGCAAGCGGAAACTTAAGCCAGCAAACAACAGGAGTCAGCACCGCAGGCCAAAACACTGCGACCACTGCTCCATCTACTGGCTCTAACAATAGTGCTGTTTCTGGATCAGCTGGAGCTCATACAGCCAATGTTCCTGGCACATCGGGAACGTCGGTAAATGCAGCAACCACCGCAAATACCGCTGCTCCTGCAAATGCTGGCGCCACTGGTAATGCTGGCGTTGCCCATAACTCGGGAGCAGTCAGTAGCCCTGGAGCTGTAAATGCTCCTGGAGCTAATAATACGACCGCAGCTCATTCCGCTCCATCTGCCGGAACTAATACAGCGCCAGCAGCAGGACACAGCGCGGCAGGATCCGCTACATCATCTCAGACTGGATCTGCAGTAGGTCATACGACTACAACCGGCAACACTGCCGCTAACACCAATTCTGGTGCGGTGCCAGCAGCACCACACTCTGGCGTCCCTGCTGCAACAAATGTGACTGGGTCTCAACACCCTGACCTTATTGATATTACTCCTGTCGTTATAGACTTCTCCAACAATAATTATGTGCCGTCTAACGCCTTCGAAGTTGAAAGAGTTAGAGAGGCAGCTTTCAGAGATACTGAAATAGTTCGTCAGGAAGAAGCCAGACGCCAAGAAGAAATCAGGCGTCAAGAAGAAGAGGCAAGGCGGATAGCGGAAATCGCCCGTCAAGAAGAAGCCGCTAGATACCTGCAAGAAACGCTTCGTCAAGACCAAGTTCGACGCGATCAAGAATCGCAGCGCATTCGTCATTCTGAAATTGTACGAGCTGAATCTGAAGCTCAAACTACGCAGCCAGTATCTACTAATTTGCCTGCATATGAGAGCATCGACGCCGCCAGCCACAGCCCCAATGTGGGGCATAATCTGGCAGAATCCCCATTCAGTATGCCTAATCACTCCGAACGACATATCGAAATTGCTTCTGTCGATGCTGGTCTTCCGTCTAGACCTCATGTTGAAAATACAGACAGCTCAAGTGACTGGCTCAGCGATGCGGCCGGCAAGTATGGCTACGGCTCGCAAGTGCCGACACCATTGCAGACAGATTTTGGCACAGTAACGCCGACGCAAGTACCAAACAATATTCAAGCGCTTCCAGTCGAGAATACGCAGACCGCCAGCGATACCAGTCTGCAACAGCCTGTTGGACAAAATTCAACTGTACAAAATCCTGTGCCTGCTAATATCGAGTCTCCGCCTGCAACTCCTGAGATTGAGAACAATGCACAGGTAAATTCTGACGTGGTGCCGGGGCCCGTAGCCCCTGTATTCCCAGAAACCATTCAAACAAATTTTGATCAACCAGCTATTCAAATACCTGCCGTAAATATCAATGGTCAGGCGCCGGCTGATTCAGTAAATAATCAGATAGCACCACCTTCTGCAAATGTTGAATACATTCAATCGGTGCACACACACTCACAGAAGCTCGACCCAACCATCTATAACCAGATGCCCGATTGGTTGCAACAAGCAACCAGCAATCTCGGCTTGCAGTCGCCCGGTCTGAGTACGTCTCAGCCCGATCATAAAGCTGCGCACGATCACAATGAATCGCATCACCGAGTCGAAGCTAAGCAGCACCATGAAGTCAAACCTGCAACTGCGGCCGAGGTCGCTGCTACAACACCCACAGACAATATCGCATACACTTCTAACAGAGTAGATACTGATAATTATACAAATTCAGTGGTGGCCGGTGATTCCAGCGCTCCTCGTTTAGATTACAGCACCATTGATAACGACAAGTTGAATAACGGTACTTCTGGGGCCGATTACGGAATCATGGCGGCAGCCGATCAGGCAAGTAAGGCTGATCAGGATCTTGCTAATCAACAAATTGAAGAGCAAACTAGAGCTTTACGTAGTAGTGAAGACGAGAGATTAGCCCTCGCAGAACAAGAACGTGTCACTCGCGACAATAATCTTAAATTGCAGCAAGAAGAAGCTGAAAAACGTCGCAGAGATGAAGAAGAAGATCGTAGAGAGAATGAACGCAAACATGAAGACAAACGACGTTCAGATGAAATTCTCACCATTCTCGCACTGCGCCAGCAAGCAGAGGCTGAAGCTAAAGCCAAGTCGCAAAGACTGAGCGAAGAGCGGCAAAAGGCGCAAGAAGCGATTCGCAAAGATAATCAGCAAGAGAAATACGTGGTGCGCCAAGGCGACACTCTGGTTTCGATTGCTCGCATAAAACTGCGCGATCCGCGCCTCACTGATCTGATCTATGAGATGAACAAGAACCGTGTGGAAGTTCGATGGACTGACGGCCGCAGAACATATTCTGTTGAAGTCGGCACCATTCTTACTTTACCTAGCCCCAAACAAGTGCGCGAATGGACGGCCCGTCTCAACAACGTATCAAGTAGAACCAGTCATCAAGGCCTTGATGCTAAGTCGTCAGCTAAAGCTGATGAACGTAGAGCTAATATTGAAAAAGTGCTCGGTAAGATTAGAGAAGCTGCCGACGGCGGAGATGAGAAAACATACTCTGTGCGCCTGGGTGATACTTTACGCTCGATTGCGATGAAACATCCTGATCTTCATGATGTGACACTGTGGACCTTACTTGCCGACAAAAATGGTTTGACCACTGAGACCGATAGTAAAGGCGCTCCGCTGGCTGTTGTTATACGTGGTACCAACCTGGTGATACCTACGCACGAAGAAATCGAAATCTTTAGAAACGGTACGGCATCGTTTAAGCCAGTGGCACGAGAACCACAACAATTTACAGGCAGCTACGGATCATTGTTTGATGTTGCCACCAAAGCTTGCGGCGGATGTCGTCGTTTAATCAGCGATAGCGCCAACCTTTGCCCAGCTTGCGGCTATGTATTCGAAATGAAAGGTGATGCCTCCATCGAATCGCAGGCTACTACTTTCAATATTCCTGACGGCGATACCACGTTGTCACTGCCAGAGCATACGATTATTGTCGACAATTATGGCGAGCAAACGACCGTTGTTGATATTGATAAAGCGACTATGCCTTTACCTAAAGCCAATGGCAATGGAGGCAGTTCAGGCGCTAATGGCAGCTCTAACACTGGCAACACGAACGTGCCCGCTAAAGCCTCCGGCACTACGGGTGATGGCAGACCATCCACTAACCTCAGTCATCGTTCGCTCGATGAACGTTCAAATGCCATTGAAGTTAGCAGAGATATTGAGAGCCTCAATCCGTCTTGCAGATTGGTCAAGACCGAAAGAGAACTTGATGGTGAGCGCTTCTTCTGCCAGCAATTGCAAGTTCTTATCGATGAAGATTGGACGCCTGTGCTCAGCTACGAAGTTGGCCACGAATCGTCGGTACGCCATGAATACAGTCGCGACGGCCGCAAGAAAACCATTAAAATCGACCTGCCCAGTGGTGCCGTCGGTGAGATGGTCACTAACGAATTGACTGCCAATTGGCTCGACTATTGTCAGCGTTATCTGGCAGGTAGAAAACTTTCAGCTTGATTTTGTTCGCTAGCTAATCAGGGCTGAAGTCGGTGTCGACCATGGTGCTGGCGTCGATGCGATCGTCTTCCATACTGCTGTCGTCGAGGTTACTGTGCAAGCCTGGAAATTTTGATATTTCGCCATTGACTGATTTGTTGCGCAGCTTATAAATTGCGTCAGTGGTTAGCCGTTCGCCCGATTCGTCGAATATAAAATAGAGATTCTGGTCGTCGGCCAGTACCGCGGCATAGTGTTTAAGTGTGCCTTCCTTTTGTTCACCGAAATAATAAATCGGATAGCCACGGTATTTAGCCGTGGGAATTCTTTTTGCTTCTCCGAGCTCATTGAGCACGATACCGCGGTCGTCTACCAATAGTACAAACTCCTCTTCAGGGCCAGTTTCATAGAATGGCAGCTGAGGAGGGTGCATGATCAAATAATCGTCTAAAAATTCGGCAACGGGAGCGTCACGTCCGGCGGTGCAAAATATTTTGCCGTTAAGGTCAGCTATGGGTTCGTAAATGTCATAGATACCCAGCTCGTCTACCAGGCTTTCAGGCCCATTGTCAGCCAGCTCCTGCTGCGGTTGCTGGACTGTTTGCTGATTTACACGCTGCGCTTCTTGATCAGGCTGCTGCTGCTGCTGCTGCGATTGATTTAGTTCGTCTTCATTCTTCATCGCCCGCTTCGGCCTCGCCTTCGTTTTGGAAGTTATCCAGGGCGTTTCTTACTTTGTGCAGCAGCACCAGCTGGGCGTCGGTGGAAAGCTGCTGATCTTTAATCAAGTGAGCCGCTAAACAATATGCCAGATCGACGTCGGGCATACCAATCAATCGCTCAGTCAGTAGTCTGCAGAACCAGGCGGCAGAATCTGAAGCCGGAGTATCTTTGCGGTTAATAGAGGAGTTAAAGTCAAATTTGATTTTGGGATCGCGGACAACTTCTGAAACTTCGAAGCGATACAAACATTTGGACGTGCATGGTGCGCAAGTCGGCAACGGACCCTGATCACGTTTGTGCAGTTCGAGGAAGTCATCACGCCATTGTCGCAACACCGAAATATCCAAGCGTCTGTTTACTTCAGTGGGTTGGAATGCTGGTCGCAATAGGTTCAGCCAGCGCAAATGTTGCTCACGCACCTGGTCATAGAACCAATAATTTTCTTCACCTTTGCGCTCGAAATACCTCTCAGTGGCCTGAGTCAGCGCACACCAGGTGATACCTGTAATGTTACCGGTTCTGGCACGTCCACCAATAACCCGCTGAATTTCGTGAATAATCTGCGCTCTGAAGTGCACAAGCTGAGTCAAATCTTTCAGGGTGGACAAAATATAGCGGTTGTAAACTTGTCTGAAAATTTGGTCGTCAGCTACGGGTACAGCCGTGTCTAAAATTTGCGAGTCACAACGGTGCAGGCAAAACTTGCAGCCCAGGTGGCGATCGAAGGTGCCCACGATGTTCAAATGTTTCATGGCATCGCGCACGATTTGATCTGACTCGGCTGGAGTGTCTGGTGGTGGCACCATTTTCTCTTTGTCGAACATAATCTGTAAGTGATAGGGAGATTCCATTTTCTCTGCGTAAACCAAAGCGCGACCCTGTCCAAGGGCTGTAACGTGCCGTTTTTGCACATCATCAAGGTTCATGGCACCACCCATAGAATCGCGGTCATCCACCGCCACAATTCTGTGCATGATTTTCAAGTTAGTGTTTTTTAGCGCTTCAGGAGCGAGCTTGTTGGGAATTTGGTCGGCAATGATAAAGCCTTGTCCATAAGCACGAATTTCTGCCAGCATGTTGGTGAAGAATTCAACCGCTTTACCTGCAGGGTTGGCCGTGTCGGCACCACCGCCGGTGGGCACGTTTTTCAACAGTCGGTGAGCCTCTTCAATGAGCATCACATGTTTCAAGTGTTCACACGGACCGCCAACTTCTCGATATTCGTAGAGGAAAACGAATAGCATACCCATCAAGAATGATTTCTCGTTGTCTTCTGAAACCATCTTCAGTTCTACTACTGTAGGCCGACCAAAAAGTTGTTCGCAAGGAATTGAGCGGCGGGTGTTGAGCATCTGCCCTTTACCACCAATCAAGAGTGAGCCGATTCTGGCTTTAAGAGCCGCTTGTACGTCGGGTCCGATTTTGTCTGAATAGCCGAAACTTTCCACAACCGGATCGATAATTTCGTAGAGATCTTTCATAGTCGGGAAAATTTCTGATGGACAATCCTCGTCGCCAGGGTTCATGCCTGGTGGCAAACGTCTGTTAACGTTGTTGACTAAATCCCAGCCACGTACTGAGTAAATTTGATTCAGTGCTTTTTCCAAGACCTGGGGCATCGGCGAGTACATTTCAAAGCTAGCGTTGAAAACTGATTTCAAAGCGTCAAGGTGAGTCTGAACTTTGACCCCTCTGATAATTTCAAAAGGATTCAAACGAAAAGGTGAAACGGTTTCGTCGCCCAACGAGAAGGCTTGTCCGATGCCCTTAAACGATTCAGACATGAGCATCATGTGCCGATATTCTGATTTAGCCGGTTCGCATACCATGAAGGGAATGCCGAAATTCCAGAGTTGACCCAACAGATAGAAACAGGTATTGGTTTTACCACCGCCGGTAACACCACAGACGATCGTGTGTTTTTGCAGGGCGTCGACGTCAATGTAGTAAAGGTTGCCTGTGTCTTCGCCTCTATCTAGAATGTTGCCGATAGCGATAACGCGGTTGGGATCTCTCGGTGCAATTTCAGCCAGGCTGAATTCTGCCGATCGCCTGATGCGGAAGCCGGGCATTTCACGCTTGGGCAGGTGAATAAAGGCCGACAGCATGCGGGAATTGAGAGGGCTCAAGAATTTGTATTCCATCATGCCCTGAAAAACTTCTTCAGAACGCTTGTTGCGCAGTAAGCCGAATTGTTGAATGTGTTTGGCTAAACCAGGCACTTCATGGGTGCGCATGGGTGTGGGTCGGCTTGATTCGTCAACGTAAGTGGCTCTTAAAAGCGATTGCAAGCGAACAAATACGTTTTTTTCCTTGGCGAAGAAATACGGCACGGTGAGCCACATTCCTACAGCCGTACCGAGTTGAATGTGTTTCAAATATGCATCTTGCAGTTCGAGATAATATTTGATTTTGCGTTTCTTTTCCGGATCTTCGTTTTCTTGGGCACGTTGAATTTGATCCACAACCGCAAATTCTTCTTTGGTGACATTCATGGGTGGAATAGGCACTGCAAGAGTAAGAAAGGCAAAATCATGGCCGGCCAGACCGGCTGCCAGTCTCTCAATTTGCTCAGACTCAATGGTTTCGCCACTGGTTGATTTCAATGCCGGAATGCCGGAAATAATGCCGGTGTATTTGGTCAACGGCGCCAGTAGCTCGTGAATATCGTCTGAGCTAAATGGTTTTTTGTAAACGTCCACGCCGCCGTAGACGCTGTGTAGAATTGATTTCAAGCTTTTGTGGGCGACGATATCGGGTGCGTCTCCGCCATCACCGTCGGTAATGTGCGGTTGCGAGATACCCATATAGTAGTTGACGCCTGTCTTACTGCCAATCACTAAAAATGCTAGGTTGGCTTTTTCTCCGTACAAGCCTGTGATGGCGTCTTCCATCAAATACATGCGTTTTGGCGGTTTAGACGGATCGGGATCAGATTGTGTTTGCTGTGCGTGCTGTTGCTTTTCTCGCTCGATATCCCACGAGCGCAAAATACCGTCCACTCTGACAAAGGTTAAACCAGGCACAGCCCAGCTGATGATATCGTCGGGAGCAACCGGGTCGTTATCTAGATTGTCAAGATCGTATCGCCGCAGATCGGCAATTTTCTCTTCCCAAATATTGCGACTATTGTTGGCTGCCTGAGTCATGTATGAGTTCGATTGCAACTAAATGCGGTAAATTGCTTTTGGCCGGTCAGTAAAAATTTGATTGATACTAGGCGTATCTTATCAAGATTTAGCTTTAGATCCGCTCGAAGATTCTGCCTTGATTGACTTCTTGCCTGAAGCCAAGTGCATTTTCTCGATCAATTTCTCATTCATTTTAGAATCTGGAACGTCGGCAAAGTCATGGCTTCGCAGGTTGAAGAGACCGGCTTCGGCGCCCATTCTGTAGGCAAAGAAGGTGCGTTCTTCCTGACGTACAACTTTGTCGATATTGAGCTTTTCTTCGTCAGAGACAAGCTCGAATTGTGGAGTGGAATTGACCCGGTTGAAAATATTGGTCATGGTCTGGTGTTTTACTTTTCTGCCGTCGATGGGGAACATCTGAGGGCCAAGCAAATCGCCATCCTTCTTGGAAAGGGCGAAGGTAACCAGTGTGCCGATATTAATGATTAGTTCGTTGCGGAAATCTTCCGGCAGGTGCTGAAGACTTTTTGTTACTCCGATGAATCCAATTTTGAATTTCTTAGTTTCTGAAGTGATGTTCTCCACCGTTTCTTTCTCAATGAAACTGTCGAAGTTATCGAGGTAAAGCGCTACCGGATTTTGCTTGGCACCACCGCTGGATGAGAGGGTCAGGGCCGCTTGTTTGACGCCGCTAACTATAAGCGAACCGAGCAAGTTGGCGTCTTGACCAAATTCGCCCTGAGGAATTTTCACCAGCAGGATTTTCTTCTCATTGATGACATCGAGAATTTGAAGGTCGCCGTCAGGCTTGGTGAGAATTGAACGAATGCGCGGATTACTCAACATGGGGTTAATTCTGTTAAGAATTGGCTCCACCCAGGTAATCCACTGGTCGGTTCTGGCTAATTTCTTGTATCTTCCCCACTGATCAAGGAGTGTGGAGAATTCAATGCGCTCGTCTTTCTTGCGCTCAACGTTTTCTAAAAGCACGTCACGGAAGTCGTTGTCGTTCAGCAAGTTTGGCAAATCGGTAAGGGTTTTGTTGTTGGCCATCAAGAGCAATACGGCGTTACGCAATATGTCTGCAGTTTGAGCGTTCCATTGTGACTGCGAACCGGGGGGCTCTGTGTATATGGCCTTAAAGCCGTAAACGATTGAACCTGCTGCAGTTTGCACATCGCCCATGTCAGCCAGAGCCAGCGGGTTAAAGGCGCTGGTATTGCCCTTATGCGTGGGGTCAATCAAGATTACCCGTTTGGCTAGTTCTCTAGCTTTCGGATGAGCTGATATCCACCTGGTCATCAAGTCGATAAGTGTGCCGTCTGAGTCAATCAAAACTACTGCACGATCATCGCTCAAGATATCGTGTGCCACCATATTCGCAACCAATCTGGTTTTGCCCTTACCGCCTTGACCAAGAATTAGTACGTGCGGATTGGTTTTGCGCATCTCAGGCGGCAATGCCAGATCTTTGATGACCCACGGCATGGGGAACCACCACTTCCATTCCACCCGTTGACCGAGAGGCAGACTGCCTTTCTTCACGCCCTTCGCGAGTTGTGCACGCATTTTGTCGTGCTGTGCTTTTACCTGGCTGGGGATATATTGTTGTTTGTTCCAGATGTTGATCAGACCGCTTGGTCCAAACAAACTGAATGTGCTCATGACGAATGCGGCACCAACACCGACAAAGACGAAGATGCCGTTACCCTTGAGAAAATCGAAAATATTGAATGATTTAGCTGCGTTGCTTGCAGCGGTAGTGGCGCTGCCCGGAATCAAGTCGGCAATGGTACCTTCTTCCATGGGCATTGATTTGTCCAGCTGTCCAAGCCATTTCCCCTGCACTTTTGAGGTGTGAGCTTTATTCAAATAGCCGAAATTTGAACCGGACTTTTTGGTAAATTCCCACTGACCTTTAACATGCATTGGAATGTCATCGAGCAAAATTGAACCGACAAAGAAAATAGGCGGCCCTGATTCTCTGCCGTTGGCATCGACAAAGCGTTTGGTAAAATTCATGGTCTTCTTGCCTGGATCAATAAAGCCATCGATCTTAAAAGGACCTACAGCATCTGAACCGTTAGCATTGATTTTAGTGCCGCTTTGATTGACGACCATTCTGCCGTCAATAGTTTTGCCGTTGTGCCAGATGCGCATGCGCCATTGCCCGGCCAGCCGGATTGTTTCTTGTCGCATCGGTTGCAAGCCGTTAGCTTTGTCAGCGGCGTTTTGCGCGGTGGTAATCACTGGGCCGAGATTGCCCAGGGCATGAATTACGCCAAAAACCATCATACCGGCGATAGCAAGAGCGACGGCAATCAGTTTGATTCCAACTGGGAAACCAGCAAGGGTGAACAGACCGCCACCTGAGGCAAATTTGCTTCTTAACCTGCCGCCTTCATCGTCATCGTCATCATTTTTCTGCGGCCGTTTGCTTGCTCCTCTTGAGCGATCGGTTTTCTGCAGGCTTTTACCAGAGGTAGCCTTTAAGCTGGCTGGTGAACCAGAAAACGATCTTCTCTGCGGAATGTCTTCGTCTTCATCGTCACTGTGGGCGATTTCATCATCATCATCATCATCATCGTCATCATCATCGTCAACTTTCGATGGCTTTGGCTTAGCGACCGGAGCGGCTGTTTTTTTCGATCTTGAAGATTTGGCATTGTCCTCATCGTCATCATCATCATCATCATCATCGTCGTCGTCGTCGTCAACAATGCCCTTTTTCGCTCTTTTGGGCTCGTCCGACAATTTGCTTTTTTTCGATTTTGGCGAGTCTTCATCGAGGGCTTGAGAGGGTTTACTCTTTTTAGTAAGCATGCTTTCGAATGTATTGTGCGGATCGCTTTTATCTGACTTATTATCAGCGAAAAATCCATCGCTCGATGATTTTTTGGCAGAGGGGGCATTATTGTCGGCAAAGAAGTCAAATGCAGCTGAAGTAGCGGCTTTGGCTACTTTGCTGACATTGTCGGAGCTACCACTGCCGGTGCTGCCTTTATTTTCTTTTGCTTTATCAGAGCCAAAGAAATCTGGTGCAGCAACGTGCGGGCGGGTCAACACAGGCTGCTCTCTGTGCAGATCAAAAGGTTCACTGGCAGCTGGTTTTTGCACTTCAGCTGCTTTTTCAGGATCCGGCTCGGCACAGAAATCAGGTTTGGCTGCGGAGGCACTCTGACCATTTTCGTTTTGTTGCTCGGCTTCCGGAGCTGCTAGTGCTTCTTGTTTGTAGGCGGCATGCGGGTCTTCAGCGTCTGAGTGAGTTGACGCGCTGACACTATCCTCATCATTGTCGCCAGCCGCACTGCTGAATGGAGTGGAAACCTCTTCAGCAGCCGCATTCTCATTGAAAGTAAAATTGCCGACTGCTGCCGTCACATTATTATTGCCGGACTCGTTTTCAGGCTCTTGTTCTCTAACTTCCCTGTCCCAGGGCGCCTCTTCGGTGCGATTTGACGTAGTGAAGAAATCAGCGGGAGGAGCAGATGAATTTAATGCTTGATTGTTGGTGCTGGATTGACTGCCTATATCTTGAATGTCGGCGTTACCATTGCCATTGCCGTTACCGTGACCATTGCCATTTCCAGCGCCAGAAATATAGCTGTCGTCTTCTTGAACGGCGTTGTCGCCACCGGCAACGGCACCATTGCCAAAAAGATTGGGAATGAAATCTTGAAACGATGCATCATGATTGAAAGGGTCGAGGTAATTGCCGTCAGAGCCTGGCGAATATCCACTGCCACCGTTATTGCCATTTTCGGGGAGCAAGGTGGCTATCGATCTGGCTGAGACAATCCGCTCGAGAATCAATCTGTCCGGCGCTACTGACACCACCATGGGTGCAGCGGCTGAGGCTAAGGTAGGAACCATGGTGGCGGCAAATCGTGATTGGGCTGCACCACAACCTGCACATCCCTTCGCTTTTTGTTTAATCACTGCCCCGCAATTAGGACAGATGGCAATTTCCACGACTACTCCCGTCTCAAGCGACGTTGCATTCTATTAAAATATAGCCTTTCTCTTTAACAATTACCTAAAAGCTGGACGGCAGATCTGCATCTGTGATGCCGAAACACTACGATAGGCCTTGGTTTATACAATCTTACTAAATTGAGAACCGAGAGCTGGATGGCTGTGCGGAGGAAAAATTATCAGCAAGTGGCTTGCAAACTCATTTTAAGGGGAATTCTACATTTGGAACTTCGCCTTGTCAAGTGCTGATTGGGGCGCTTATTTGCGGCGTTTGCGGTATATACTAGAGAAGTTGGCGCGCACTGTTTGGTGTGGTTATTGGGGTGCTGAACCCAAGTCTTTGGATATTTTGGTGTTTCCGGCATTTCACTTTGAATTTTTACCTCGCTGGGCGGGTACATATTTAAATAGGTGCCTAAGGTGACATTAGGAAGGGATTGTTAGATGGCTCGCGAAGACAAGGCAAGCGCCACCAGTTCTACTCAGGACGCGCCTTCGGGAAAGTCTGGCGACCAGGATTCCACGTCTCTGGCAGCGAGGCGGGCCCGCTTGCGGGGAACTCTGGCAAAACAGACTGTGCCTCCTGACGCCTATGCGCCGGATCCTTACCAGGTTGCCAAAGAAAATGCCGTTGCTGCCGCTAATGCCATTACTGCCGCAGCCGCAAATGAACCGGCCGCACCAGACCCGGTTATTGTGCCTGACCTGTCTTCAAATGGTGGAGGACAACATACGCCTGATAACGGCGCCGATCCCCTGGCCGGAATGTTCGGTGAACCAGAGGACATGCCGGTCATGGCTACGTCTGCGGAGTTTGACCTTTCGCCCATTGTCGAAATTTCGTCTGAACCGGAAGTACCGGAAGTAAAAGAAGTGGCGGAATTATCGGTCGATCAGTCTTTAGATTCAGAGGTATCTCCTGTGGCGTCTCCCGTCAAAGCTGCTCGCAACGATCGCGGTAAGCCTGCTAAATCTGCTGTTGAGTTTTCGGCCCCCGAAGTTGACGAGTCAATGAGCACTCTGGCAGAAGGTTCGCTATCCAGTTCCGAGTTAGAGAGTTTATTGGCCTCCGTGCCATCCAGCTATACAACTGAACCTTCACATAACGCCCTGCCCATGAACTATGTTGATTCGACAGAGATTTCGGCGCAAATGTCGGCGCAGATGCTGAATAGTGCTGCCACGGAAGTGCATCAATCGCAAGTGATTGATTTGCTCAATAATCTTGATCAGCAGCTGGGAATATGTTCGGTGAACATGGCGCAGATATCAAAAGCAGCCAATGAGCAGCTTGATATTGTGCGCAACCTGGCAGAGACAATTCAACATCAGGCCTTCAACGAAATTGGTTTGAGTCTGAATAGTTTGAGTGAGTCGATGTCGGCAGCTCTAGAGCCGATGCAGGCCGTGGGAGAGCTGGTGCCCGCCATCGATAATCTGGTCACGACTTTGCAGCTCAAAGGCAACGAGCCGGCACCGGTTGAAGAGAAAACCGGGCTTACACCAGAAGAACTGGTGCATTCGCTGGCTGATCAGTTATCTACCGGACTGATTGATCCCTGGACCTTCAAGTGCGCCTATATGGCTGTGTTTCCTTCTGAGCATCCAGCCGATCTTTTGCGTAAGCTGGTTGATTTGCTAGGTGCTCAGCGTATCTCCGGCGATTTCTTCCGCGCTGCCTATGACGCTGTGCAAGCACCAGATCCGCCACCGCGTGTTTACGCTCAGCAGAGCGGCGAAGTGCGCGAAGTTGAAGTTGTGCGTGTAGTCCAAGATGTAACCGTGATGGCTCAAATTGAAGAGCTGAGACAGCATAATGAAGAAATGCGCGCTCGCTTAGACGCTCGCGAAGGCGACTTTGCCGAGATGCTCGCCGCTAAAGATCAAGAAGTGCAAGACACGCAAGAAATGCTCAATTCGCGCTGGGAAGAATTTTCCGGCCAGTACGAAAAACTTTCAGACTTGGTGCAACAGCGTAACGAATTAATTCAAGCAAAAGAATCAGAATTGTCGGACAAAGATTCGCAAATTGTCCAACTGAAAACTCAGCTTGATGAAATGCGCGATCAGACTCGCGACATGGTTTCTGATTTGCAGCGCCAGCTCACCAGCACCAAAGCTGCCGCTGACGAACTGGCACAATCAAGGCCTGCTGCTCCGAAGCCGTCCGCCAGTTTCTTCGAACAAAATCAACCGCCGGCACAACCGGCTCTCTTTAACGATGCCCCTTCTAAGCCGCTCTTCTCTGCCGACCAGCAACAGCAAGTTCAGCAGCAACAAATTCAACAGCAACAGCAGGCTCAATCAGGATCACAACAGATCGTGGATGATCCGATGCAAACTCAGGCTCCGGCCCCAGTTGATCTGGCACCGCAACCTCAGGCCGCTTCCGGTGGTGCCACCACTCTTAATCAGGCCATGCCCAGCCAGGCTATTCCCAGACCGCAGGTATCTGCTCCCACAACTCCTTTTGCCGGAGCCACTGGTAGCTATGGCAGCGGCGTGCGCGCTCAGGTTTTCGAAGTGATTGTGCGACAGGCGTTAGCTGGAGCTCCGTGGCGTGAAATTTGCGCCGGGCCCATGCAAGTGAACAATATTTCGGCCGAAGAAGTTGAAGCTGAAGTGAAGCGTCGTCAGGCTCTACTAAAGAAATAGCTTACGGTGTTTGCGGCACTTTCTCTTGATTGCGGGCATTTAAGCTGCGTTCGGTCTGACGCCATTCTTTAACGATGGGGTCAAGATTGCTCATATATTTGAGCACTATTATTGATGGCAAATGTTCCATGGTCTGGCAGAAAATGAAGAACATCAAGCCGACAATGAGCGTTGTGCAGAGTGCAGTCAAGTTGCGCGTTATGCGCATTTGTTCTTCCATGCGTTTACTCAACTGATTGATTTGGTTTTCCAATTCGTTCAGTTCGGCCATGAACACTACCTCAAGTTACGTCGTCTTTTCTACCCGGTGGAGTGCCGTTATCATAACCGCTTGATAATATTGGCCTTAGCGCCCGGCTAAGTTGGCGTCGGCGAGCTGAATAGCAGCGGCCAGAGTACTTTGCTCTTCCACTGCAATTGTGCGCAGGTCGATAATCAGACGGTCGGCTTCAATTTTGCCTATTAGAGGCGGGTCACCGCAGCGCAGTTGGCGGGCGAGTGCGGCGGTGGAGACATCTGTAGTGACAACACTGAGCGCTAAACCGGCTGAGGGCAACAGTTCTCCAGGCAAACTGCCGCCGCCCATTGTGCTTTCAGTTTCGACAACGACCATCTTTATATGGGTCAGCGAGGGCTCGAGCAACCTGGTCATTTCCAGTGCCCTGTCCATAATGCTTGATTGACTTAATGCAGCAAACTGAAATACAGGCAAATTTTGATGGCCATCTACATATAGGTATTGTTTGAGCACTGACTCAAGCAGGGCGATTACCAGTTTATCTGCTCGTAAAGCCCTGTAAATCGGGCATTTGCGTAGGCGCGCCACTATTTCTTTTTTGCCTGCGATGATGCCGGCTTGCGGACCACCGAGAAGTTTATCGCCTGAAAACAAAACCAGATCGGCGCCGTTCGCCAGTGTATTTTGCACAGTTGGTTCAGGAGTCAAATCGTATTTTGATAAATCAATTAAACAACCGCCACCAAGGTCATAAACCACAGGAATACCGTGCTGCCGGCCGATGTCGCCCAGTTGTTTAATTTCAGCTTCTTCTGTAAAACCTAAAACTTGATAGTTAGAGCGGTGACATTTGAGCAGCATGCCGCTCTGGGGTGAGATTGCTTTTTCATAGTCTGCCGCTCTGGTTCTATTGGTGGTGCCTACTTCTTTCAGCAGTCCGCCTGAAGATGTGATTACATCAGGCAAACGAAAACTGCCGCCAATTTCAATCAACTCACCGCGCGAAACGATTGTTTCTTTTTGATCGCTAAGAGCTTTGACCGCGAGCATCACTGCTGAAGCGCAATTGTTCACGACAATGGCTGATTCTGAGCCTATTAGAGTGCTGAGCAGTTGAGAAACTTCTTCAGTTCTTTCACCGCGAGTTCCTTCAGTCAGTGAAAATTCTAAATTTGAATAGCCGCAAAGTGCCTCTCTCAGCTGATCCACTGCCGACACCGGCAGTGGTGCACGCCCGAGATTGGTGCTCAAAATAACGCCGGTACCGTTGAGAACTTTTTTCACGCCGCCGCCTAAAAGCTGCTCTAGCTCTTGCGCGACAGCTTCAGCAATGCTTGAAGCCGTGCAAGGAGCTTCTGTAGTATCACCAACGCTATTAGAGCTGGCGCGCAGTTTGTCCACGTGCATGCGCACCTTTCGTGTCACCAGTTCTCGCTTGAGCCGGTCGAATTTTGTCAGAGCAGGCTCGCGCAAGATTTTGTCTATTTGCGGCAAGCGAAAGTCTTTTTTCATTGACACGGTTAGATGCCGCCTTTGAAATTAAAGTAGAAAAGCAGTCCTTAAATCATACTGGGCAATTAGAATATGTAGTATAAGCGGGTATAAAGTACTGGAATTTCCTTGATTGACCGTTGTGCATCCTTACTAATTTAATGGTGGATTTAGCTGTGGGCAAGACTCTTAGAACCAAGACGCTCTATCAAGACAAAGACTGGCTACAGCAGAAATATGTCAAAGAGAAGCTCAGTACTGTGGAAATTGCCAAGATTTATCGCGAGACCGAAAATAAGTGGTGTGACCCAAATACTATCTCTCGATGGCTAAAAAAGCATAATATTGCTATGCGATCGCTAGCGGAAGCGCAGCAGAATAGACATTCAGTGGTAGTGCCAGCAGCGAAAAAGCGCAGTTCTTGACCCCGCGCTAGAGTTTTCTGAGTAAAATTTCCTCTTTGCTACGTTACGGAGCGCCGCTAATTGCGCATCCGCTCATCATAACTAGGGCCGTAGTGAGATAAAGTAATACATCCCGCCCTCCTGCCAGGTAAAACATGCAGTAGGCGAAAAACGAGAACGCGGGTAACCAGAAGCGTTTATCGTCATCTCTGACTGCGTGAGCGGCCAGGCAGATAGATAAAGCGATGGGCAAACCGAATAAGACTACGTCGAATAGCATGATTTTACGCAAAATTTTGGAATGAGGACTACCTGAGTCCATTATTCATGTCTCGAGTGTTATGTCCATGGTAAATACCGCAAAGCGGCAGTAAATCTAAGTTTCAGTCAAGGACAGAGAACAATGGGAATGTCAAGTAATGGTGGTTCACGTGGTCCAAGTCGAGGCGGTCGCCCGGGCGGCGGCGGCGGTAGACCTGGTGGTGGAAGCAGGCCGGGAGCCGGCAGACCTGGTGCAGGTCGACCAGGCGGATCCTATGGTGGGTCTGGGGGCGGAGCTCGCAAACCAGGCGGTTCCTATGGTGGCTCGTCCGGCGGCAGTCGTTCAGCAAGTGGCGGCAGTGGTGGTGGCTTCAGCCGCGGACCAAGACCTGAAGGCGGCGGCGGTGGATTCAGCCGTGGACCAAGACCTGCAGGTGGTGGTGGATTTAGTCGCGGACCAAGACCTGAAGGAAGACCAGAAGGAAGACCAGAAGGAAGACCTGCAGGTGGCGGCGGATTTAACCGTGGGCCAAGACCAGAAGGTGGCGGCGGTGGTGGTGGATTCAATCGCGGACCTAGACCCGAAGGAAGATCTGAAGGCGGCGGTGGTGGTGGATTCAATCGCGGACCAAGACCTGAAGGAAGATCTGAAGGTGGCGGTGGTGGTGGATTTAACCGCGGACCAAGACCTGAAGGAAGATCTGAAGGCGGCGGTGGCGGCGGATTTAACCGCGGACCAAGACCTGAAGGAAGATCTGAAGGCGGCGGTGGCGGCGGA
>Ga0209490_10002078_pt1 | contig 19048 bp, 18 predicted proteins | sample MAT06_FD_187209 | JGI IMG/M metagenome (GOLD analysis project Ga0209490, IMG submission 187209) | Freshwater microbial communities from Lake Fryxell liftoff mats and glacier meltwater in Antarctica - MAT-06 (SPAdes) (version 2) | ecosystem: Environmental > Aquatic > Freshwater > Ice > Liftoff... | reverse complement strand
CGGGTCAATAATTCCAAAACCGTCGGTAATGTCATCGTGCACGCAGGCTACACGCACCAGCGCCATCGCCACCCGCTTATTCGGGCTTGGCTTGCGACTGCGGCTCCGGCTGCGCCGCTGCATCCGGCCACACCGCTCCGGCTTGGATCCACTGGCTCAGGATCGCGATCTCTTCGGTTGTCAGGGCGTCCTTGTCCTTCGGCGGCATGGCCGTGTCCGGATCACCGCGCTTAACCGCCTGGATCATGCGGCTGGCTTCGGCGTTGCCCGCGATCAGCACCGGGCCTTCCTCGCCGCCTACCGCGAGGAATTCCGCGGTGTGCATGCGCAAGTCGCCTTTGCCCTTTTCCGAACCATGGCAGCTCCAGCACTTCGCTTCCAGCAATGCCACCGCCTGCTGCGGAAGTACGGCCACCCCATTTTCGACCGCCTCAACTCGGCCACCCGCCCACACCGCAGCAATTATCAACGAAAGAACGGAAATCACGCGTGTGCTCATGCGCCCATGCTGCCAAGCCCACGAGCACGGTCAAAGCGCAGAAACCACCACGCCGAAGCTGCCATCGCCCCCCAATTCGTCTGCAAAATACCTCGCGAATTCCACCCATTCCCGCACGTTCCCCCATCTCCTTCTGTTGACAGCCCGCGGTTTTGGCCCAGTATCCTACCGCCTTCTGCCAACATTAGCTGCCACCATCAGCTCCCATCGTCTAGTGGCCTAGGACAGTGGATTCTCAGTCCGCGAACAGGGGTTCAAATCCCCTTGGGAGTACCATACATAACCCCCGGTTTATACTGGGGGTTATGCTTTTTGACCTGACTTTATTTTTCTGGGACGTTGCCGCAGTGCCTACCCCTTGCCTACTCACAACGAAAATGCAGGTCCTGCCAATCCATTGATGGCCGATTGCGCGACAGGTAGGAGCGTGGGCGCGAGGGAGGATGGCGGCGGGAGTTATTTCCGTGACAAGTACGCGCGCGCGAGGAAGTCCCGCACATCACGCAAAACCCGAGGGTAGCAGGACGGCAGCAGAACCGGAGCGGGTCGTTGAGCTCCTGGGCTGATCAGACTAGGCATCGGAGGAATGCACGCACGCCGCGCGGGGTTCCTCGTGCGGCTTTGCCGTGTCGGGTCGGGATCAGACGCCAACCAGCAAGTCATGGCCTGGTGCGACGGCATGCAATAACTGGTCGAGCTTTTCCACGGATGGCATGGTGTCGCCATGCTCGTACCGGGCATAGGCATTGCGCGAGGTAGACCCCAGCCGGTCAGCCATGTCCGCCAAGCTCAAGCCAGCCGCTTGACGGCGCCGACGCAGGAGCAAGCCCACCAGGGCGGCAGGATCGCTGCAACGCACATGGAAGGTATCGCCGGGCCCAGGATCGGCCTGGACCGTCACCGCATCACTGTTGATGAGGGACGCCACCCAATCCCCAGCCATCGCTACGACTTGCTTCCGACTGCGCCCTTGCGTCATGCCGTTGAGGGCTGGCAACTCAGCCAACCAGTGGCGACCGTCTCGCGTCAGATGTCCCAGAATCCTCATGGCGTCCTCCGTGTGCAGCGTTTGATGATGGCCAGTGCGAGCCGTTCGTTGATTTCACGATGGCGGGGAATGGCTTCCGTGTGCTCCCCATCTGTCCACACGTCATGCATGCCGCCATGCCGCAGGAACGACCACCCCGAGGTCCGCAAACGTTGCTCAAGGTCCTTGCGCTTCACGGGTTCAGTGTACACGGATCCGGGTGCATGCAATACTGCGTGAGCCCAGCCGCAACCTGGGCCGCAGCCAGCCCGGCAGGAAGTACCACGTCAATCAACTCGGCAGGAAGCGCGGTCTCTGAGGCATGCGCCCCAGCAACGCCAAGATCGGTGCCAGGGCGGTCCAAGCGGGGCCGGGAGTCGCCTGGGAGCCATCGGCCGCAGATCGTGGCTCCTGACTGGCTATGGGCAGGCTCATCGTTGCGGTTCCTTGGCTGCAGGCCGGCGCGGGTATGAGACTTCGGCGACGGCGGGCAGCGGTCCTGAGCAGGTCCAGCAAGCCGGAGGGGCGCCAACCAGACTGGCAGCGGTCCACGAACCACACGCGACCTCCTCCCAGAACAGAGGCATTAGTACCAATCGGCAGAGGCTTGGCATCCATACGCCCAACCACGTCCACCAGGGGGCCAGGGGTGAGCCAAGGATCGCGAGAAGGAGCGGGAGGAAGCGTTAGTCGGCCCGTGAGAGGCGCGGTTTTTTCAACAAGTCATTGTGGGCGAGAAAGGGATAGAGTAAATGAATGGCATGGCTTTCACGACAATCCGAAGGGCGGGGTTCCATATAGCCTTGCTCGCAGGTTTCCTGGTCCTGGCCGGGCAATCCCACGCTTGGGGGGAAGGCCTGTCTGCCCAATGGCAAGCCGAATTGCAGACTCGTCAGCAGCAAATGCAGGCGGCTCATCAGATGGGCGCAGGGTTTGATGCCGCAATTAACCAACAAGAGCAGCTTTCTCAGCAGCTCCAGGAGCAGCACCGGACTCAAATTCAACAGTTTGAAACCGTGCGGCTCAAGCTGGTGGAGGCACAAGCGCAAGCTCAAGGCGAAATCGCACGTCTAGGGCCTCGCAGGATGGTTGGAAGCGGTGCCACCGGTCCCAGGGAAATCGGTGGCCCTTTGCCAGAAACTCAGGCCCTTGTCAATGCTTACACCCTTGAAGTCCTTCAAAAGGCCCAGCGCGCCGATCAGATCAATGCCGCCCTGACCAGGTGCGCACAGGAGATAGCGACACTCCGCCAAAATAAAGCAAAGCTGATGCAGGATATCCAGTGGGGCACTACGCGAATCCAAGTCCTTCAGAAGGCCGTTGCTGATGCGCAGATGGCTGCGGCACATGCGGCGACGCAACAACCCGTTTCGGTTGAAGGAGGCGGCGCATCGTCACCGCCGAAGGTAAGGGATCGGACTGTGAGCGACCAGGGTTTCGCAGCCCCCGCCGTGGCAGCGCCTGCGGGCATTCCGGCATCGGTGGATGCATCCTTGCGCAGGGTAACTGATTGGTCGAAAGTCTATCTGATAGCTGATGACGGGACGTTTCTTGGTCATCTTGGCGAAAGGCCGACCGACGCCGAGAGCATCCATAATGAAGTTGGGATACATGGATCTACGGTCGGCGCAAAATCGATATACAATACCGTTTCCCAATATGGGGGCGCGGTTGGACAACACAGCCCCTTTAACAACACGGCATCTAGGCCGCCCCGTCTTTTTGTTGAAGGCGCAGCGGTATGCGTCGTGACCGTCAAAGAGCATCAAGTTCTTAGTATAGATCCAGCCATTCTGAGATTGCTTCCTCGCCTCTATCGGCCCTGACCCCAGTCAATGGCAGCCAGATCCCTATTGATCAACGTGCCTGTCTGACGCTGCCTAAGTTTGAGCACCTGTGCGCATTACTCCCAGAATCACTTCGTCGCATAGTGACCAGATCGCCATAAGCACCAAACCTGCAATGAGAGATCTGCGCCACCCGCAGCCTTAATAATGTCATGAAACCAGCCGGAATTATTCGCAGGGCCATTGGCGGCATTCTGCCGCCCAAACGCTTAGATGCCAAGGTCTACGCAGAACCAGGTCCAGACGGCAGGACCGTAATATTTCGCACCCGGTTCTTCATCGACGGAGAGCCCCTCCCTGAAACGTGTCAGGTCAGCAGTTCCTTCATACGCTACCTAGGGTATCGGCTGGAACACAGCGAATCGGCCCGAGCAGCGCTGCATTATTTCGCCGCAGCAGAAATCGCACTGCCACCGGAAAAAGCCGTAGTCGTCCTCAGAGATTTGAAACGGCGATTAACCAAAGTTCGCAACGTAAATGGGGAAGAATTCGTCATTCAAGAGGGTCATATCCTCGCTAAAATTATATCACTCGGCGACAACAAGGCCGAAGTCGTTGCCCGGGTGAAGACTGAATTGGGAGAGGTTCCAGAGCGTCTTCCTGATGTGGATGCCACAGCAATCATCACTCAGAATGCGCTTATCACCATTCCTGACCTGCCGCTGAATATTCGCAAATCCCTTCTACGTGTATCAGGGCCACGGATTATTGAGGGAGACGACATAGCCAGCTTAATTCAGGCCATTCAAAAAAAGCCAGGCCTGCTCAAGTGGATATCGCTCCCACCAGAATGGGAAGCGTCTGCCGTCATTGATTCGAAACCAAAACGACGAGTTATCGTAGATGGGAATCGTGAGTATGTCACGCTCAAAGAAAGCCTGATATTCGCCGAGGGGACTGACGAGGAAGTGGCTATTCCCGTAGCCTCTGTCCGAGAAGAACGTACGAGTGGCCGCCAGTTTACGCCCATCGCGGGTGGTTGGGTTGATCTGAAAAACGTCTCGTCAACACAACTAGATCCCCTATCAGTAACTGAAGGCAATCGGATTGAAGGACCTGAAATCCCTAAGATTCTCGATGAGCTACGGCGACGGGGTAATGATATGGATACGCTCATTTCCCCAGAAGTAGCGACCGAACACCGTATCCGCGCCCCAAATGGCAGTGGTCATGCCACTGTCAGCGCCAACTCAGGCCGACTTAAAATCCAAAATTCAGCAAACTGCACTGACGGGAGTACGGTACCGCTGGAGGACCTTCAGGCCGCCAGAGATAATGGGGAGACCTACCAACGCTCTGACAATGCTTGGATTGAAATCGATCCGGAAACTATTCGCAAAACGGAAGTCGCCATCAGCGGTGGCGCTGTCGATTCATTACCGTCTGGCGTCTGGTCTGAATATGATATTCCACTACGCCTGGAAGAAGCCATTGCATCACAGCGACGAGGCGGATCGATAACGATCGATCAATCCGTCGATGACCACCATCATTTGCACCCTCAATCTCAGAGCACGGCCGTCTTCGTAACCGGTGACGAGAATGAGATCACCGCGCGGCCAGAACTGATCTACAATGAACACATAAAGGTGCCACTTGAAGAGGCTCAGTCGCAAATCCGCCGTGGCCTTGGTCATATCCGCGTTCCCAATGGCTGGGCTGCCTTAGATGAACATGCCATTCATTCTGCCTGTGAGAGCGCACAGCGCATAAAGCCTGGATTGGAAAACGGCATCACGGTTACCGGGTCAGATATCCCCGACCTCCTATCCTCCTTAAATGGACGATCACATTGGCATGTGTATCTCAGTGAACAGGTCGCTGGATCCCATCGTGTCGTTGAAGAAAAGCCGCATTGGCGATTCCATTTCGGAACTTACCAGGATGAAAGTGGGTCTGGGCTCACGCTCAGTTCCCAATATGACCAAGCACGATTTAAGCTCGATGCCGAACAGGTGTTAGAAGCCGTTCGTAACGGTCAACGCTGGCTTAAACGCGGAGACACTTGGCTGCTGCTTGACCAAAAGGGGGCGAAGACCCTTAACGGTGAGCTTAACAATGGAACCCTGAAAAAGGCCGAAAAAGGATGGCGATTCCCCGCAAGGGATAGAGACCGTATTCTGGAAATTTTCTCGCGACTTGGGACCGTCGAACACAGCGAGTCCTATCGTCAATTCCTCATGAAGCTGGAAGAGTTCCAACGCATTGAAGAACAACCCCGGCCCATCGGCATGAAATCTGGAATTGAATTGCGCAGTTATCAGCAACATGGCTATAATTGGCTGTGCTTTCTGGAAGAATTTGGCCTAAATGGGATTCTCGCGGATGATATGGGCCTGGGTAAGACGTTACAAACCCTAGCAGCGGTGGCACGCATTAAGGAAGTCCGTCAGCACCGACGCCCAACCTTAGTAATCTGTCCGACCTCTGTAGTCACCAATTGGCGGGACGAAATCCTAAAATTCTTTGGCGACCTCTACCCGATTATCTATCGTGGACCGGAGAAAACTCGCAAGCGAATCCTGCAAGATGAGATTGGACGTGCCGATATCGTCATTTCCACCTACGGCCTGGTCGCACGGGATATAGACTTCTTGAACCGCTTCCCCTGGCGTTTTGTCATCCTGGATGAGGCCCATTATATTCGTAATCCCGACGCCGAAAGATCGAGGGCCATAAAAACCATTCCTTCAGCAGCTAAAATTGCCCTCACCGGGACACCCATTCAAAACAAGGTCGATGAGCTGTGGTCCCTCTTTGACTTTTTGATGCCTGGATTTCTCGGGAAACGAAAACCATTTCTCGATCGCTATGGACGCAGTGCCAAGGATGGAGTCAGCGCCCAACAGGTTGCCCCCCTACGGGAACGCATCAAACCATTCGTCATGCGGCGCCTTAAAATAGAAGTCGCCAAGGACCTGCCCGATAAGATCATCATCCAGCGGAAAGCCGAACTGACACCTATACAGGCCATTCATTACAAGCTGATGATCGGTGATGAAAACGTCCAAAAGATGATTCGCGAGGTTAACGAAAAAGGTGTACAGCGGTCACAATTACATATCCTGCAGGCCTACGCTGCCCTTCGGAAAATATGCAATCACCCGGGCCTTTTGAGCGCTAAAGGGAAGCTCCCGGTGAAGGATTCTGGAAAATTAGCCTCGCTTGAAGAACTCCTCGAAGAAGTTGCCGATGGCGATCACCGTGCCCTGATCTTCTGCCAAAGCACTGAAATGCTGGATGTCATCCAGGCCCACCTTCCCGATTGGGGCCATACACACCTTCGACTCGACGGTTCAACTCCGGGCCCAAAACGACAAATCCTGGTCGACACCTTCAACAGTGGTGATGCTCGCTGCTTTCTCATCAGCACCTTAGCCGGCGGCACTGGTTTGAATCTCACCGGAGCCGATACGGTCATCTTCTACGATCATGACTGGAATCCAGCCAACGACCGCCAAGCCGAGGACCGTGCGTACCGAATCGGTCAGACCCGTAACGTGACCGTCTACAAGCTCATCACAGAAGGTACCATTGAAGAGAAAATTATAGAACGCCAAGAGCGGAAGATGGCCCTGGCAGAGTCCGTCATCGGTGTCGATGAACAAGGCTTCAAGGATATCACCAAGGAAGAGCTCCTTGAACTATTCAAATCGCCAGATTTCTAATAAATTTGGGGATTCAGACTCTCGTATGGGTCTGGTGACTCGCGCCAGCTAGCCGTCCCATTATGATTGGGCATTCTCTAGCGACATTTATATTTTCTGGTCGCCGACAATTAATTTTCCTAGTGGCTACGATTGATGCGCGGGAAAAACTCGGCTGCAGGTGCAGCCTTCCCCCAGATATGGGATCAGATGCCCGATATCTGGGCTGAAGAAAGCTCGCGAGTACTCACGCTTGAGCGCGTGCGTGAACAGCTTCTTATGTACACGGATCCTCGTGATCCTGCCTGGAATATCCCATGACCACTCTTGCCTGTTCGTATGCGGCACTGCGCTTCCTGCCTTACCGGGAGACGGGGGAATTTGCCAATATCGGCGTGGTGGTGTGGGCCCCGGATGCCTGCGCATTCGTGTTCAAAATTAACGAGCGGCTGCAAGGTCGCATGCGCGGCTTCTTCCCTGGCCTTGACGTCAAGCTGTACCGCGAGGCCCTGCGTGGCGTGGAAGACATGCTGCAAGCCCTCAGCCATCAATTTATCGTTGGCAAGGCGGCCACGCTCGACGCCCTGACCAATCGCTTTCATGAATTGGTCCGCACCCGCGAAGGCCTGATGACCTTTGGCCCTGCGGGTGCGATGCTGGCTCAGTCGCCGGACGCAGCCCTGGACGAACTGTATCAGCGTTTGGTGCACCGGAAATTTACGGAGACCGCCGAAAATCACGAAGAGTCCATGCGCAAGCGTTTGAAAGCGTGCTTACGCACGTGGAACCTGAGCACATTATACCTCCGCGATGTCCGGATTGGCGATGAGCGATTCTACCTGAACGTCCCATTTGCGCACGTTGTTGATGATCGTCCGCAGAGGATTTTGCGGCCGCTGGATCTCGACAAAAAGGACTGCACCCAGATTTACCAACACGGCGATCAGGTCACTGCAGCCTTCAAACGATTAGAAGAATTCGGCCACCTTCCGAAGCATATCATCATCCCCGTTCGCCTGCCCAACAGTGGCGCCCGCAAAGATGCTGCCCTGGAATCGCTCAACGAGCTCAAAAGGCTCGGGGCACAAACAATGTCGATGGATGATCAGGACGCCCTCCAGCGCGCTGCGCGGGTCGCCTAGTCCTACTCGGTCTCGGAAACCGTTTTTATCAGGCTTTGCCCATGATCAACGCGAACGAAAATAATTCCACCACAGCTCCGAAACGTCAAAATTCCGCGGTTCCGGTCGAGCCGCCCGCCCGACTGCGTAAACATGCCCGGTCGCGCCCGACCGTCTCCACCCAGCCGGATGTCTGCCCCAACGACTGGCTCAAACTGGCCCATACAGCTGGAGCCCAGCCAGTCCAATTCTGAAGATCAGGCGCTTGGCCCCGAGGTGGCATGAAATCGTAGAGTAGAATCCCCTGCTAGCATTAACCGCCAGAAGTCGATTTCCTTGCCGGAGCTCGATTATTCTAAAGCTGGCCTACAACCGCATTGCCCTATCACTGACAGCCTAATCGCCTCTGTCGCTATTGAGTTCCTGGCATTCGGCCCCTGGCACGTATATGCTCCATTGCATCAGGCCGCGCATTCCGCAAATATATTCCACCACCTCATCGCCGACCCATGCCCGCTCTCTACCACATGACGCATCTTCGCAATCTCCCTGGCATTCTTGCCGAGGGAGGATTGTGGTGTGACCACAAGGCAGCTCTGCATGGTCACTGCCAGCAATCTATTGCCTACGCGCACATAAAAAATCGGCGTGCGGCAAGGACCGTTTTATCTGGGAATGGCGGTACTCTCGCCGATTATGTCCCCTTTTATTTTGCGACGCGCCAGCCCATGCTCTACGCGATTAAGGCTGGGCGGGTCAACGGTTACACCGACGGACAAGAGCAGATTGTTTACTTGCGTCTCAGCACCGAATCCGTCGCCACATGTGGACGCTCTTTTGCCTTTAGTAACGGGCACGCCGAGATGGCTTTGGCTGAGTTCAGCTCTGATCTCGCCCAGCTGGAGGCCTTGATCGACCGACCTCTGATGTCAGCTACCTATTGGCAGGACACCCCTGAAGACCCCAATCGAAAGTTTCGACGCCAGGCTGAGTTTCTCATTCATGATTTCGTGAGTTGGGACTTGATCGAGGAGATTGGAGTCTATTCTGACCCCCTGGGCGAGCAGGTCCGGGCCCTGTGCGCTGGGCACCCCCACTTGCCGACTATTTCCGTAAAACGGGAGTGGTATTTTCCATGAGGAGCATCGCATGATTCGTACAGCCCATGGCAATTTACTGGAATCAGGCTGCCAAGCCCTGGTCAATACCGTCAATTGCATGGGGGTCATGGGCAAAGGTATCGCGCTGCAATTTAAAATGGCCTATCCAGAAGCCTATGAGGACTATCGCCGGGCCTGTACAGATGGCCGTGTCGTGGTTGGCAAAATGCACGTTGTCGATCGCAACAGTTTCATCGCGCCTCAGTTCATTATTAACTTCCCAACGAAGCGGCACTGGAAAGGGAAATCACGGGTGATTGATATCCGTGATGGACTCGCAGATCTCGTTCGCGTCATCAAGAATCTCAAGATTACCTCCATCGCCATACCCCCTCTCGGATGCGGCAATGGTGGACTCGATTGGAACGACATTGGCCCGATGATCCGCAATTCCTTGGCCGATCTTCATGATGCTGATGTCGCGCTGTTTGAGCCGGGCGGCACTCCGGCCAATGCGGACATGCCCATTCATACGAAACGACCCACCATGACCCATGGCCGGGCAGCCTTATTGGGCTTATTCGGTAGATATCTTCTGCCTGGCTATCACTTAACCATGCTCGAAGTCCAGAAACTGGCCTACTTCCTAGCAGCAGCAGGAGAGCCGCTCAATATCACCTTTGAAAAACAAAAATATGGCCCGTATGCCGAGAAAATACACCATGTCCTGCAGCACATGGAGGGACACTTTATTCGCGGGTACGGCGATCGCAGTAGAGACGCCGCCATTACCCTCGTCGATTCATCCGTGACCTGCGCCGAAGAGTTCCTCAGCGCCCATCACCCGGAGACCATCGGGCGCCGCGAGCGTGTCGAACAGCTCATCGCTGGATTCGAAAATCCCTATGGGCTCGAATTACTTGCAACCGTTCATTGGGTTGCGACGCATGCTGAAGAGCGCGCTTCCTCGCCAGAGTCCGCTGTTCTAGCCGTGCATAACTGGAACGAGCACAAAAAGCAGACTTTCCCGGCTAAGCATATCCACATCGCCTGGGAGCAGCTCGACGCCCAGGGATGGCTAACTCAGGCAAGCTCATTCATAGCGACAATAGATGCCGGGAAAAAGCAGATCCGTTGAATCAGGGTAACCGAATCGAAATTTTCTCGCAATACTTCGCTATCGCCAGGTGGTGGCACTAGTGGTCATGAAGACCGCGCCACGAAATGCAGATCCAACGGGGTCGACGCGATCAATTCGTCGGCGTGCAATAATTCGACTGAATAGCGCAGGTCGATGGCCTCGGGCATGGGGGTGGCGGATTCGACGGCGGGGCCTTCGATGTGCAGGCCGAATGGGGGCAGGGTCAGCGGTAATTCGACCAGGCGAATATTGTTCTCGTTGACCTGGGCATCGATCATAAGCGTCAATAAGGGCGCCTGCCAGGGTGGCTGTTGCTCGTCGCGAATGCGGACCAGCAGGGGCAATTTTCCCAGCTGTTCGGGGCGGATACGGATGTAGCAGTGGAGACCGGCAACCTGGTAGTCGATGCGGCGCAGATCGGCGACGGTGATCTGCAAGGTGGTGAAGGTCCCCGCGATGACGAACTTGCCCCCCTGCGCTTGATAGACGTGGTCGCACAGAATGACGGTTCCAGACAGGGGCATGGGGGTAGCGCATGGGGTGGGGAGCTAGATGCAATAGTCATTGTCATTGCCTCTGTCTGTCATTGCCTCTGTCCTACGTCATTGCCTCTGTCTGTCATTGCCTCTGTCTGTCATTGCCTCTGTCTGTCATTGCCTCTGTCTGTCATTGCCTCTGTCTGTCATTGCCTCTGTCCGAGGTCCGAGGTCCGAGGTCCCGATACCGACATGGGACTCTCACATGAAAATGGCGCGGATTTGTAGGCGACATCGCATAGGAGACCTAGGACATAGGACTTCGGACGGTGAATTCCTTCTGCCCGAAGTCATTGCCTTTGTCCTAAGTCATTGCCCCTGTCCGAGGTCCGAGGTCCGAGGTCCGAGGTCCGAGGTCCGAGGTCCGAGGTCCGAGGTCCGAGGTCCGAAGTCACGATACCGGCATGGGACTCTCCTATAAAAAGGACACGATTGTGTGGGCGATATCGCACAGGAGACCTAGGACATAGGACTTCGGACGGTGAATTGCTTCTGCCCGAAGTCATTGCCTCTGTCCTACGTCATTGCCCCTGTCCGAGGTCCGAGGTCCGAGGTCCGAGGTCCGAGGTCCGAGGTCCGAGGTCCGAGGTCCGAGGTCCGAGGTCCGAGGTCACGATACCGGCATGGGACTCTCCTATAAAAAGGACACGATTGTGTGGGCGACATCGCACAGGAGACCTAGGACATAGGACATAGGACATAGGACATAGGACATAGGACCTGAGTGGCAATCAACACCCTTCCACCAGAAAATAGCCTACAGAGCAACGCCTAACAGTATTTTCAACGCTGCCTCATCAATCACCGTAACCCCCAAATTCTGCGCTTTGGCCAATTTTGAGCCGGCTTCGCTGCCGGCGACGACGTAGTCGGTTTTCTTGGAGACCGAGCCGCTGGGTTTGCCGCCGGCGGCTTTAATCAGGGCCTCGGCGTCGCCGCGAGACAGGGTGGGCAGGGTGCCGGTGAGGACGAAGGTTTTTCCCGCGACGCCATCGACGGCGGTGACAGTGGCGCCGACGTGGGTCAGGCGTACGCCTTGAGCGGCGAGTTTGGCGAAGACTTCGCGAACTGCCGGGGTGGCGATTTCTTCGAGGAAGGAGACAGCGGTTTTTTCGGCGACGCCGTCGATGGCGGTGAGCACCGCAACGGCAGTGGCGTCGCCCTCGGCGTGACGATCTGCCAGAGTCAAAACTGCCTCGATGGACCCAAGCTGAGAGGCGAGATCCTCACCCAGTTTTTCTCCGACATGGCGCAGGGCTAGGCCGGTGAGGACCTTAGCCAGACCACGCGTTTTGGCTTTCTGCAAAGCAGCAACGGCATTCTCGGCGGATTTCTGCCCCATGCGTTCCAGACCAGCCAGAGTATCCGCCGTCAATGCGAAAAGATCGGCTGGACTGTGGACCTGATCCGCCACGACGAGTTGTTCGATAAGCGCCGGCCCGAACCCTTCGATATCCATGGCGTTGCGACTGGCGAAGTGACGCAGGCGTTCTTTGCGCTGGGCCGGACACGCAGGGTTTGGGCAATAAAGAAATATTTCTTCGGCCACCACTGGGGTTGCACAATCTGGACACGTTGCCGGTCGGGTTGGCTTCGCGGTGGTGGCTGGGCGCTGGTCTAGATCCACCCCGACCACTTGGGGGATGATTTCCCCGGCTTTTTCGACCCAGACCAGATCGCCGATGCGGACGTCCTTGCGTTCCAGCTCAGGGAAATTGTGCAGGCTTGCCCGGCTCACGGTGGAGCCGGACACGAAGACCGGATCCAATTCGGCAACCGGGGTCAATTTCCCACTCTTGCCAACCTGGACCGTTATCCCGCGCAAACGGGTGGTGCGACGTTCTGGCGGATATTTATAGGCGATGCCCCAGCGCGGGTGATGTTCGGTTTCACCGAGCTCGTCGTAGAGCCGGCGGTCGTCGACTTTGAGCACCACACCGTCGATATCGTAGCCCAGATCAAGGCGATACTGGCCGAGATCGACGCAATACTGGATCGCCTCGGCGATGGTGGACACCTGACGCGAACGAGGATTCACCGGCAGGCCTTGCGCAGCCAACCACGCGAGGACCGCGCTTTGCGAACGCGGCAGGTCGATGCCGTCAGCCCAAGGCACGTGGTACAAAAATGCCTGCACACCTTTGCCCGCGACTTCATTGGGGTCCTTGCGTTTAATAATCCCCGCGCAGCCGTTGCGCGGATTGACCAACAGCTTTTTGTCGGCGGCTGCAAAGGCCTGATTCAAGGCAATAAATGCAGTCTTGGGGAGATAGAGTTCCCCGCGCACTTCGAAGCTGCCGGTTTTGTGCGGGACGCTGGTCGGCACTGCTCCCGAGGCGGCAACCTGGGCGGTGATGAGTTCACCGGTCACCCCATCGCCCCGCGTCGCTGCGCGGACCAGGCGGCCCTGCTCATAGAGCAAACTGACGGAAATGCCGTCGATCTTGGGTTCGCAGGACAGAGCAGGCGCGGCGTCTGCCCCCAACTGGCGCACGAGTTGTTCGTTATACCAGCGTTCAAGCTTGGCGTCCGCACCGCTATCAGCGTCGGTGGCGGCTTTTTGCAGGGACAGCATCGGCACGCGATGGGTGACCGTGGCGAGATCGCCCGTCAGGTCGCTGCCAGGGGCGCGAGTATAGCGTTGCTCAACAGGAACCCCGGCTTGATCGCACAGCGTGTCGTAGCGATCGCGCATTTCATCGTAGACGCTGTCGGGAATTTCCGGCTCGGCCTGACGATAATAACGGTCGTCGTGATAGCGCAGGGCGACTTCGAGTTCGGCGCGTTCATCAGGCATGCGGCAATCCTGGGCCAGAGTTTCCCGCGCCAAGGGGAACTCTGTCGGCCCCCCTGTTCGCATCGTTCAACCCGCGCGGGGCCTCCCCTTTCCCATGCTCCAATTATGCGGATACTCCACCGGACATGAGCTTGACCCAGACCATTGACGCGATCGTTGCCGAGTTTTCTGCCCTGACCGACTGGGAAGACCGCTACAAGCGCATCATTGCCCTGGCCCGCGATCTGCCGCCGATGCCGGATGAGCTGAAAACCGACGAACGCAAGGTCCGCGGCTGTTCGTCGACGGTGTGGCTGCATGCCGAACGAGATGGTGATCGGGTTACCTATCTCGCCGATAGCGACGCCGTGCTGGTGCGCGGGTTGGTCGCGTTGCTGCTGAAGGTCTATTCGGGGCAGCGCGCCGAAGAGATTCTGGCCACCCAGCCGACCTTCATCGAGCGCATCGGCTTGAACCAGAATCTCTCGCCCAATCGCGCCAACGGGCTGACCGCGATGGTGACCCAGATTCGCAAGCAGGCGCTTGAGGCCTTGATGGCCTATAATCGCGATCGGCCTACGGAAATGACCCCGCGCGGCACCCGCACCCTGCCGCCGGATTTCAAAGCATGAGCGCCCTGGTCCACCGCGTGATCCCACCGCAGGGGCGCGCGAATGGGTATCATATCCTGGTGCTGCATGGGCTCGGCGATTCCATGGCGGGCTGGATTCCAGCCGTGCCCTTGTTCGATTGCGACGCCTTTGGCTGGATCTTTGCCAATGCTCCCGAGGAATATGGCCCTTATGGTGGGTATTCGTGGTTCGACATCGGCGAGGATATGGCGCCCGACGCTGATGGCGTCGCGCGCAGCCGACAATTACTGCGCGAATTGATTACCGAACTGATCGACACCGTGGGTATTTCTGCTGAGAAGTTGATTCTGATGGGCTTTTCTCAGGGATGTCTGATGGTGCTCGACCAAGCCCTGCGCGGTGAGCATCGTTTTGCCGGCGTAGTCGGTATTTCCGGCTGGGTCTATGGCGTCGAGGATTTCCCGAAGGCTTTTGGATCCGCAGCCCGCGACCAGCGGTTGCTGGTCACCCATGGCCGCGTCGATCAGCTGCTGCCGATTGAATTGGTGCGCATGCAGATTGAACAGCTGCGCGACCTGAAGATCAACGTGGCGTGGGCCGAATACGATAAGGCCCACACCTTGGATCCGGAGCAAGAAGTGCCGGATATTCGCGCCTTTCTCAACCAGATCAGTAAACCAGCGCGGCGTCAGCAAAAAGGCTGAGCAGCACGTCGCCGCGGCTAGCGCCCACCGCCTGGGTTATGGGTTGACCGGCAATAATCGCCCAGCGCTGGCGGGTTTCTGGGTCTATTGGTTCGGCAAGACGCGCTTCCCACTGCGGAAATACGCCGCACAGCGCTGCCTGCTGCACCGCAATAAAATGCGGGTGATTCGACCCGACATCGCGGACATACACCAACACCGCCCCGCAGGCGGCGGCAAGATCGCCTTCATACGTCGCATCGATAAAAACAATCGGTGACGGTCAGCGCGATGGGACGGCTCTCGTTCATCTCCACCGCGCCGCTGACCTCGTGATCGAATTGCTGACGCACGAGGACGGTGATGTTCGGCTGCTCGGCAAGCATGGCGGTGAATATCTGCGCCGCGACGCTGGGTTCGAAATGGTGGCCGTCGGAACAATCGCCGACCTGCTGGCTGTCGTCTCCGTACCGGGAGCGGTAATGCGCCAGGACACGAGAGGTAAAGCGGCGGAACAGCCCGGCGGTGGCGCCGCGGGTGCCGATGTCGGTCGCGCCCAAACCGTTGGCAGCCAAGCCCCCAAGGGACCCAGAACGCTCCAGGACGATCACGGTCAGCCCCTGTTCCGCCGCCGCGAGGGCGGCCATCAGGCCGGCAGGAGTGGCACCCAGAATACAGCAGTCGCGCTCAGGAATGGTCGATTCCTTACCCGCAGCCTAGCGCTGTCGCGCAGACAATTGCTATGGACTGGCAGCGAATTTTCTTATCTTTTGCGTGCATACTGCCATGTACCAACAAGATTTCTTTGCTCTTGAGGCACTTTCTGGACCTGATCGCTTAGAGGCCGCCCTGGCCACGGCCGAGGCGGCCCTGCACGTTCATCTGACTCTGCACGACCACGCGGGGATCTTCCTCGCCGCTGATGGCACCCCCGCCCTGCCCGACGCCCGGCGCCGCCATAAACGGCCCTTGTGCAATGCCGGTCGTCAGCGCCCTGACTGGGATCAGGCCTGCCTAGCTCAGTGCGCCGAAGCGGTGCCAGATCAGGCCGCCGCACGGCTGGAGCCCTTCATCCACTGCTGCTGGAAAGGCGCCGCCGAACTGGTCATCCCCCTGCTGCATGAGGGCGCGCACGTGGGCACCCTGTTCGCCGGGCAGTGGCGCACCCGCGACATCCGCGATCCGAGCCTGCCAGAATTACCGGCCAAGGTCGCCGCCTTGCGCGCAGAATTGCCCGCCTTCGATCACGCCCGCATTCATGCCTGCGCCGGCCCGCTGACGCTGCTCGGGACGGGGTTGATCCGCTGGTGGCTGGACCATCTCGGCTGGGGTGACAACAGTGATCGCGGCGCGGCGATTCGGCGTTACCTGCATCTGCACCTGCATGAACCCGCTTTGAGTCTGACCTCGTTGGCCCGGCATCTGGGACTGTCATCGTCCCGCAGCGGGCAGTTGATCCGCGATTATTGCGGGGCGCCATTCCAGACCGTGGTGGCAACCTCGCGCATCCGCCGCGCCCAGGCTCTGCTCCGGCATACGCGGCGTTCGGTTAAATTGATCGCCGAACGGGTCGGCTTCAGCAATGAATATTATTTCAATCGGGCCTTCACTCAGCTGGTCGGCTGCCCACCCGGGCGCTGGCGCCGCGGTGCTAAACTACCTGATCAGGGTTGACGGTTGATGAAACCCTTGAGCACAGTCAGCGCGATGATTTTGCAATCCAACCACAGCGACCAGGTGTGGATATATTCCAGATCATAGCGCAGACGGTTGCGCATGGATTGCGTATTCGGGGTCTGACCCCGCGCCCCGGAAATCTGCGCCAGGCCGGTGATGCCTGGCTTGACATGATGCCGACGCATCAGATCGGCGATCGAGCCGATATATTGACGATTATGGTCAACGGCATGCGGGCGTGGACCAACAATGGACATCTGACCGAAGATCACGTTGAGAAATTGAGGGAGCTCATCTAGGCTGGAATTACGCAGAAAACGCCCAATCGGGGTCACTCGCGGATCATTACGCTGGGCTTGGCGAAAGGCCGTGTCCTGACCTATTTCCACCGGATCAAAAATATCACTTTCGAGCCCGTCTTGAGCTGGTGCTGGCGGCGGCGTCTTGTCCCGCTTGGGCGCGGGTAAGGGATCATTGCGCATGGTGCGGAACTTGAAAATGGTGAAGGGCCGCCCGTGCTGACCATGGCGCGGCTGACAAAAAAACACCGGCCCCGGCGAAGTCAGTTTGACCAGGATCGCTATCCCGATCAGCAGGGGCGTGATGAGGATCAGAATTACCGTGGCCAGAATCTTATCCTCAAGCCATTTGATCGTGCGTGCACCATCCGACCATGGGGCCGAGGACAGATCGATGACCGGGCGGCCAGCGAATTCGTTGGCACGGAAAATAAAAATAGGAACTGACGAATAATCGGGGGCGTAATGCACATCGACTCCGGATCCCTCGACCAATTGCAGACATTGTGCGATCACCGCCTGATCACCCAAATCACCGCAAATAATGATCCGAGTCGCATGGTGGCGTTCGATCAATCCCGGCAGATCGAGGAGATTTCCGTTCAACACCGTGGTCTGAGTCTGACCATCAATCTGCTCGATGCGGTCAGATACAATGGCCACAGGTTTGATGCCCAGTTCCGGGTGCCGCTTCAGATGCCGCGATAAGGACAGGGAATGGTGCGGCTGGCCGACCAGAATCGCCGGCTCGACCCCCTTCCCGGCGCGATAATCGGCAATAACCCGCACGTAACACCAGAGCCGCAGCCCGGTCAGACCGATCAAAGAAGCCAGAAAACCAATGCCGACCACCGACCGCGAAAGCTCATGCGACACTTTCAGGGCATAGGCCAAGGCCAGCATGCCCCCCAGAGCCAGGACCAATCCAAACAACAACGTCTGGAACCAGCGGCTCACCCGCGGTCGGGTGATCGCTTCATAAGCGCCGGCCATGTGCAGAGCAACTGCAGTCCAGGCCGCCAAAACGGCAATAGCGCCCCATTCCCGCGTAGCCGGCAGGAACCCTTCGCGCAGCCAATAGGTCAGGACCGTGACCGCGACCACGAAAACGGGATCGAGAAACCGAAACGCGAGGGATCGTCGTATGACCGCACTGCTGGCTGTCGCCAAGACTGTCTTCCTCCTGGTCCGTAGACCCGACCGGTGAGACTCTAGAACCCTCGGCCGTTCTAGCTAGATGTCCTATGGCTTCCGCACCAGGCTTAACACGCTGCGCAACTCCGCCGAGGGTCAGGACTTCGATTGGGAATAGCATTGCGATCAAAGTTGCTTTTCGTAGTATTCGCAGGGAAACTCTGGCCAACCCTCGCCTTCACGTAGTCCGCCCCGGCCAACTTTTCCTCGCCTTCGACTTTCCTTTGCCATCACCATCGCAACGCCAGTAGAGCAGCCCGTGGCCCCCACCTCCGACAATGACCTGCAATATTACCTCTACATGAGCGACGACTGGCGTGGTCCATATCCGCTGCCACAGATTCGCTCATTTCTCAAGCTCGGTCAAATCGATGAAGCGACCTACGCCTATGAGCCGCAGCATCAGACCCAATTAACGGTCAGTGACTTGCTCGCGGGACGCAAGGTCATGCCCGCGGTGATGGGCAGCCAAGCGGCGAGCGGATATGGATCTTCCGGCAGTCATCAAGCGGTCGGCGATGGGCCCGGTAGGGACCAACGCAGTACGGCTGGTCTCGATTCGGCGATCAATTCTCTGAGCGTTCTGCGTAAAGTGTGCTTCGCCATCGGCGGCACTGACGGCCGTGAGCGCGACGATCTGCTCGATGATCTCAAACTTGCCGTCGACACCATCCGCGCCGCCCTGCATGAATTGCGTCCGTCGCCAGCCGAGTTGCGCAATTTCGCGGTGCAGATCGATCGTATCGCCAGTGACATCGCCGCACGCATGTCGGACCGCGCCTTGACCGCACATCTGACTGATATGCGCGATTGCGTCACCCATGCGGATCCGGATGAAATCGTCCCCGCCGCTGAGGCCGTGATCGCGCAGATCGCCCATCTGGCCCGTACCGCTGGCGACGAAAATC
>Ga0209490_10002075_pt1 | contig 19079 bp, 20 predicted proteins | sample MAT06_FD_187209 | JGI IMG/M metagenome (GOLD analysis project Ga0209490, IMG submission 187209) | Freshwater microbial communities from Lake Fryxell liftoff mats and glacier meltwater in Antarctica - MAT-06 (SPAdes) (version 2) | ecosystem: Environmental > Aquatic > Freshwater > Ice > Liftoff... | reverse complement strand
CTCAGCCATTACAGCTGGCCTTTCAGCTGCGACAACATCTCAGCGTGCACATCGCGATTCACTTCACGCTTCAAGATTTTTTCTGCGCCTGCAACGGCCAATGCGGCCACTTGCTCGCGAAGCTGCTCTTTCGCTTTTTGTTTCTCTTGCTCAATCTGCGCATGCGCTGCCGCGATGATGCGGTCAGCTTCGGCCTTGGCTTGCGCCTTCGCCTCTTCGATCGTTGCAGCGACTTGCTTTTCGTTCAGCGTCCTGACTTCCGCTGCCGCATCGCGCGCCTCCTTGAGCATCAGCGCCTTTTGCTTCTCACCTTCAGCGAGTGCAGCTTTACCCTTCTCGGCTTCAGCCAAACCTTCAGCAATTTTTTTGCGGCGCGTTTCAATGGCTTGATCAATCGGCGGCCACACGAACTTCCATGTGAACCAAATAAAGATCGCAAAGCCAATTGCCTGCGCAACCATTGTTCCGCCGATATTCATGACGGTACCTTTCCTGTTCTGAGTTGACTAGTCCGAATCAACGGGAATTAGCGCAATGGGGCCAACAGCGGGTTTGCGGTCGCGAAGAACATTGCGAGACCGACACCGATAATGAATGCTGCGTCGATCAGACCGAGCAGCAAGAACACTTTGCCTTGCAGCGTTGGGATCAACTCAGGTTGACGCGCAGCCGACTCCAAGAACTTTGAGCACATGATGCCTACCCCGATACACGCGCCGAACGCGCCTAGGCCGATGATGATGCCGATGGCGATTGCTGTGTACGCCTGAACCATTGCGATGTTTTCCATTTTTGTTTCCTTTCGAGTACGAGCAACAAGTAGTTAATACGAAAAAATACGTGAATTACAGAGAATCAAAAGTAGATCAGTGATGTTCTTCGGCCATCGACAAATAGACGACTGTCAACATCATGAAAATGAACGCTTGCAGCGCGACGACGAGAATGTGAAAGATCGCCCAGCCTGCGTGCAACAGCCCTGCGACGAGTACGCCACCAATGCCAACCGCACCGAGCATCCCGATCAACAAGAAGATGACCTCGCCGGCAAACATATTTCCGTAAAGACGCAGCGCCAACGATAGCGGCTTGGAGACCAGCTCGATCAATTGGAACGCAAAATTAAACGGCCAGAGCAGCGGGTTCGAGCCAAATGGCGTGCAGAACAATTCGTGAATATAACCGCCGACACCTTTGGCGCGGATGCTGAACCAAATCACCAACATGATCACTGACAACGATAACGCGGCAGTTGTATTGAGATCGGTGGTGGGGACCGGACGCCAGTACGGGACAAACATATGCGTTAGCCACGCCAAGGGCTCAATTGGGATAAGCTTCACCGAATTCATCACGAGCACCCACATAAACACGGTGATTGCGATCGGGGTGACGAGGGTGCTCTTGCCGTGGTACACCTCTTTGACTTGGCTATTGATGAACTCGATCAATAGCTCGACCGCGGCTTGTAGCCTTCCCGGCACACCCGAGGTCATACGGCGGGCGACCAGCCACAAGATGCCAAAGGTCACGAAGCCCAAGACCAAAGAATTGATGACGGTATCGACGTTAATCATCCATCCATCCGCAACCTTTACTTGCAGGTTGGTGAGATGGTGGGTGATGTAATCAGTAGGGTCTTTGTAGCCGGCCATTTATAAAGTCTTTTATTTGTGTCAACTTCAACGATAAAACAACAACGACAACCAGTGCGCGAGTAGCGCCACTCCCGCGCCTGCTATCAACCAACCGGCAGCCGCTTTGCCAGACGCGAAGGCAACAAGCATGACCGACAGGACCAAAAACAATTTGGCCGACTGCGCCAAAACATGCACCAGCAAAACAGCTGACGCAGGCCTAGCGTTCACTCGGGACGGCCGCGCAATAAACGCGTACGCCAAATTACCGAGAACAACTGCGCCAGCACCGACTAGCGCCGAGACTGCAGCGACTAATCCAGAGAACAGCAGCCCGCTTGCGGCGGCTAAAATCGCGCCGCACGCTTGAAGAATCAGGACTTTTCGATACGGTGCACCCAAGAAACGACTCTCGACATTTTCCAAGGTGATGATGACCTGCGAAGGACAGACAGGGACAAACCGAATAGCCGACAAATTCAACCGCAAAGCTTGCCGATTATAAGCGCGGGAGGTTTTTCAAGTCAAACCAAAATGCGGCGGCGCAACAAAAGGACTGCGCGCCAATTGTTTCGGCTAAGTTATTGAAATAATGCAGAATCTAAAAATGCTTATGGTAACGACTTCGACTCTGTGACGCTTGAGCAATCGGCGGCGGACACACCAATCTTGAACCCGGAGAACGTCCGTGCACGCTGGTGCTCAGCGGCTGATAATGCGATTTGACCCTAGTACGGCGGTTCCTCCCCATAGAAAGTAACACCATGGCAACAAGAATTCTTATAAATGACGTCGGCGTCCGCGACGGCTTTCAGATCGAGAAAAATTTCATTTCGACAGCGACCAAGATTGCGGTCATCAACCAATTGACTACGACCGGCCTCGCCAAAGTCGAAGTCACTTCGTTCGTTCACCCCAAGTTCGTGCCCAACATGGCGGATGCCGAAACAGTGCTCCGCGAGATCGTGCGCCGCGACGGCGTAATGATCACCGCGATCACCCCCAACATCAAGGGCATGGAGCGTGCGATCAAGGTGCACAGCGAAGGCGGACGAATCGACGAGATGAACCTGTTTATGTCGGCGTCCGAAGCGCACAACATGGCTAACGTAAAGAGAACCACAAAGCAGTCTCTCACCGACTTCGCAATCATGGTGGCGATGGCGAAGACCGTGGGGATTCGCCTGAATGGCTGCATCTCCACGTCATTCGGTTGTCCATTCGAGGGTCGCGTGCCCGAAGATCGCGTATTAGTGTTCGCCGAACGGTATCTTGAACTTGGATTTGACGGTATCACGTTCGCCGATACCACCGGCATGGCAAATCCGCGGCAGGTCGAGCGCATGATGCGCGAAGCGAAAAAACGATTTCCTGCGGCGGAACTCACGCTGCACTTCCACAATACTCGGGGCATGGGCCTTGCGAATGTAGTCGCCGGGTTGGCGGCAGGGGTCACCAGCTATGACAGTTCCATCGCAGGTCTCGGCGGCTGCCCGTTTGCGCCGGGCGCAACCGGCAACATTTGCACTGAAGATCTCGTGAACATGCTTGACGACATGGAGTTGAATTCCGGCGTGAACCTCGACTTGTTGATCGCAGTCGCCGCCAAGATTCCCGCCGTCGTCGGCCATGACGTATCTGGACAAGTGCTTAAAGCAGGCAAGACCATGCATCTGCACCCGATACCTGACAAACTCTATACATCCTGATCGAACGAGATGGCAGCAATCAAGCAGGGTAACTACAACGACCGTTCAGGAACCAAATGATGATTCGAACCGTTAGCAGAATTGGCGGTGCTGCCCGCAGCATCACCGCGCTTATAGGGCTTTTCTATGGCGCCATAACGCCTTTGGCCGTCAGCGCTGGCGATTTCGCTGGCGTTCGCCAGCTTTCTCAGGACGCCTTCCTTCGCTTGTCGAAAGACCTTGCATCAGTTAATGCGCTGCGGGCGCTATCGCCGGGAGTAACTTTGAATTTGCTCGGCGTTGACCTGGGGGTAGAAGTCGGCGTGACCAGCGTGGAGGGAAGTGACGCATGGAAGAAGGCTGGCGGCGGCTCCACGCAGGTCGTCACGCCGCGCATATCGCTTCACAAAGGGCTTGCGGCAGGATTCGATGTCGGCGCGAGCATCGGTATTGCCGGCGGCACCGGAACACAGATGATCGGCGGTATCGTTCGCTATCAGTTGGCCGAACCCGGTATTGTTCTTCCCGGCGCAACGTTGCGGCTGACCGCCAACAGAGAGTTCGGCTCGTCCACCGTCACGGTTCGCTCCTATGGCACAGATTTCGTCATCGCCAAGCCGTTATTGCTTGTTACCCCGTATGTGGGCGTCGGCGCCATCAGGACCAATGTAGCTGCGCCTGGAACCGCCTTGGCCGGCGTGACGGTCAACCGTACACGTACCTTCGTCGGGTTCGATACCCGACTCGCGTTCGCAACGATCTCCGCCGAAGCGGAGAAAATTGGCGGGACAACAACCATCTCGAGCAAGATCGGTTTTCGTTTTTGATTAGCCGAGCCGCCAAACGATGAGCAAACTTGTTGAAGCCCTGAAGCGCGCGGAGCAGCTTCGCAAGCAAAAACTCGTGCAGGAAAAGCTGTTGCAAACGGCTGCGCATGAGAGTGCTCCAATCTCACCGGAAAAGCAGATCGAAGTGGCGCTGCTTGCCCAAGAAGCGCGCATGGCGGCACAGCGAGTGCATACGCTTTACGAAGCTGAGCGCGGCAAGAAAAATGAGGCGATCACAGCAGGTGCCGCTGCAGAGGCGGCGGCTGACGCCAGTCTGGCTCAACAGCAGGCAGACGAGCAGTTGGCCCGAGAAGTACTAGCGCGCGAAGCCGCAGAGAGCGCTGCTGAGACGTCGGCTACCACAAAGCGAAATGCAGATTTGCATGCGGCCAAGACGGCAAACCAGCGTCGGGACGCAGAACTGGCAGCACGAGCCGCTTCAGAAAAGCGTACCAATGCCGACCTCCAAGCCGCAGTCGCCGCGCAGGTTCGGGCAGCAGCAGAGGCCGCAGCCACAGCCGCAGCGCGCGCGCGCACCGAGATGGAACTGGCGGCAAAAGCCGCTGCAGAGACAAAGCTCGCAGCAGAACTGGAAGCTGCAAAGGCTGCGGCTGAACGAACCGTGGCAACCTCGGTTGCAGACGAGGCAACTTCCATTCGAGCAGCAGCAGAACATGCACTAGCGGAAGCCGAGTCGGCACGCGCCACGCTGGCCAATCAACGATCCAACCAAGTCCAGATTGCTGAAACAGCACGCAAACAGGCAGAAGCGCTACTCGCGTCAGTCGCGAATGAACGCGGCACGGCGGAGACGGAACTCAGGGTGGTGGCGCAAGCCCGGCTTGCCGAGGAGACCGAGCTTACAACGGTGGTGACAAAACGCATTGAAGTCGAGCGACAGGCTGCCGAACAGACCAAGCGAAAGCTTGTGGCCGAACAACTCAAGGCCGAAAACCAACGGAAACGATTGGTGGCGGAAAAACTCGCGGTAGCGGCGGCCGAGCAGCGCACACTCGCAGAAGCGCAGGCCACTCAGGCTGCCGAACAGACCAAGCGAAAGCTTGTGGCCGAACAACTCAAGGCCGAAAACCAACGGAAACGATTGGTGGCGGAAAAACTCGCGGTAGCGGCGGCCGAGCAGCGCACACTCGCAGAAGCGGAGGTCGCCAAGGCATCTGAGGCGAATGCTCAAGCTGACGCCGCTCGAGTCTTAGCGCTCGAGCACGCTCGAAACGAGGTACTTGCTAGGACCAACTCGTTAAGGGATGCCACCGCAATTGCAGCGCATCAGGCAGCTAGTGTGAGGGCGCGATCTGAAGACACGCTCGCGAAGCTCATCGCTGAGCGAGCCTCCATCGAGGCTCGATTGTTGGCTCTGGCGAGCGACGCAGAAGAGACTGGCCACCAAGAGATCGGTGAGCTCGCCAAACAGATCGCGTTCGAGACAGCAAGTAACAGCGCGCTCTTGGCAGACATTGGCAGAGAAACCGGAGGCAGGACCGCGCGATTCTCTCGGGAACGCGAGCAACTGAAGGCACAACTTACCGCAGAGGCCGTGAGGCGCGAGGCGCTGATCGAAAGTCAGCGGCTTCAAGCACGGGACGAAGAGAGAATTGGCCGCGAGGGTCTTGCGGCCCTTGCAGACCAGCTCGCTGAGGAAGCGGCGCTTACTCATGCCGCGCTCGAGTGCTTCGCCAGCGAAAGCCGGCAGCGGGCAGCGCAACTCGAAACCAAACAACTCGCTCAACGTGACGCCGCGCTTGCTATTACGAACGAACAATCCGGGCTTGAGCAGGTGCTACGTGAGAGACGGGCCGAGTTGGAAAGCGCCGAATCATCGCTCGCAGCCGAGGAGCAGCGGGTACTGAAGCAGCGCGATTTTGACCTTGGCAGGCGGGCGGAGGCAGAATCGAATCTGGTCGCCGAGCTTGCGGCGGTGCAACTAGCTCAGGAGCTTACAGCGGAGGCGGCCGCGTTACGAATCGCAGCCGAGCAACGTCTGCTCGATGAGACGTTGACGCGCGCGACGGCGGGATCACTGCTCGTCACTAAAGAGAGAGAGCAAGCAAACGCAGAGGCGGCCCTCGCTGCCGCGGCAGACATGAAACTCGTCGCAGAGCGCGAGTTGACAGCCGCAACTGCTGCCAAGATTTCTGCAATCGAAGCGGCAACGCGGCGTACCGCTATTGCTCTGGAAAAAGCCGCGCTTGCGGAGCAACAAGCACGGGCGCTGGCGGCGATCGAAAACGCCGCGCGGCTGGAGACGGAAAAGCAGCCGCTACAATCTAGGACATCGCAGTTCAACCCTCTGATCAACATGAAGTTGCCAACCAGCCAAGACTCATTGGCAGGCAGGCGTTGGCGTATTTTCGCCGGTGCGACTGCCGTTATGCTGCTGGCCGGTGTGTTTATGGGCGTCTTTTTTGAGATGCCGTCTCTTCCAAGAGCTTCGGTGGTTGCGGCGGCGGCCGTCGCGACTCACGGCGTTCCCTCGAAGAGCCTTGGCGCGCCGGATATCGCCGACCTGCCGGTCGTCCTGAAACTTGACCCGCAACTCGGCCGCCGGCCGCCAATGAACCCCAAATAGCCACGGTTCAGCAGAGCATCTTGTGTGCGACGCTCCCTAATCTTCCCTTCCGTCGGCCGCCAAATTCAGTTCGACGATCTTGCGTGTCAGCGTATTTCGTCCAATGCCGAGCAGCGACGCCGCCTCGATCCGCTTGCCGCCGGTATGGTCCAATGCCTTGCGTATCAAAGCGGACTCGAAAGCTCGATTGAGCCCGGTAAAAATATCGCGATCTCCTCGAGACAGCGACAAAGCAACCTCGCGTTCGAGCGCTTCTCGCCAGTGGCCATCGACAGGCGCACCCGCCTGATCACCAACGCGCACATCGGGTGGCAAGTCGACAATTTCAACCTGCTGGCCCGGCGCCATCACCGTAATCCAATGGCAGATGTTCTCAAGTTGCCTGACGTTCCCCGGGAATTCAAGCTTCGTCAAATAGGACATCGCCACATCAGAAACCCGCTTGACGTCAACACCGAGCTCGCGCGCGCTCTTCGCGAGGAAATGCTTTGCCAGCAGGGGTACGTCCTCACGACGCTCGCGCAATGGCGGCAATCGCAAGCGAATGACGTTCAAGCGATGGTACAGGTCTTCGCGGAACAGCCCATGTTTGACACGCTGATCGAGATCTTGATGTGTGGCTGCAATAACGCGGACATTGGCCGTTAACGGCGTGTGACCGCCGACACGGTAAAACTGGCCGTCCGAGAGCACTCGCAACAGACGCGTCTGCAACTCGGACGGCATGTCGCCAATTTCATCTAAAAATAGCGTGCCACCTTCGGCTTGCTCAAAACGGCCGCGCCGCATTAGCGCGGCCCCGGTGAATGCCCCGCGCTCGTGCCCGAAGAGCTCACTTTCCAACAAGTCCTTCGGAATGGCAGCAGTGTTGATTGCGACAAAGGGCTTCATCACCCGCTGGCTGTGTCTGTGCAACGCATGCGCCACCAGCTCCTTGCCGCTTCCCGATTCACCTGTAATCAGCACTGTGGCGTGTGACTGTGCGAGCCTGCCTACGGCACGAAACACTTCTTGCATCGATGGTGCAGAGCCCAGTATCTCCGGGACAGCCTCGGTCGTGCCAGGCTCTGTTTGATGATTCACCTGACGCGACTCATCAAGGGCGCGCCGAATCAATTGGACGGCATGGTCGATATCAAACGGCTTGGGCAGATACTCAAACGCCCCACCTTGAAACGCCGCTACCGCACTTTCAAGGTCGGAATAGGCGGTCATGATGATGACGGGGGTGGAGGGCAACTTCGCCTTTAGTTTTTGCATGAATTCCAGGCCGGATGCGCCCGGCATACGAATGTCGCTAATGACAACCTGTGGCGCCTCCTCATCGAGAGCATCGAGGCCTTCATTCGCGGCTGAAAACGATTTGAAATCGATACCCTCCCGCGTCAGCGCCTTTTCAATGACCCAACGAATTGACTTGTCATCGTCGATAATCCAAACAGGTTTCATGCGAAATCCTTTGAGCGTTGCCGCCGTTTCACTGTCAACGGCTGCGATGGTTGCCGCCATCATGCTTGGGATCGCGCCGTCTGTGAGAGCCCGGGGGGCCGAACTGGCAACAGCACGATAAATTGGGTATTTCCTGGCGCACTCTCAAATTCAATAACGCCGGCGTGTCGATTGATGAAGTTCTGTGCCAGAGATAGTCCGATACCGGTTCCACCGTCACGACCTGTCACCAAGGGATAGAAAATTGTATCTTTCAGATGCTCCGGTACGCCAGGTCCGGCGTCGCAAATGCGAATTTCGAGCGCGAGGCGGTGGCGCTCTCGCACGATAGTTACCTGACGGGCGACCCGCGTCTGGAAACGAATCGTTCCCGAGCCCGCCGTCGATTGGGCTGCATTGCGCGCGATGTTCAAGATCGCCTGTATGAGTTGCTCACGATCGGCGAGAATTTCCGGCAGGCTGGTGTCATAGTCCCTCTTGATTGAGAGGGTTTCGGGAAACTCTGCTACCACCACTGAGCGCACATATTCGAGCACCTCGTGGATGTTGACGGGCTCTATTTTGGGCAAATGGTGCGGCGTAAGCAATCGATCCATTAGCGCGCGTAGCCGATCCACTTCCTTGACGATGACTTGCGTGTACTCGAGCAACGCCTCGTCTGGCAGCTCCCTTTCCAGCAGCTGCGCTGCACCTCTGATGCCGCCAAGAGGGTTCTTGATTTCGTGGGCAAGATTGCGGATCAATTCGCGGTTCAGTTTCTGTTGTTCGAATAACTTTTCTTCCCGCGCGATTTTCAGGTGCTGATCCAGTGGCTGAAACTCGACAACCACCATTTCCGCATCAACCGGTGTCGCGAGGCACGAGCAATGCAGCGTGCTGCCGGTTGGGAGGTGCAGCGTAAGGCTGGACTCGCTGAAGCCGGACTCGTTGCCAACAACCTGACCCAACATTGCGAACACCCCGTTGTCGGGGCCATCGTCTTGGAACACCCGCGAAAGCGGCATACCCACGGCGTTCTTGCGGCTGAACGCAAACAGGTTTTCGGCGGCAGCGTTGGCATGCATGAGGCGTAGGTTCCGATCTACGATCAACACCGCAGTGGCGATGAGATCAAGACCGGAATAGGGTTCCAAGTTTGATGGGGAGGTCGTAATTGATGAGGATTGGCTTGTCACAGCGGGCCTTGTGTGTCCTTAGCAAGTTCCTTGCCATCAGTGCCGTCGGCACAAAAAACAAACGATACCGCATTGCCTGAAAAAAAACGCCGAAGGCGTATTGGCCTTCGGCGTTCAACTTCGATCGGACAACCCAATCGAAAGGAGTAGTGCTTGGAGGGTTAGCGCCTGACTGGGGCAGACTGTCTCGCTTTCGTGGCTGCGACGGGTCGTAGCTGTGCAGATCGGATGGTTTGGGCGGCCGGTTGGGTGCGCAACTGCGACCGCAGCTCATTGAGGTTTTCTTCGTGCATGGAGACCTGATCCTGCAGCTCTCTAATTCGTTCGAAATGGCGTTCAATAACCACGATGGTGTTGGCAGAGTCTTCATTCTGAGTTCGCTTGCCAGCGATTGTCCTCTCATCTGCCAACAGCGCAGCGCGTAGCGATCTCATGGCGTTAGTCTTGGTTTGTTCTCGCTGCAGATCCGATTGCGCTTCCGATAGAAGTTGTGACTCCGCCTCGATTTCGCCCTCCAAAATTCGACGCCGGACATCTTCCCGGCGCTGTTTGGCCATCAGCGCTGCACTGGTGCCTGCGCCACTGGGGGCGACTTGGCGCAGCGACTCCTCTTGCGGTGGTCGACTCGTGACAATTGCGACCTGAGGAGTTGCTGACGCACGACCCAGCGCAGGGGCTGCGGGCTGCCCCGCTCCGCTAGCGTCGGTGGCGGATGACTCAACCGCCTGGCGCGGTTGAAGCTGCTGTGACGGCTCCGCGGCGACAGTTGGCTGTGGGTTCGCCTCCTGGGACGCGACCGTACTACGTGCGGCAACGGCCGTCTGCGACTTCGGCAGCACGGTCAACGGACTCAGGTCAACAATCACCCCGCCCTTCATCGGCTGGTTCGAGTAGGTGACACGCCCGGTCGCGTCAACCTGTTTGTAGACAACGGTTTGCGCCCATACATCCGCTCCGACGGCGATGCCCGACGGCAAAAGCATCAACAGAAAAAAGTGTCGGCAATTCATGTAGATAGCGATGCCTGTGGGGCGGTCTAGGGTCTTCAAGTTTGCGACTCGACGGGGTCTTTTTCAATCCAATGGGTAGTGACTTTCGAGGTGCCTTCCACAATAGGTGGGGTTGGACCTACTTTTCTTCGGGCGAAAAAAGGGGACGACCGCTCGGTCGTCCCCTTTTTCCAGGTCGGCGCTTAAGCGGTTACGCCTATGCGGAGTAATACATATCGTACTCAACCGGGTGTGTTGTCATGCGGAAACGGGTGACATCTTGCATCTTCAGGTCGATGTATGCATCGATCATCTCATTCGAGAACACGCCGCCACGAGTCAGGAATTCACGATCTTTGTCGAGGTGTTCGAGCGCCTGATCGAGCGACGAACATACGGTTGGGATTTTCGCGTCCTCTTCCGGCGGAAGATCATAAAGATTTTTATCAGAAGGATCGCCGGGATGGATCTTGTTTTGAACTCCGTCCAAGCCTGCCATCATCATTGCGGTAAAGGCCAGATATGGATTCGCTGTTGGATCCGGAAAACGCACTTCAATCCGGCGCCCCTTGTCTGATTGCACATACGGTATGCGAATCGATGCGGAACGGTTGCGCGCTGAATAGGCCAGCTTGACCGGCGCTTCGAAGCCTGGCACAAGGCGTTTGTATGAATTGGTCCCAGGGTTAGTAATCGCGTTCAATGCGCGGGCATGCTTGATGATTCCGCCTATGTAGTACAGGGCGAACTCGGAAAGTCCCGCATAGCCGTTACCGGCAAACAGGTTTTTCCCGTCCTTCCAAACCGATTGATGGACATGCATTCCGGAGCCGTTGTCGCCGACGATTGGTTTTGGCATGAAAGTGGCTGTCTTGCCGTAGCTATGCGCCACGTTCAGCACCACATACTTGAGAATTTGCGTCCAGTCAGCGCGTTGAACCAGTGGCGCGAACTTGGTGCCAATTTCACATTGGCCGGCCGTCGCGACTTCGTGGTGATGAACTTCGACTTCAACACCCATGTCCTCTAACGCCATGCACATCGCCGAACGAATGTCCTGCAACTGATCGACAGGGGGAACGGGAAAATACCCCCCCTTTACCAGCGGCCGGTGCCCCAGATTACCGCCTTCAAACTTTTCTCCGGTTGACCACGCCGCCTCCTCGGAGAAAACCTTGCAAGAGCTACCCGACATATCGACGTTCCATTCCACCGAGTCGAAGATAAAAAACTCAGGCTCCGGCCCGAAATAGGCGACATCGCCGATGCCGCTCGCCTGTAGATATGCCTCACCGCGACGCGCGAGTGAGCGAGGGTCGCGATCGTAACCCTTGCCCGTGGAAGGCTCGATAACATCGCAGGTCAATACCAGCGTCGGTTCGTCAAAAAAGGGGTCGATCACCGCTGTGCTGGCATCTGGCATCAGCAACATATCAGAGGCTTCAATGCCTTTCCAACCCGCGATTGATGACCCATCAAAGGCGTGACCCTCGGTGAATTTGCTTTCGTCGAATGCCTTCACGGGCACTGACACATGTTGCTCTTTGCCTTTTGTATCAGTAAAACGGAAATCGATGAACTTGACTTCGTTTTCTTTCACCATCTTCATTACATCTACGACAGCCATTTCATTCTCCTGTTAAAGGTATGCGGGAAACGTGACACCGGACGCAACGCATCGAATTTATGCGTTTCGGGTGCATTCGAAATTCAACGCCAATTTACAGCACAAAACATGCCACGCTTGCTTGTCCGCTATGATGCGGAAATGCGTGCATTTCCGCTTCTGCCTAACATTTAACGCACCGTATTGGTGCTAATTCCCTTGGTTCGCACTGATATTGTGCGAATGCGCCGCTGTGCTAAATCGATAAAAAATCGCATCCATGATTGACCAATACGCCGTTTTCGGCAACCCAATTTCGCACTCCCGGTCGCCGGAAATTCATGCGGCGTTCGCGACGCAGTTGGGACACCGATTCTCTTATGTCCGTATCGAGGCGCCACTAGATGACTTTGTCGGCGCGGTTCAATCTTTTCGGCGCAGCGGCGGGATAGGTGCAAATGTCACCGTTCCGTTCAAGCTTGCGGCGTTCGCACTGGCAACTGAACACTCCGCACGGGCAGTTGCGGCCGGAGCGGCCAACACCCTTTGTTTTGGTCTTCGCCAAGACGACGCCGTGTTTGCGGACAATACCGACGGGGTGGGTCTGGTTCGCGACATCCGCCAAAATCTTAGGCAGGCGATTACCGGCAGACGTGTCCTAGTACTGGGCGCTGGCGGCGCGGCGCGCAGCGTTCTGGCGGCGTTGGCGGCAGAGGCTCCTGCCGAGCTTGCGATTGCCAACCGTACGCTGTTCAAAGCGCAGCGATTACTGATGGATCTTTCGCCCTGCTTCGGCGACCTGCATGCGCATGTCATCGACGTTGCGGCGCTGCCCGGACACCGCTTTGATTTGGTGATTAACGCGACATCGGCGAGCTTGTTTGAGGATTTGCCGCTGATTCCTCCAGCCTGCTTTGATCCGCATGCTCTTGCTTACGACATGATGTACGGTAAAGGTCTTACGCCGTTTCTCGCGCTAGCCCGAAACGCCGGTGCCCAAACGGTTGACGGCGTCGGCATGCTCGTTGAACAGGCGGCGGAGGCGTGTTGGCTTTGGCGCGGGGTGCGGCCTGATACCAAGCCGGTAATCGAAGCGCTCAGGCTGGCCTTCTAGGCCAAGTACAGACTATGCTTCGCAAATGGTTCAGATGGGGGTTGATCGCGCTCGCCGCAGTCGTTGCGATATTCCTTGCCTACCAAGGGTATGTCCTTGCCAAACTGATTTGGTGGAAAGAACACAACCCCCCGATGACCGCCTTTATGGACGCACGTCTGGACAAAATTCGTCAGATGCGTCCCGACGCCCGCCTTGGGTTTGTGTGGACGCCATACGAGAGAATCTCCGACAATCTGAAACGCGCCGTTCTCACTTCAGAAGACGACAAGTTTGTTGACCACGACGGGTTTGACTGGGATGGCATCCAGAAAGCGCTCGAAAAGAATGAAAAGCGCGGGAAGGTGGTGGCGGGAGGGTCAACCATCTCCCAGCAACTCGCCAAGAACCTCTTTTTGTCGGGAGAGCGCTCCGTGATGCGCAAGGCCCAGGAGGCCATCATCACCATCATGATGGAGAGCGTTATGGACAAGCGACGGATCTTGGAGATCTATCTCAACGTCATCGAGTGGGGTGACGGTATATTCGGCGCGGAGGCCGCTGCGAGGCACTATTTTGGCGTCAGTGCCGCACAGCTAAGCGCACCTCAGGCCGCAAAGTTGGCGGCAATGGTCCCGCGTCCTCGCTTTTATGATCGTAACCGAAACGCACCTTACCTACTAAAGCGTACTGAGAGTATTTTGTTGCGCATGCACAACGCGCAATTGCCCTGAAGACTGGACGACATGGAATTAATGAACTGGCTTTTCTTTGGGCCCGCCAAGCTGATCGCGCTTGCTCCTTACGCGGGGTTTGGCCTTGGTGCGGCTTTGATTGCCCTTCAGGCCGCACGAAGCGTACTTGCCCGCAATGCGTTCAATCGCCTTTGGTTTCGACGACCTGCTGTACTGGCAGGGCTGACTTGGCTGATCTTCAATCTGTATGAGCTACAGGTTGCTGCTGTATTTGCACAAACTCAGGCCGCCGACCAAGTGTTGTTGCGGCTAGACCTGACCGTAATCACGCCAATTCTGTACGTACTCAGCGCATTTGCCGCCTATACCTTAACCAAACCGGAGTCTTCCGCGACGTAAGGCACCCAGGCTGGGTGCACGTCTCGAAGCGTCGACTGCGGCCAATCCCGAAAAACTCAACGCTGAGGTCGGTCTTTTCTGTGTCGGGCGGGAGTTCGTGGGCGCGGTGTCGAGCGCTTGAACGGCAGCACGCGCATACAGGGCCTAAATAAATGTCTCAACCCGGAAGGATGCGCAGATATTAGTCAACGCGTCCCGCCGGATTGAGATTGATTGAAGCACTGAATCCAACTTAACCCATCGGCTTGATGAGTGGCGTGATGACCGGAGTCACCATTGGCGCTGGTTTCGCTGCTGGGGCCGCCTTCTTAGGGGCCGCCTTTTTTGCAGCAGGCTTCTTGACAGGTTTCTTACTTACTTTTTTTTTTGCCGCTGGTTTCTTAGCGACTTTTTTTGCTGCTGGCTTTTTTGCTGCTTTTTTTGCTGCTGGCTTTTTCTTAGCCGCAGGCTTTTTCGCTACTTTTTTAGCTGCTGGCTTTTTTGCTGCTTTTTTAGCCGCTGGCTTCTTTGCTACTTTCTTTGCAGCTGGTTTCTTCGCTGCTGGTTTCTTAGCCGCTTTTTTTGCTGCCGGCTTTTTCTTGGCTGTTGCCATGATCAACTCCTTTCGATGGTTGGACCGAATTGCTTGTTAGGACCCGATTCAACTGAATCGAATCACCAAGACATCAGTTCAGACGAACGATTGAGATTGGCAGTTGCCGATAACGCTAGAGACGGCGAAACAACCTCACTCCACTCGCGGTTGCTTGCCTAAAAGAATCCAAATGCGAGGAATCTAAAAAACATTCGCCGCGAGCACTTGGTGAAGCGGATTCTATGTAAGAAGTTTTTTGAACACCAGTTATTCATGCTGTTAAAGCCGGTTATTTGCAATTGGATTTTGCAAATTAGTGTTGATTCGATACCATATAGAATCGTGCTGCCGGCGCTGCGCAGAAATTGTGCGGCTGGTTTGCCATGCAACCATCATCGCCGTCGCCATTTGCGGCGCTCAGACAAGCAGGTGCTCGCCAGCAAGTAATGCGTCAAATGTCTCGCGCTCACGCACTACAAGCGCCTTGTCGCCGTCTACCATCACCTCGGCCGCGCGCGGTCGAGTATTGTAGTTCGATGACATAACGAACCCATACGCGCCAGCCGACATGATGGCGACGAGGTCCCCCTCGTTTGCTCGCAGTGTTCTGCCATAGCCAAGCACGTCGGCGCTTTCGCATACCGGCCCGACCACATCGTATTCGCACGATTCGCCTGGGCCGCTTTCGCTAACCGCGACAATTTCATGGTACGCCTGATACAACGCGGGTCGAATCAGATCGTTCATTGCTGCGTCAACGATCAAAAAGTTCTTGTGCTGACCAAGCTTGACGTACTCAACCTTGCTCAAGAGAAGCCCTGCGTTACCCACAATCAACCTGCCGGGCTCAAGCAAGAGCTCGACCTCACGCGTTCCCAAGGCCGACTGTAGCGACTGCGCATATGCCCCGAGATCAATCGTCGGCTCGGCTGAGTAAGTGATGCCTACCCCGCCCCCGGGACAGATATGGTGGATGCGAATGCCGTCCTCCGCGAGCTGATCGGCCAGCGCCACTAGCTTCTGCATTGCCTCCACCAAGGGTGCCGCATCGACGAGCTGCGAACCGATATGGCAATCTAATCCAACCACCTCGATGCCGTTCATCGTTGCTGCACGTCGATACACCGCGCGCGCGCGGTCGAACGCAATCCCGAACTTGTTGTTCTTCAGCCCGGTGGAAATGTACGGGTGGGTCTTGGCGTCGACATCGGGATTCACGCGCAGGCTGACCGGCGCCCGCAACTTGAGCGACAGTGCGATCGTATTCAGACGTTCCAGTTCCGGCTCTGACTCGACGTTGAAGCACTTGATTCCACTCTTGAGCGCCAGCGTCATCTCTTCAGACGTCTTCCCAAGCCCGGAGAAGACAACCTTTCGCGGATCACCACCGGCGGCGAGGACTCGGCGTAATTCGCCGCCCGATACGATGTCAAACCCGGCGCCGAGTCGCGCGAGGACGTTCAGCACCCCAAGGTTCGAGTTGGCCTTGACTGCATAGCAGATGGTGTACGGTTTTTCTTGGCGCGAGGCCTTCAGCGCAAGGTCCAGTCGCTGGTAAGCGCGTGACAGAGCCGCCCTCGAATAGACATAGGTCGGGGTGCCGTGTGCACGAGCGATTTGCGCTAGAGACACCCCCTCAACACAGAGGGTTCCATCGGTGTAGTTCACGCCAAAGATGTCGAGACTGGTCATTGGTGCGCGCCGGTCTGCGTCACGGCCTTCGGGGCGTCTGGCAATTTCAACGGCCCTTTTTGGCCGCATCCGGCAAGCATGGCAGCAACGACAGGGAGCGACAATATGCGTAGAATTCTTAAAAATTGCATGGGCTTGGCTTGTGATGTATTTTTTTGATGGTAACACGCCGCTTCCGGCAACTTCAGTCCACAATCGGCAATGAAAACTACATCAATGTCAGCACCACCACCGATGTCTGAGAGTGAACTCCACCAGCGGGTAGACGCGCTGTTGTTTGGCCTTCAAGAGCAGCTCGACCTTAACGACGTCGCAATCGACAGCGAGCTCGCCAGCGGGATATTGACGCTCACATTTGCAACCGGCAGCAAGATTATTATCAACCGGCAGACACCCAATCGTGAACTGTGGGTTGCCGCAAAGTCCGGTGGATTCCACTTTCGCTTCCGCGCGCCGACGTGGTACGACACGCGCTCGGGCGAATCGCTTGGACGATTGCTGTCGAGGGTGATCTCGGAGCAGGCGTGCTCGCCAGTTGAATTGAACTTCGACTAGCTGCACGCAACAACTGCCGACGTCAAGCCGGTTTGATCATTACGTCAATCGCGAAAGGTTGTTGCGCGCAGGACTTGATCAAGCGTTAGAATTAATTTAGTATCGATCCAACACCAAAAAATTGTCACTAAAATTTTGAATCACTTGGTATCGAATCGACACTTTATTGTTCATCAAGGCTCAAAAAAGGTTTTGCGGCGTTTTTCTCTGCTGTCGCTAGTGATCCCGCAACGCTCCTGAAATAACCGCCGCCTGCCGGAACCATGGATAAGAATCCGCTTGTTTTGCTTGAGCTCGTAGAACGATTGGGAAACCTGATGCGAGCGGAAGCGCGTCGCACCGGCTCGGACGAGCAACTCTCGCCGGTACACGTCGAAGCATTGGTCTATCTAGCGGGCGCAAACCGCTATTCGAACACGCCGCAGGCGCTGGGCGGATATTTGGGTCTCACCAAAGGCACGATTTCGCAGAGCCTGTTGTTACTTGATCGACGCGGACTGATCGAGCGCTATCAAGACGACATTGACCGGCGCGTGGTGCGCTTGCGCCTCTCGACCACTGGCGAGCAGTTCTTATACGAGGCACAACCACAGCTGGCATGGATTCATGCCACGCGCGATATCAGCCCCAACCGAATCCGCAACGCCGTTTCCGCGCTGCGCGAGACCCTCACCACATTTCAAGCCGATAGTGGCGGATCACCGTTCGGCAAGTGCCCCACCTGCCGGCACTTCGAGCGACTTTCCGTCAGAGCGTATCGCTGCGGCCTGATGGGGGATCGACTATCCGGCCCTGATACGCGCAAGATCTGCTGGTTGTATGAGGTCAAGGGCGGCGCATCCGATGACGACGAAGATCTGTAGCCGGATGTGGCGATCAAATCAATGCGCCACCAGGTTGCTGATATTGGCAATCGGCTAAAATCACCCAATGATTGGACTGTTGATTGTTGCCCATGGCACACTTGGCGAAAGCCTCGTTCATTGCGCTTCCCACGTGGCCGGCAAGCGCCCTCTTTACCTGATGCAGCTTGGCGTAACGGTACATGATGACCCGGACGCCATCCTTCCGCAGGGGCGTGACCTCATCCGGTTTCTTGATCAGGGGCGGGGCGTGCTTGTTATGACGGATATTTTTGGTGCCACCCCTTCCAATATTGCGTGCAGACTGTTGGAAGCGGGCAGGGTTGAAGGTGTCTCGGGCGTTAATCTCCCGATGCTGATCCGCGCGCTCACGTACCGCGAACTAAGCATGCCTGAACTCATCGAAAAAGCGATAGCCGGCGGTCGGGAGGGCATCATCAACATGCCTGCGTCACAGTGCGTGCAACCGGCTGGCGTCAAATAACCGTGCCGAAACAGGACATTGAAATCATCAACAAGCTCGGGTTGCATGCCCGGGCGTCGGCCAAGCTAACCCAAACGGCAGCGCGGTTCCAAAGCGACGTGTTCATTACCAAAGCCGGGCGCCGGGTCAACGCCAAGTCCATCATGGGGGTAATGATGCTGGCAGCGGGTAGAGGCACCTGCGTCGAAGTCGAGACAACAGGGGTCGATGAGGTCGAAGCTTTGGCGGCCGTGATTCAGTTAATCAACGACAAGTTTGGCGAAGGTGAATAACGCTCGCGCGGGAAATCAGATGGTCCAGCATTGCATGCAAGGTGCGACCGAAACAGGTAAATCAACGAGCCGGATAAGGCGTGTGAGGCCTTATCGCTTGAAAGCGCGCGTCTTTTCCGGCGCTCCAAGCACAAGTCTGGGTACCGCTGGGGCTCGGCGATGAGCTTTACGATGCATGGACTTGCTGTTTCCGGCGGCATCGCCATTGGCCACGCCCACCTGGTTACCCTTGCCTCGCTCGAAGTCGACCATTACTCGATTCCGAAGGAGTTCGTCGCCAAAGAAATCAAGCGCTTTGACCGGGCGGTCAAGTCTGTGCGAGCCGAGCTGGACAAACTCGAGATTGAATTGAAGGCCGCGCATAAACTTGACGCCCACTCCGGCGATATCGCAGCGTTCGTGACGATCCACCGGATGTTACTGGACGATCCGACTATCTCGATCGAACCGCGTGCCATCATCGAGCGCGAATGCTGCAATGCGGAATGGGCGCT
>Ga0209490_10002074_pt1 | contig 19080 bp, 15 predicted proteins | sample MAT06_FD_187209 | JGI IMG/M metagenome (GOLD analysis project Ga0209490, IMG submission 187209) | Freshwater microbial communities from Lake Fryxell liftoff mats and glacier meltwater in Antarctica - MAT-06 (SPAdes) (version 2) | ecosystem: Environmental > Aquatic > Freshwater > Ice > Liftoff... | reverse complement strand
CCCGCCATGATCAAGAGATGGCAGAATTTCGAGCCGCTTTAAGACAATCCAGTGACCAGCACAATCGAGAAATGGCACAGTTTCGGGAAACCCAGGAACAATCCAGTGACCGCCATAATCGAGAAATGGCACAGTTTCGGGAAACCCAGGAACAAAACAGTGACCGCCATAATCGAGAAATGGCACAGTTTCGGGAAACCCAGGAACAAAACAGTGACCGCCATAATCGAGAAATGGCACAGTTTCGGGGAACCCAGGAACAAAACAGTGACCGCCATAATCGAGAAATGGCACAGTTTCGGGAAACCCAGGAACAAAACAGTGACCGCCATAATCGAGAAGTTGAAAATATTCGTAGACTCGCTGAACTGAATCAGGAGCAACTCAATCTTTTGACGGGCGGGTTACTGGAACTGAGAACCCTTGTTGCGGACTATCTTCAAGGGCGATCGCAAATCTAATCCGAAATCTAATCCGATTGGTAGGATGAAAGCACCCTTGAACGCAATTGATCCATGCCTGACGCTGAGTCCTCCCGCCCATCTACTCAAAACCCCCTGCTTACGCTTAACTACGATCCAGCCTTAGAGCGGTTGGGCGATGACTATTACGATATTGTCGCGGCTGCTGAGTTTCCCAAACATATCCTTCGGTTTCGCAACGATGATTTGCTGCGGATTTTAGGACTCGATCCGCAAGCCGTCAGCGACGAAGATTTTATTGAAGCCTTTGGCAAATTTCAGACTCCACCCCGCCCTTTGCTGGCACTGCGCTATCACGGCTACCAGTTTGGCAGTTATAATCCCGGACTGGGCGACGGCAGAGGTTTTTTGTATGGACAGGTGCGAGGTGCAGATGGCGAACTGTATGATTTTGGCACCAAAGGATCGGGCACCACGCCCTACTCTCGTGGCGGCGATGGGCGGCTCACCCTCAAAGGCGGCATTCGAGAAGTGCTTGCCGCTGAGTCATTGCATCGCATGGGCGTGAGAACGTCGCGCTGCTTGAGCTTGATTGAAACCGGAGATCAACTGTGGCGAGGCGATGAGCCATCGCCGACCCGATCGTCGGTCATGATCCGAATGCAGCGATCGCACATTCGGTTTGGCACCTTCGAGCGGCTACATCACTACGATCGCAAAGACCTGATTGCCATATTGCTGGATCATGCGATCGAGCAATACTATCCACACTTGGCGAACAATCCAGATCGCTACTCCTTGTTTTATGCGGAATTGGTGCTGCGCGTCGCCGAACTAGCAGCCCAATGGATGGCTGCGGGTTTTTGCCATGCCGTGCTCAACACTGACAACATGTCGATCACGGGCGAAAGCTTCGACTACGGACCCTTCGCCTTCATTCCCACATTTGACCCTGCCTTTACCGCCGCCTACTTTGATTACTATGGGCGCTACAGCTATGCCAATCAGCCCGAAATCTGCCGCTGGAATTTGGAAATGTTGCAGGCTCCCCTAGGGCGCGTGATTTCTCAGACGGAGTTAGATGCAGGACTTTCTAACTTTGCTGACCGCTACCAGCAAACCTATCAACAGCGGATGCTGAATAAACTGGGATTGCCCGGTGACAGTACACCCGACGCGATCGAGCTGCTCAAAACAACCCTACAATTTCTAAAAGATTCTCAGATTAGCTACCCTGGCTTTTTTGCAGAAATCACTCAAGAATTTTCCTCCACTTGGCGATACGATGCAGCGGCAATCCTGGCATCGTTACACATAGAAGATGATGCATTCAACACGTTATTTAGCCAGTGGAAAGTGCAATATTTCAATTGGCTGTTAAGTGTGCCAGAGGCGGAGATGCCAGCAATCAAAGCCCGACTCCATCAAAAGAATCCTGCCACTGTGCCGATTCGCCCAGAAATTGAAGCGGTATGGGAAAAAATAACGAATGAAGATGATTGGAGTAGTTTTTACGATCTATGCGATCGCATCCGAGCTTAATGGGGGTGAATATGCTTTCAGAATGGCGATCGATTGGCTATCTTAAGCTGCCAATCCTCGAAACTGAGCGCCTAGTTTTACGATTGGCAACCAACGAAGATATTTCCACTATTCTCAATTTCTACCTAGAAAATCGAGACTTTCTCACACCTTACGAACCGACTCGCTCCCAAGACTTTTACACTTTTCGCTTTTGGCGAGACCAGGTAGAAAAAGCCCTAATCGAATTCAATTACGATCAGTCAATCAAATTTTGCATCTTCAAGAAAACCGAGCCGACCATCCTAATTGGCAAAATTAACTTTCACCAGATTCTGCGAGGGGTTTGCCAGTCTTGTCTTTTAGGCTATAGCTTGGCAGAACAAGAACAAAGCAATGGCTACATGACCGAAGCTTTAGAAAGTGCCATTCATTTCATCTTTGCCGAGATAAATTTCCACCGCATCACCGCTAACTATATGCCCCGCAACCAACGGAGCGCCAATGTGTTGAAACGATTGGGCTTTACCGTAGAAGGCTATGCTAGAGACTACTTGCTGATCAACGGCAATTGGGAAGACCACATTCTGACCAGCCTCACCAATCGGCATTGGAACCTTCAGGAAATTACAGAATAGCCATTGATGAATAATCACACATGAATGAATAATTACAGATGACAGATGTCTATAAATGAGATGGGCATATCAGCCACATTGCATAAATCAGCACTCACCCTAAAGCCCTTTCCCAAGTTTGGGAGAATGGCTTTAAAGCACTGATTCTTTTGAGCATCAGCTTTAGGCAAGTTGTCTGCTTCTGTTATTTTCAAGAAACCGTTCGTTACAAGGAGCCATATCAATGATGAATATTTTTACCAGAAAACAACGTTTGTTGCTGTCTCGCTGTTCTCTTAGCTTGCTGTTGATGGTGGGTATGGTTGCCCCCGCATTGCCAGGACTAATTCAGCCTGAACCAGCCGTTGCCCAGAGTCTTAGCACGAAAAAAAAAGTGATTGTGGTTGATTTTGACTTCGCAAACACGGGCGATTCTAGCTATTGGTATTCTTACCGAGGCAGTGGTGCAGCCAGAGGCATTAGCGAATTGCTGATCAACAAATTAGTGAATGATGGCACCTACTCGGTTGTTTCTCGTGGCGCTGTCGAAAACTACCTGAAAGAAAAGGGGATCAGTGGTGCGATGGATGAGGCGACGGCGGTTAAGGTGGGCAAAGCCTTGGGTGTGGATGCGGTTATTGTGGGCACGGTGACTCGCTTTAATGTTGAAACCAAACGTGCCAGCGGTGGGCTTTTCGGCATTGGTGCCAGTTCGGAAACCCAGAAAGCCACTGTTCAACTGACAGCCCGCGCTGTTGACACCACCAGCCAAAGCATTATTGCAGCCTGGAATTCGGTTGGAGAATCCTCCAATAGTAGCGGTAGTGGTTCTATTTTTGGGATCGGTGGCGGTGGCGGCAGCGGTGGAACGGATGAAATCTTGAGCAAAGCTGCCGATGATGCGACGACCAAAATTGTCATAGCGATGAAAAACAAGTTGTGATTTTTTAGGGTAATGTTGATGTTTAAGACTCAAAGCTGAGGGCATGGTACTGTCAGGAAACACGATCGCGGCGATCGCGACTGCCATTGTGCCAGAGCAAGGCAGTGTGGGAATTGTGCGACTATCCGGCGATCAAGCAATGGCGATCGCCCAGGTTTTATTCCATGCCCCTGGTCAGCAATCTTGGTCAAGCCATCGCATTCTCTACGGCTATGTTCGCCACCCTGAAACCCAGCAAGTGGTGGATGAAGCACTGTTGTTGATTATGCTGGCTCCCCGCTCTTATACCCGCGAAGATGTAGTCGAGTTTCACTGCCACGGCGGCATCATTGCCGTGCAACAAGTGTTACAGTTGGCGATCGCTCAGGGCGCACGATTGGCGCAACCAGGGGAGTTTACCCTAAAGGCTTTTTTAAATGGACGGCTGGATTTGACCCAGGCAGAAAGTATTTCTGATTTGGTGGGTGCGCGATCGCCCCAAGCCGCTCAGTTTGCCCTGGCTGGACTGCAAGGAAAACTTGCCGATCCTATCCGCCAACTTCGCACCACCTGCATCGACATCCTGGCAGAAATTGAAGCGCGAGTGGATTTTGAAGAAGACTTACCCCCGCTGAACGAAGTGGAAATTCAAACTCGCCTCCAGCAAGTGCAAGATGACGTGGATCAAATTTTGGCAACCGCCGATCGCGGAGAATTGATCCGCAGTGGTTTAAAGGTGGCGATCGTCGGTCGCCCGAACGTAGGCAAATCTAGTTTGCTGAATGCTTGGAGCCGCAGCGATCGCGCCATTGTCACCGATCTTCCCGGCACCACTCGCGATGTGGTGGAATCCAATCTCGTGGTTGGCGGCATTCCGATTCAAGTGCTAGATACCGCAGGCATTCGCGACACCGACGATAAGGTAGAAAAAATTGGCGTAGAGCGATCGCGCACCGCCGCCCAATCCGCTGATTTAGTGTTGCTCACCATTGATGCACAAGACGGCTGGACAGATGCCGATCAAGAAATTTATACCCAAGTCTGCGATCGTCCATTGATCCTAGTGATCAACAAAACCGATTTGATCGAGTCGCAGGAACACTCAAAACCCAAAATAGTTCCTACAGAAACGCTACGCGAACCCAACTCAAAACTCAAAACTCAAAACTCAAAACTCCTCACCGTCTCCACCGCCGCCGCCTTAAACCAGGGAATCGATGCCCTCGAAACCGCAATTTTAACAATCGTTCAAACAGATACCCTACAAGCTGCCAACCTGGATCTAGCAATTAACCAACGCCAAGCGGCCACTCTGACGCAAACAAAGCTGTCATTGCAACAAGTGCAAAAAACGATCGCCGATCAACTTCCTCTAGATTTTTGGACGATTGATCTACGAAGCGCAATTTATACGCTGGGGCAAGTGTTGGGTGAAGAAGTTACAGAATCGGTACTCGATCAAGTGTTTAGCCGCTTTTGCATTGGTAAATAGCCCATTAAAACTTGCAGCGATCGCCAGCAACCTGCCCCATGGTTAAACGCGCAATACTTTTTCAAGGGCTAACTTACTAGCTTGCAGTTTTATTCAGTAATGGCTCTAACCAAGATTGAAACTGGTCGCGGCGAAAGATTTGAGCTTTCTGGCGATAATCAAACCGAATCAAACTGGGAATACCATGTTTGCGAATACACTCTCGCAGCCACGATGCCACACCTTGACTATCCGCTGCCATTTCTGCCTGAAACGGGTCATACATTAGCACAAGCGTGTTGTTGCTTCTCAGCGGTGCATCTTGCTCAATTAAGCTGGCTAAAGGACTATGAGTAAAGTCTGGACTCCGCCGTTCACCCCATTCACGGCTGCGCCGTTCTGGTGGTGGAGCATCATCTTGTGTGAGTCTCGAAGTGGGCTGCTTTACGGGTGGATTGAATCGTGGACTGGACTGCGATCGCCGACGAACGCGCTTTTGGGTCATAAAGCTCCTATCTTAATAAACTAAAAAAGCCACGCAATCTTTCTCCTGGCACATTCCAGACACGAGAGGGCGATCGCTGGCTTAACAATATTGACAATCGAAACCTTTTCGACGAGTGAAGTTTCTAGATAAATACTAACCATATTTCCCACGGCGAGACAAACTTTTTACAAATAATGGTGTGCAAAATCAACATTTACTGAATCAGACGTTTATGATGAAATCCTGCTAAGACACTTAGTCTTAGAGAAAATATCTGAAACAAAAATAAAGATAGCTGGATTTCAAAAATACAGATTTCTTGTTTGCGATCGGATATTGTAATTGACATTCTTCAAGAGCAATCTTAGAACCATGACAGTCTGCGAATACCGGGCAGGGTTAGAAGGCATTCCCGTAACACAATCAAGTATTAGTTTTGTGGATGGGCAGCGAGGAATCCTGGAATATCGAGGGATTTCGATTGAAGAGTTAGCCCAAAAAAGTAATTTTGTGGAGACAGCTTATCTTTTAATTTGGGGAAAGTTACCAACAGAAGCAGAGCTTGAAAATTTTGAACACGAAATTCGTCATCATCGTCGTTTGAAATATCGCATTCGAGACATGATGAAATGTTTCCCTGAAGGGGGGCATCCCATGGATGCACTGCAAGCTTGTGCAGCAGCGCTGGGCTTATTTTATTCTCGTCGTGCTTTAGACGATCCCGCCTATATTAATGCGGCTGTAATTCGTCTTCTGGCAAAAATTCCAACGATGGTGGCAGCCTTTCAACTCATGCGAAAGGGTAACGATCCTGTTCAGCCTCGCGATGACTTGGGCTACTCTGCCAACTTTCTCTACATGTTAAATGAGAAAGAACCCGATCCATTTGCCGCCCAAATCCTGGATATCTGCCTGATTCTCCACGCCGAACACACTATTAATGCATCTACCTTTTCGGCAATGGTAACGGCTTCCACCCTGACCGACCCCTACGCAGTGGTGGCATCGGCTGTGGGCACCTTGGCGGGACCTCTCCATGGGGGAGCCAATGAGGAAGTCATCTTTATGCTAGAAGAAATCGGTTCTGTGGAAAACGTTCGCCCTTATGTCGAACATTGCATGGAAAAGAAATCTAAAATTATGGGCTTTGGGCATCGAGTTTATAAGGTTAAAGATCCTCGCGCCATTATTCTGCAAGATTTAGCTGAACAGTTGTTTGAAAAATACGGCGTAGACCAGTTTTATGACGTAGCAGTGGAGCTTGAGCGCGTAGTAAACGAAAAGATGGGGCACAAAGGTATTCATGCCAACGTGGATTACTACTCTGGTTTGGTTTATCGCAAATTGGGAATTCCCACCGATTTGTTCACCCCAGTCTTTGCAGTCTCACGAATTGCGGGGTGGTTAGCCCATTGGAAAGAGCAGCTTAACGAAAATCGGATTTTTCGACCTACCCAAATCTATACGGGCACTCACGCTGCCCCCTATATCCCTATTGGTAAGCGTCAAGAAGTGCAATAGGAGTGCGATCGCTCATTCACTTCGATATTCAAGGACTGTAATGATGGGTCACAGCCCTCTTCCCCCTCCTGGCATTCCTTGCCACACTAAACGGAGTGACGATTTTCAGGAACTCCAACCCCCAGGTGCATCGCTCTGGGGGTTTCCCTATGCGCCCAATTCAGCGCTCATAACTTAACACTGCTTACTGAGCACCACAGCATCGAATCATTCCTATACTTCTCTCTTCTGATTCAAATCCTGCACGGTTTTACGAGAGTGTATACTAAAGGCGCAAGAGTCTTGGTGAAGACATGGATCAAGGGATTGATTTACAGCAAACATTCATTCAGTCATTGATGGACTTAGGGCTATCCGCTGGTGTAGCAAAAACCGTTTGGATGCCTTTGCCAATGTTGCTCATGATCATTGGGGCAACAGTCGGCGTTTTAGTATCGGTTTGGTTAGAGCGGAAAATCTCAGCGGCGGTTCAACAACGAGTGGGCCCAGAGTTTATTGGTCCATTAGGTGTCCTCGCTCCTGTAGCAGACGGGCTTAAGCTGATTTTCAAAGAAGATACGGTTCCTGCCAAAGCAGATCCGCTGCTGTTTACGCTAGGTCCAGTCATCGTCGTTATTCCAGTATTCCTGTCTTACCTAATCGTTCCGTTCGGGCAAAACCTGATTGTCACCAATGTTGGCATGGGTGTATTTGTTTGGATTGCGCTTTCTAGTGTTGTACCGATTGGGCTACTCATGTCGGGCTATGCTTCCAATAACAAATACTCTTTGTTAGGCGGTTTGCGAGCAGCGGCTCAATCTATTAGCTATGAAATTCCACTGGCTTTGGCGGTTTTGGCGATCGTGCTGATGTCTAACTCCCTTAGCACAATTGACATTGTGAACCAGCAGTCAGGCTATGGTATTTTAGGATGGAACATTTGGCGGCAACCTATTGGCTTCGTGATTTTTTGGATCGCGGCTCTAGCGGAATGTGAACGAATTCCATTTGATTTACCCGAAGCAGAAGAAGAATTAGTCGCTGGATACCAAACTGAGTATTCAGGGATGAAATTCGCTCTGTTCTACCTAGGTTCCTATGTGAACTTGGTGCTTTCCGCCCTGATGGTTGCGATTCTTTATCTCGGCGGCTGGGAACTCCCGATTCCCACGTCCTTAATTGCAAACTGGCTTGGGGTCAGCGAAACCAATGCTTGGTTAGAAATTGTTGATGCATCTCTTGGCATCACAATGACCCTACTAAAAGCTTACTTTTTAGTTTTTACGGCAATCTTGCTACGTTGGACTGTGCCCCGTGTTCGGATTGATCAATTACTCGACTTAGGTTGGAAGTTTCTTCTACCCATTTCATTGGTTAATTTATTGATCACAGCGGCGCTCAAAATCGCGTTTCCTGGGGCGTTTGGTGGCTAATCAGTAAATGATGGGTTTTTAGGTAGTGCGTTTGTAACTTCTTGGAATCCATATTCAGAGTTCAATATCCACATTGGCAACTCAATACCGACAAAGACCATGCTGAAATTTTTAAAGCAAGTTGGCGATTACGCGAAAGAAACGGTGCAAGCAGCGAAATATATTGGTCAAGGGTTAGCAGTCACGTTTGACCATATGCAGCGTCGTCCTGTAACCGTTCAATATCCCTATGAAAAGTTGATTCCTTCAGAGCGGTTTCGGGGGCGAATTCACTTTGAGTTTGATAAATGTATTTCTTGTGAAGTTTGTGTACGAGTTTGCCCAATCTATCTACCTGTAGTGGATTGGGATTTCAATCCAGCTACCAAGAAAAAGCAACTCCGTCATTACAGTATTGATTTTGGAGTGTGTATTTTCTGCGGAAATTGCGTGGAGTATTGTCCTACGAATTGCCTTTCCATGACTGAAGAGTACGAGTTAGCAACGTACGATCGCCATGAGCTAAATTACGACAACGTAGCGCTGGGTCGTCTGCCTTACAAAGTGACAGATGATCCAATGGTGACCGCTTTACGGGAGTTTGTTTACTTGCCTGAAGGCGTAATGTCTCCTCATGACTTGCCCAAGAATGCTCAGCGTGCAGGTCAGCGTCCAGAAGAAATTCTTGCGCAAGACATGGCGCAAGATTTGGCAAAAAAGGAAACAGGGAATAAGGAATAGCTAAAAGCGGAATCTTAAGGAGATAAGGGTTGTGAATTTAGCGGAAGGGGTTCAGATTGTATCGTTTGGCTTGCTATCTGCAATGATGCTTGGGGCAGCCTTAGGCGTGGTTTTGCTGTCTAATGTGGTCTATTCAGCCTTTTTATTAGCTGGTGCCTTTATCAGCGCAGCGGGGCTTTATTTGCTTTTAAATGCAGACTTTGTAGCAATGGCTCAGGTGTTAGTTTATGTTGGCGCAGTGAATGTATTAATTATTTTCGCCATTATGTTGGTGAATAAACGCGAAGACTTTACACCCATTCCTCAAGCTTGGATTCGTAAAACCGCGACGGCGGTTGTCTGTGTCGGACTGTTTGCGTTGTTAAGCACGATGGTACTGGCAACTCCTTGGGCGATTTCTACGGACGCGACCGTGCCATCGGGTTCTATTGTGGTTATCGGCAAGCATTTCTTTTCAGATTTCTTGCTGCCGTTTGAACTGGCATCGGTGTTGCTGCTAATGGCACTGATTGGAGCAATTGTTTTAGCGCGCCGCGAATTTTTGCCAGATCTTGAGGAAGCAGATTTGCAGCAAACTATGTTGACTTTGCCAGAACGTCCGCGTGAATTAACTTCCGCTGGCTCCAATCCCGGCGGTCAGCCCAAGTAATCAGTCCCAGTAAGTGGATAAGAGATAGGGGCAAGCAGTAATTGGAACTTGCCCGAAAATTATTTATTGATTAGAGAGGACTCATGCAACTTCAGTACTTTCTCATTGTTGCTGCTGCGTTATTTTGTATTGGGATTTATGGACTGATCAATAGCCGCAATGCAGTCCGGGTGTTGATGTCAGTTGAGCTAATGCTGAATGCGGTCAACCTTAATTTCATGGCATTCTCTAACTTCCTAGATCCTTTAGATGTCAAGGGACAAGTGTTTACGGTTTTTGTGATTGCGATCGCCGCTGCTGAGGCAGCTATTGGTTTGGCGATCGTGCTAGCAATTTATCGTAATCGCGATACGGTGGATATGGAGCAGTTCAACCTGTTGAAATGGTAACGTTTCATTTTTTTAGGATTGCCTTGTGCAGGGTGGTTCGGTTTTGACCAACCGTTGCTTGTAAACTACAACTACCCCCTTACTGCTTTTCACTTTTAAAAACGTGCAGCTCAAGCAGGTCATTATTGCCCATAAGTCCGGCGATCCGATTAGCAAGCGCTGGGCTAAGCAGTGTGCTCAGCAATTAGAAAACCGAGGTTGTCATGTGATGCTGGGTCCAACGGGGGCTAAAGATAACCCCTATCCAGTTTTTTTGGCATCTGCGACTCAGCCGATTGACTTGGCTGTGGTGTTGGGAGGCGACGGTGCTGCTCTAACTGCTGCACGCCATTTAGCAGCCGATCGCATTCCGATTTTGGCAATTAATGCTGGCGGACACTTAGGGTTTCTGACTGAACCATTAGAAGACTTGGTAGAGTCTGAAGACGTATGGGATCGTCTATTAAGCGATCGCTATGCCGTTCAGCAGCGCATGATGTTGCAAGCATCAGTGTTTGAAGGAAATCGCACTGATCAAGAGGCAGTCAGCGATCGCTACCTTGCCCTAAACGAAATGTGCGTGAAGCCCGCCTCCGCCGACCGGATGATCACTGCCATTCTAGAAATGGAAATTGATGGAGAAGTGGTCGATCAATATCAAGGCGATGGGTTGCTAGTTGCCACCCCAACAGGTTCAACCTGCTACACTGTCGCCGCTAATGGACCAATTATTCATCCAGGGCTAGATTCCATCACGATCACGCCGATTTGTCCGCTGAGCCTCTCTAGCCGCCCCATCGTCATTCCGGCTGGCTGTGTCGTCAGCATTTGGCCCCTAGCCGACCTAGAACTTTCCAACAAACTTTGGATGGATGGCGTGTTAGCAACGTCTATTTGGCCTGGACAGCGAGTTGATATCCGGATGGCAGACTGTCAAGCCCAATTTATTGTCCTGCGAGAAAACCATTCCTATTACCGAACGCTGCAAGAAAAATTGCAATGGGCAGGAGCACGAATTCGCTATAGCAACAATCACCGCAACTGATACAGTTTTGAGTTTTGAATTCTGGAATACTTGTCTGTAAGTGATTTCCAACAATTATCTGTCAATTTTTAATTTGAAATTGGTGTAAGGAAAAACCGAAAGGCAACGTTCAAACTGAAATTACCGATATTATTTACCCAGGTTACGCTTCAACTGTTCGAGTTCTTCCTCAGCTTCCCAGCGGTTAAATTGCTGGTCTAAGGGATCTTTACCCCCGCTGCTGTTCATATAAGTAGGAGTTTTGCTCCAGTTTGAGGAGCTTCCGGCTTCAACCTGATTGGCGGTGCGGTTGACTTGCGCCTCGGTCACTTTTCTCTGAACTTCTTTGCGGCGCTGCTCGATTTTTTTCTGTAACTCTTGGGTCTGCTGAAAGCGCTCTTTCAACATTTCCAGTTGTCCCCATTTTTGGTTACCTTGGCGCAACAGATCGGCTTCCCGCACTTCGGCAGGTTCAGCCAGATCGAGCCGACCTTTGGCTTTGGCTTTTTCGATGCGGGCATGCCAAAGCTGAATTTCTTGGGCGATCGCCAAGATTTCATCCTGCAAGGCTTTTTCCTTCAACTTCAAGTCGGTCATTAGCTTGAGGGTTTCTTCTTCTTGATCCCGCAGCTTTTCTTCCAGCACCATCAGTTCCAGATGAGGATTGTCGCGCAAAAACTCTTCTAGGCGCAATTCTAAAAACTGACTGAAATCATCAAACAAACCCATAATCAAGACTCCAGCGGTGGTTCAGAGGGTGCTCAGTGGTTCGCGGCAGGCGATCGCCTGGGTAATACACTGACCCCAATCACACTGTATCTATCCCGCTAAAAACTAACAACTCATCCCGCCAGCGTCTAGAACTTTTGTCCTACAAACACCGATCGCACCTCACCATTGCGTCGAATCATCGCCTGCTCTTTAGATACTTCCACCAATGACCACCCAGAGGAGCCAATACTTTCGCCAATTCCATAGCGCTGGGTCACGCCATTAATTTCAAACAAGGCAACCGAGCGATCGCCTAACTCCAACACACCAGCCAGCCGCCGGGGAGCGCCGGGGGTAATGGGGCTAGTTGCCGCCGCCGCTGGCTTACGAACAGGCGCACCGGATTGCGGCACTGCTGAAGGTGCAGCACCAGCCGGTAGAGGCATGACTGAATTGGGTGGCTTAAAGTTTGAGGGGAACTGATAGACCGGAACATACACTCGTTCAAGTCCCGTGGCGACTCGGCTAGGGGCTATAGCGCTAGAAGTCAGGGCGTTGGGCACAGTGACAGTCGGCATTCCAGGAACCGCTACTCCTGCCGTAGTTGCTCCTGTCGTGGAGGTCGTTGGCATATTTTGCTGAGATCGCTGGTCAATCGATTGCAGGGCTTTTTGGGCATAATCTGAAAACTGATTTTGAGTCGCCGCCACTGGATTTGCGACTACTCCAGTTGTCGTAGAGGTGGCAGGCACCGAAGATACAACCTGCGAACGTCGCGACTCTTGATAGAACAACCACAGCGCCAATGATAGAACGATCGAAACACAGCCCACTGCTAGCAGCAAGCGATCGTAGACACTGCCAGAGGTGCGATTTTGGGGCGCTGCAACAGAACCACTTGTCTCAATGGCTGCCGTTTCAGGCACCCTAGCGATTTGCTCATCGAGTGGATTAACAGACAATGACTTGAGCAGCGTTGCCAAAGCAGAACTCGCCAATGGGTCTTCTATGGATGCGCTCAGGGGGCTGGAAGGAGATATTTCCGAAGACGAAGCTTCAGTCTCAGATATAGGCTTAGACGATAAATCGACAGGCTGAGATCGGAGCGACTCTCCGTGCAAAAGCTGTTCCACATCCTGAAACAGGTCATCCATCAGGCGATCGGCGTAGGAATCTGAAGAAAAACCATCCGTCTCTGATTTAGCTTCGGTAACCGTATCGGAAGAATTTAGCAAAGTTGAATTCGTGCTGGCATCCTGGAACATGGGCTGCTTGTAAAAAATGAATGCTCGACAGAAGTATAGATGAGGAAATCTATTTGGAAACTATTTACTCTCAGATTGAAAGCAAAAAGCAATAGTCCAAAATGGGTTTGATGCGCCCTGCCAATCGATCATTGCTTAAGGCAACTTAACGAATAGCATTTTGAATGATTTAATGTAGCAAAGTTCAGGCTGAGTGGTTGGGATAGTCTTGAATTGTTACAGATCTGATTATGCTGATGATCTGCCGTCAGGATACCCATCAGCAGGGTGCTTTAAATTTATCAGGACTTCGTAAATCAACCGAAATTTGCCCCCAACCCCCAATTCTGGGGGAGCTAGAGATCTAAATCCCCCAATTCTGGGGGATTTAGGGGGCGAATGCGTAATTCCTATTTATGTTGAATGGGGATTTATGGTAGTCATGCTGCTAGAGGAACGAGATGAAGGATTTGGACTCTGAACTCAGCGTTCGTGCATTGGGAGAACAGGGCTTGCTAAAACGGCTGCAAAAGTTTTGTCCTGCTGATCTGGTGGGGGATGACGCAGCAGTACTGACCACTCAGCCGAAAAAATCCTTGGTGGTGACGGCGGATATGCTGGTGGATGGAGTTCACTTTAGCGATCGCACCACCAGCCCAGAAGATGCGGGTTGGAGAGCCGCCGCCGCAAACTTATCTGATCTAGCAGCAATGGGGGCAACTCCCATCGGCATCACTGTCGGTTTGGGAGTACCGGGAAATCTAGCGATCGCCTGGGTGGAACGGCTCTACCAAGGGTTAACCGAGTGTTTAGGACAGTACAACACCGTGATTGTGGGCGGAGATGTGGTGCGATCGCCCGTGACGACGATTGCCATCACCGCCTTTGGGCAAGCTGACCCCAATCAGCTCATTCGTCGAGCCGCCGCCCAACCCGGACAGGCGATCGTTGTGACTGGCACCCATGGAGCCTCCCGCGCTGGCTTAGAACTATTGCTCCATCCTGATCAGGGACATGATTTGGCTCCTCGCGATCGCGCCACCCTGATCCGCGCCCATCAACGCCCCCGCCCCCGCCTAGATGTCTTACCCTTTTTATTCCCAATACCCGACACCCAACACCCGACACCTATCGCTGGCATGGACAGCAGCGATGGACTTGCCGATGCCATATTGCAAATTTGCCGTGCCAGTGGCGTAGGGGCCCGGATCGATCGCCACCAGATTCCCATTCCAGCCGCCTTATCTAACTGGGTGGGTGCCGAGCAAGCGATGAAATGGGCGCTGTATGGCGGGGAAGATTTTGAGTTAGTGCTGTGTTTATCCACCGATTTGGCAATGAAATTGGTTGACCAATTAGACCAGAGTGCGATGATTGGGATAACCACCGCACAGCCGGATGTGTGGTTGGTCGATTCGAGTCATACCTATCCTGATGAGCGGTTGAGCTTTGAACAAGGATTTCAGCACTTTCGTTAACTTGATCGCAGCCCTTCTGCGATCGCCCCGTCTGCTGCGCCGATTGGTCTGGCTGCTAGTGCTGCTGATGGCGGTTTGGTTCCTGCTGGGCATCGGCTGTCAGATTGTGGCTGAGAGCCTATGGTTCAACGAGGTCGGCTATTCCCAAGCTCTCTGGGTACGGCTGGGCACAAAAGTAGTTTTGTGGAGTGTGGTCACCGGTATCAGCCTCGTTTGGTTATTAGGCAACCTGCGGGTAGCCCAGCGATTCAAACATCCAAGAAATTGGAAACCTACGGATTGGGAAAGGGCGCAACCCTCCACGATTCCAAATCCCTTGGCACAGCCTCAAAGAAGGAGTGTTTCGCGGTTCTTCCGGTGGTTACTTCTGTTGGCGGTGAGTCTAAGTAGCGCGATCGCCGTGCTGGTGTTTCACTATGCCCAAACGGTCGTGACTCTCTGGCAAGTTAGGGCAACTCAAGCGGAAACGTTGCTGCCTGTGCCCGATCGCTTTCAACTAGAGTCTATTTGGCATCTGGGTAAAACGCTTTTAGAATCTGAAGCTCCACTGATCTATGGGCTAACGGGGCTATGGATTGCCTTGGTCATCGCCCTGCTGATTTTCCCCCGGTTTCTGCTCAACACTCTCGCGATCGCCCTCAGTGTGGGATTTGGGTTGGTGCTGGCTACCAACTGGAGCCGAATTCTGCTGTTCTTCCATGCCAGCCCTTTTAAGCGTGCAGACCCGCTATTTGCCAAAGATATTGGTTTCTACATTTTTTCGCTGCCCGTATGGCAACTTTTAGAGTTTTGGCTCATCGGATTGACTGCCTACAGCCTGCTTGCCGTCAGTTTGGTCTATCTGTTGTCTGGCAATAGTTTAAGCCAGGGACAGCTTATCGGAATTTCTGAGCCGCAACAGCGTCACCTCTGTGCCTTAGGCGGATGTTTGCTGCTAGCTGTGGGTTTAGGCTACTGGCTGAGCCGCTATGAATCGCTGTATTCAACCCAAGGCGGTGTGTTTGGTGCCAGCTACACCGATGTTTGGGTGAATTTACCCGTCTGCGTTGGCATGGCACTATTAGCGATCGCGATCGCCCTCCTCCTTTTCGGGTATGCCCTACCCAAAAACCGCCTTTTTACTACCTCTCTTTCCGTTCCTTATTTCCCCCTCGCCTCTCGCCCCTCGCCCCTCGCCCCACCTTTGCTACTCGTCGGCTATTTTCTGCTGGTGCCGCTGACGACACTTCTACCAGTGATTGTTCAAAATGTCATTGTTCAACCCAACGAACTTGCCCGTGAAGAGCAATACATTAGCCGCAATATTTCCTTAACCCGCGCTGCCTTTGGTCTAGACACTATTCAGGTGGAGACGTTTAACCCATCCGGCAAACTCACCTACGCCGATATCGAAAAAAACGAGCCAACCATTCGGAATATTCGCCTCTGGGATACTCGTCCGCTGCTGGCAACAAACCGCCAACTTCAACAAATTCGACCTTATTATCGGTTTGCAGATGCCGATATCGATCGCTATACCCTAACTAGCCGACCCAACGAACCTGCCGCCAAACAGCAGGTACTTATTGCCGCACGAGAACTGGATTACCACGCCGTGCCCACTGAGGCGCAAACCTGGGTAAATGAACACCTGGTTTACACCCACGGCTATGGCTTTACCGTGAGTCCGGTTAACGAGGTCGCGCCGGGTGGGTTGCCCGACTATTTTGTCAAAGATATTGGCACCAATACCCAAGCCTCAGCAGGAACGCTCAACACGGCTAACCCTGCGATTCGGGATAATATCCCAATCGGTCAGCCGCGCATTTACTACGGCGAGATTGCCAATACTTACGTCATGACTGGCGGAACGCTGCAAGAACTGGACTATCCCAGCGGCAGCGAAAATGTTTACAACACTTACTCTGGCGAGGGCGGCGTGACGATCGCACCTTTTTGGAAACGCCTGCTGTTTGCTCGATATCTGCACGATTGGCAAATGGTGTTGACTCAATATTTCACGCCTGAAACGAAATTGCTGTTTCGCCGCAATATTCTGGAGCGTGTCCGGGCGATCGCGCCTTTTTTGCACTACGACCGTGATCCGTATATCGTCACCGCCGATATTGGATGTCAGGGCTTAAACCTAAACTGTCAAGATCAATCCCCGACTTCAATATCTGACCCAGCCGCCCCGCCTAATTATTTATATTGGATGCTGGATGCCTACACCACCAGCGACCACTACCCCTACTCCCAGCCCAGTCAACCGCCTGCAAACTCACCGACTAATATCGTTGGAAATTATCCGTTTAACTACATTCGGAACGCGGTCAAAGTGGTGATTGATGCCTATAACGGCTCCGTCAACTTCTATATTGCTGATCCGTCTGATCCGATAATTCAAAGCTGGGCGGCGATTTTTCCGGGCTTATTTAAACCGCTAAGCGCCATGCCTGCTGCCCTGCAAAGCCATCTTCGCTATCCTGCTGATTTATTTGGGGTTCAGTCTGAACGGCTGATGACCTATCACATGACTGATCCGAAGGTGTTTTATAACCAGGAAGATCAATGGCAAATTCCTGACGAAATTTATCGAAATGAAACTCAGCCAGTTGATCCATACTTTTTGATTACCAATTTGCCCACCGTTAAAGAGTCAGAAGAGTTTATTTTGTTGCTGCCTTACAAGCCTCGCCAGCGCACCAACCTGACGGCATGGCTAGCCGCGCGATCGGATGGAGCCAACTATGGTAAGCAATTGCTCTATGTGTTTCCCAAGGGCGAATTGGTCTTTGGTATTGAACAAATCGAGGCGCGGATCAATCAAGATCCAGTCATTTCGCAAAAAATTACGCTGTGGAATCGGGAAGGTTCACGGGCATTGCAGGGAAATTTGCTGGTGGTGCCGATCGAGCAGTCATTGCTTTATGTGGAGCCGCTCTACTTGGAAGCTGAGAAAAATAGTTTGCCAACCTTGGTTAGCGTGATTGTGGCTTACGGAAACCGAATTGCGATCGCAGATAGTTTTGCAGAAGCCCTGAAAGCGATTTTTCAGCCGCAACAACCGATAACCCCAGCGATCGTGCGTCCTGTGGAATAAGTCAATGCAGTCCGAAAGATCCTTGTCAACTTCTTGCTTATTCAGGATTTACGCAAATCAACCGAAATTTGCCCCCCGACCCCCAATTCTGGGGGAGCTAGAGATCAAAGTCCCCCAGAATTGGGGGATTTAGGGGGCGAGTGCGTAAGTCCTATTATTTAAACATTTCGCTGATTCTTCGGGAACTCTGAGTGAATGATGGAGACAATTTTTTTGCAATCAATCTACTAATTCTCTAACGGCATCTGTTCGTTGCGTTTTTGGCATTAGATGCCCATCAAATGTCCAATGGAGGGTATTCAAAAGCTATGTATTTGTGTTTCAACTAGATAAAGAGATTTATTAAACCGATATGAAAATGCAAATTGAAAACAACCAAGGCTCGTCTTCTGCTAAATCTGATCGTGGTGAAACTGAGTTGAATTTTGAGCAATGGGTCAAACAAGTTCGCCCTTTATTGCTTGCATCGGTTCAAAAGCGTGGGTCGAGATAATTTTTAGACTTTAACTTTAGGCTTCGACTGCTATTCATCGATAATGGCGCTGCGATCGAGCAATAGCAGATCACGAAGTTGATCCGTATTTAGATCGGTCAGCCAGCTTTCGCCTGCTCCAACGACCTGTTCGGCTAGGGCTTTTTTGCTTTCAATAATGGCGTGGATTTTTTCTTCCAGGGTGCCGCTACAGACAAATTTGTGGACTTGCACCTTGCGAGTTTGTCCAATGCGGAAGACGCGATCGGTTGCTTGATTTTCCACAGCCGGGTTCCACCAGCGATCGAAGTGAAACACATGATTAGCGCGGGTCAAGTTTAAGCCAACACCGCCAGCTTTAAGCGACAAGATGAAAATGCGAGGTGCTTGGGGATCAAGCTGGAAGCGATCGACCATTTCTTCGCGCTGCTTTTTGGAAGTGCCGCCATATAAAAATAGTGTTTCACTGCCAAGCTGTTTTTCCAAATGGGCTTTGAGCAGTTTTCCCCACTCAGCAAACTGGGTGAAAATCAGGGCGCGATCGCCCTCTGCAACGACTTCTTCCAGCATTTCTTCCAAGCGTAGGAGTTTGCCAGAACGGGATTGGAAGGAGGGGAGATCCGAGTTTTGTTCGCGTAGCGTTTCCGTAGGAAATATTTTGAGTTTTGAGTTTTGAGTTTGGGTTTCCAGTGAGTCAGGCGAACCGAGTTTTGAGTTTTGAGTTTCGGCTTGCTGTTCAACTCCTTCGCTTTCTTGAGCAGTGGCTCCTTTGAGAAATAAATCAGGGTGATTGCAGATTTGCTTCAGTTTAGTGATCAGTGCCAGAATAATGCCCTTGCGCTGAATGCCTTCAGCGGCTTCGATGTCTGCCAGGGATTTATCGACCCAGTGCTGATACAAAGAGGCTTGCTCGGAGGACAAGCCGCAGAATACTGTCATTTCTTGCTTATCGGGCAAAT
>Ga0209490_10002073_pt1 | contig 19094 bp, 12 predicted proteins | sample MAT06_FD_187209 | JGI IMG/M metagenome (GOLD analysis project Ga0209490, IMG submission 187209) | Freshwater microbial communities from Lake Fryxell liftoff mats and glacier meltwater in Antarctica - MAT-06 (SPAdes) (version 2) | ecosystem: Environmental > Aquatic > Freshwater > Ice > Liftoff... | reverse complement strand
ATTTCTCTCAAGATATCACTGATGAGCAACGTGAATTAAATGATGGGATTCGGAGTCTAATTGTTGTCAGTATTGTGGTAATCTTAGTGTTGATGTTGGCGATCGCCAGTCGCATTCGTCACGCTCTCCGCCCTCTAGAACAGATGAGTCAGGTAGCTAGCACTTTGTCTGCTGATAATTTGCAGGGAGCAAAACTCCAACTGCATCAGGCTCCTGATGAGATTTTAGGACTTGCACAAACCTTTAATGAGATGTTGTTTCGATTGTCGGGTTCCTGGGAGCAACAACGCCAATTTGTTGGTAATGTTTCCCACGAATTACGCACTCCCCTGACGGTTGTTGTTGGTTATTTACAAAGTTTACTGCGGCGCAGCACTAACTTAAGTGATTATCAGCAGCAAGCACTGGAAACAGCGGTTGGGGAAACTGAGCGCACGATTCGGATGTTAGAAGATTTGCTGGATTTGGCGCGGGCTGATAGTGGCAACCTGCACTTTCGTTTGCATCCGGTGATGCTGAATACTCTGGTAGCTGAGGTGGCTGAAATGAGTGCAAAGGTTAGCAATCGGAAAGTTATTTTGGTGTCAACTGATGAGGATGTTTTCGCCTGTGCAGATCAGGATCGTTTACAACAAGTGTTAATTAATTTAGTTGATAATGCAATTAAGTATTCTGCTCCAGAACAACCCGTTGAGTTAGTCTTAGAAAAGAAGGAAGAGCAGGTGATGGTTCATGTTTGCGATCGCGGAATTGGGATTTCTCTGCCCCATCAAAACCGGATTTTTGAGCGGTTTTACCGGGTGGATGAGTCTATGACGCGCTCTAGGGACGGTACAGGGCTGGGATTGGCGATCGCCAAAAGCCTGATCGAAGGCATGGATGGACGTATCACGCTCCGTTCTAAACCGGGAGAAGGTAGTATTTTTACTATCACCTTACCTATCTGGAATCCGCAGCTATGAGCGATCGTATTCTGCTTGTTGAAGATGACCCTAAGCTAGCCAAGTTCATCGAATCTGAACTTACTCTAGAAGGATATCACGTGACGGTCGCTCCCAATGGATTGGATGGATTAACCCTTGCCCGCACGGCTGAACCGGATTTATTGATTTTAGATTGGATGCTTCCGGGCATCTCTGGATTGGATATTTGTTTAAGATTGCGATCGACTGGCGTGCAAGTACCAATAATTATGTTAACAGCAAAGGATGAAGTACCCGATCGCGTAACGGGATTAAATGCTGGCGCTGATGATTATGTGACTAAGCCTTTCAGTATGGAAGAACTCCTCGCGAGAGTGAAAGCACGCCTGCGCCGCACTCAACCAAATGACCCGGATCAATTAGAATTTGAAGACCTAATATTGAACGGTTTAACTCGTGAAGTTTATCGAGGAAATCAACTAATTGAACTCACTGCCAAAGAGTTTGATTTGTTAGAATTTATGCTGCAAAATCCCCGTCAAGTCCTTACCCGCGACCGAATTTTAGAAAAAGTTTGGGGTTACGATTTTATGGGCGAGTCTAATATTATTGAAGTGTATATTCGGGCGTTACGAATTAAGTTAGAAGCCACTAACTCAAAACGCTTGCTGCATACGGTTCGGGGAGTTGGCTACGTGTTGCGAGAGCCAAAGTAATATCATTCTACTTATCGCGCTTGCGGTGCTTACTGCCCACCCTACTTTATTCGTCTCTTAATTCTCTTTCTCTGTGTCCTCTGCGCCCTCTGCGGTTAATTAAAAAAAATCTTGGTGACAAACGAAATAGAATTGCCCTACCTGCGGTTAAAAATAAAAAAACCAGACTTTCCGCCCCAAAAGCTGAGGCAAAAGACTACTCAGGCTAATATTGATGTTAACCTGTCCCTACCCCAGATCAAACCGTCCCATGACACCCGATGCCTCCCCCGGAGCTGCTGCTGCCGCCCCTCAATCAACACCCGAAGTCAGCTTAGAATTGCAAGTCCGACTCAAGACTGAAGATGGACAGCTATTGTTGCTACTTCCCCCAGAAACCAACAGCGAACCCGCAACTGGTGCGGCATCGACTTGGACTGAACTTTGGCAACAGCTAAAAGTTAGGCTGAATGCTGGAGAACGCTTTTGGCAGCCAAATGCAGAAGTACAATTGATGGGGAGCGATCGACTTTTAGATATCCGCCAACTGCAAGAAATCGCCGATGCCCTCTCAGAAGTGGAACTGCAACTCAAACGAGTCCACACCAGCCGCCGCCAAACCGCCGTTGCCGCAGCTACGGCAGGCTATTGTGTAGAACAACAGCCTCCGGTTTCTTCCCTGAATAAAGCCACTGCCGAAAAACCGCAATCGCTGGCGGAACCTTTATATTTGCAGATGACAGTGCGATCGGGCGTAGAAATTCGCCATCCTGGTACTGTCATACTTTTGGGAGATGTAAATCCCGGCGGCTCAGTCATCGCCGGAGGCGATATCCTAGTTTGGGGCCGTTTGCGGGGTGTCGTGCACGCTGGTGCTGGTGGCAATACCAAAAGCGTGATTATGACCTTGCAGATGGAACCGATGGTGATTAGGATTGCTAAATATGTTGCCAGAGGCCCAGAAACTTCTCCCGCTCAGTTTTTCCCGGAAGTCGCCTATGTGACAGATAAAGGGATTCGGATTGGCAGAGCTTCTGATTTTGACAAATCGCAGTTAATCGGTTAGTTGCATCGCCCGATCGCGGAGTCGAAGGGTTATTGGTTAGTTGTTATTAGTTAGTTGCGTCGCCCGCTCGCCCGTCGAAGGGTTATTGGTTATTTGTTATTGGTTATTTGTTGCCAATGCCCAATGCCCAATGCCCAATGCCCAATTACCAATTACCAAATCTAAAATTGCTTATGCCTCGCATTATTGTTGTTACATCAGGGAAAGGCGGAGTTGGCAAAACTACCTCCACAGCTAATCTTGGTATGGCTTTAGCTAAGCGGGGGCGCAATGTTGCTGTGATTGATGCCGATTTTGGCCTCAGAAACTTAGACTTGCTGTTGGGCTTAGAAAATCGCATTGTTTATACTGCACTCGAAGTGCTCGCAGGAGAGTGCCGATTAGAACAAGCTTTGGTTAAAGATAAGCGACAGCCGCGATTGGTACTGTTGCCGGCTGCCCAAACTCGCATGAAAGATGCCATTAGCGCGCAGCAAATGAAGCAACTTGTTGAGATGTTGGGAGCAAAATACGACTATATTTTGATTGACTCTCCGGCGGGAATTGAGCAGGGTTTTCAAAATGCGATCGCCCCTGCGCAAGAAGGGGTCATTGTCACCACTCCAGAAATCGCTGCTGTCCGAGATGCCGATCGAGTCATCGGCCTGCTAGAAGCCAACAACGTCAAGAAAATCCAGCTAATTGTCAACCGGATCAGGCCCGCAATGGTGCTGGCAAATGATATGATGTCGGTGCAAGACGTGCGGGAAATCCTCGCTATTCCGCTGTTAGGCGTCGTTCCCGACGACGAGCGCGTCATTGTTTCCACGAACCGAGGCGAACCATTGGTCTTGTCAGAAACAGCCTCTTTAGCTGGAACTGCCTTCGACAATATTGCGCGCCGCTTAGAAGGGGAAAAAGTGGAATTTCTGGATCTAAATCCTCGTCCCGAAACCTTCTTTAGCCGTCTCCGCAAGTTTTTTAACACTAAAATTATGTGATGTGCTTATTGGCGATCGGTTTTCAACCGCAGCAACTACATCACAAAAACTAGCCAAGATTTTCCCCCAGTGACCTTTTCTATGCCTAACCCTTGACAAACCCGATCTACCCATGCTATATACACTTCTCGAACGACTTTTCCCGCGCACCCCTGACAACAGCCGCGACGATGTAAAACGCCGCCTCAAACTGGTTCTAGCCCACGATCGCTCAGAGCTCAGCCCCGAAATGGTGGAGTCGATGCGCCGAGAAATTCTAGAGGTGGTATCTCGCTATGTGGAAATCGATACTACCGAGTCAGAGTTCTCGCTAGCTAGCGATCAGCGGGCCACAGCACTGATTGCAAATCTCCCGATCCGGCGGGTGAGGCTGGAACAGCCACCGGAAAATTTGCCCTATAAATTGCCAGAAAAATTGCCAGAGAATCGACCTGAAAAGGTTGCTGAGTATGTACCGGAGTATGTAGTCGAAACTCTCCCCGACACTAAGGATTAACCGGGATTGACATTTGAATTTCAGGCAACGAGTGCGATCGGCATTTAAATTAAACTATCTCTCTACAATTAAAATCTTGTGGGGCTGACTAAGATTGTTCGCCCCAAATGTGTTATTTATGTGAATTTTCAAAAGACAGGACGTACGGTTTCAACCGCCCGGTCTTCTTTCTAGAGAATCTTGTAACTGAAGTTCTAACGGTCTATCCGATCTAATTTGTAAACCGGGTAAATCGTGTTTTACTAACATTTTTTCGCCTATTTCAGCAGATGCCAACGGCCAGAGTACCCAACGACTACCTTGGGTAAGAGTGTTTAAACTTGCAGAGTTTTGAGTCAGCCAAATTATCGGCAGTTGCGATCGACTATCGATCGCATCTTCGGCAGCATTAACCGCCGCCAACGTTTCCAAAACTACCCGGTTCCCCGATACGAGTCCGGTTCGGGCCGTCCACAGTTTGACGTTTAACAGGCGCTTGCTAGCATAGAAGTACAGGGATGCAGCTACAGTCACCGCTCGTTCAAATTCTTCTGGCCCCCACAAAGCAGCGCTGTCAAGAGCAATAATAATTTCTTGACCGCCGGCGGCAACTTCTAACTCTCTCACCCGCAGTTCTCCGTAGCGGGCGCTGGTGCGCCAGTGAATCAGCCGGGTGGGGTCTCCGTGGCGGTAAGGTCTCAGGTTGCGGGTGAGGCCTTCGGTAGCAGTTTGCGATCGACTGCGATTGTACAATTGCGGACTGTCTTCTTGACCGATGCGATCGATCAAAGGGCAAGTGCTCAACGGCAAAACCTGCGGGTAAACAACCGCCACCGCTTTTACCGGGCGACTGCGGCGGCACCAAAACAACCCTAAAGGCGCTGCTGTTCTCAAGTGCACCTCTTGCCAGCGATAGATGCCACGCTGCCGGACTTCTAGGTAGTATGTATGATTGTATGTACTCTCAGGCTCTATGACCTCGATCGGGCTGACAACCGGTGCTCCCAATACAAACGGCAAGATATCTACGACTTGCAACAAAGTCTTAGGTTCGCGATCGCGATTTTTGATTTCTAGTTCGATCGTAATTTGATCTCCCGCACTCACTGGTTCGATCGGGCGGCGACGGACTTCCAAGGAACGGAGCGATTTGGCCGGCAAAACCGCCGCTACTCCCAACAGCGCCAAAGTGCAACCGCTGAGCGCGTACAGCCACCCAGCCATTGTATTAGTCGCAGATCCAAAAAAGAAAATCGTCATCCCCGAAAGCATCCAACCAGCGTAGTCGGGGGTGACAGCGTGATTTTCGAGCCAGTCGGTAATTTTGTGACCGATGTTCATAGAACTATAAATGGTTAATTGCTCGATCGCCCCATCCAGCCTAATTGTAAAATATTCTCAGCATTTAGCACCGAATTAGCCGTGCGACTAGATTAGAAATCGGGCATTTTTTCGCAATTAATCTACATTGACTGGAGACCAAAAAATGAACCCATTAAACAATCCTACACCCATTCGACCAGACGCTCAAGCCCGCCGCACACCGCCGCCTCCGCCACCCTTGGCTGTAGCTCCCCCGCCTGCACCCGCGCCGAGCGCGCCCCCGTCCCAGCAGCGGGCTGTTGAGACACCCGTAAGTACGATCGAACAAATGGTCAGAGATGCCCATACCGCATCCGCTTCCGACATTCACATTCGAGTCGGCCAAGTACCTCGATTTCGGATTCGGGGCGTGATGCAAGTAGCAACCAGCCACCCCAAAGTAACGCCAGAAATTTTTGAACATTATTTAGCCGAAATTCTCACCCCCGAGCAGCGAAAACAGTTCGTAACTACCAAAGAATTAGACGCAGCAATTTTTTATCCAGGCTTCGTGCGGTGTCGCCTCAATTGTTTTGATTCCCTCAGCGGTGGCGCCATAGTATTGCGGTTGATCAGTTTAGAAATACCTACGATCGACTCTTTAAGGTTGCCAGAAGTTCTCAAGAATGTCATTTTGAAATCCCAGGGATTAATTTTGATTACTGGGCCGACCGGTTCGGGGAAATCGACAACAGTGGCTGCGATGATCGACCACCTCAATCAGACGGAGCAGAAGCACGTAGTTACAATTGAAGACCCGATCGAATTCATTCACCCTTCTAAAAAATGCTTGGTCAGCCAGCGGGAAGTAGGCTTGCATACCCACGAGTTTCAGCAGGCTTTGCGGGCAGTTTTGCGGGAAGACCCAGATGTAATTCTGATTGGGGAAATGCGCGATCGCGTTACCATCAATACAGCCTTGCAAGCAGCTCAAACAGGTCACTTAGTATTGGGAACCCTCCACACTCGCAGCGCCATTAACGCTATTAACCGATTGTTGAACCTCTACCCGCCCGAGGAACAGCAGGCGATGCGGATTCAAATTTGCGATTCTTTAGTAGCGGTAATTGCTCAGCTTTTGCTACCAACTGTTGACAACCGTCGCGTCGCAGTTCACGATATTTTGGTGAATACGCCAGCCATGCACGACTACTTGATGAAAGGTGCTGATGATGAAGCTTTCCGATTGATGGAAACTGATACTTATGAGGGAATGCAAATTATTAACCAGGATCTCTATAAACTTGTGCTTGAAGGCAGAGTTACGATCGAAGAAGCTGCAAAAACTTCTCCCGAAGCCAGCGATTTAGACCGCCGCTTGCGTACAGGAGGCTACGATGTTGCGTCGGCTCGCGACTTTGAAGGCAGCAAAAAAGAACGTAGGGTTCGATCCTAGCGTCATACATAAAGGGGTAGGCACAGCAGGCAACCCTGTCTGGCGTGTCTGCCCAGCTTGTTTTTTAGTGCCGAAAATGATTGAAATTTGGTAATTTGTAGGGTGGGCCGTAAGCACCGGTTGACTTTGATACCCATCGAAATGCGTACTGGTTGACTTTTTTAATGCTTTTTGACGCACGTTACAAGATGAGCCGGTGCGCATTGCGCACCCAGTCCTGTCTGGCGTGTGTGCTCAGCTTGCTTTTGAGTGCCAAAAATGCTTGAAATTTGGTAATTTGTAGGGTGGGCCGTAAGCACCAGTTGACTTTGATACCATCGAAATGCGTACTGGTTGACTTTTTTAATGCTTTTTGATGCACCCTACAAGATGAGCCGGTGCGCATTGCGCACCCTACAAACTACGATATTTTAGGTGTTTGAGAGACTTTTATCCAAGCTCAGCAGACACGCCAGACAGGGTTGGCATTGCGCACCCTACAAACTACGATATTTTACGTGTTTGAGAGACTTTTATCCAGACTCAGCAGACACGCCAGACAGGGCTGGCACAGCAGGGCATACCCCACCTATCGGATAGGCATCTTTTGGGCAAACCAAAATATTTGGCATTTTTTTGCGTATGTTTACTTAAATTTTTACTATGTTTAGTAGCCAAAAATACATCTTAATTAAGTATAAAAAAACTAAAAAATTAATCTTAAGTATATTGTTAAGTTTTTTGAACGGAGGCATTACTTTACATTAACTTTAAAATTCCGTGAAAACTCGCAACTAATTGGAAAGAAATAGTAAAGATATGTTTTGACTATTGCCAACAGTCAGCAACTTAAGCTTATAGTTGTAGTGACAAATTCTTGACAGAGAACGTTCCGACGAGAGCCGATCGCCAAACTAAGCAGGTAAAAAAATGCTCAATGAAACTACAAGTAGGCTGAATACAAGCAATTAGTAGCAGAGTCGATATCGTATCTATCCAATGGAGTTGCTGTTTAAGCTGTTCGGCTAAATTGTATGTAAAAGCACAATCAAAGTCTTGTGGAGTGTCCCTCCCGCCCTGAACATACAATTAAAATGTGCAATAACCTATCTAAAAAATCAAAAAACCAAGCAGACTTTTAAAGATTCTGTATTTTGTGAATCAGTTTAACAACTATGAATCAGCAACGGTATTTCAATAATTTACAGGAGCAAACAAAGTGAAAAGTGCATCTAACCCCTCAGAAGCGTTTGAAAGTAACAGCAAAGCCGAAATAATCGATCGCATCCAGCAGCTAGTTCCCCCGGGTTCCCCCGAACCACAAGATCCCGAAATCCTAGCAGCCTTAAAAACTCTCACCGCACAGCTAATCGCCGCCTATCAAGCCGATGGACAATTAGAAAGCGAGCCTTTTAGCGACGTGCGCGATCGTACCATTCACCTATACGCATCCGCAGTCAGAAGCAAAATCAAAGGAAAAACCATCCTGATCACCGGCGGAGAAGGATGTGTAGGTAAATTCTTAATCGAGAAACTCCTCGAATTAAGCGCAACTAAAATCATTTCCGTAGACAAAGCCCGATGTCAAAACCCCGAAGAAACTCTCCCGCACTTTAACAAAGAAGGTGCAGTAACCTTCTATGCCGCCGACATTCGCAACTTCGAGGCGCTGAAACACATATTTGAAGTAGAAAAACCAGACATCATTTTTCACCTAGCAGCCCAACGCCAACCCGGATTAGCTGAAATCCAAATCCGAGAAACAGTTACAACCAGCCTTTTGGGAATCCAAAACGTCATCCAACTCTGCGAAGAATACGGCGCAGAAAATTGTGTATTTTCTTCCACAGGTAAAACATCTCGATATTTTACAACCGAAGTTTACGCCGCCTCCAAAAAGTTGGCAGAGTGGCAATTTTCCAAAGCAGCTCAAGAAGGAGATGTCACTTACGGGATGGTTCGCTTTACTCATATGTTGGAAAATAGCTTGTTCTGCGAGCAAATGTCCAAAAAAGTACAGCAAAATAAAACTGTCAACGTTCACGCTCCCCACCGCTACGTAACCGCTCAAAATCTCATCGAAGCCGTACATTTATTACTGAATGCGCTAATTGTATCCATCCCCGGAAAACTAAAATTTGTCGCCGTGCGAAATCTGGGTTGGCCGACAGAAACCTTGGAAGTCGCACTTTATAAAATTCTTGAGTCCGGCAAAAATCTGCCGATTTATTTTCAAGGACTTTTACCGGGATACGAAGAACCGTTTTTCCTTGGACAGTTTGACTGGAGCAAACCTACAGACATTCACCTCCTAATTAATGTTCTGGAAGATCCTTTTAGAATTGTTGACGCTGCTGGCGATATGGTGAGTGCAGAACTCGCTCCTTTTTCTTTGCGAGTGTTAGACAAACAAGTGTCGAACTTGGGAAGTTTAATCACCGATCCAGATTTCCCGGAAGTGCAAATCAAGCAAGCTCTTGTCGCAGCGGCAAAAGAAGTGATTGCTTCCTCTTTTGCGTGGAGTTCCGCCGAAGACTTGTTGAAAATTTTGAATTGGGGAATCAATCCGAAGAAATTGCAAGGTTACGGAACCGAAATTGCTGACTACAGTGAGATTATCGAACTTCTCCTGCAAGGAATGTATGGGAGGCTCAACCAAGATGTATTAAACAGTGCTGGAGTTACTGCTGATGAATTTGATGAGTTAGTTGAGAGTCTTTCTACGGTGGATTCTATTCAAGCAGAAGTGGGATATTTGCGATCGGTACTGAGATATCTCAGAGAATTTGTACTCCCCGCACAGTTTACCCAAAAAAAATCTGAAGCTGTTGCTGTCCGGGATGCGGCCTAGCTTGAAAATAGTTTAGAGATTGCTGCGTTGTCTTTCGTCCATCGAAATCAGAACGCCCCGAAACCCGGTTTCTTTGAGATACCGGGTTTCTCAAGTCTGGGCCTATTTGAGGTTTAATTAAGTCGAGCTACTTAAAAGTGTAAGAAGCGACTGGATATGATATCATGTTCGAGCGAACAACTGCAATCAAATAGGTTCGATCGTTCGGACTTTAGTCCTCTGATATGAGACTAAAGTCCGAACGATCGAACCTGATAACGGTTATTTGAACAGACAGGCTCTGATAGCTTAGATAGCATTGCTCCCTGAGTTGATCAAGGTGCAATTTGATTGAATTAACTCAATGGCCGCAGCAAATTAAATTAAATTAAGGTACTAGAATTGTGCAAATTAATCAGCTAGCGTTCCTATTTATTGATGCGTTTCTATTGGCGATCGCCCTAATTCTCCTAATTCCCGTCGCAGTTCTATTTCTAGAATGCACCGCAGCCTTATTATCGGGGTCAAACCAAACATCCGAAACTAAATCGCCCCGTCCCAGAGTAGCAGTCCTAATTCCCGCTTACAACGAAGCAGCAGGAATTGCAGCCACAATATCCACAATACTGCCACAACTAACACCGGACGATCGCCTTCTAGTCATCGCAGACAACTGCACCGACGAAACAGCAGAAATTGCCCGTAACTGTGGCGCAAGTGCGATCGAGCGCCACGACACAGAACGCAAAGGCAAGGGATACGCACTGGATTTTGGCTTAGAGTCGATCGCCTCCGACCCCCCAGAAGTAGTAATCATGGTGGACGCAGACTGCATCTGTCAGCCAGACGCATTAGAAACATTAGCCCGAGTTGCAGTTGCTTCCAAACGACCAGTCCAAGCAACTTATCTCATGGAACAGCCGCCCAATCCGACTCCGAAAGATTCCATTTCCGCCTTAGCATTTCTAGTTAAAAACTTAGTCCGACCCAGCGGCTTAAAACAATTAGGATTCCCATCATTACTAACAGGAACCGGCATGGCTTTTCCCTGGTCGATCATTCGATCGGTTTCCCTAGCCAGCAGCAATATTGTTGAAGATATGCAGATGAGTCTGGATTTGGCGATCGCCGGACATCCAACCGTATTCTGCCCCGAAGCCAAAGTCACAGGGTGTTTGCCACAGCAGCAGGAAGCAGCTAAAAGTCAAAGAACCAGATGGGAACACGGACACTTGCAAACCTTACTAACTCAGACTCCCCGGCTAGCGACAGCGTCTGTCCAGCAACAACGTTTTGACTTATTGGCGATCGCCCTCGACTTATCCGTCCCTCCCCTATCGCTTTTAGTTGCTATCTGGGTAGCAGCTTTTGTCGCCTCCATACTAGCAGCAATCATCGGAACATCCCCGGTTCCTGCTATCTTGTTAGCAGTACAAGGACTACTAATTTTAATTTCAATAGTCGGCGCTTGGGCTAAATTCGGACGTGCCGACATTTCCGGCGCAACTCTGTTATCCGTACCATTTTACATCCTTTGGAAAATCCCTTTGTATCTAGGTTTTCTCCTCAAGCGCCAAACCAAATGGGTACGCACAGAACGCGATGTTTAAAACATCTCTGGATGCACTTGCAACCCAATCAACCCGGTTTTTATGAGCGATCAAAATTCTCTTCAACCCGCGTCGGCGGGTTTTGTTTGTATAGACGCGAATTCCATTCGCCCGGTATTCTCCCTCTTCATCTTCAACCCGCGGCGGCGGGTTTTGTTTGTATAGACGCGAATTCCATTCGCCCGGTATTCTTTGGCTGCACCGGAATTTCAATCACAAACTCAGTCCCTTGATCCGGTGTCGAAATGCACATTAGCTTCCCGCGATGTTTCTCGACTACAATCTGATAACTAATACTCAACCCCAAACCCGTACCTTTGCCCACAGCTTTTGTAGTAAAGAAAGGGTCAAATACCCTCGATCGCACTTCCTCAGTCATCCCAGGGCCATTGTTAGCAATAGAAATTCTCACCAAGTTTTTATCGCATACCTCAGTCCGAATTTCTATTTTTCGCTCAAAGATTGGAGATAAAGGATTTTCGAGTTTAGCAGTTGCCTCCTTCAGCCCAACCTCTAACTCCACTGCATCAATTGCATTGCTCAAAATATTCATAAACACCTGATTTAACCCAGAAGCATAACAACTTACATTCGGCAGTTTACCATAGTCTTTAATCACATTAATTCCCGATGCGTCTCCATTCTTTTTCAACTTGTGCTGCAAAATCAACAGAGTCGATTCAATCCCAGAGTGAATATCAACTGGTTTCATGTCCGCTTCATCCAGCCGTGAGAAATTCCGCAGCGACAGCACAATATTGCGGACGCGATCGACCCCCATCTGCATTGATTGCAGCATTTTAGGCAAATCTTCTTGAATAAAATCGAGGTCAATATCTTCTGTTTGAGCAACAATCTCTGGAGTAGGATTCGGGTAAGACTCCTGGTAAAGCTCAATCAATTCCAGCAAATTCGAGCTATATTCGCTAGTGTGCATGACATTGCCGTAGATGAAATTAATCGGATTATTAATTTCGTGAGCAACCCCCGCCACCAACTGCCCCAAAGAAGACATCTTTTCAGTTTGAATCAATTGAGTTTGTGTAGAGCGTAATTCGCCCAAAGTAACTTCCAACTGTGTCGCTTTTTCCCTCAACTGCACCTCCGAAGTCTTTAATTCCTGCGTGCGCTTTTCTACTTTCACCTCCAGCGTTTGCGAATAATCCTCTAACTTTTCCTTAGCATCCGACAAATTAGCAACGAGTACCGCATTTTCCAGAGATATAGCCGCTTGGGAAGAAAGCATTTTTAAAATCTCCAATCTAGTGGTCGAAAACGCTTCCGAAGTTAAATTATTTTCCAGATAAAGAATGCCTACAAGTTTGCTTTGATTCAGAATCGGAGTACAAAGCGCCGATCGCACTTTCTGCCTTTTAATATACGAATCCTGTGTAAATAGACCTTCCTTAGTCGCCTCACTTAACAGCACATCAGAGTGCGTCCTTTCCACATAATTAATCACCGTCATGGGCAAAACCTCCCCTGGGGCCACTGTAGGACATTGCTCGACTGCAATATCCGCAGACTGCACCGAAGCCGCTGCTTGAATCACCAATTTTCCTGACTTGGGCATCAGCAGAAAACCTTTTTGTGCCCCAGCATTCTCGATCGCAATTTTCATCAACTTTTCTAACAACCTTTCCAGCACAATTTCACTAGCTAGCGCTTGAGATGCCTTCAACACAGTTGTCAAATCTAATAAACTATTGTGACTGCTGCTTGTGGAAGTATTAGTGCTAGTGATAGTTCGATCGGCGCTGGATTTTGCCACCGATGCAGGGGGCAAAGACATCGGATACTCTGACTCCAAATGTTTAACCTTAGCAGTTGCTCCCCAATGAATATAGCCGTAGTAAGCATCTATCAGATAAATCTCAGCCACTTTTGGGCGATCGCCAGCCAGATAGAATTCTGCCGCCCGTTCATTTGCCAGCGCTGCTTCGTGGAGGTATTCATTTTCCGAGGCTCCTTTCACTGCGCGATCGTAATACATAGCAGCTTTTTCATATTGTCCCAATACTCGCGCTTTTTCCGCTTCTACCAAATCATATTTATGCTGATAATTTCCCGGAGAATTCAAAGCCCAATGCTTCATTTTTTTCTGAAGCGAAGCAACTTTTTTTAAATGTTTGTTCTGTTCACTTTTTGAAGCTGTGGGATATAAAGCTAAAAGTGCTAGAGAATAGTAAAAATTGTGGATGGGAACATACAGCATGCTCATCACAGCCTCAGAATAGTTTGATGCTGCTATGGCATTTTCAGCAGATTTAGCATAATCTTTAAATAGATAATTTAGCCATGATTTAGACAAATAAACTACGAATATTGCCAAATTATTTTGACTTTTTTCCAATACTGGCAGCATAGTTTCTTCATTAAATTGCTCGCCAATCAACAGGCAAGGATTAGCTGTTTTACCTTGCAAATTTAAGACAACTTGCGCCCCAACTCTGGCTTGATAAATCATAAATTTATTCTGATAATTCACCAGCATTTGAATATATTGACTCTGCTTAGTCTCCACAGAATCCAGAGGTTCACCGCTCAACAATATATAATAGCTGTAAAAGCTAGCACAATAACAAGCATTGTTAACATCTCCCGTTTCTAGTCCGCTTTGAATACCCTCAATTAAACCTGTAAAACTTGCTCGGACGTGCTCCGACCAGTGGCGGATAAAACTATTAAAACTTAGTGAAATTTGAGAGTTGTGCAAGTTGGTGTGGAATCGTTCTAAAAGTGCCTGAGCCATTTGACCGTATCGGTATCCAGAATCCATATCACCTAAAACTGCACAGTGAATCACCCCATAGTTTGCATAGGCGAAACTAGACAGTGGTGCATTCCCGTATTTCAGAGAAAGTGTCACCATTTTAAACGCGATCAGTGGGAACATATCAGGTGCTACTACAAAAGCAGCCGGAGTCATATTCGTCAAAATCCGTATAGCCGCAATTTTATTAGGATCGGTCATTGGTGGCAGTTCCAATAAATCCTCAATCTGCTTATTTCTCAAAGCTAGTTTCGTCAGAAATAGCTCGATAAGAATATTTAGTTTTTGTGGTTTTTTAGGGATGTAAATTTCCAGCAAATTCAAAGCTTCTATAGCGATATCTATCGAATCTTGAGCTTGATCTTGATTGAAGTAAAAAATTACTTTTAGCTCATAAACTTTGACTTTTTCTAGCAAATGTTTGGCGTGGGATATAATAACCTCTGATAGTTGGAACGCTCGCTCAAACTCGGTATTTATATAGGACGATTCTAGCGCTTCGGCATGGAGTTCCATAATTAAATCGTAGTGACTCTGCCAAGCTCGATCTGGCAGAAGTTCTAGACCTGTATTAAAATATTTAAATGCAGCTTCATAGGCTGCTGAACTATTAGCTTTCTTACCAGCTATCAGATTAAAGTTAGCTAGTTCTTCTCGCTGTTCCTGATTTGTGATGAATTCCACTCCAATATTTAGTTGGTTGACAATATCAAAGATATTTTCTACTATTTCCGATACCGTAGGGGCGGTGCTCCCGTGCCCGCCCTTTTGCTTGTGCAGTAGCAGATACCCAATTTTTAAGTGAGTTTGTTTTTTTTGGGAGTCGGGGATGAGAGAGTAGGTGGCTTGCTGTACGCGATCGTGCAAAAATCTATAATCAATTGAGCGTTGTATAATTGCAGGATGATTTTGATTGTTTTGTGGGATGGGCGTCTCGCCCGTCTGGTATTTTTTCACGATTTCCTGATCAAGCAGTGGAATTTTGTAAGCATCGCTCATTGGTAGAATTAAACCAGCTTGCAGCGCATCCCATAAATCAGCCGCCGTTTCCGAGCTAGATTTTTCCCTAACAATTGCCAAATGTTCTAAACTAAAACGGTTGCCCATACAAGCAGCTAATTTTAATACTTGCTGCGTCTCCTCCGGCAGTTGTTGAATATTTCGAGCCACTAATTCAACGACACTGTAATCTGCAATGCCAGCGGCTGCAATTTCCCCGATATCCCACTGCCACGCACCAAGATTGAAATCAAAAGCTAACAGTTTTTCTGAGTGAAAAGTTGAGATCAGTTGAGTTATAAAAAATGGATTTCCGCCGGTCTTACTAAAAATCAACTCTGCCAGTGACTTTAACTTTTCAGTTTCATTACCCAAAGTATCCCGCACTAGCTCAGTAACGCTCTTCAACTCTAAATACGGGATGATAATGTTATGCACCTGAGCACCAGTCTGTTGAATTTTTTCGACAGTTTGAACTAACGGATGAGTTGAATTGACTTCATTATCTCGATATGCCCCTATCAGTAAAAAAAATCGGCTATCCAAGTCTGTTACCAGTTCCTGAATTAATTTTAAGGAGGCTGAATCGGCCCACTGCAAATCATCCAGAAATAGAACTAAGGGGTGTTCTGCTTGGGCAAACACATTCAAAAATTCTTTGAAAAGTCGATGAAAGCAATTTTGAAATTCTGTCGGCCCCAATTGTGGAACAGCAGGCTGCGAACCAATTATTAGTTCGACAGAAGGGACGACAGCAATAATAATTCCACCGCTTTGGCCCAGCTTTGACAAAAGCTTTTGTTTCCAAATTGCCAACTCGTCTGAGCTGGTTGTTAATAACTGCTGCATCAGTGACTCAAAGGCTTGAGTTATTCCAGCATAAGGAATATCCCGCTTAAACTGGTCAAACTTACCAGCAATAAAATAACCGCGCTGCCGTACAATTGGTTTGTGAATTTCATTCACAATTGAGGTTTTGCCAATCCCTGAGTAACCGCTTACCAAAACCATTTCACTTTTTCCGAAGCTGACTCGCTCGAAAGCTGCCATCAAATCAGCGACTTCTTTTGTGCGCCCGTAGAGTTTTTGGGGAATCAAAAATTGACCTGATTTATCAATTCTCCCCGGAATAAAACTTTCTATTTTGCCAGTAGTTTGTAACTGATTCAGACAATTTTCTAGGTCGGCTTTTACTCCAAAGGCACTTTGATATCGGTCTTCGGCATTTTTAGCTAATAGTTTCATGACAATGGATGAAACCATCTGCGGGACTTCGTTATTTAGTTGATGGGGAGGAACAGGCGTCACCGCAATGTGGCTGTGAATTAATTCTAGGGGGTCGGTTGAGTTAAAGGGCAACTCTCCTGTCAGCATTTCATAAAAGGTGATGCCTAGAGAGTACAAGTCTGTTCGGTAGTCGAGGTCGCGGTTCATCCGACCAGTTTGCTCTGGGGATATATAGGCTAGAGTGCCTTCTAGTACGGTGGTATTGCTATTTTGGTGAACTTCTCTAGATAGGCGTGTTGCCATGCTAAAGTCGGTGATTTTTACTTGTTCAAAATCTGGGGATATGATAATATTTGAGGGTTTAATATCTTTATGAATAATCTGGTTTTGATGCACTTCTCCGAGAGTTTGAGCTACTTGAATAGCCAGCGGCAAAAACTTCTGGATTTTGATACTTTTACCCGCGAGATGGTGTCTGAGAGATTGACCGCCGCAATCTTCTAAGATCAGAGCGAAACTGTTTTTATATTTTTCTAAGCTATGGGGTTTGACAATCCCTTCGAGTTTGAGATCGGAGCTAATTTTGTATTCATGTCTCAAGCGGGTAATTTGTTCTATTGTGGGATACTCGGTATTGAGTATTTTAATGATCGCAGGCGATCGATCTGACTCTCTGACTGCGCGATAAATGATGGACTTCACACCAAGTTGAACAACTTCTGTGATTTTGTAACCGGGAAGTGAATTCATGGTTTTTATTCTCTGACTAAGTGTTGGGTTAATATCGTGTTTGATGTCGATCGGGCGGCGGGGCGGCGGCACTTAAGTATTTTTAATTGAGCGTGTATTTTTAAATACATTTCTAATTAAGTAATTACTCGTTTTTTTTTGAGGAAGTAGATGCGTAAAGGTTTAGGGGGTGTGAACTGGCTGAGGACAGCATATCTGGTTTGGATCTCCGGCTGATGTGTACTGTTTGACACTTGACTCTGTAAATAACCATATTATTGTAACAAACTCGGTGAGATCGATCGCACATATCAGTGACAAATCCTGATGAATTCAATGTTTAGCTCTAGGTTTCAGCCTTTTTCCCCAGAACCAAGGTGAAGCCCAGGGCTTGGAAATGCAGGTTTTGGCGATCGAGAACACAATTCAACGTGATGTAAATCACAAAATAAGCTGATTAATATCACAATTATATAATGATGAAGTTGTTAAAGTTATTCGATAATCAGGTGCAACACAATGGAAGAAGTCCTAGCATTGATTGAAAAGAAGAAGCAAGAATTTGCTAAATCTGGGCTATTTGAGTTTATGCGAGACCAAAGTATAGACCCAAGACAACGCCTAGCTTTCGCTCCCTGCGTTGCTCCTTTCGTAATGAGTTTTGGTGAATTCAATAAATATGTTTTCCGAGAAGAACCAACCAACGATCCTATTCAGGAAATAATTAATAAACACAGTTATGAAGACGATCATCACTGGTTGTGGTTTCTGGAAGATTTGGAAACACTGGGTATTAACAGAACGCTGAAGTTCAGTGATGCTTTGAATTTTGTTTGGAGCGAAGAAACACAAGCTTCGCGGTGGGTAACACACCAAATTTTCCGATATGCTTTTGGAGCGACTCCGATCTCGAAGTTAGCTATCATGGAAGTAATAGAAGCAACTGGTAATGTGTTCTTTTCAACAGCAGCACCAGTTGCTCAAAAACTCCGAACAATTACCCAAAAGGAGCTTCTTTATTTTGGTCGTTTTCATTTGGACGTGGAAACAGGTCATACTACAGGGACGCCGGATGTGGAGCAATCGATCAAAAACATACCGCTGACTATTGAGAGCCGTCAAGAGGTTTTTGAGATAGTTGAGAATTTGTTTGAAATTTTCACGAAACTGACGAATGAGCTTCTGGTTTATGCGAAAACCCATAGCTTTGACCAACCTTTTGGCAAACCCCGCGAGATTTTGCAACCTTTAAAAGCTGCCTAGTTTACAAGATGTAAAGTTTTCAACTCTTAGAACCACGCAAGGCTTATAATCAGACGAAATTCATTACTTAGAAGGAGACGCATCATGTCACAATCTAACAGTAATTCTTCAATAGCGATCGAGAATCTGGATATCGCTCATACTTGGACTGAGAATTTGGATATAGCTCATACTTGGACTGAGAATTTGGATATAGCTCATACTTGGACTGAGAATTTGGATATTGCTCATACTTGGACTGAGAATTTGGATATTTCCCACACTTCTCACATACCGGAAGAGGAAAAACTAGCAGTCGGATAAAACCTGTTGTAAATAAAGTTCAGCCTCGGAATGAGCGAGGCTGAATAATTAGTCGATCGCGAAAGAGTTCTTTTCATCGGACATCGCTTCATGTTCTGATTGAACCTTCGGGATTAATCTTTGACTATCCATCTTTGATTTTAGTTAGGTACATTCCAAGTCTTTCTACGGTTCGAGTGGCGATCGCACTTTCGGGAAATATGGTTTGGTGCGATCGCCCGATTTTTCGTCAATGTCCAAAATTAGCATCTACTACCTTTATTTCCTATGAGCCATTACGATGTTGTTATTGTCGGCGGCGGCCCCGCTGGGAGCACTGCTGGTACTCTTCTCAAGAAGTACAATCCCAATCTAAGTGTGCTAATCCTAGAGAAAGAAAAATTCCCTCGCGATCATGTTGGGGAAAGCCAATTGCCTCAAATTAGTGATGTGCTTCAAGAAATGGGATGCTGGGATAAAGTAGAAGCAGCCGACTTCCCGATAA
>Ga0209490_10002068_pt1 | contig 19116 bp, 14 predicted proteins | sample MAT06_FD_187209 | JGI IMG/M metagenome (GOLD analysis project Ga0209490, IMG submission 187209) | Freshwater microbial communities from Lake Fryxell liftoff mats and glacier meltwater in Antarctica - MAT-06 (SPAdes) (version 2) | ecosystem: Environmental > Aquatic > Freshwater > Ice > Liftoff... | reverse complement strand
GGGACGGGACCGGACACCCCGGCCATCCAGTCCCTGCGACGACAGGCGCACCGCGGCAGCGCATCCTTGTCCGATGACCGGCGTCGTGACAACGAGGCCGCGACACGCCCTCATACGATCTTCACTGAATCAACCATCTAGTCATCCGGCGAGGTCGAGCTCGTCGGGACCGAGCCGCTCCACGACCGTCACGTAGTCGGCCCGGCCCCGGGCCAGGGCGGAACGCAGCTGCTCCACCGGCAGCGTCAGGCATCGGTGGTCACCGGCGACGAGCATCGGCAGTACCGCACGCGCGCCCGTGGCGTCGGGCACCTCCCGCAGTGCCAGCAGCTGCGCCGCCGAGCACACCGTCGTCCCCCAGGCCAGGCCACGGGCGGCCAGCAACGTCCGGTGCGCCGCAAGATAGTCGCGCCCGACGCGGTGCACGGTGCTCGCGAGCGCCCACTCGGCCCGCCGGAGGCGCCCGGCGGCGACGGCGAGGTGCCGCCGGGCCCGGCGTTCGCGACGGAGCCGGCGCCGGTCGGCCCGAACCAGGAGCCGACCCGCCACGCGGAGCAGACGGACCTGGGGTCCCGCTCCGTAGGCCCCGTCGGCGACCAGGCACCACGGGGCCGCCAGCGCGGAGGCTCCCAGCAGCAGGCCCAACGCGGTCGCGATGCCCGGTGCCGCGACCCCGTCGCCCTGCACGCGCAGGTAGATCGCACCGGCCGCGAACGTGCTGATCACCGCGAGGAACCCGCCCGCGAGAACGACCACCGCCGCACGGGGTGGGAACTCGGGCGGTGAGTCGTCGCTCAGGTCGGTGTGGCGCCACGCCCACAGGCGGCGGCCGAGGTGCAACGCGACGTGCCGGGGTGGTTGGTCAGCACGTCCTTGAGCTGCGACACCCGCTGCGGTGTGCAGAGCTCGGTGCGCATGCTGACCTTCACCGGCGCACCCGGCCCGCCGCCGACAACCGTGAGGTCCGGCAGCGCCAGGTCGTTGACGATCAGCGACACGCGGTCGTCGCGGCGGTTGACCCGGGCCTTGAGCAGGACGATCGCGTCCTCGGCCACGTCGACGCCCACCACCTGGTAGCAGCGCGGGAAGAACAGCACCTCGATGCCTCCGGCGAGGTCCTCCAGCTGCGCCGACGCCCACGGCTCACCGTTCTTGTTCACCCGGCGGTTCACCCCCGCCAGGATGCCGCCGACCGTGACCTGGTGACCGTCGGGAACCTCACCCTCGACGATGGCGGAGATCGGGGTGTCGGACTTCGCCGCCAGCACCTGCTCCACACCGTGCAGCGGGTGGCCCGAGACGTAGAGACCCAGCATCTCCCGCTCGACGGCGAGCTGGTGTTTCGCGTCCCACTCGTCGGCCGGCACCTTGACGTCGAACACGGAGTCGAGCTCGGACGGGCCCGAGCCGTCCATCGAGCCGAACAGGTCGAACTGCCCCATCGAGGCTGCCTTCTTGGTGCTCATCACCGCGTCGATCGCGTCCGCGTGCACCAGGAGCAGGCCCTTGCGGGAATGCCCGAGTGAGTCGAACGCCCCCGCCTTGATGAGCGACTCGATGAACTTCTTGTTGCAGACCACCGCGTCGACCTTGCGTAGGAAGTCGGAGAAGTCGGTGTAGTCGCCCTTCTCCTTGCGTGCGGCGACGATCGCGTCGACCACGTTGACGCCGACGTTGCGGATACCGGCCATACCGAAACGGACGTCGGTGCCGACCGGGGCGAAGTTGCGCACCGACTCGTTGACGTCGGGCGCCATGACCGTGATGCCCATGCGGCGACACTCCGCCAGGTAGACCGCGGCCTTGTCCTTGTCGTCGCGGACGGACGTGAGCACCGCCGCCATGTACTCCGACGGGTAGTTGGCCTTCAGGTAGGCCGTCCAGTACGACACCAGCCCGTAGGCCGCGGTGTGGGCGCGGTTGAAGGCGTAGTCGGAGAACGGGAGCAGGATGTCCCAGAGCGTCGTGACGGCGGCGGCGGAGTAGCCATTGTCCTTCATGCCCTGGGCGAACCCGGCGTACTCCTTGTCGAGGATCTCCTTCTTCTTCTTGCCCATCGCGCGGCGCAGCAGGTCGGCCTTGCCCAGCGAGTACCCCGCCAGCTTCTGGGCGATCGCCATGACCTGTTCCTGGTAGACGATCAGGCCGTAGGTCTCGCCGAGCACGTCCTGCAACGGCTCGGCCAGCTCCGGATGAATGGGCGTGACCTCCTGCCTGCCGTTCTTGCGGTCCGCATGGTCGTTGTGCGCGTTGGCACCCATCGGACCCGGCCGGTAGAGCGCGCTGACCGCGGAGATGTGCTCGAACTCGCTGGGCGCCATGCGCCGCAGCAGGTCGCGCATCGGCCCGCCATCGAGCTGGAACACCCCGAGCGTGTCGCCGCGCGAGAGCATCTCGTAGGTGAGCGTGTCATCCAGCTCCAGGCTCTCGATCACGAGCGCGGACTTGCCGTTGAGCCCGATGTTTTCCAACGCGTCGTCGATGATCGTGAGGTTGCGCAGGCCCAGGAAGTCCATCTTGAGCAGCCCGAGCGTCTCGCAGGCGCCCATGTCGAACTGCGTGATGATCGCGCCGTCGGCCTCGCGGCGCTGGATCGGGATCACGTCGATCAGCGGTTTGCTCGACATGATGACGTCCGCGGCGTGCACGCCCCACTGCCGCTTGAGGCCCTCCAGGCCGCGAGCGGTGTCGATGATCACCTTGACCTGGCCGTCGCTCTCGTAGTGGGCGCGCACCTCGGTGGCCTCGGAGTAGCGCTTGTGGGCGGGGTCGAACATCCCCGAGAGCGGGATGTCCTTGCCCATGACCGCGGGCGGCATCGCCTTGGTGATGCGGTCGGCGGCGGCGTATCCCGGCTGCCCGAACAGCACGCGCGCCGAGTCCTTGATCGCGGCCTTCGCCTTGATCGTGGAGTAGGCGATGATCTGCGCTATCCGGTCCTCGCCGTACTTCTCCGTGGTGTAGCGGATCATCTCGCCCCGGCGGCGCTCGTCGAAGTCCATGTCGATGTCGGGCATCGAGATGCGTTCCGGGTTGAGGAACCGCTCGAAGAGCAGCTTGTGGCGAATCGGGTCGAGATCGGTGATGCCCAGAGCGTAGGCCACCAATGATCCGGCGGCTGAACCGCGCCCGGGGCCGCACCGGATACCGACCTTCTTCGCGTGCTGGATGAGGTCCGCGGTGACGAGGAAGTAACCCGGGAATCTCATCTTGATGATGACGCCGAGCTCGTAGGCGGCCTGCTTCCGGTACTGCTCGGTGGCACCGTTCGGGAAACGCGTATGCATCCCCCGCTCGACCTCCTTGACCAGCCAGCTCTCCTCGTCGGGCACGGGCGCGCGGGGCATGAGGTCCTGACCCTCGACGAACTCGACGTTCACCCGCTCGGCGACGGCGAGGGTGTTGTCGCAGGCCTCGGGGAACTCGCCGTCCCACTGGGCCCGCATCTCCGCCGGGGACTTCAGGTAGAAGTCCTGCGCGTCGAACTTGAACCGGTTGGGGTCGGCCAGGGTCTTGCCGGTCTGGACGCACAGCAGCACCTCGTGCGACCTGGCGTCCGCGGCGTAGGTGTAGTGCACGTCGTTCGTGGCCAGGGCGGGCAGGTCGAGCTTCTTCTTCAGCTCACGCAGGCCCGCCCGGACCTGACGCTCGATGGCGATGTCGTGATCCATCAGCTCGCAGAAGAAGTTCTCCATGCCGAAGATGTCGCGGTAGTCGGACGCGGCCTGCGCAGCGGCGTCGAACTTGTCCTGCTGCAGCAGGCGCTGCACCTCACCGGACGGGCACCCCGTGGTGGCGATGATGCCCTTGCCGTAGGTCTCCAGCAGCTCGCGGTCCATGCGGGGCTTGTAGTAGTAGCCCTCCAGCGACGCCAGGCTCGACAGGCGGAAGAGGTTGTGCATCCCCTCGGTGTTCTCGGCCAGCAGCGTCATGTGGGTGTACATCTCGCCGGGGTTGTCGGTGTCGTCCGCACCCGAGGACGTCGCCGCGCCCCGCGCCAGCACCGCACGCCTGCGCTCGTGGCGCGATCCGGGCGCGAGGTACCCCTCCATCCCGATGATCGGCTTGACACCGTGCGCCTTGGCCTTGCGCCAGAACTCGTAGGCCCCGAACACGTTGCCGTGGTCGGTCATGGCCGGCGCGGGCATCCCCATCCGTGCGGCCTCGGAGAACCAGGTCGTCCAGCCGCGCCGCCCCGTCGAGCATGGAGAACTCGGTGTGGGTGTGCAGGTGGACGAAGCTGTCCCGGGAGGAACCGTTGCTGCTGCTGGGGCTGGCCATCGGGGTGGTGAGCTCCCTCCTGTCGCGGCCCGTGGGCAGCGCTCGTCCGGCGGAGGGTTCAGATTAACCCCGCGCCCCGACAGTTCCCCCGCAGCGGGGCCGGGAGGTGGGACCCGGGCCGACGATCCCTAGACTTCCCGTGATGACCGCACCCTCGCCCTACGCGCCGTTGGTGCGGCGTGTCCCGGTGCGGCAGGCCCAGGTGGAACTGCGCGGGAGCCACACCCGCTACCGGGTCTACGGCGCCGACGACGCGGCCCACCGGATCGTGTTCCTGCACGGGCTGCGCGGCGATCATCACGGGCTCGAGCCGATCGTCGCCCATCTGGAGGGCGCGCATCACTGTGGCGTCCAGGTGATCGTCCCCGATCTGCCGGGGTTCGGGGAGACCACCCCGCTGCCCCACGACCGCCATGACGTCGCCGGCTACACGGCATGGACGCGCGACCTGCTGGCCGCCGTCGCGTCCCCGACCACGGGCACGGTGCTCGCGGGGCACTCGTTCGGATCCGTCGTGGCGACGTCCGCGGCGTCCGGTCAGGAGCTGCGCGGCCTGGTGCTCGTCAACCCGATCGCGACGTCAGCGCTGGCCGGCCCGCGGGTCGCCATGACGCGGCTGGCGGTACTCTACCACCGGGCCGCCGCGACGCTTCCCGAGCGTGCCGGCACGGCGCTGCTGCGCAACCGGCTGATCACCAGGGCGGCGAGCGTCGCGATGGCCACCACCGACGACCGCGCGCTGCGGCGCTGGATCCACGCTGAGCACGACCGCTACTTCAACACGTTCGCCGACCGGCGGGTCCTGCTGGAGGCGTTCGGCGCCTCGGTGGGCCACGACGTCGGCGAGTTCGCCGAGAAGGTCACGGCGCCCACGTTGCTCGTCGCGGCCGAACACGACGACATCGCCCCGCTGGAGTCGCAGCACGCGCTGCTCGGCCGGTTCCCCGACGCGCGGATGGTCGTCGTCCCCGACACCGGGCACCTCGCCCACTACGAGGCGCCGGGCGGGGTGGCCCGGGCGATCTCAGGGTTCCTCGACCGATGAGGTCTTCCTCGTGAAGATCGCCTTCGACTGCCGCTACACCCTCGTCGAGCGCTACAACGGCATCAGCCGCTACACCGCGGGCCTGGTCGCGGCGCTGGCCGAGCTCCACCCGGTGACGATGCTGATCAGCGACCGGCGACAGCTCGCGCTGCTCCCGGCCCTGCCCTGGTGCCTGGTGAGCGGGCCGCAGAGCATCCGCGAGCCGCTGGTCGCCCGACAGGTGCGGCGGCTGGCCCCGGACGTGGTCTTCTCCCCCATGCAGACCATGGGCAGCTACGGGCGGGACTACCGGCTGGTCCTGACGCTGCACGACCTCATCTACTACGGCCACCCCACCCCACCCCCGGAGTTCCCCGCACCCGTCCGGCTGCTGTGGCGGCTCTACCACCTGGCGTGGTGGCCGCAGCGGCTGCTGCTCAACCGCGCCGACGCGGTCGTCACCGTCTCGGAGACCACCGCAGCGCTGATGGCGCAGCACCGGCTCACCGATCGACCGGTGACGGTCGTGCCCAACGCCCCCGACCCCGTTCCCGACGACGGACGCCTGCCCCGTACGCGGGCGCTGGTCTACATGGGCTCGTTCATGCCCTACAAGAACGTGGAGGTCCTGGCGCGGGCGATGTCGGCGCTGACCGGCCACGAGCTGCACCTGATGAGCCGCGTCCCCCCGGCCGAACGCGCCCGGCTGACGGCGCTGGGCGTCGGCGGGCGGCTCGTGTTCCACGACGGAGCCGACGACGCCACCTACCGGGACGTGCTGCGCGGCGCGACGGCCCTCGTCTCGGCGTCCCGCGACGAGGGTTTCGGCATACCGCTGGTCGAGGCGATGGGGGTCGGCACCCCGGTGGTCGTCAGCGACATCCCGGTGTTCCGCGAGGTGGGCGGGGACGCCGCCGAGTACGTGGATCCCGACGACGTCGCCGGCTTCGTCCGTGCGATCCGCTCGCTCGACGAGCCCGAGCGGTGGGAGCGACGGTCCGCCGCGGCCCGCGCCCGTGCCGCCCACTACAGCTGGGCGAGCTCGGCGCGGGTCCTGCTCGCTCTGCTGGAACGGATCACGGCCGACGCGGCGAGGTGAACGGCACTCGTCCAACCGGGCTGGACGAGTGCCGTTCGAGGCGCGGCGGCAGGGAACGGGCCCGACCCGAGGGTCAGGCGACGCTGCGGACCCGGCCGCGGCCGCGGCCGAGCAGGTCACGGTAGATGTCCTCGAACCGCGCCAGGGTGGCGCCGATGGCGTGCTCGGCGACGATCTCGCGGCTGGCCGCGCCCATCCGGCGGCGCAGGTCGGCGTCGGAGAGGAGCGCGGCGAGGCGCGTGGTGAGCTCCGGGACGTCGCCGGGTGTGTAGAGCCAGCCGTTGCGCCCCGGCCGGACGAGGTGGGGCAGCGCCATCGCGTCGGCCGCCACGACCGGGGTGCTCGCGGCCATCGCCTCGAGGGTGACCAGGCTCTGCAGCTCCGCGACGCCCGGCATGCAGAACACCGCCGCGCGGGAGTAGGCGTCGAGGAGCTCGTCCTCGGAGACGAACCCACGGAACGTGACCCGGTCGCCCAGTCCGAGGCCGGCGGCCAGCGCGGTCCACTCGGCGAGGCGGGCGCCGTCGCCGACGATCTCCAGCGCGGCGGGGAGCCCCTCGGGCAGCCCGGCGAAGGCCCGGATCAGCTCGCCGACCCGCTTCTCCTGATCCATCCGCCCGACGAACAGCACGGTCGGCACGGCGTCGGGGGTCGGTGACGCGGCCGAGTAGCGGTCGGCGTCGATGCCGCACGACACCGGGAAGGCGTGGGTGAGCTTCGCGGAACGGTGCAGCAGCTCGACCGCGCGGGGCGTCGGAGCGGTGACGACGTCGGCGAGCCCGAAGATGCGGCCGAGGTCGCGCCACGCCGCCCGGTAGGCGATCGCCTTGAGCGGCCGGGGGATCGGCGAGTGCGCGATGAGGTTCTCGGGCATCAAGTGGTTGGTGGCGACCAGGGGGCGGCCGGTGCGGTGCGCGGCCTTCACGACGCCGCGCCCGACCACCATGTGGGCCTGGGTGTGCACGACGTCGGGGTTGATCGCCTCCATCAGCGCGGCGGTGGCCGGGCCCGACTCCCACGGCATGCAGACCTGGAAGTCCGGGTGCATGAAGTAGCGGTGGGACCGCACCCCGTGAACGACGACGCCGTCGCGCGTCTCCCTGCTGGGTGGTCCGGTCGGTGACGGGCAGACGACGTGCACCTCGTGGCCACGACCGACGAGTCCGGTGGCCAGGCGCTCGGCGAAGCGCGCGGCCCCGTTCACGTCGGGTGGGTAGGTCTCTGCGGCGATGAGGATGCGCAGGGGTTTCACGGGAGGAGTTCCTCTCGGGTAGGTGGGGCGGCGCGCCGGACCTGGGGTCACCGGCGGTACAACGACTGTTGCTGCCGCTCCGGGGCAGCGGCGGGGTCCGGTGTCGGGCTTCCGGTGTCGGTCCGCGCCGCACCGCCGGACTGAGCGGCGGCGGACTGAGCGGCGGCGTCCTGAGCGGGGGCGTCCTGAGCGGGGGCGTCCTGAGCAGCCGGGTCCGCTGGCTGCGCTGCGTCCGCCTCGACGGCGGTGTCGCGCTGCGGCTGGGAGGAACCGGCGGCGGCGTGGGCGCCGGGCACCGTGGCGCCGGAGTCCTGGTCCGGCCGTGCGCCGGGCTCGTCCGGGCCGGGCCGCGCGGAGCGGCCGGCGGCGTCGGGATGGTGCCGGGCCAGGAGGACGACTCCCGCTGTGGCGGCGACAGCGGCGGTGGCCAGCAGCAACCAGGTGGCGGCCGGTGTGTTGGCGCCTTCACCCAGGAGCACGGCGCCGAGGAGCACGGCCACGATCGGGTCGACGACGGTGAGGCAGGCGATGACCACCTCGGGCGGCCCGGCCGTGAAGGCCTGCTGCACCAGCCAGCCGCCGGCGAGCAGCGCGACCCCGATCCCGGCCAGGGTGGCGAGGACGGCGGGGTTCAGCAAGGAGGTCGCCCCGGACGTGACGGACTGCGACACGGCCCGGACCAGCGCAGAGACCAACCCGAAGGCCACCGCGCCCGCCACCGCGCACGCCACACACCGCCGCCATCCTGACTGGGCGAGGCCGAGCGACGCGAGCATGAGTACCACTCCGGCGACGACGAGCGCGGCGAACAGGGTCGCGCTGTCCGGAGCGGGTGTACTGACGGCGGTGCCCGCGGCGATCCCGACGAACGCGCCCACGCCGGCGAGACTCAGCGCGACCGCGACGAGCACTCCCCGTGGGGGCATGCGGCGGGTGCGGGCCGCGGTGAGCAGTACCGCGATGGGGACGGCCAGCACACCGATCGGCTGCACCACGGTGAGCGGGGCGAGCACCAGCGCGACCGCGTGCACGGTGGTACCAACCGCTGCCAGTGCGAGGCCGGCCAGCCATCCTGGCCGTTGCGCGACGACGGTGAGGCCGTGCAGCGACAGCCACCCGCCCTTGTCGTCGTCGACGTCACCGCCCCCCTGAGCCGCGACGGCGCTGTGCTGCAGCACAGCGGCACCCGCGAAACAGGCAGCGCCGATGACGGCGAGGGCGATCGCGAGTACGGGCCCGGTCATGCCGCACGCCAGGGTCGGGACCACACCGGCGTGACGACGTCCGCGTCCACCACCCGTACCCGCACGCCAGGCGCCGCCGACCGGGTGGACCGGGCGAGCACGGGCGTCACCACCGTCATTGCTGGGTAGGCAACACCGTCCGGACCGTCGAAGGGGGGAAATCCGGGTGAACCACCGATAACGATCTCGATATCGTCACCGGGACGGGTGACCGCGGACATTCCCGCCGACATTCCCGCGGAGTCCGGAACGGACAGCGGAAGGCTGCTCGGCGCCGAACCCGCCCGTATCACGGCCATGACGGTACCGCTGAGGAGCAACGGCGATTCACACGCCAGGTCGGCGAGAAGTTCCGCGCACCTCTCGGCGGGCCGTGGCCCGGCCCCCCGGAGTTCGTCATACGCACACCGTGCCAGGACGGCGCTGAGACCGGCATCAGTATCTTCACCGAGTCCACACGGGGTCATCCCCCATGGTCGGGTCGTTCTCCGTGTCGGGGTGACCGTCACCGGCCCGCGGCCGAACCCGTCCCGACGCGGGGACCGGGCCGTCGTCCGGCAGCGGGTCGGCCCGCTCGGTCTGTGCGGGGAGCAGCGGCGACAGCGCCAGCTCCGCAGGTGCGGCGTCCGGTGGAGCTGCGTGGACGGCACGGACCCCCGGGCGGGTGAGCAGGGCCTGCAGGGCCGTGCGATCCCCGCGGACGACGACGGCGAGCACACACGCGCACGCCGGGTCCGCGAGCTCTGCGGCCTCGACGCCTGCGACGACGCGTGCACGCCCGGTCAGCCGGTCGGCGTCGTCCACCGCCGAGGAACGGGCCCGGTCGCGTGCGGAGCCCAGGGCCGTCGGTGGTGCGACCGCGTCCTCGACTCCCTCGAAGCGCAACGCCGTCTGAACCCGTTGGATCGGCACCCGGAACACGGCGAGCACCGCCACGGTGCCGGCGGTGGCGGCCAGTGCGCCGTCGGTGTCCTGCTCGGCGGCGAACTGGACGAGCGCAGGGGCGACGACCCCGGACGGCGGCAACTCGGCGGGGAGGCGGGCGAGGTAGTCCGCGACCACCTCGCCCGCCTCGGGTCCGAGCCGGACGCTCCCGGGCGGCGGTGGCGGGAGCGACGGGGCGCGCGACCCCGCGTACCAGGCGGTGAGCAGCGCGACGACCACGGCGCCGAGCAGGACGACCGCGCGTCGGGTGGACGTCACGGCGGGCGACTACTCGCGCAGCAGGTCCAGGGCCTGCGCGAGGTCGGGCGGGTAGGGGCTGGTGAACTCGACGCGGCGGCCATCGGCCGGGTGGTCGAAACCCAGGATGCGCGCGTGCAGCCACTGCCGTTCGAGTCGCAGGCGCTTGGCGAGCGACGGGTCGGCGCCGTAGGCCAGGTCACCCACGCAGGGGTGGCGCAGCGCGGAGAGGTGCACCCTGATCTGGTGGGTGCGTCCGGTCTCCAACCGGACGTCGAGCAGGGACGCGGCCCGGAACGCCTCGATCGTGTCGTAGTGGGTGATGCTCGGCTTGCCGTCGGCGACCACGGCGAAGCGGTAGTCGTGCTTGGGATGCCGGTCGATCGGGGCGTCGATGGTGCCGCTGCTCGGGTCCGGATGCCCCTGGGCCACGGTGTGGTACCGCTTGGTGACCGTGCGCTCCTTGAAGGCGCGCTTCAGCGCGGTGTAGGCGTGCTCCGACGTGGCGACCGCCATGACACCGGTGGTGCCGACGTCGAGACGGTGCACGATGCCCTGCCGCTCGGCCGCGCCCGAGGTGGCGACGCGGTAGCCCAGCGCCGCGAGGCCGCCGACGACCGTGGGCCCCGTCCAGCCGGGGCTCGGGTGGGCAGCGACGCCGACGGGCTTGTCGACCACGACGATGTCGTCGTCGGCGTACAGGACGCCCAGCCCGGCGACGACCTCCTGCGGACCGGCGATGCCGGCCGTCCCCGCGTCGGTCGCGGGCTCGGGGAGCTCGACCTCCAGCCACGAGCCGGCCGTGAGCCGGTCGGACTTGATCGCGGCCCGGCCGTCCAGCGCGACGCGGCCGTCCTCGGTGAGCGCGGCGGCGACCGTGCGGGAGAGCCCGAGCAGCCGGGACAGGCCCGCGTCGACGCGCATGCCGTCCAGGCCGTCGGGCACGGGGAGGCTGCGGGTGTCACTCACCGGCCGGCTCGCGCTTCTTCGCGGCGCGGGTGCCGTCCAGCTCGCGGCCCGTGAGGGCCAGCAGCACGAGCAGGATCCCGCCCGAGACGATCGAGGAGTCGGCGACGTTGAATACGGGCCAGATCCGCCCGTCGGGCGCGAACAGGGACACGAAGTCGACGACGTGGCCCTGCAGCGGCCCGGGCGCCCGGAAGAGGCGGTCGGTGAGGTTGCCCAACGCGCCGCCGAGCACGAGCCCCAGCGCCACGGCCCAACCGGCGGAGCGCAGCCGGCGCGCCACGCGGACGATCACGACGATGACCGCGATCATGACGATCGACAGCGCCCACGTGTAGCCGGTGGCCAGCGAGAACGCCGCCCCCGGGTTGCGCAGGAGCTGCAGGTACACGAGCCCGCCGAGTACCGCGACGGGCTCGCGACCCTCCAACTGCGCGACCGCGACCACCTTCGTCACGACGTCGAGCGCCAGTACCAGCGCTGCGAGCGCGGCGAGCAGCCTCACGAGTGGCGGGGCGGTGGCCTGCGCGGCTTTTTCCGGTTTCACCGCTCCATCATCGCCTACGGTCCCACCGGCGTCCGTGCGCGGTAATCGGCACCGGTGCGGGCGACCTCACGCACCTCGCCCTCGGGGGTCCGCGGGGCGGTGCCAGCGGGCCAGGCGACCGCGGGCGTCGACCGCGCGGATCCGGTCCTCGGTGGCGCCGCGGACCTCGGCGGTAGTGACGACGAGCAGTTGGTCGAGCTCGCGCAGCCGCGTCTCCCCGTTCGGGGTGAAGGCCTCCTCGCCGCGCACGACGAGGCTGACGGTGGCGCCGCGGGGCAGCCGCAGCTCACGCAGGTACACCCCGCGCAGCGCCGACCCGACGGGCACGCGCACCTGCAGCAGGTCGGCGCCCAGTTCGTCGAGCGGGGCGGCGTCGACCTCGATCTCGCGGGGCTCCATCGGACCCGCGACGCCGAGCATGCGCGCTGCCCGGGGCAGCGTCGTGCCCTGCAGCAGGGTGAGCACCACGACGAGGACGAACACGACGTCGACCAGCGCCCGGGCCTGCGGTGCGCTCTCCTGCTCGATCAGGGCGATGAGCGCGAGCACGATGGGCACGGCGCCGCGCAGCCCCGACCAGGACAGGAACGCCTGCTCCCGCCACGGCATCCGGAACGGCGTGGCGGCGACCAGCACCGACAACGGCCGCGCCGCGAGGATCAGTACCAGTCCCGCGACCAGTGCGGGGACCACGGCGTCGAGCAGCCGGGGCGGGGAGACGTACAGCCCGAGCAGCACGAACAGCCCGATCTGGGCCAGCCAGCCCGTACCCTCGGCGAAGGAGAGCACGCCGCCGCGGTGGGGCAGCCGGGAGTTGCCCAGCACCAGCGCGGCGACGTAGGTGGTGAGCAGACCAGACGCGTGGGCGAACTGCCCGGTGGCGAACGCGAGCACGCAGACGGCGATGGTGGCGAGCGGGTACAGACCCGTGGACGGCAACGCCGCGCGCCGCAGCGCCCACGCTCCGCCGATCCCGAACAGCACCCCGATCAGCACGCCCGCGCCGAGCTGGTAGACCACCAGCACCGGCGTCAGCCAGGTGATCGGGTCGTCCGACGCCAGCAGGACGACCGCGAGGAGGACCGGCGCGTCGTTCATGCCCGACTCCAGCTCCAGCGCACCCCTGAGCCGACGGCTGACCCCGACGCCGCGCAGCACGCTGAACACCGCCGCCGCATCGGTAGACGAGAGCACCGCGCCCCACAGGAACGCGGTGCGCCATTCGAGGCCGAGGAGCAGGTGCAGCGACACGCCCACCACCGCGATGCTCACCACCACCGCGACGGTGGACAGCGCGATGCCGACACCGAGAGAGGGCCGCACGGCGTCCCATCGGGTCGTCAGCCCGCCCTCGACGAGGATCAGCACCAGCGCCGCAAGCCCGATCGACTCGCTCAGCGCCGCGTCGGAGAACTCGATTCCGAGCACCGACTCGCCGAGCAACACCCCGATACCGAGGTAGAGCAGCAGCGAGGGCAGCCCGAGGCGGACCGACACGCGCACGGCGAGGACACCGATCAGGACGACCGCGGCTGCGATGCCGAGTAGCTGCTCCAGGCCCGCCATGCCACCTCCGCTTTCGCGAGATCCTATCTGCGCAGGTGGCGACGCCTGTTGGAGGGGACCGAGTCGAGCTCGGGCGGCACATCGCACCCGGGCGCCCACATCTCGATCATCCTGCTGAACAGTTCCGTGTGCTCGGCGACCCGGGCGTGGTGGGCGTGGGGTGCGAGGCGGACGGTCGCTCCGAGGCCCGCCAGATCGGCCGGCCCCGAGCGCACCGGGCCGTAGAGCCACGCCGGCCGCAGCGGCCCGGTCGTGACGCCGCTGACGATCGGCCGGCGTCAGGTCGCCGGGTCAGGGTCGCCACGTGAGGGTGGCCGCGATCCGGGGGCGGACCAGGTGGTCGAGCAGCGCGTCGACCTCGGCGACCCGGGCGGACGGCAGACACAACCGACGGGTGACCCACACCGGGTCCTGGCGGGGCGGTGCCGTTCGCTCCCAGGTCGTCACCGCGGGCTCGATCCCGATCTCGGCCAGTACCGCTACGGCGTCCTCGGTGGTGGCCGGCTCGGGCCGGCGCAGGCCGTGGAACCGCAGCCACAGCGGATCGAGCCAGGCCATCGGATGTTCGGCGAGCATCTCCACGACCACCCCGCGCCGCGCCGCGCCGGTCAGCGCCGTGACGAACGGCTCGAGGTCGACGACGTTGTGCAGGACGTGGTGGGAGACCACCACGTCGGCGGTGCCGGCCTGCGCGGCGACGTCGGGCCAGCGGCCCAGCACCGTCGCGAACACGACGCCACGGGTGGTGGCCTCGGCGGAGAAGACGTCGAGCATGTCCTGCTGCCGGTCGACCGCGGTCAGGCGTTCGGCGCGTTCCGCCAGCGCGAACGCGGCGTCACCACCGCCGCACCCGACGTCGAGCACGCTGCCGCCGGTACCGAGCAGGGCGAGCCCGGCCGCCCTCGACGGGGTGTCGGTTGGCACAGGGGGAGCGTGGAAGGACGCCGCGTCGTGGTGCCACGGGTCGGTGTCCGCCCGGGCCAGGATCTCGGGCGGGATGCCGCGCCCGGCCTGGAGCTCCGCCCACCGCCCCGCCGCACCCTCACCCACCCGTTCACCCTAAGCACCCCCGCGAGTCGGGGCCGGAGTGGGCGCGAGTCGGGGCCTGAGTGCGCGACCGGTGCTGGACCGAAACCACGGCGCAGCGGCCGGCGTCCCGCTCTCACCCGCCGAGCAGCACCTCGAGGCGCTCACGCATGCGGGATTCGTCGCCTACGAGCTCGACCGTCTTGTCGCGGCTGCGTGCGCCCGCGACCAGGCCGACGTCGCCGCAGTGCAACCCGAAGGCTCCGGCCAGGACGTCGGCGACGGCTGCGTTCGCACCCTCTTCGACGGCGCGCGCCCGCACCGCCACGATCAACGCCGGGCCACGCGGGCCGTCCCACCGGCCACCGACACCGTCGCCGCGGGCCCCGGGCCGAACCCGGACCGTGATCTTCATCCGGCGCACCCGGACCCCGACTCGCGCGCGTCCAGACCCCGACTCGCGCGCACTTGGACCCCGACTCGCGGGCTCTTGAGGGGCGGTTCGCGGGTGAGATGGATGTGGACTTCGGTGGTCGTGTCGTCGGGGGCGACCACCGCGCCGGTGGTGGTCGGGACGGGGACCGGTGCGTAGACGACCGTGGTCGCCAGCACCTCGCCCGCGACGAACGGCTCGTGCGTGCGGACCGCGTCGAGGACCGGGGCGGGGGCGTCCACGGTGAGCACGATGCGGTCGGAGACGTCGAGGCCGGCGTCGCGACGGGCCTGCTGCACCACCCGGACCAGGTCCTTCGAGGTGCCCTCCACCGCCAGCTCCGGGGTGACGGACGTGTCGAGGACCACCAGTCCGGTGTTCCCCGGCAGTGCCGTGGTCTCCTCCGGATCCGCGGCCACCAGCTTCTCGACGAACTCGCCCTCCAGCAGCGTGATCCCTCCGGCCGTGACCGTGCCGTCGTGGGCCTGCTCCCACTCCCCCGCCTTGACCGCGCGGATCACCTTCTGGGTGTCGCCGCCCAGGCGCGGCCCGCAGGCCCGGGCGTTGACGGCGATCTCGAAGCGGCCGTGCGCAGCCACGTCGGTGGTGAGCACGACGTCCTTCACGTTGACCTCGTCGCGCAGGATGTCGGCGAACGGCTCCAGCGACGCGGCGTCGGGCGCCGCGACCGTGAGCGTGGCCAGCGGCAGCCGGACCCGCAGCCGCCGCGCCTTGCGCAGTGACTGCGCCGAGCTCGCCACCTGCCGGACACGGTCCATGGCCGTCGTCAATGCGTCGTCACGTGACAGCTCCGACGAGGTCGGCCAGTCCGTCAGATGCACCGACCGACCGCCCGTCAACCCCTGCCAGAGCGTCTCCATGGTCAGCGGGAGCAGCGGCGCGGCCACCCGGGCCGTCACCTCCAGCACGGTGTGCAGGGTGTCGACGGCGTCCGAGTCGCCGGCCCAGAACCGGTCCCGGGAACGGCGGACGTACCAGTTGGTCAGCGCCTCGGCGTGGTCGCGGATCATCGCGCACGCACCCGCGATGTCGTGGCCGTCCATGGCGGCCGTCACGCCGTCGACCAGCGCCGCTGTCCGCGCGAGCACGTATCGGTCCAGGACGTTCGCCGAGTCGGTGCGGAACTCGCCCCGCCGCCCGGCCGCGTCGGAGTAGAGCGACAGGAAGTACCACGTGTTCCACAGCGGCAGGATTGCCTGCCGGACACCCTCGCGAATGCCCTGCTCGGTGACCACCAGGTTGCCGCCGCGCAGGATCGGGCTCGCCATGAGGAACCAGCGCATGGCGTCGGAACCGTCGCGGGAGAAGACCTCGTTGACGTCGGGGTAGTTGCGCCGCGACTTCGACATCTTGAGCCCGTCGTCGCCCAGCACGATGCCGTGCGCCACGCACGCGCGGAACGCCGGGCGGTCGAACAGCGCCGTGGCCAGCACGTGAAGCGTGTAGAACCAGCCACGGGTCTGGCCGTTGTACTCGACGATGAAGTCGCCCGGGTAGTGGTTCTCGAACCACTCGGTGTTCTCCATCGGGTAGTGCACCTGCGCGAACGGCATCGAACCCGACTCGAACCAGCAGTCGAGCACCTCCGGCACGCGGCGCATGGTGGAACGCCCCGTCGGGTCGTCCGGGTTGGGACGCGTGAGGTCGTCGATGTAGGGACGGTGCAGATCGGTGGGCCGGACGCCGAAGTCACGCTCCAACTCGTCGAGCGAGCCGTAGACGTCGACGCGGGGGTACTGCGGATCGTCGGACGTCCACACCGGGATCGGCGAACCCCAGTACCGGTTCCGCGAGATCGACCAGTCGTGCGCACCCTCGAGCCACTTGCCGAACTGGCCGTCGCGCACGTGTTCGGGCACCCACGTGATCTGCTGGTTCAGCTCCACCATCCGGTCGCGGAACGCCGTGACCTGCACGAACCACGAGTCGACAGCTCGCTGGATCAGCGGGTTACCGCACCGCCAGCAGTGCGGATACGGGTGGTCGTAGGTCTCGTGCCGCAGCAGGACACCGTGGACGTAGGGGGCCGTGCCGTCCTTGAGGTCGCGGATGATCTGCAGGTTGGCGTCGAAGACCTGCATGCCCTCGTACGGGGGCACGCGGGCGTCGAACTCGCCGCGGGTGTCCACCGGGACGACGGCCTCGATGCCCGCCGCGTCGGTGATGACCTTGTCCTCCTCACCGAACGCGGGAGCGATGTGGACGATCCCGGTGCCGTCGTCGACGGTGACGTAGTCCGCTGCCAGCACGCGGTGGGCGTTCTCCCAGCCGGCGAAGAAGTCGAACGGCGGCGTGTAGGGCAGGCCGAGTAGCTCCGAGCCCTTCATCACCCGCAGGACCGTCGGCTCCTCCCCCAGCTCTCGCGCATAGTGCCCCACCCGTGCGGCCGCCAGCAGGTACCGCTCCCCGCGCTCTGCGGGGGCGTCGGCGGGAGGGGTGCGGGTCACCAGCGCGTAGTCCACGTCGGGGTTGACCGCCATGGCCAGGTTCGAGGGGAGGGTCCACGGTGTGGTGGTCCAGATCAGCGCCAGTGCCCCGTCGAGATCGGCGCGGCCGGGGTCGGACGCCGGGGCGGTCAGCCGCAGGCCCACGGTGACCGCCGGGTCCTGCCGGTCCAGGTAGACGTCGTCCATCTTGATCTCGGTGGCCGACAGCGGGGTGCCGTCGTGCCAGCAGTACCAGAGCACCCGGAAGCCGGAGTAGACCAGACCCTTGTCCCACAGGGTCTTGAAGGCCCACATGACGCTCTCCATGTAGTCCAGGTCGAGTGTCTTGTAGTCGTGGTCGAAGTCCACCCAGCGGGCCTGACGGGTGACGTAGGCGCGCCACTCGTCGGTGTAGCGCAGCACGGAGGTGCGGCAGGCCTCGTTGAAGGCCGCGACGCCCATCTCCTCGATCTCCGACTTGTCCTTGATCCCGAGCTGATGCTCGGCCTCCACCTCCGCAGGCAGGCCGTGGGTGTCCCAGCCGAAGCGACGCTCGACGCGACGGCCACGCATCGTCTGGTAGCGCGGCACGACGTCCTTGACGTAGCCGGTGAGCAGGTGTCCGTAGTGCGGAAGGCCGTTGGCGAAGGGAGGGCCGTCGTAGAAGACGAACTCGTTGCTGCCGGCGTCCCCGGCCGGTCGAGCCTCGACGGAGGCGACGAACGTGCCGTCGGCCTCCCAGGTGTCCAGCACCTCGCGTTCGAGTGCGGGGAACGACGGGTGAGCGGGAACGGTGGGGTAGCTGCCGTGATCGGACGTCATCGGTGGTGCTCCTCGTGCGGCGGTCGTTCGGCCGGCACGGGGACGACGACCGTCTTCAGGCGCCGCGGTACCACCCCGCTTGCCCCCCACGGATGGAGGGCCACTCATCGGACGGCTGTGACGGGCCGCTCCCGACCGGTTCTACTCCGCGCACTCGCCGGGGCGGTACGCGTTTCTTCCGGAGGCTCCCCGGTGATGGCCGGATCGGTGCCTGTGGAACAAGAGTAGCGCCGGGGGGCCACCCGGTACTCCCCGGACCTGCGAGCCGACGCTCAGCGAGCGGCGGCGGAGTGGCGACCCGACAGGGTGCGGTCGGGACCGCACCAGCCGCAGGGGGTGAAACCGAGCTCGACGGCCTCGCGAACCGCCAGGGGGATGACCGGCCGGGCGACGAGCGCCCGGCACCCCGTCACGTGGTAGCGGGGCTGCTCGTCGACCACGACGACCTCGTCGTCCAGTCCGGCGACGATCGCCGCTGCCGCGGGATCGTGCCGCTCCTCGGGTGCCTCGTCCTCGACCCCGCCGGGCCGCATGTCCACATGGGTGCCGGCGGTGTCGGCCCTCGTGGCCGATCCACCGCCGCCCGTGTTGCTCGCGGCGGTGTCGCTGCCGGTAGAGGCGCTACCGGCCGTGCCGGTCGAGCCGCTGCTCCTGCCACCACCGGCGGTGCTGCCGCCGGCCGCACCGCTGCCCATGCCACCACCGGCGGTGCTGTGGGTCTCGGGCGGGGCATCGTGGGCGGGCACACCGGCCTCTCCCGCACGCCCGTTCGCGGTCGACCACGTATCGCCCGGGCGCTGTGCGTCCGGCGAGGTGAGGGCGACCGCAGCCTTGTCGTCGGCGGGGGGATCCGGCCGGTCCCCCGAGGCGTCGAACGTCGCGGGTCCACGGGCTGCGGGCTCGGACGCCGTGGGCCCCGACGCCACACGCCCGGGCTCCCTCACCCCGGGAGGGGACGACGGGGGAGTGGTGGAGCCGAACGTCGGATATTCGGGTGCGGTCGAGCTGGGCCCGCTCGACTCGAACATCGCGGATCCGGACATGGTCGACACGGGGAACGAGTCGGACGACGTCGAGCCGGCCGTGCGGGAGTCGGACCCACGGGAGTCGGACCCACGGGAGTCGGACCCACGGGAGTCGGACCCACGGGAGTCGGACCCACGGGAGTCGGACCCACGGGAGTCGGACGCCGAGCCGGATCTTGTGTCCCCAGCGGTGGAGATGGAC
>Ga0209490_10002065_pt1 | contig 19134 bp, 6 predicted proteins | sample MAT06_FD_187209 | JGI IMG/M metagenome (GOLD analysis project Ga0209490, IMG submission 187209) | Freshwater microbial communities from Lake Fryxell liftoff mats and glacier meltwater in Antarctica - MAT-06 (SPAdes) (version 2) | ecosystem: Environmental > Aquatic > Freshwater > Ice > Liftoff... | reverse complement strand
GCCCGGGTAGCTAATCTTCAACTGGTAGCCTTTAGGCGGCTCCATGAACTGGAGCGATCCCAACCAGCCAAAGCCTGCGATGTACTGCGCGAAGGCGGTCTGGCCTTTCACGATGTCTCCGTTGAGGGCGGTGAGGCCGGCTAATGCCTGCGTCACTGTCAGGGCATAGTTGGGCACATAACCAATCCAGTTCCAGCCGGCATTGATAGGAATACTCAATGACGCAGGGTCAATGAGCGCTCCGCGCAGCTGGATGGTGTCGGGCCGGTCGGCGCGGTACTGGAACATATTGCGGTTGTTCAACTGCGTTAAAGAACCCAGCCAGCTGCTGCCGAAATACTCTGAGAAACTCATTTGACCTTTCAGCAGGTCGTTCTGCGGATATTTCAGCGAAGCCAATGCTGCGTTGAGCGAGGGGTTGGGCAGCAGGAGGTTGAACGATATCCAGTTCCAGCCGGTGGTCAGCGGGATGTCGCGGCGCACCCTGCTATTGGTGTAGATCAACTGCGGGTTGCCCACCGTGCCGATCACGTTATCTACTTCAAAATCAAACTGTTCCACTACTTCGCCGTAGCGCAGGCAGGCGGAGGCATCCCAAATCTCCAACTTCACTGGCTTGCCGTCGTCGTCGGCACTGCCGTACACGTTGAGGAACACCATGTATTGGGTGCCCAGCGGGGGCAATGTGGGCAGCAGTTTCACTTTTGCCGTGCCGCGCAACTGGCCGTCAATGAAGGCCGCCACGATGTCCTCTTCGTCGGTCGAAAGTTGGCCTTCAATGTTCAATTTGAGCGAGTAGTTCATGGTGTGCGGGTAAGCGGCGGGGTTGAAGCCCTTCCATTCCACCGGCGACTCGCAGAGCACCCGGCAATTGACGATGAGCGGCTCCTTGCCCTCCGGTGCGTCAATGTAAATGGTGTCTAAGTAGTTGCCGAACACGAGGGTGCTGTCGAACTCGAAGGTGATATCCTCTGCTGCGCCGGGCTGGATCACGCCGCTGGTCGGATAGACGCGGGCCCAATTGGGCACGTCCTTGATCTCAAAGGCCGTGGCCTGTCCGCCGTCGTTGAGGATACGGCGCGGCACGGAGACAAAATCAGGCCTCAATTTGCTCACTTTCACGTTGCCGCCCTCCCAACGGATGGGATTGCGATCCACGAAGAACTCCCATTTTTTCTCCAAGAAGTTGTTGCCCGCCAAGTCCTTGATATTGTTGACCTGAACGCGCAGCACTTTACCTTCGATGAAGCGGTTGGGCACTTTGGGCACGATGATGATCTTGTCGCCCTGACAAGAGATGGTGGCATCCACGAGGTTGCCCGTCTCGGTGTCGTACAGGCCCACGTTGTTGTTGGAAAACACGTCCGCCTGGATGAGCAGGTCGCAGCGGATCGGCTCGGTGAACTGGATAGAGATTTCGTCTCCCCGGCTCAACACGCCGTCAGCGGGCTGTGGCATACCGAACAAAGCAGGCGATTCGCGCTCGAAGCGACCCAAAATGACGTGCGAAATACCAGCATTTTGTCCGCCAATACATTCAGACACGGCCCGGATCTCGTATTCGCCATCTCGGAGTGCGGCGGTGTTCCACTGCACGATTTTGAACACGTCGTTGTCGAGTTGCGCTTTGGGCACTTCCACGATGTTGATCCAGGCCCCGTCCCCTTGTTTGAGGCGGTATTGCACCCGGATCAGGTCCAGGTCGGGATCATTTCGCTGGAATTCGTTAAGGGTGATGAACATGATGTTACCATCGGCGGGGGTGAACACCCAGTTCTGGAGTGGGAAGCCGATGTCAATCGGGCTGCACGGCTCCAGGAAGTATGCGCTCACCCGAATCGCTTCGTAGAACGGGAAGGGGGCAAAGTCCCCAAAGCCCAACGCGCCATAGCGATCATCTTCGCATTGCGAGTAAAAATTGAACATGAGGTTGTTGTAGTCAAATGCTATCGGGCCGCGCTCCACCGTCACGGTCACTTCTTGCGATGCGCCGGGCGCAATCAAGAACGAACCGGTGGGGCCGCTGCCGCCTTGCACCTTGACGACGGCGCCATTGGGGTTGGTCTCTTGGTACAATGCGAAGGCGTAGGTGCGCCACTCATCGGTCTGGCTGGTGTTGCCGAGGGTAAACTTGAACACTGCTGCATCGTTCATTGGCACGTTGGCGATGATCGTTTTGTCCACCGTCATGCCCACGCCGTCGCGGGGGACGGTTTTCTCTTCGTAGGGGCAGGAAGAGTTGCCCGAAACTGTTTTGAACACGGGCGTTGCATAGACCTTATCCTGCAAAACGTCCACGGTGAACACGTCCTTGATGTCGTCGTCCGCAAGGGTATAAGAGACCGTTTGGGTGCTGGTCTGTTTGGAGCTGAACTCAGACTTAACGCCCATATTCATTTCCATACCCATCTTAAATTTGGAACCTACGCCATCTATATTGAAGCCGATGGAAGAGGCAATGGCGGCTTCTATTTCCACTTCAAAACCAAATTTCGTTTCTTTGGTATTCTCGATCGAACTGGAGTTTTCATACGTCACGCCCGCATCGAACGACAGGTTTTTTTCAAAAGATGCCGCTGCTTTCAGGTCGGCATTGCGCTGCAAAATGTTGCGCCATTGGTTGGCCGAAACCGTGTCGCCAACGAGTTCAAGGTTCGGAATGATCACCCTTTTAATTTGGTAACCCGAATACAAGAAGGTGGTGGCAAACTTGTCGGGGAAAACCAAGATCCCCGGTTTAATGAAGAAACTGCAATTGGCAGTATCCCAGCGCAGGTCGTCGGTGATGCCGAACAGCAGGTTGAGCGCGCCGCCGACGTACACATCCGCGTCATCTCCGAAAATGACATCCCCGCCGGAGGTCGAAATCTTCTCTGTAGCCGTCATACAAACTTCCGCAGAACTGTTGACGGAAGCGGCTGTTTTCACGCTTAATCCCAGTTCAAGGGAGTTTTCAAATCCGATTTCGGTAATCTTGCCGACAGCAGGGGTACCGGAGATGATCTGCTGCTTGTTGCCCAAGTCCAAGTCCAGGCCAATACTCGCCTTGACCGAACTGGACACGTCCAGCGACCAACCTGTACAAACGGTCGTGCCCTTTTCAATCGAAGCGCTGGAGCCGTCGCCCGGCGGGTCGCGCAAAATCATGAGCGGCAATTGCGGACTGGTGGAGGTAAAATTTACCAAGCGGGGCCGCTTGCCCAATACCACCGCCTGCGCGCTCTTCGTGTTTTCTAATTCGTTGGCTTTCGCCAGAATGGTCAGCGTCTTTTGGTAGGGCGCCGCCACATTGGGAAAACCTGCGGTGAACCTGTATTTAAATTTCCCGCTCGTCATCAAGGTATCGAGCGGCGCTTCGCCTTCGATCAGGTTTTCAATGCGCAAAAGGGCTGTGTCGAGGTAGCAAAAGCCGCCGTCGTAGGGCTGGTACACCTTGATTTCGGTCGTATATTTTCCGTCTTGTTCGAGCATGGACACCCCGCAGGTGTTGGTGTCGAGCGTCGTCATTTCGATTTCCGGCTGCGAGTAATAAATAAAATCCGTCGTGTCGTTTACATCCGTTAAGTCCACCGTCACCCCACCTTTCAACTGGAAGAAGTTGTAAATCACGTTGTTGGAGTGCTCTGTGACAGCGACTGTGAATTTCAGCGGCGGCAGTTTGTCAAACTTGAACTTGCCGTTGGACTCTGTGAGTTGCAGTTCTTTGTAGTAGCAACCGTCCAGCGTCTCCACTTTTACTTTTACGATGGCTCCGGTGGGGATCACACTTTTTCGGCAAATGGCATTGCCCGCCATTTGGCCGCTGATGATGCGCTTGGTTTGGTTGCGGAACAAAATGCCTGCTACCGGAGAAGCGAGGTTTTCTACTTCCCAGAAAGCGGGATAATAAGTGTGTTGTTTAAAAACGGGTGTGAGGACTGCCGTTGCGCCGGGTTCAAAATCAATCGAGAAATAGCCCGTGCTGTCGGTGAAGCACAATGGCGAGGCGTGCTGGCCGTTGACCAAAATTTCTACCCCTTTTTGGAAGCAGGTCGTGCCGTCGAAACGGACGTAACCCGAAACAGGCACGGTACTTTGGTCCGTGAAATCCACTCCGTCCACGCTCGTGTTCGAGGGGTTGAGCGTCACCAATTTGGTAGCAGGCGTGAACTGGTGCGGTTCTTCTTTCGCAATACCCACCACGGTGGAGTAGGATGCGCCGAAGACCGTGCCATTGCCCGTCAGTTCTTGGCCGTAATCTTTAAGTTTCGTGCCGCTGCCTTCGTTGAGCGGGAAGAAATTTTTCAGGTTGGGGTGGGTAACGTTGGTGCCGATGTTGGCCGCCGTTTGCAAATCGGGCAGCGACACGAGGGTGTTGTAAAACACCGCCTCGTCAATCAGGCCGGAGAAATAATTGCCCGCTGCTTTTTTGCCCAGCGTCCAAGGTGTGCCGCCCTTGAAATCCGCCGCTACGCCTGTGAAGGTGCGCGAGCCTGCCAAGGCGCCGTCTTTGTAAAACGTCACGGCTGCGCTGCTGCCCGTCTGGTGGATCACAAAAGCCAGGCGGTGGTAGCCCATGCCAAGCGCACCGAAGTTGTGCGACGCGCCGCCCATGTCCAGCACCAGATTGCCTGCATTCAGGTTCAGCGCAAAATGGGTCGTGCCGCCGTTTTGTTTGCTCAACAGACATTGGTTGCTGGCAAAATCAAATCCTTTCACCGTGATCTCTACAGTCGAACTGTCCGCGAGGTCAAAATCAGTCAGCGCGGCGTACTGGCTGTTCACCCCGTTAAATTCCAGCGACTGATTGTAGTAGAATTTTTTGATGGGCCTGGCGGTGAATGTTGTGCCCGCTCCGTAGTTGACACCCGGTATCTGGTAAAAGCCCGTTTCGTCGGTCATGCCTGCGTTCACGACACTGGGCTTGTCAGTCGTCCAACCTGCGCCGCAGAAGTACAGTTTTTGCTTCGTCTCGGTCAGGTCGAAGGACTTGGAGCCTACGCCTTCGTCAAATTTCCAGTAGTTGACCAGGCCGTGCGCATTGGGCGCGACCGTACGGCTCATAAACATCTGGATTTCGGTCTGCGAGAGTTGGCGGTCGAAAAAGCGCAACTCGTCTAATTTGCCCTTGTAGAAACCAGTTGCATTGGCTTTTTGACCCACGAACAAAGGCATACTGTCCGCAGCGATGCTGGCCCCAGTTGTTTGGATCAGTTCGCCGTCTATATACAGCAACAGAGAAGAGCCGTTGTACGTGGCTGCGACATAGTGCCAGTCGTCGGCAGAGGCTGCCGGGAAGGCATAGTCGAGTTCTTTCACATCGCCTACACCATTGCCGATACCGAAACGCACGCCTTTCCCGCTCGCGGCAGGCAAAGTATGCAGCCACCAGTTTTTGGAAATGGTGCTGCCAAGGTCGAAAATGGCTGTGCCGTCATTGCCCGCGGCGAGTTTGACCCAGCAGGACAAAGTGAATTGGCTGCGTGGATAAGCCGGGTTGTACTCCGAAAAAGCCATGTCATCGCCTGCGAAGTTCGCTGCCGCGCCGATGGTCGGCGAAAGCGTGATGATTGTGCCGGGCACGGGGTTGCCGCTCAGCGACTTCACCTGGCCGGTGACTACTCCGTTGGGGTTGAGGAAACCGAGGTTGGAGCCGCGGGTGCCTTCGCCGAAGGTGTTCACGCCGCTGACTTCGTAGGTATAAAACTTGCCCGCGATGACGTTGAAATCCAGGAAAGAAAAGGTTTCGCCGTCCACCGAAGCCAGCAGGGAGCCGTTGCGGTAGATTTTATAGGCCGTCGCGGCGGGCGAGAGCGGGTCGGGGTTCCAGTCTACTTGAACCCGGTCTTCTAGGTCGCCCTCGCTGGCTATTACCATGGGTGCTGCGGGCGGCAGCAAAAAGCGCGACCAGAAGCCGTAAGTCCCCTTATTCCATTGCCCGAAATAAGTACCCACGACGGGCTGGCCTACGGTGACGTTGACGCGGTTCTTCGTGTTGAACGAATTGCTGACGCTGCCGTAGTTGAAAAACGCCTTGCCTGTCAGGAAGTCGTTGTCGCTGGCGGTGGCGCAGTTCGGGCTGGACTGCGACCACACGGCTTGCACGGAGGCAAACAACAAGACTCCCGACAGGAGGAGGAGTTGGTATATTTTATTCATGTTGATGAATTTAAATTCTTTTAAAAATTGTGAAATGGGCTGTTTATGACCCATTTCCGGGTTGGCTCAATGTAACTTTGCCAAAAAAATTCAGCAAAAAATGAAAAAAAGCACATTCAGAGATTGGACACTCGAAGGTCTCGAAAACGCATTCGGTTTGCAACAACAGTTCCAATGTGACCTGCTTGATCTCTCTTTCCCTATCCATATTCACCCACCGAAGTGGAAAAAACATACATGGAATTGCTCCGAGAAAACTACGTCCACAATGGCGGCGAGGACTGGAACGAGGTCGAACTGGAAAACAAGTTTATCAGTCCGCTCATCGTTTTGAGCAAGGTTGACAACCGAAATTTCTCCTATTTCCTTAAACGCGACTCCGCCACCGTCGGCGAATATGACCTTTCGGGCAAAGTGCATGGCATGATTGCCTCCGGTTTCCGAAGCCCGAAAAAGCCGTTTTTCTGCTTGCACAAGTACAAGCGCAAAAGCGACCCTAACGGCGACCCAAAAGGACAAGCACTCGTGGCGATGCTCGCCGCCCAAAGCCTGAATAACAACCAAAACCCAGTGCTTGGATGCTATGTCGTGGGCAAAATCTGGCGTTTCATCGTCCTCGATGGCTTGAACTACTTTCAGCCAAACCTTGGTTGCCGACAGCGACGACATTTTGGTCATCTTTTGCCTCCTCAAAGCCCTGCGTTACGAAATCGAGTTTGGTCGCTTTTTCAAACCTTGAAGTTTCAGGTTTGACGACTTTTCAAAAATTGTCAAATCTCAGGCGGCTTATTTCACCCAGATTTCCACGTTTGCGATGCCTAATGCGCCAAACATACCGCTTGTGGATCCTTCAATGATGGCATAAATTGAATCGCTCGCATTGGCAACCACAAATTCAACGCGACGGGTGGCATCGCCGCCATTGCCAGCATATAATATCGAACTTGCTACGCCTGTATTGATTATTTGGACATTGCCGACGATCAATTGGCCGCTGATATTGGCGTTTGGAGTTAAACTATTGCCGAAGCCAGACCAGACTTGAACGGTTTCGCTACCGCTGAATCTGTCCAGTATAAATAGCGTATAAATTACCTTCACTTGCGTATGTGAAGTACCCGTCAGGTTGATATGTTTTTTGAAAGCGCTATTCCCTCCGGCTAATAGAATATAGCCGTTATTGATTGGAGCACCTAAGATTTGGCGACTGGGCGCGCTGGCACTACTGGAACTGTATCCTGGATAACTGCTCCAGCCTTCCGTCGTAGTTAGAAAATCGTCCGTATCCACCAGCCGCCAGTCTGAAACACCATTGTATTTCACGGTTTGTCCAGCAGGCAGACTGATGCCGCTGTCAAAAACCAAGTTCAGGTTTTGGATGCTGATGTTCGTGCCGTCGTAGGTAATTGATGCCATGTTTGCGCCTTTTTTGAACTGGATTTCCGAGCCTGTGCTGCCCTCTACCAGCAATTTCCCATCTCCAGCAGCGCTCTTGACATGCAACTGGTAGCCCGCCGACGGCGTAGCCGTGCCAGTGCCCACCGCCCCCGTGGAAGGAAAGATATTGTCCTGCCCGATGAGCGACAGCGCATAAGGCGACGAAGTGAGCCGTGCGCGCGGCGTAAGTTCCGTACCCGTGCCGACCTTCACGCCCAGGTAGTAGGTCTGGTCGAAAGCGGCGGTGAGCGGAGTAATCGAGCCGAGGGTGACGCTGTACACGCCGCCGATGATGTTCACCGGGTCTTGGGTTTCCGACCACACGGGGGTGCCGCCCGTCTCGGTGGTGTAGAGTCTGAAGGTGAGGCTGTAATCGCCGTCGTCCACGGCTGCGCCGGTGGATTTTTGGACGGTGCCCTGTACGCTGAGCGTGGCCTGGGCGGAGGATGTTTGTGCAAAGGCCAGTAAGACCAGGAAGCAAGTGTAAAACTTCAACTTTTTCATGAAAAAGACTGTTGAAAAAAGATTATGAATGTGTTTTTAAATTTTTTGTGGTCGCATAAAAAGACAACTTTGCGTTCAACGCAGCGGCCGAAGACCGGGCTAATCGCTATTTAGCCGCAAAAGAATACCATACCGCGTTAATGGCCAAACCTTTTACCCGGACAAATACCCGGACAATTTAAAAATCAAGTAAAATAGTAGTTTACATGACAACTTTGAGGCGTAGTTTTGCCCCACAAAATCTTTTTTTCATGGAGCCTACTCAAGACAACCACTTGCGCGCCCGCAAAACACATTGGCCATTTTTAATGGGATTGTTGTTGTTCAGCTGCCATCAAACGGCAACAAAACCGGACAATACCTTTATAGAGCACCAAAACGCCGCCCACAACGGCGACTACTTGGCCACCTACCCGCTCCACAACCCGGATTCCTGCCTCCTCCGTTTGAAAGCCGAAGTGCCGGCCAAACTCCAGCCATGGGCTTGTATGTCACTGTGGTACCACCTGCCGCGCACGTCGCGCACCGTGAGTTTTCGCTTATTGGAACTCTACGACCAGCATTACCCGCACGACACCGTGTTTGCCTTTACCCAAATGGTGCGCGGAGAATTTTTGGTGGAACTGCACCAGCACGATTCCGCGCGCGTCGTCCTCGCCGACGCCCGCAACCGCTACCTGAAGCTCCATCGTCCCCTCGATGCCAGCGATGCGGATTACTTAGTGGCGCGCTGCTGCCTGCAAGAAAATAATCCGGCCAAAGCCTTAGAAAGCTATTTCCGGGTGCTGGACTTGATCAATGCCCACGACACGACGTTTTCACACCGCCATATCTCTCTTTATCAAGATATTGCAGCGGCCTTTGGTCAAAACAAAGACTATTCTAAAGCATTATTTTGGCTCAAAAAAGCGTGGAACAGCGACAACTCCAAATTGTCGGAGCCATGGAAATACCGATTTTCAACCGCCCTGAAAATGTCGACCAATTACGCTAAAATCAATCGTTTTGACTCCAGCCTGACCATGGCAACCTTGGCAGCGGACATCTTTAGCGCCCATTCCAAAAAAACAGCGCCCGCAGAATTGGCCTACCGATTGGGGTTTGCGTATTTAAAAAAAAGAGACTACGCCACCGCCCTCCGGCATTTCAGCCAGGCGGCCAGAGGAAGCATCAACAGCCCCAACAGTTTTATGAAAAATCAAATCGAGCAAAGCCTCGGAGAAGCATACTTCTGTCTTGGGCAATTGGATTCCGCTGAGTTTTTCACCCGCCGGTCCCTCGCCACACCCGACACGGGCAACCTCTCCGCCGCCCATCGCCGCCTCGGCGAAATATACGCCCGTCGAGGCGATTTCAAAATCGCATATACCGAGGAGAGGGCAGGCAATATCTTGTTTAGAAGTGCGTTCGCCACGGAAAAAGCCACGGCATTGGCGGAGTTTCAAGCCCGTTACGAAACCGTCCAAAAAGAACGCCGCATCGCCGAATTGGAGGCACAGCAAAAAATTGCCCAACAACAACACCTCATCATAGCCCTTTCACTGTTGTTGCTGCTCATTGGCGCGGTTTCCCTTTATTTCCGCCAGCGCGCTCGCCAACGCCTGCTTCAACAGGAAAAACAACTCGCGGAAGCCCGCACACTACTGCACCAACAGGCCCTGAAACGATCCGAAGCCGACCTGTCCGCCAAACAACAGGAACTGGAGGAAACCGCGCAACTGCTCCAATTTAAAGAACAATTGGTCGCCGACCTCGAAATGCGGTTGTCCGAACAAGCCGCCGCGCCATCCGATATGCCCGGTGAGGCTTCCCAGCATTTCCCCCGCATGAAAATCCTGACACCCAACGACTGGCTGAAATTTCAGGAAGTCTTTGAACACCGTTTCCCCGGCTATGCCCAGCGCCTGAAAACGCGCTTCCCCGAACTGACCAATGCCGAAACCCGCCTGTTTTTGCTGATTAAATTGGGCTTCGACTCCCGGGAAATGGCCGACATTCAGGGCATTTCCGTGGAAACCATCTGGCGGAGCCGGAACCGCCTGAGGAAAAAATTGAAACCGGCAGATACCGGGGAAATGGGTGGTTTTGACCAGTTTATACAGCAGTTTTAAGAGCGCGGTTTTTGACCGCTTTGGAAATGTACTGGTGTGTTTTAATGTTTTAGTGTTTTAATGTTTTAGTGTTTTAGGGCGACCACCAGAGATCGGCCGCCGCCCACACCCGCAGCCAGCTCAGGTATGCGGTGTGGCGGAGGGTCGGCGTTTTTTCTGACCAAAGGCAGACCTGCCCGCCAAGCACGTGTTTGGCATCCACCCCGTCCGGCACTGGTTCAAAATCATACAAGGTTTTCAGCCGAACCCTTTTGTAGCCCGTGGCGTCGGACTCCACGGCCAGATCGCCTTGGATAGTTTTCGGAGGTGCAAAGTTCGGAAGGTCGCTTGGATACAATTAGAAGATCAACCAAGTATTGGTCGAAAAATGGGACGGCACGCAGTTTCTGCGTTTGGAGGGCAATTTCACGCTTGTGGAGGAACGTTAGTGGCCAATGTCTAAAAAAAATAGCTTCTTTTATGATCGCCAATCAACCGGGCTTAGTCAATTCAAACAACGACCCCCGCCCTGGAAACACCAAAGCGGGGGCTGTTCATCCCTCTTATCTCTTATCTCTCCTCTCTCATCTCTTATCTCTCCTCTCTCATCTCTTATTCACCACCAATCCCTTCGTCACCACCCTTCGCTCCATGCGCAAACTGACCCGGTACAACCCTTCCGGCAAATCCGACACCTCAAACGTGCCATCATTTTGTTCCGGAGCCAAGACTTGGCGCAGCACTATCCGGCCCAACCCATCAAATATCAGCAATTCGCCCATTTTTTCGCCCAAACCAGACACCTTAAACCGCACCTGAGTAGCGGCGGGATTAGGGGCCAGCGAAAGGTCAAGCACTGATTCCAGCGCCTGTTCCGAGGTTTCCCAAATTTTCAAAACTTGGGAAGTCGGAGTGTCGGCGGTCTGAGCGTCAGAAATCTGGGTGTGGGAGACAGGAGCACCGTCGTCGCCCGGCTTCGCCGTGCCACAGTTCACCGTCACCGTGAAGGTGCAAGCGCTGCTCGCACCGTTGTTGTCCGCCGCCCGCCACGTCACCGCCGTAGTGCCGAGGGGGAAGGCAGAGCCGCTGACCAAACCAGTCAAAAGATACACCGCGTTCACCCCGCAGTTGTCCGTCGCCGTCGGTGTGGTGTAATTCACGGGGGTGTTGCAGGCGTTGGGCGGGTTGTTTTGCACGATGTTCGGCGGGCAGGAGATGGTCGGCGGCGTATTGTCCGTCACCGTCACCGCAAAGGTGCAGGTGGCCGAGCGGCCCGCGCCGTCGATGGCGCGCCAAGTCACCACCGTGGTGCCCACCGAGAAAGTGGAACCACTCGCCGGGCCGCCGATGCGCACCACCGTCGGGACTGGCGTACAGTTGTCGATGGCCGTGGGAGTGGCGTAAATCACTGCTGCCGAGGAGCAGGCATTGGCGGCGGTGTTAGTCGGAGCCACCGTCGGACAACTGATCATCGGTGCCTGGGTGTCGTTCACCGTCACGCGGAACGAGCAGGTTTTGGTCAATCCCACCGCGTCGGTGACCCGGAAAACGACCGTGGTTTGCCCTTTTGGGAAAGACATCCCGGTAGTTGGGCCACTCGTTTGCATCACAGCATTGGGCGGCAGGGGGCAATTGTCCGAACCGGAAGGAGTGGCAAAACTGACCAACGCCGTGCATAGCCCGGGCGCGTTGCCCACGCTCATATTGGCCGGGCAGGCGATGGTGGGCGCCTGCGTGTCTATCACCGTGATGGTGAAGGCACAGGTGGCCGTGTTGGCAAGGGGCGTGGCCGTGTCGGAGGCCCTCCACACCACCGTCGTAGTGGTGCCAATGGGGAAATTGCTGCCGCTGGCGGTATTGGGCGCGCTTTGCAGGGTCACGCTCGCGGTGCCGCAGTTGTCCGTAGCCGTGGGTTGCGCGTAGGTGACCACCGCCCTGCATTGTCCCCCGTCGTTGCTGCGGATGAGGTTGGCGGGGCAGGTGATGACGGGCGCTTGGGCATCGTTCACGGTGACGGTGAAGGAACAGGTGGCCGTCAAAGCGGCGCCGTCGCTCACCCTCAGGGTCACGCTGGTAGTGCCGACGGGGAAGATGGCCCCGCTGGCCAGACCGCTGGCCAAGGTGACAGTGGCGCCCGGGCAGTTGTCCGTGACGGTGGGCGCATAGCTGACCGGCGCGCCGCAGCCAAGGGTGCTGGGCCGTGTGATGTTGGTGGGACAGTCCAACACAGGCGCTTGGTTGTCGCCGATCGTGATGGTAAACGAACAAGCCGAGGTCAGTCCCGCCGCGTCGGTCACGGTATAAATCACCGTTGTTTGGCCTTTTCCGAAGAAAGCGTTGGGGGCGTGGCTTCCAAGGGTGTTGGCGCCGGGACAGTTGTCGGTGCCCACGGGCGGCGTCCAGGTCGCGTTGTTTCCGCATTGCCCGGCGGCCGTGTTGACCGTGATGGGGCTTGGGCAATTAATGGCCGGTGCGATGTTGTCCGTGACCGTCACGGTGAACTGGCAGATGGCAGAGCCGCAGTCGTTGGTGGCCGTGACTTTGACGTTGGTCAATCCTTTAGAGAAGGATGCTCCGCTGCCGGTACCGCTGCCCGTGCCGATGGTCGCCCCTGTGAATTCGTAAGCGTAGGTTGGTGCAGGGTCGCCATTGGCAGCAGCGGTGTAAGTGGCGGTTGCTGCGCAACTGTTGGGTGCTACATTCGCCGTTGCGCCTAGTGGGCAAGTGGTGAAGGCACTCGTCGGGACGCAAGAGCAGGAAGCCGGGGCATTACCGAAGTTTTGCGTCAGGGCGCAATCGGTAAATTCTGCGGTTAAATCCAGCGGTTGCCCATCAGCGACCATTTGCACATTGAGGAAATACCATTCTGTGGTGCAGGAGAGTTCGGCGGCTGATTTTGTGGCCAGTACGATGTTTCCACGCTTTAAGACCAAATCGCCGCTGCCTGGGGCATACGCAAACCCCACGGCTACATCACCAGCGACGAAATAATCATCAGTGCCGTCTGTCGTGCCGTTGTCGTTGCAGTTGCCCATGTTTCCGATGGACATACCGATGATGTCGCAAGCGGGGCCGGCCGGCACGCTCAGGTCGCCGCAGCCACCAATGAGGGTGATTGGGGTGTCAATACAGTCCACCTCATTGGGGTCGGTCCAGCCGCCGGAGCAGGGCAGGTTGGTGATGGAGCCGTTGGTGTTGGCTGCGATGGCGTAGGGAGTGCCTTCTGCATCCTGTATTTCCCAACGGGTAACTGCCCAGGCGATGCGGTACAAGCCAGCTCCGTAATCGCTCGACCAGAAAGGGGCGCCATTGATGGTCCCAGATGGCTGGTAATTGCCATTCGGTCCGAAGCAGTCAAAACCGGACACGGTGATGCTGCTGGGCGTGTAAGTGCCGCCCGAACTGCAGGCTGCTGGCGCATTGTCCATCGTTTGTACCAAAGCATTACTCGTTTCTTCCGAAAACTGAGCCGTTAATATGACGGGATTGCCATCCGCCCGGAGCGTCACGCCAGTAAAAGTGTAGGAGCCACCGCTCAAATCGCCTATCGGAACAGGTGCTGGAGGTGTGCCCACAATATCGCCACCGGAAAGATTCAGCGTACCCGATGTTGGCAAACTGGCAAAATAAATCGTGATGTCAGCGGTGTAGGTGTCATCATCGGGGCAGGAAGTGCTATTGTTTGTGCAACTCGAAATGTTGCTGCTTTCTATTTTATAAATTCTGACACAATTGAAATTGGCTTCCCAGCCTGCGGCTTCGTTGTTGGTGTAGGAAAAAAATGCCGCTGTCAGGCATCCCGTCGGGTTGGTTGCTGTGTAAGTGGCTGGTGATGACTCACTGTTTAAATATGCAACCTCGTTTCCGTTCGTATTGTACCCATCGTAAATTAAGAGCGCATCCCATTCGGCGGCCAGTTGGAGCGACACGAATTCGAGCTGTGCTTTGTGATCGGTGGTTTGTGGGCAAAATGTTTTCGTTTGGCTCTCATTCGGATAATTCCCCGTCGGCCCGCCGAGGTCGTACCACTTTGTGCCGCAGTCAGTACATTCCACATAGCCCAATCCAGTGCCGAGGGCAGTGCCGAGGTTGGTTTTGGTGAGTGAGCAGGGCGCGTCTGAAATGGAAGCAGCCACCGTGATAGCACCATTGTCCGCCCGCATACTTACCCCCGAAAAAGTGTGGGAAGTAGAAGTCGTCGTGCTGCCCATCGCAACGGGCGTTACCGGGGTCACGATGTGGTCGCTCGTCACGGTCAAGGTACCCGTTGAAGTAAAATTGGCAAACGTCACCGTCACGTCACCCAAAAACGTGTCGTCGAAGGTACAAATCGTCCCATTATCCTCAAAAGCCGTTGGCACCGTCACAGAAATATCTGTAACCACAGCCGGATAATCCACGTCCTGCTGCTCATACGCGCCCATGTCGGCTGGAGAAATACCAATGCCCGGGGCATCTTGTGGTGAATTTCCCGCCAAATCCGTTGCATGATAAGGTGCTGCCGCCGCGTCAATCGCTGGTGAGCATTTCCTCGGCACCAAGCCATCGTCAGAAGTGCCCCAAATATTGTCGGCCCCGTCCGGGTCTGCAGCATCGGCAAAAAGTGGGTCTTGACTCACATTGCCAGTGCCTGTGTTGGCATTGTTCTGCGTAATAGAGTTGTTTACTGTGATCGCGCTGCCACCAAAACCACCGGCAGGATTGCCCCAAACAATGCAATTTTTGGCAGTACCTGTACCGAGCAGGGCCAATGCACGGCGGTTGGTATTGCCCACCACAGTGCAGTGGCTGAGCGCAATGGTGCCTCCCGAAAAAATGGCCGAGCCATCGAAAAAATTCACTGAGTTTCTATAAAACAAACAATTGGTGAAACTTGCATTGGGGCTTGATTGCGAGAAAAACGCGCCGCCGGAATCGCCGCCGTTGTTGTTCCTAAAAATCGTGTTGGTCACGATCAAAGTACCGTCATTAGAAGAAATGGCACCACCGCCAGCAGCGCCGTAGTTATCATGAAATAAGCAATGGTCAATGTTCACCGTGCTATTGCTGAATCCCAAGCCTCCGCCAGCATAAGCCGTATTATTCAAAAAAGTACAAAACGCGATGTCCAAGGTGCTGTTTCCCACATTTACAGCTCCGTTTGTGTAGTCATTATTTGCGTCTGAAATCGTGAAGCCATCAATGCGGGTGCCAGCAGCACCATTGCTGACAACGATAACCCGGTCGCTGTTGTCGTTGTTCACGCCTGGGTTGCCGATGTTACCGGACAAAATGGTCGGGTTCGCAGCCACATCTCGCTCCGAAAGCATGGACTCCGTGCCGTTGAAGCCGCCGTAAAGTTTCACGCCGCTCGGCAGGTTGAAAAAGATGCCTTGGTCGGTCGTTGCCGTTGGATAATAGGTGCCCGCCGCTACCCAAATTTCTTGTACGTAAGGTGCTGCGAGCATGCCTTGCAAATCCGCGCTGGCATTTGCCCATGAAGAGCCGTCGCCCGTGCCCGTAGCGGCGGTTTTTACATAAAGAATGGCTTGACCAGCGGTTATGATTGCGCTGCCCGACATGTTCGCCGTGCAGCCGCCCACTGTGTTGGTCGCCACGACCGTGTACGTCCCCGCCGCCGTTTGATTTACAGAAGAAAGGACCGCACCCGTGCCAGCCACAGGGCTGCCCGTGTCCGAACCGTCAAATCGCAATTGATAATTCACGTCTGTTTCACTGTTTTCCAAACCAACCACTACGCCCGTGCCGCCTGCGCAGTGCGTGCCGCCGCCAGTAACGGTATAAGCGGTGGGGGTGCCGGAGCAGGGCGGCCCGCCATCCACAGGCGTTGCGAGCGTATAAGTGCCACCGAGCAAGCTGTTGCGGAGGTTTTTACCCGCCAAATCGGTGCTGAATATGCCGACGGCCAACAACAGGCCGAGGGTGAATTTTAGCCACTGGGGCACTTGGGCTTTGTGGGTGCGGTGTATCGCGCCGGGCGGCTCCGCTTGCGGGCTGCTGTGCGTCGTGGACGTGAATGTAGAAATGATGTACATAAACAGAGATTTTGAAAAATATGGAAAAACGATAATGTTGAAAAAACGGGCCTTATACCCCCGGTATCTCCCGGTTGCGGAAAGCGTCCGCAAACAATTGGTGGTCGGCACGCACACAAGCGGCATATTGCTCCCCGAACTCGGTGACGTGCTGCACAAAGTCGCTTTCGCGCCCGTTGAGCACCTCGTTGATGGCCTGCTCGGTGGAGTAGTTGATCAAAGTCTGATCGCTGTCCTCGTCGCTCACGCAGTGGATTTTGGCGACGCACCGCGCCAGCGCGGCCGTCACTTCCATCATCTCGTCAAAATCGTTCAGTTCGTCCCAATTCAGGTCGGCGGTGTAGGGGCTGACCTCGCAGACGAAGACGCCTTTGCCGTTGAGCGTGGCGTGCCCGAGGAGCGGGTCGGCGTGGGCTTGCAGCGCACGTTGCGACACGGCGGTGCGGTGCCCTTCATGGAGGAAATAGGCTTTGATGGCCGGGTCAGCGATGTACTGCTCCACCGCCGAGGGCAGGGAGACTTTCATGGAGATGACGAGGTCGTTCTCGAGCGCCTCGGTCTCGCCTTCCAGCAGCACGGAGTACATTTCCAGCCCAGCGCTGCCGATGCCTAAGCCCTTGCGGCGCACCACGTCTTTCAGTTTGTAGTTGATCCGGCTGCGCTTTTTGCGGGCCGGGATGGTCTGATAGTAGGCTTCCATCGCAGCCAGCACCTGTGCGCGGGTGACCTCGTCGGCCGGGATGCAGTTCTTGTTGTTTTTGAAAAAGCGGTCGCCATCGCGTATCTCGGTGTCGTAGCTGAGCAGTTCATTGCGGGTGAGCTGCCGCGCTTCTTGGATGATGTTCAGGATGGCGCCTTGCGCCGTGTCAAGGCGCAGCGAAAAGTTCTTGTCTTTGCCCTGCGCGAACCGCGCCACCTGCCGCGCATAACTCCCGGCGGCATTGCTGATGAGTTCGCGTATCTCGGCATCGGAGAGGGCTTTCTTGTAGCCGATCAGCGCCAGGCCGGCGCAAAACCGCTTCACGTCCCAAGAGAACGGCCCGACGTACGCCTCGTCAAAATCATTGACATCAAAGACGAACTGGCCCGCGCCGTTCAGGTAAGTGCCGAAGTTCTCGGCGTGGAGGTCGCCCTGAATCCAGACGCGGCTGGTTTTTTCGTTCAAAAACGGGTCCTCGTCGCGGCTGACATCGGCGTAGAACAGGGCCGCCGTGCCGCGATAGAACGCCAGCGCGCTCTCCGACATCTTGCGAAACTTGCCGCGCCAAGCGGACGGGTCGCCCGCGATGAGCTCGGGATAGTTCTTGGTGAATGACTCGATGATGAATTGTTTCCGATTTGTTGGCGGGGTTTGCCGTAGAATGTTCGAAATGACCGACATGGAGAAAAGTGATTTTGAAAAATTAAAAAAATAAGGCACGGACAGCACCGCTTGACGGCAGCGCACCCGGTGCATCAAAAGCATGGAATATAGGTTGGGAATAAATGCGCTCCGGCAGGAGCAACCGACCCGATGCGAAGGCGCTCGCGCGCCACTTTCGGGTCAGTGAAATCGGTTGTTGGTGCAAAGAAACGACGTTTATGAGGGCCCGACAAATATCTCACCCGGACAAAATACCGGACAAAATCAATAAAATCTGCAAAAGTCATCCATCCGACAGATGGGGTTATAGTTTTGCCCTTTCAAACCTGTTTTGCACGTGAACCATCTTACAGCAGCCTCAATGGCGCCAACTTCCCGAAAGTTTTAAACTTTCGGGAAGTTCCTCGTGCTGGCCGCGCTGCTCCTGATCGGCTGCCGCAAAACAGTCGCCCCACCCACCTCACGGGGCGACGACCCATTTTTTAAGGAAAAGAACGCCCAGAGCAATGGCGATTATTTGGCCACTTACCCGCTGCTGGTCAGCACCATCAAGCCGAGGGTTTTCACGGGCTGGCCTTTGGCGGGGTCGAAACAGTCAACGGTGCCAAAGAGGTGATAGCCGAAAGCGCGGGGGTCGCGGGGGTCGTAGTCGAAGGCGCGGCAGATATATTTGTCGCGGGCGGCATTAATGACGATGCGGAAAGGCAGACGGGCCAGCAGTTGCTGGGTTTCGCCAGGTTCGGGGGCGTTCTGGAAGAATTGATCCATCGCCACATCGAGCGTGTATCGGCCTTTTTGTTCCACCAGCATGCCGGCCAAGGTGGCGAGGTCGGCCTCCGCCGAGGGGCTGTTCGGGAGGGGTAAGCGCCGGGCTATGTGCTGCATGAGGGCTTAGGCCAGCGATACGGTCTGGCCGTTGTGATGAGTGGTAGAGAGGCCGGGGCCGAACACGAGTACGAGGCTGTCCTGCTGAAAAGCGAGGCGAAGATTGTGCCAGATTTTCTCGAAAAAAGGATTCGTGTGGTTTGATTTGGAAATATATTTTTTAGACTACTACGCGGGGAGTGTTTGTATCCCGAACTACTGTGTTTGGCTCCCGAACCGATGTGTTTGGGTTCGGAACCCAAAATTTTACGTCGGCAGACGTATATTTTTACGTGGTCTAACCTAAAAATTTAGGTCTTTTTAAGATGTTTTTGGGTTAGGCTGCCCAACCACATCTCAAAAAGACCTAAAAGGGTTTCAAAAAAACCAAAACCTTCCATAATGTATAACTCACAACTTACTCACCACCAATCCTTTCGTCACTACATGATGCTCCGTGCGCAAACTGACTCGGTATAACCCCTCCGGCAAATCCGACACGTCAAACGTACCATCATTTTGTTCCGGGGCCAAGACTTGGCGCAGCACCATCCGACCCAAGCCATCAAAAACCAATAATTCGCCCGTTTTTTCGCCTAAACCAGACACCTTAAACCGCACCTGAGTAGCGGCGGGATTAGGGGCCAGCGAAAGGTCAAGCACTGATTCCAGCGCCTGTTCCGAGGTTTCCCAAATTTTCAAA